>ERZ1740060.330-NODE-330-length-32235-cov-5.426259_pt1 | contig 32235 bp, 28 predicted proteins | sample MGYA00581743_ERZ1740060 | MGnify/ENA primary metagenome ERZ1740060 (study PRJEB43018, sample SAMN04849235) | marine metagenome | isolation source: floating plastic debris | place: Pacific Ocean | collected 2008-08-27 | study: EMG produced TPA metagenomics assembly...
GTCGGTCAAGATCATCTTCTGGGGCCGGATGGACGGTTGACACGGTTGCTTGCTGGCCGTGCAGAAACCGGCACCCTGCCATCGCTTATCCTTTGGGGCCCACCGGGCACGGGCAAGACCACGCTGGCGCGTCTCATTGCCTCAGACAGCGACCAGCCGGCACGGTTTGTGGCGCTCTCGGCGCTTACCAGCGGTGTGAAAGATCTGAAGGCCGCCTTTGAAGCCGCACACCTTGCCCGATTGAACGGAACACCAACCGTTCTGTTTGTCGATGAGATCCATCGCTTCAACAAGGCACAGCTCGATAGCTTTCTGCCCGTCATGGAAGATGGAACGATCGCGCTGAATGGCGACACTACAGAAAATCCGACCTTTGAGCTCAATCCGTCCCTGCTGTCTCGCTGCGATGTGCTGGTTCTAAAGCCATTGGGGCAAGAAGCGCTGAAGGTGCTGGTATCTCGCGCACTCGACGCGTTGGAGCGAGCCGACCTTGTCGAGGATGACGCTCGGGGCCTGATTGCAGATCGCGCCGATGGAGATGGGCGGCGCGCCATCACGCTGACGGAGCTGGTCACCATAGGGCAGGGGGACGACCCAGCGCATTACACCCTGGCTGCGATTGCGGATCGGTTGGGTGCTGCGCTTGCGCGTTATGACAAGGACCGTGACGGGCACTACGACCTCATTTCAGCACTCCATAAGGCCGTGCGTGGATCCGATCCCGACGCGGCGCTTTATTGGTTTGCACGCATGCTGGAGGGCGGAGAGGCCCCTCTTTTCCTCGCACGGCGGATCATTCGTATGGCGAGCGAAGATATCGGCATGGCTGATCCGCAGGCTCTTCAGATCGCGCTGGCAGCGCGCGAGGCTTATCATGTGCTTGGAAGTCCGGAAGGCGAACTGGCCATTGCCCAGGCGGTTGTGCATGTCGCCACAGCGCCGAAGTCCAACGCCGTCTACACCGCCTATAAGGCCGCGCGCAGTGTGGCCAAAGAAGGTGGATCGCTTGCGCCGCCCGACATCATTCTGAACGCTCCGACCAAGCTGATGAAAGAGATCGGGCGCGGGGCCGGCTATATTTACGACCACGACACGCCAGAGGCTTTCTCAGGCCAAGACTATTTCCCAGAGGAACTTGGGCGTCAGACCTTCTATGATCCGCCGGAGCGTGGTTTTGAGCGGGACATTGCCAAGCGATTGCGGTACTGGCAGACGCTTAGCGAAGCCAAGAAGGATCAGACTAAGGCAATGGGCTGGACAGCTGTTGGGTTGGTGTTTGTCGGCGGCGGCATTGGAGCCGTTGCCCGCTATGCGCTGGTGCGCGCAGCAGAGACGGGCCTGGGCCCATCCTTTCCCTATGGCGTGCTGATCGCGAACATCGTTGGCTCTTTTGCCATGGGTGTCGCAGCAGGCTGGCTGATACAGCGGGGTGGTGGCCTGGGCCCGTTCCTCGACATGGAAGGCCATGACGCCGCCAAGCTGGCACTCACAACTGGACTGCTTGGCGGGTTCACAACCTTTTCGGCATTTTCGCTTGATGCGGTGCGCCTCTGGCAAGCCGGCGCGCAGACCGCATCGCTTGCCTATGTGGGATTGAGTGTTGTCTTGGCGATTGCAGCCCTGCTGGCCGGATTGGCCATGGCCCGCGGGGTTTGGGCATGAGCGGCGTTCAATTGCGGGAGGTCGCCGTGGACGAAGATGGCATGCGCCTCGACCGTTGGTTCAAGGAACATTATCCGGGGCTTGCCTTCGGTGCTTTGAACAAGCTCCTGCGCAAAGGCTCAATCCGTGTCGATGGCGGGCGGGCAAAATCCAACGCCCGGCTGGAAGCCGGGCAAGCGATACGCGTGCCGCCTTTAGGCGAAGATGCGAGTGTTCCACGCGCGCCAAACGCGGCACCCAAGACAGGCGATGGCGCGGACCTGAAAGCCATGACCTTATTTGAGGACGATATGGTGATGGTCCTCAACAAACCATCTGGGTTGGCCGTTCAGGGCGGCTCCGGACTCTCTAGGCATGTTGATGGCATGCTGGAAGCGTTGCGGGACCGGCAGGGCCGAAAACCACGCTTGGTTCATAGGCTCGACAAGGATACATCCGGCGTCTTGATCGTAGCGAAGACCAAGGGCGCAGCTTCATCTCTCGCCGCTGCGTTTCGCTCGCGCGCGACCAGGAAAATCTATTGGGCCCTGGTGCGTGGTGTGCCGAAACCGCGCCAAGGGCGCATCTCCAGTTATCTGGCCAAAGGTGACGATGATGCCCCGCAGAATAAACGCGAACGCATGCGCGTTGCACGCCATGGTGATGATGGAGCGGACCATGCGCTCACGCTCTACAACGTCCTGGAAACGGCCGGTCGCGGACTTACCTGGGTGACGCTGCGGCCAGTAACGGGCCGTACGCATCAGTTACGCGCGCACTGCAACCATATCGGTCATCCTATCATTGGCGATCCGCTCTATTTTGATGTCGAGAACTGGGAACTGCCCGGCGGCATTCAGAACCGGCTTCATTTGCATGCACGGCGTCTGGTCATTCCGCATCCAAAGGGCGGTTCGGTCGACGTCACCGCGCCCTTGCCACAGCATATGCAGCAGAGCTGGAACTTGCTTGGCCTTTCCACCGATGGCTTGGATGGAGCGGACGATGAATGGGATGAGAACCCAACGGCAGGAGGCGGTCGGCGCGGGTGATGGGCAGTGAACTCATCCTGTGGGGCGCCCTTGGGATTCTCATTGCGCTGATGGCACTTGCCGTCTGGGCCGGACGACGTGGTCTGCATGCGCTTGGCGTCGTTGGTCCCGGGCGGAAGGGGCCTGATAGTAGTCCGGACCTTGTGGCACTGACCGACGAACTGCGTGTTCTCAATGGCAATCTTGAGCGGCTGATCGCCTTGCAAGAAAAGAAGGCGATGGGATCGCTGGCTGGCGACGACGAACAGCGCGAGGGTGGAAGGGGTGGTGATGGGCAATAAGAGTTCACCCTTCGATGCGGTTTTTGAAAGCTCAGGCCTTGATCCCATGGAAGCCGCACAGCGTTCGATGCGTTCCGATTTGCCGAAACGTTTCTGGTCCGAAGTGAGCCTAAAGCGAGACGGCGTCTCGCTACAGGTCCTCCTTGACGGTCGGCCAGCCCGCACGCCGGCGCGCAATCTGCTCGCGACATGCCATGAAGCGCTGGCGCAGGAGCTGAAAGCCGAGTGGGAGGCTGTGGAGGATCGGCTGGACCCTTCGACCTTACCGATGACGCGGTTGATCAATGTAGCGATCGATCGCGCCGAAGAGCAGCGTGACGCGCTACTGGATGAGGTGGTGTCCTATGCCAATTCCGATCTGGTCTGCTATCGCGCATCGCTTCCAAATGGTCTTGCGGAGCGTCAGCGCACCGTTTGGGATCCCTATCTTGACCGGCTAAAAACTCACCACGGCATTGCTCTTTTGCTCGCCGAAAGCGTGATGCATGTGGAGCAGGAGCCTGAGATGCTCGCAGCGTTGCGCGTGTTGGCTGACAAACGAGCCTTGGACGCGGAGACCCTGACAGCGCTCAACATGGCAACAACGCTCACCGGATCGGCAGTTCTCGCGCTGGCGCTTACCGAGCCTGGTGAAGATGGCGGACGCGCCAAGGCCATCTGGCAGGCGGCGCATGTTGACGAAGACTGGAACCGCCAGCAATGGGGCGAGGATCGCGAAGCGGCTGGTCTTCGGGCATTGCGCTGGCGCGATTTTGAAGCCGCGGCAAGGGTGCTTTCTGTTACCCGCGCCTAATCCGTTCCACAGACTGCTTGGCCGTTCGGATGGCTGGACAGGCGCGCCACCGCTGTTAAGCGATGAGGCGGATTGCGTTGCAGCGGAGTGAACCTGTCATGGATGTGCTTGCAGAACTGGAAAAGCGGCGTGATGCGGCGCGCCTTGGCGGTGGCACGCGGCGCATCGAAGCGCAGCACAAGAAGGGCAAGCTTACCGCACGCGAGCGGCTTTCGGTTCTCCTCGATGAGGGGTCCTTTGAAGAGTACGACATGTTCGTCCAGCACCGCTGCGTTGATTTCGGTATGGATGAGACAAAGTACCCTGGCGATGGCGTGGTTACCGGCTGGGGCACCATCAATGGTCGGGTGGTCTACGTCTTTGCCAAGGACTTTACGGTCCTGGGCGGCTCGCTTTCACAGGCACATTCGGAGAAGATTACCAAGATCCAGGACATGGCGCTTCGCAACCGCGCGCCTGTCATTGGCCTGTTCGATGCTGGTGGTGCCCGCATCCAGGAGGGCGTTGCAGCGCTTGCTGGCTATGGCGATGTGTTTCATCGCAATGTTCGCGCATCCGGCGTGATCCCCCAGATCTCGGTGATCATGGGGCCGTGTGCGGGCGGCGATGTCTACTCGCCGGCGATGACAGACTTCATCTTCATGGTGCGCGATACAAGCTACATGTTCGTCACCGGTCCGGATGTTGTGAAAACCGTGACAAATGAAACGGTTACGGCCGATGAACTGGGAGGTGCCAAGGTCCACACGTCCAAATCGTCGATCGCCGATGGCGCGTTCGACAATGACATGGACGCACTTCTGGAAATGCGCCGGCTGATGGACTTCCTGCCGCTTTCCAACACGTCCGAGCTGCCGGAAGTCGTTTGTTACGATCCGGTGAACGATCAGGACGACAGCCTGGACACCCTTGTACCGGCTAACCCCAATCAGCCCTATGACATGAAGGAACTGGTGCTCAAGGTTCTCGATGATGGCGACTTCTTCGAGCTTCAGGAGAGTTTTGCCGGCAACATCATCACCGGGTTTGGTCGCATCGAGGGTTCACCGGTCGGTGTGATTGCCAACCAGCCAATGGTGCTGGCCGGTGTGTTGGACTCCGATGCAAGCCGCAAGGCGGCGCGTTTTGTACGCTTTTGTGATTGCTTCAACATTCCGCTTCTCACGTTTGTTGATGTGCCTGGGTTCCTGCCCGGTACCGCGCAGGAGTATGGAGGGCTGATCAAGCATGGCGCGAAGCTGCTTTATGCTTATGCCGAGGCGACCGTGCCCAAAATCACCGTCATCACGCGCAAGAGCTATGGTGGCGCCTATGTTGTGATGTCCTCCAAGCACATTGGAGGCGACATTACTTATGCCTGGCCCAACGCTGAGATTGCTGTAATGGGATCAAAAGGCGCGGCAGAGATCATCTACCGTCACGAGCTGGATGACGCCGACAAGGTGGCGGACCGTATCGCTGACTATGAGGCACGGTTTGCCAATCCTTTCGCGGCAGCCGAGCGCGGTTTCATCGACGATGTGATCTTGCCCCATTCAACCAGGCGACGGGTGGCGCGTGGATTTAAACTTTTACGTGAAAAAATCGTCGATATCCCTTGGAAAAAACACGATAATATACCGTTATAGGCAACCTCAGTTGGCGACTGCGTTGTACGCCATGATCAGCCCGAAAAGAATGGGCTGGTGAATGAGGTAGATGGCTAGGCTGTGGTGCCCCATCCATCCAAGGAGACCGCTGGTGCGCTCTTGCGGTGGGCGCTTTGACAGCCAGGGCGTCAGATAGGCCTTGCCCACTCCGAATCCGATGAGACCGGCGGCCAGCCATGGGAAAACGGGCACCCAATCCGCGGTGATGGGCGCGCGCGTGCCCAAGCCCAGCCAAATGGTGCTTGGATGATTGAGGGCGGGAACGGCAAGTAGGCTGTCGCCGATCAACACCAGAGCGCCTAAGGCAATGGCCAAAAAGGCATGGGCATGCGCAAGCGCTGCTAGAACCAGCCCGGTAAAAACGATCTGATGGAGAATGCCGAAGTAGATCGGGGCATTGGGGATGGCGATGAAGGTGGCTCCGGTGACTAGGAGGGCCGCTGCAGCGACCAAGGTTAGACGTCGCCAATAGCGCCGGGAGGCATAAAGCGGTTCGTTGATGCGGGCGGCCGCCTGTGCAATGGCAATGCCGCTAATCACCAGAAAGGTGCCTGCGATATAGCGGGCGCTGACCTGCAAGGCGAGATCGCGTTCAATCGTCCAGCCGACAAGGCCGAAATTCACCGCGTTCCACGCTGCGTGATAGATGATCATGGCGATCAGCGCTGCGCCGCGCGCCTGATCAAGCAGCATCCATCGAGCAGGAGTGGCCGTGCTAATGCTTTCTTGCGTGCTTGATGGCTCGGATGCGGGTTGGGTGGCCAAGACCACGCCTTTCGATCAAGTTGCAGCGCGAAAAACGCTGCCCTAAGGAGTTGGCGCTACAGTGTCAGGGGGCCAGCCAGTGTTCAATGCCATCCTCATTGCCAATCGCGGCGAAATTGCCTGCCGCGTGATCAAGTCGGCTCGGGCAATGGGTATCAAAACGGTGGCGGTCTACTCCGATGCCGATGAAAGCGCGCTCCATGTGAAGATGGCCGACGAGGCCGTTCACATCGGTCCACCGCCGGCTGCGCAGTCTTACCTGTTGGCTGACGCCATCGTGGATGCCTGCGTGCGAATGGGCGCGGATGCTGTGCATCCAGGTTACGGCTTTTTGTCTGAGCGTGCGTCGTTTGCAACACTGCTTCAGGAAAACGGTATCACCTTCATCGGGCCCAATCCGCGCGCCATTGAGGCGATGGGAGATAAGATCACTTCCAAGAAGGTTGCAGCTGAAGCAGGTGTTTCCACGGTTCCGGGCTATCTCGGTATTCTCGACACGCCCGATGATGCGGTACGCATTGCTGAAGAGATCAGCTATCCGGTGATGATCAAGGCGTCGGCGGGCGGCGGCGGCAAGGGCATGCGCATTGCCTACAATGCCGATGAGGTGCGCGAGGGCTTTGAACGCTCAAGGTCGGAGGCAGCTTCGTCCTTTGGCGATGACCGTCTGTTTGTTGAAAAGTTCATTGAGAATCCGCGCCATATCGAGATCCAGGTGCTTGGCGACAAGCATGGCAACTGCGTCTATCTCGGCGAGCGGGAATGCTCGATCCAGCGGCGCAACCAGAAGGTAATCGAGGAGGCCCCTTCGCCGCTGCTTGATGAGGAAACACGCGCCCGCATGGGCGAGCAGGCCGTCGCGCTCGCCAAAGCGGTGGATTATGATTCTGCCGGCACGGTGGAGTTCGTGGTTGGACAGGACAAGAGCTTCTTCTTCCTGGAAATGAACACGCGGCTACAGGTTGAGCATCCGGTGACGGAACTTATCACCGGGGTCGATCTCGTCGAGCAGATGATCAAGGTGGCAGCTGGCCAGAAGCTCGCAATGGCCCAGGACGATGTGACGCTGACCGGTTGGTCGGTCGAATCACGCGTCTATGCTGAGGATCCTGTACGCGGGTTCCTGCCGTCCATCGGGCGGTTGTCACGCTACGTGCCGCCGGCTGAGACCGATGATCCCGAGGCGACTGTGCGTGTCGACACCGGGGTTGTTGAGGGCTCCGAAATCTCCATGTTTTACGATCCGATGATCGCAAAACTGGTCACCTATGGTCCAGATCGTGCCAGCGCCATCGATGCCATGCAGGATGCGCTTGACCGGTTTCAGATCGACGGCATCCAGCACAATATGGGCTTCCTCTCAGCGCTGATGATCCATCCGCGCTGGCGCAACGCTGAGCTTTCCACCAACTTCATCGCCGAAGAATTCCCGGACGGTTTCACACCGCTAACACCGGATCAGGCAGATAGCATTGTCCTTGCCGCCGTGGGCACAGCGATTGAAGTGGTCGAGCGGCGACGGCTTGATCATCTAACCGGTCGTCTGCGGCCGCATGTTGGCGGGATGCGCAAGGAATGGTCGGTTTTCATGGGCGGTGAGCGGCACGATGTCAGCGAGCTTGCCGGTGAAACGGTGCCGCCTGTTTCCTTGCGATTTGTCGTTGATGGCCAGAGCGTGGAAGTTGCAAGCGACTGGGTTCCAGGTGCTCGTCTCTGGGAAGGCAAGATGAATGGCCTTCGCGTTGCTGTGCGCGTGCACCGCGACGGGCACAGAACAGTGATGGAGATGCGCGGTGCGCAGGTTGAGCTTCAGGTCCTGCCGCGTTCCATTGCCGAGTTTGCCGAGCTCATGCCGGAGAAAGTTGCTCCGGATATGTCAAAGTTCCTTCTTTGCCCGATGCCGGGGCTAGTCGTTTCCCTTCATGTCTCTGAGGGCGAGAAGGTTCAGGCCGGCCAACAACTCGCCATCGTCGAAGCCATGAAGATGGAGAACATCCTCCGTGCCGAGCGCGAGGCGACGGTGAAATCGATCAAGGTCGAACCCGGTCAAAGCTTGGCTGTTGATGAGATTATGATGGAGTTCGAGATCGACTAGGCGGCCACGTTTCGCCTAGCTTTATCGGTTCAGGACATCGGCGCACCGTTCAAACCAAAAAGAAAAAAGAGCGCCGTTTTCCGACGCTCTTTTTCGATGCGATCCCGGCTTGAAGGATCGAACCGCTTAATAGCGGCGGAACAAGGCGACGAGCTTACCTTGTATCCTCACCCGGTCGGGGCCGAAGATGCGGGTTTCATAGGTCGGGTTGGCCGCTTCCAGCGCGACAGACCCGCCGCGCTTGCGCAGTCTTTTCAAGGTCGCTTCCTCGTCATCAACGAGCGCCACGACGATCTCGCCATTGTCGGCCTGATCAGAGCGTTTGATGAGGACGGTGTCGCCATCAAAGATACCGGCTTCGATCATCGAATCGCCGCGGACCTCCAGCGCAAAATGCTCTCCGCCGGCCAGGAGCTCGGCAGGAACGGCCACCGAATGGCTTTCATTCTGGATAGCGGAGATCGGCGTACCGGCAGCGATGCGGCCCATGACGGGAACGGAAACAACATCGCCCAACTCATCAAGGTCTGATGGCGGTGGGGGCGGGGGAGCATCACGCCCACCTGACCCTTCAATCACACTTGGTACAAAGCCGCCCTTGCGACCGCCGAGCCTTGGGCTGTGCGATTCAGGTAGCCGGATAACTTCCATCGCGCGGGCACGATTGGGCAAGCGACGGATGAAACCGCGCTCTTCCAATGCTGTGATGAGACGATGAATGCCGGACTTTGATTTCAGATCCAGCGCGTCCTTCATTTCGTCAAAGGATGGCGGAACCCCGCTTTCGCGCAGCCTTTCATGGATGAACATCAAGAGTTCATGCTGTTTGGGTGTGAGCACGCAATCCCCTCCGCTTCCAAGCTTGTCGGTCGGTGTTGGTCTATACCGACTCAATAAGAACACAAGATGAACAATTGATAACCGTTCTTGATGTGTTCTTCAAGCTCTTCTGCTACACCGGAAGGCGAAGAATGCCGCAGGGATCACCGGCCGTGATTGCAGGGGCGTTGGCCGGGCGAAACAAAAGCGCGTTGGAGGAGGCCAGGAGCTTCATAAGCGACGAATCCTGGCTTTGAACAGGCGCATAGCCGCTGGCTCCGTGTTTCTGGGCCCGCATGAAATGTGCCCGTGGCCCGTTGGTCGGCAGGTCCGCGGCGGCGCGGCTTTCCTCCAGGGGGAGTGGATCGTCCATCGGCCGTCCCGCAATGGCTGCCACCAGCGGGCGTAGGAAAACCATGGCGCTGACAAAGGCTGATACCGGGTTGCCGGGGAGACCAAGCACATACTGGCCATCGCGTTGACCGAAAAGGGTCGGCTTTCCAGGGCGCAGCGCGACTTTGGGAACGTCGATGCTGAAACCGGCATTGGAAAGGGCAGGGCGCACAAGATCATAGTCACCGACTGAAGCGCCGCCGACCGTGAGGATGATATCGGCCTTGGCATCGGCCAGGGTCTTGGTGAGCGCGGACAGATCGTCTTTTAAGAGTTCAACCTCAACATCGCCTGCGCCAAGCCGTTTGGCCAAAGCTGCCAAGGCGAAGCCATTGGACGCGATGATGGCGTCCGGGCGCGCATCCTTCCCGGGCCATGCCAACTCATCGCCATTCATCACGACGAGCACGGAAGGTTTGGGAACCACCGACACCGTGGCATGATTTCCCGACGCGGCGAGCATGACATGTTGCGGTGCCATACGGGTTCCCGCCGAAACCAGCACATCGCCTTTGCTGAAATCTCCGCCAGCTGGCCTCACATGGTTTTTGTCGCCAATGTCTGATCCCAACAGCAGCCGGTCGCCTTCACGCCGCGTGTCCTCTTGGATAACGATGTGTGGCGCATCGGGTGGCATCGGCGCGCCCGTAAAGATGCGCACGGCCTCGCCAGACCCGACGGACCCGGCAAATCCCCCTCCAGCGGCCGCTTCTCCTATCACGGTAAGTTCGGCACCGGCCCGCGGGGTATCGTGGAGAGCGTAACCATCCATGGCGGAGACGTCATAGGGAGGTTGCGTCCGTTTTGCCCGGCACTCCTTGGCGAGAACGCAGCCATCGGCTTCCATCAAGGGAGCGCTTTGCGGCTTGAGCGGCTGAACATCATCCAGCATGCGTTGAAGCGCGGTTTCCAGCGGAACCATCGCGGTCATGCGCTGCTATCCGCGGTCCAATCGCCTGATGCGCCACCAGATTTCGCAACAAGGCGTACCTCGCTCATCACCATGCCGCGATCAACAGCCTTGGCCATGTCATAGAGCGTTAGTAGCGCAACGGAACAGGCTGTGAGCGCTTCCATCTCAACGCCAGTTTTCCCGGTCGTTTTGGCGGAGGTTTCCACATCAAGGCCTTTGCCATCCTCACGCGACCTGATGTCCACCTGCACATCATTGAGAGCCAGCGGATGGCAGAGCGGTATCAGATCGTGAGTCTTCTTGGCGGCCATGACGCCGGCAATACGCGCCGTCGCCAGAACATCGCCCTTTTTCAGGCGGTTTTCCTGGATCGCCTGGAGGGTTCCCGGCTCCATCAGGATTGAGCCGCGCGCTCGAGCGATGCGGTCAGTCTCTGGTTTGGCCGAGACATCGACCATAGAGGCCTTACCACTGGCATCGGTGTGGGAAAGCTTTGCCGTCATGCTGCCAGCAGCGTCCGCGTTGCCGCTTCCACATCGTCCTTGCGCATCAGGCTCTCGCCGATCAAGAACGTGGTGATGCCAGCTTCGGCCATGCGATCGAGATCGGCCCTTGTGAAGAGCCCAGACTCACCAACGACGAGCCGATCATCCGGAACCAGCCGCACCAACGTTTCGCTGGTCTCTAGGCTGGTTTCAAAGGTGCGCAGGTTTCTGTTGTTGATCCCGATCAGCCCTTCGGGCAGCGCAAGCGCGCGTTCCATCTCTTCTGCGTCATGCACCTCGATAAGGGCATCCATGCCGTAGTGGTTCGCAGCGGCGATCAGGTCTCCGGCCAATGCGTCATCGGTACAGGCGAGAATGATGAGGATGCAGTCAGCGCCCCAAGCGCGCGCTTCAGCGACCTGATAGGTGTCGAACATGAAGTCCTTGCGCAGGGCAGGCAGGGAAACTGCCTCGCGCGCCGCGACAAGGAAGTCCGGATCACCTTGGAAGGATGGTCGGTCTGTGAGCACTGAAAGGCAGGCCGCGCCGCCTGCTTCATAGGCAAGGGCATGCTGTGGCGGATCGAAATCTGGCCGTATCAAGCCCTTGCTAGGCGATGCTTTCTTGATCTCGGCGATGAGGCCGTAAAGGCCGGCTTTCCGCTTGGCTTCCAATGCTTTGGCGAAGCCGCGCGGAGCGGAAACCTCGCCAATGCGCGCCTCTAACTGGCCAAGCGAAACCGAGGCTTTGGCAGCTGCGATTTCTTCGCGCTTGTAGGCTTCGATACGTTGAAGAATGTCGCTCACGGTCTTCCAGCCTCAACCTTTCTGGTTGGATACAGCGACGAGCTGCTCAAGCGTCTTGGCGGCAGCGCCGGATTCGATGGTCTCGCGAGCCTTGGCAATGCCACGATCAATAGATTGGGTCACGCCTGCGACACACAGCGAGGCTGCTGCGTTGAGGAGAACAATGTCGGCGTAGGGGCCGCTTTGGCCGTTCAATACAGCTTTGAGCGACTCAGCGTTGTGGGCTGCATCACCCCCAACCAGGTCGTCCTCGTTCGCCAGCTCAATCCCATGATCACGTGGATCAATGGCGGCCATGCTGACATTGCCTTCTTCGAGCTTAGCAACATGAGTGATGCCCGTCGTTGTCACCTCATCCATGCCATCGCTGCCATGCACGACCCAAGCGGCCTCGCACCCAAGCGTTTTCAGCGTCTCGGCGATGGGAAGCAGCCAATGCTCGTCATAAACACCAACAAGTAGCCGGGTTACGCGCGCGGGAATGGAGAGCGGGCCAATCAGGATGAAGATTGTACGCTGGCCTAGTACGGCACGTGTCGGACCGACATGCTTCATTGCCGAATGGTGCATGGGCGCAAACATGAAGCCGATACCAGCTTGCTCAATGCAGGCCGCAATCTGTTCCGGACCGATATCGATGTTAACGCCCAGGGCCTTCAAGACGTCCGCCGCGCCCGACTGAGAGGAGACTGCCCGGTTGCCGTGTTTGGCGACAGGTACGCCTGAGGCTGCCACGACAAGTGCGGTCGTTGTTGAGACATTGTAGCTGCCTTTGCCATCGCCACCGGTGCCGACAATGTCGATGGCGTTGCCCGCGAGTGGTTCGGGGAGTTCGACCGGCGTCATCTTTGCGCGCAGCACTGAGACGGCACCTGCAATCTCTTCGATGGATTCACCGCGCACCTTCAAGGCAATCAGGAAAGCTGCGATCTGCGCGCTGGTGAGGTTGCCCGCCATGATCTCACCAAAGGCCGTCTCGGCCTCCGATCGTGTCAGAGCCGTCCCGGCGCAGACTTTGGTGAGGAGCGGCTTGATGGTGTCGGACATGATCTCAAGTTTGCTCGTTAAACCTGGTCGCAATGGCGACGAAGTTGGCCAGGACGCGCTCGCCATGCTGAGAGGCGATGCTTTCAGGGTGGAACTGCACGCCGTGCACGGGGTGCGCACGATGCGAAAGCCCCATGATTTCACCATCATCCGTGCGCGCGGTGATGACAAGATCACCGGGTAGGTTCTTTGTTTCGACGGCAAGCGAGTGATAGCGCGTGGCGTCGAACGGGCCATTGATACCGGCGAATATGGGTGCCTCGACGGATGGCGTCACGCTGGAGACTTTGCCATGCATGAGCTCGGCCGCCTGAATGACGTTACCGCCATAAGCTTGACCCATGGACTGCCTGCCAAGGCATACGCCGAACATCGGCGTGGAGGTGCCGAGCTGTTCGATGAGAGCGAGGCAAATGCCCGCTTCGTTGGGAGTGCAGGGGCCAGGCGATATCACGATGCCAGCAAGTTCTCCTGACGCACGTCGTTCGGCAATCTCATCAACCGTGATGGCATCGTTTCGTATAACATCCATGGGAACGCCAGTAGCGCCCAGGCAATGCACCAGATTGTAGGTGAAGCTGTCATAATTATCGATGACGAGATAAGTACCGTCCGATTTGGCTGCAGGCGCCATGGTCACTGAGCCCTCTGGCTGGTCGCGGCGAAGCGAACGGCTTCTTCAGCGGCGCGGAACAGGGCCTTGGCCTTGTTTTCACACTCGACTTGCTCGCTCTGAGGATCGCTGTCGGCCACGATGCCGGCGCCAGCTTGCACATACATGACGCCATCCTTGATCACCGCTGTACGCAGAACGATGCAGGTGTCCATCGCACCGCTGGCGTCGAAATAGCCAACGCAGCCGGCATAGATGCCGCGTTTGTCGCGTTCCAACTCGTCGATGATTTCCATCGCACGAACTTTGGGCGCACCTGAGACCGTTCCAGCCGGAAAGCCGGCACCAAGAGCATCCAGTGCGTCATAGCGTTCGGTGTCCAGTTCGCCTTCGACATTGGAGACAATGTGCATGACGTGGGAGTAGCGCTCGATGAAGAACTGATCTGTCACTTCGACAGTGCCCAGTTTGGCGACACGACCGACATCGTTGCGGCCCAGATCAAGCAGCATCAGATGCTCGGCGCGCTCCTTGGGATCAGCCAGCAGTTCCTCTGCCAGTGCCTGATCTTCTTTTGGCGTTTCACCACGTGGCCGGGTTCCGGCAATTGGCCGGATGGTCACGGTGTCATCGCGGACGCGCACCAGAATCTCCGGGCTGGAACCAACAATCGAGAAACCGTCAAACGCCAGATAGTAGAGGAATGGCGCTGGGTTGGTGCGCCGCAAGGCCCTGTAGAGCGCGAAGGGCGGCAGAGGGAAGGGCGTCTCAAACCGCTGCGACAACACCACCTGGAAGATGTCGCCGGCGCGGATGTACTCCTTCGCCCGGTCAACCATCGCCTTGTAGTCGTCCGGCGAGGTGTTGGACATCATGCTCGGCATCGGCACGTCAATCGGGCCGGGGGCCTGTTCCAGCGGCGTCTCAAGTCGATCGATGGCCAGGGTAAGGCGGTCGACGGCCCGTTCATAGGCCGCGCGGGCTGGAAGCTCTGCGTCGGGCCATACTGGCGCGACCAGGGTAATCTCGTCCTTTACCGCGTCAAACACGACCATGACGGTTGGGCGCATCAGGAGAATGTCCGGTACGCCCAGCACGTCAGGGTTCTGATTGGGAAGCTTTTCGATGCGGCGGACGATGTCGTAGCCCAGATAGCCGAAAACGCCGGCGGACATGGGCGGCAGATCGTCAGGCAGATCGATGCGGCTTTGTTCGACCAGCGTTCGCAGGGCTTCGAGCGCCGGCTCGGCGAGTTCCTCAAAGGGTTCGGCGACGCCATCGGTGCCGACTTTGGCCATGGCAGCGCGTTCGCCATCAGCGCGGAACAACAGATCAGGTGCATAGCCGATAATGGAATAGCGACCGCGCACGGCGCCGCCTTCGACCGATTCCAGCAGGAACGCGTTCTCGGCGCTGCCGGCCAGCTTGAGCATGGCCGAAACCGGCGTCTCAAGGTCTGCGACAAGCCGTGTGTAAAGTGCCAGCGGCGTGCCAGCGTCATAGGCCTTCAGAAAGGCATCCTGGTCGGGGAAAAGTTGCATGGGCCTATCCCGCGGTGCCGATGCCTTGAACCGAACAGAGCGAACGCGTTGCCATCACATGCCGCCATGGGCGCCGCCCAGCAACTGGCCAAGCAGTTCCTGATTGACGCGCACACCCAGCTGCGCCTGAAGCCCGGCGACATACTGGCTAAGGATTGCATCTTCCAGCGCAGGGGCAAGCTGGGCGGCCAGCTGCTGCACATCGCTGGCGCCTTCCATGAACGCAGGACGGGTCACATCTTCCACCAGGAAGACAAGGCGGGTGGTGCCGTCCGGGCCGCCAACATCACCGAAATGCCCCTCAGCGCCTTCAAAGGCAGCGACCGTTGCGGGACCACCAAGCTCGTCGGGTGCCTCTCCACGGGTGAACTGCGCAGTGCGCTGAAGCGGAAAATCTTGGGCAATAGCGAGTGTTTGGAGTGTGCGACCACGCTCCATTTCCTCCACAAGACCTGATGAGAGGGCTCGCAAGGCCTGGTCGCGTTGATCTTCGACCCAGTCTGCGGCTACCCGTTCGCGCGCTTCCTCAAAAGAGAGGTCGCGATCGGGTTGAACATCGGTCACCTCGAACCAAAGGAAGCCACCATCGGCGAGATCGAGAACATCATTCTCAAGACCGACTTCGCTGGCGAAGGTTTCGGCGATCAGGGAATCGGTTTGCGGCAGAGGAACGGTTTCGAGGTCCGGGCCGAAGCCATTGGCATCAAGCGCGTCAACTGAGGTAAGGGTGAGTTCAAAGCGTGAGGCAACGCTGTCCAGCGTATCACCACCAGCACGGGCATCTTCGATGCTGTCGTAGAGCGCAAAAATCTCGTCGCGCGCATTCGCTTGCGCGATCTCCTGGCGAAGCCGATCTTCGACCTCTTCCAACGGTGTAACCCCGTCATTGTGGATGGCTTCCACGAACATCACCAGGGAACCAAAACGGCCTTCCACGACGGTCGTCGGTCCAGGCGCACTAAGAGAGAAGGCTGCTTCAGCGGCACTTGCGTCCAGGATGCCAGTTTGCTGAACAGATCCAAGACGCGTCACGGTTGCGCCAAGCGCCGGGTCGGCTTCAATGGCATCGATTGCCTCACCATCGCTCAGTCTTGTGCGTGCCGTTTCGGCCTCGGTGGCCGATGGGAACCGGATCTGGGTGACTGTCCGCTCGCCAGATCGGGTGAGGGCATCCAGCTCCGCCTCGTAAGCTGCCTGGACCTCTTCGACCGAAACGGAAGATGGATCGGCCAGGTCTGCCTCCGACAAGGTCATGTAGGTGATGCCGCGAAACTCCGGGGCGCGATAATCACCGCTGCGCTCATTGAAGAAAGCGCGAAGCATCTCTTCTTCTGGTTCTGGCAAATCGCCCAAATCGGCCTCGCCAAGGGTCACGAAGGCGACAGTCCGCAGTTCGTTGGCATACGTGTTGGCGACCTCCATCATGGCCGTGGGTGGGGCGATGCCACCCACAAAGCCCTGTGCGAGTTGCTGACGCGCTGCAAAGGAACGGGTGTCGGCTACGAAGTCATCCTCGGTGATGCCGTACTGTCGCAACACCTGGCTGAAAAACTGGCGATTGAACCCACCGGTCTGGAGAAAGATTGGGTCGGACGCGATGCGCTCCGCCAGTCGATCGTCCGACACGCCGACATTGAGCCTGTCGGCTTCCGAATCGAGCGCAGCTTCGGAGGCGAGCTGGCCCAACAATTGTTGATCGATGCCGAACATCCGAGCCTGTTCCAGCGTGATAGCCTGGCCGACCTGTTGGCTGAGACGGTTGATCTGGCGCTGAAGCGCAATCTGGAATGTTTCGGCAGAGATCTCCGCATCGCCGACGGCCAAGACCGTACGCTGGCCTATGTTGCCGAAATAGCCACCAAAGCCGAGACCCGCCACAACTGCGATGGACACGACAATAAGGAAGATTTTGGCAGCCGTGGTGCGGGCGCCTTCGCGAAGCCATGTGAGCATGAATTAACGTTTTGTTTTTAAACCAATAAATTGGCTGAATCCGGGATCAGGCCGGACTATAGTCACAGGCCATTGCTGGCGCAAGCATGTGCTGGCTCCTGAGGGCACAAGTCCGGCCGGTGAGCTACGTCAGCAAAGGCTCGCATCCGTTTAAAACCGGGTGGTGGAAGTGCGGGTAATGGGATTAAAGACGGTCCTCTTATCCAATTTCATCTCAGTTTGACCCAAACCCTTGCGTCCAATCGTGGCAACGCCTGACGTATGTCTGGACTGCGACGAAGAAACGGCCTCCCATGCTTGTCGCTGCGCTTCCCTTTTTGTCACTGATTTTCTCGAGCGCGCTCGCCAGCGCGATGATCGTGCCCTTCATGGGCTACTACATCGTCGAAGGCCTCGGCCAGCAGCCCTGGATGATCACGGTCTATACTGGATTTGCGGCCCTTCTGACGGTGTCCATGAACCGTTGGATCGCCAAGAGACTGGATACCGGTAGCCGGTTCAAACCTTTGCTCTTGGTCGCATCAATCAGCTTCCTGGCTGCTACTGTTGCCATGGTCGTGGATGGGCAACTGGCCTCGCTGCTGAGTGTTGGCCTGGTTGGATTTGGACTGTCCAATACGGCGATGGTGAGCATGTTCACCTATGGCCGCAGCATTGCCGACGGGCGCGGGATCGAGCCCAATCGTTTCAATGCATGGCTGCGGGCCACTACCTCATTGGCCTGGATGGTGGGGCCGGCACTTTCCTTCGGCCTCGTCTATCAACTGGGCGTCAGCTTTGTCTTCCAGGCCTGCATGACGCTTGGGATCGTCTGGCTCGTGCTGGTACTTCGCATTGTGCCGGCTCAGGAAGCGCGTGACCTTGCTTCTAATTCCGAAGGCAGCGGTGGCGCCGACTCCGGTCTTGACCGTCAGCTTTGGCTGGCTTCAATGGCCTGCTTCTTTTTCGCTGTGGCTCACCTTCTATGCAGTGCGGCGCTGCCGCTCTTTTACGTTCAGGAAGCCGGCCTTCCTAGCTATGCAGCTGGCCTGTCGTTCTCGGTGAAAACAGCGGTCGAGATCGTTGTCATCCTTAATGTCCCGCGGCTCATGGTGCTGGCGTCCGCGCGTCATCTGCTGATGGCCAATTCGCTGTTGGCGATTGTCGCTTTTGGCGTGCTCTCCATGGTGGACAGCATGCCGGTGATGGTTATCGGTGCTTCCTTGGAAGGGCTCTATTACGGGCTGTTTGCCGGTGTCAGCGTCAGTTTCGTTCAAAGCTTTGCTGGTGATCGTATGGGTCGGGCGACGTCCTTTTATGTGAACGCACTCTTCTTTGGCGGCCTGGTAGCTGGGCCGGCTGTTGGTTTGATCGCTCAGTTCTGGGACTTCCGTACATCAATTCTGTTGGCATCGGTTGCCGCCCTGGCTGCGCTATTGATCCTTGCCGTCATGCGCCCCGAACCATCGCCATCAAATCCACCGGCTGCCCAACCCGGCTGACGCCGAAAGTCTTGCGGTTCTTTGCATGCGAGCACAAACCTGCTAGCAGGCGGCCATCTCAATCAGACCATGGAAAAAGCCATGCCGAGCGATAACGTTCGCCCCCTTGTGGCGGGCAATTGGAAGATGAATGGGCTGCGCCGCAGCATCGATACGATTGATGCCCTGGCTCAGCGGGCGCAGGAGAGCGTGCTGGAGCAGATTGATATGGTGGTTTGCCCGCCTGCAACGCTGGTGTCGCTGGCGGTCAAGACGGTGGACACCGTGCCGCTCCATATTGGCGGGCAGACCTGTCACCCCGCAGAGAATGGTGCCCACACCGGCGACATTTCACCGGAAATGCTGGTCGATCTCGGCGCGAGCTACGTTATCACCGGCCATTCGGAACGGCGTACCGATCACAGGGAAACCGATGCGCAGGTTCGTGCGCAGTCCGAAGGAGCTTGGCGGGCAGGGTTGTGCGCCATCATTTGCGTCGGTGAAACACGCGAGGAACGCGAGGCAGGCAAAGCCATTGAAATCGTGGAAAGCCAGCTTCAAGGATCGATCCCTGACGGTGCAAACGCAGAGAACACTGTTGTTGCTTATGAGCCCGTTTGGGCCATCGGCACAGGACTGACCCCGACTGTGGACGACATTGCAGATATGCATGATGCCATCCGCGCATCGCTGGCCGCCCGTTTTGGTGACGAAGGCAATGCAATGCGTGTCCTCTACGGTGGGTCGGTGAAGCCTGGCAACGCGGCAGAGGTTCTTGCACCCACCAACGTTGATGGTGCCTTGGTTGGCGGCGCTAGCCTAAGCGCATCGGACTTCATGGGTATCGCTGAAGCCGTGAGTGCCATGGTCTCAAAGGACGCCTAGGCTAACGGAAAACCATTGGATCGACCCCGTCGGGTTTGCCTTTGGCGCAGCTTGGTGTATGGCTCGCGCCAAAGGAAATGCACCTTGTTGTGTATCTCCATCTTGATCCACGAAACGTTGGTTATCATTTGTCCCGTTGAAGACGGGTTGTCGCTCGCTTTGGCGACATCAGGACGGAACCGGTATGGAAACTTTGGAAACAGTGCTGATCGTCATCCACCTGCTTGTGGTGGTGGCACTGGTGGCAGTGGTGCTTTTGCAGCGCTCTGAAGGCGGTGCACTTGGTATTGGCGGTGGTGGTGGCGGCAACTTCATGTCGAACCGTGGTCAGGCCAGTGTGCTGACGCGGGCGACCGCGTTCCTAGCGGTTGGCTTTTTTGCCACGTCCATTTCCCTGACCATCCTTGCCCAGGCCGGCGGTGGTGGTTCGACCATCCTGGACCGTATTCCTGATGCCCAGCCAACGGAAGATGGTACAACGCTTCTGGAACAGATTGGTGGCCAGGTTGAGACCGAATCGGCACCAGCCGTGGTCGACACCGAACCTCAGGTTCCGACCTCCCAATAAGGGGCGGTTTTTCAGCAGATCAGGCCCGCCGATGAGGCGGGCCTTTGTTTTTCCACCATAAGTTCTGCATGGGTCGCATGCGCTTTCGGCGCTTGTTCGGCACGTTCGGTTCGGCTATCAGATGAGTCCCATGGCGCGATATATTTTCATCACTGGCGGCGTGGTTTCTTCCCTCGGTAAAGGTATTGCAGCGGCGGCTTTGGGCGCGCTTTTGCAGGCACGTGGCTACCGGGTCCGCATCCGCAAACTCGATCCCTATCTCAACGTCGATCCCGGCACGATGTCACCGACCCAACATGGCGAGGTGTTCGTGACCGATGATGGCGCTGAGACGGACCTTGATCTTGGGCATTACGAGCGGTTCACCGGCCGTTCGGCCAATGCGCGGGACAACATCACCACCGGAAAGATCTATCAGGACATCATCGCCAAGGAGCGGCGAGGGGACTATCTCGGCGCCACTGTTCAGGTGATCCCGCATGTCACCGACACGATCAAAGCCTTCGTTCTGGATGGGAACGACGATTATGACTTCGTGATCTGCGAGATTGGCGGGACGGTTGGCGATATCGAAGGGCTGCCGTTCTTCGAGGCCATTCGCCAGCTTGGCAACGAATTGCCGCGCGGCGACGCCATTTACATTCATCTGACGCTGATGCCTTACATTCCAAGCGCCGGTGAGCTGAAAACCAAACCAACCCAGCACTCGGTCAAGGAACTGCGATCAATCGGCATCCAGCCGGACATTCTCATGGTCCGGTGTGACCGTCCGATACCACCTGGCGAACGACGCAAGCTTTCCTTGTTCTGCAACGTGCGTGAGCAGTCGGTCATCCCGGCTCTCGACGTTGCCTCGATCTATGATGTGCCTTTGGCTTATCACGAAGAAGGGCTCGACGATGAAGTGTTGGAGGCCTTCGGCATCAAAGGCGCGCCGGCGCCTGAGCTTTCGCGTTGGAACACCATTTCTTCCCGTGTGAAGGAAACCGACGGCACGGTTCGCATTGCCATTGTTGGCAAGTACACCGGCCTCAAGGACGCCTACAAATCTCTGATTGAAGCGCTGACGCATGGCGGGATTGCCAACGAAGTCGCTGTTTCCCTTGAGTGGATTGAGGCGGAGGTCTTTGAGTCAGAAGACCCGAGTCCGCATCTGGAAGGCGTTCACGGCATATTGGTGCCTGGCGGCTTCGGCTACCGAGGCGCGGAAGGTAAAATCCGGGCGGCTGAGATCGCGCGGACGCGCAAGGTACCTTACTTCGGCATTTGCTACGGCATGCAGATGGCTGTCCTGGATGCGGCGCGTAACCTGGCTGGCATCAATGATGCGATGTCGAGCGAGTTCTATGGTGACGGCGTTTCTCCGGGTACGGGTGTCGTCGGCATCATGACGGAATGGCTGAAAGGCAATGAGCTTCAAACGCGAGAGGCGGCAGGCGATCTGGGCGGTACCATGCGCCTTGGCGCCTACAAGGCGTCTCTCAAAGAGGGAACACAGATCGCCTCGATCTACGGTGACGTTGATATCTCAGAACGCCACCGGCACCGCTACGAGGTGAACATCGACTTTCGGGATCAGCTTGAAGCAGCCGGCCTCGTTATGTCCGGCGTTTCGCCAGATGGGCTACTGCCGGAGACCATCGAGTATCCAGATCATCCCTGGTTTATCGGGGTCCAGTTCCATCCGGAATTGAAGTCACGGCCCTTCGAACCGCATCCCTTGTTTGCCTCTTTCATTGAAGCAGCTATTGAACAAAGCCGCTTGGTCTGATCGGGAAACATCATGCTGACCAAAAATGCTTTGGATCACGTCGTTGTCGGCGTGCCGGACCTTGTGTCGGCGCGATCAAGGCTGACCGCGCTCGGCTTCCAGGTGCAAGATGATGCCCATCACCCGTTTGGCACCGGCAATTGCAATGTCTTCTTTGAGAACGGCACCTATTTCGAGCCGCTTGCGATCACTGACCGCGATGCTGAGTTGGCAGCGTTAAAGACGACCAACCCCTTTGTGCGTCGTTACCATGCCTACCGGTTTCGTCACGGCTACGGTCCGATCATGGCGGCATTTACGACCGATAACGCCGAGGCAATGAACGCGCGGTTTCGCTCTGAAGGCATAAGCACCGGAGAGATCCTCTCCTTCACGCGCAACCAGTCAATGCCAGACGGTTCAGAAACGATCATCGGTGTGCATTTGGCGGTATCAGCATCCGAGCAAGCGCCTGATGTTACCCTATTTTGCTGCGAACACCTGTCGCGCGACACGCTTTGGCGTGAGGAGCGTTTGGTGCATCCAAACAGTGCCAAAGGCGTGGCTCGGCTGATCGCTGTTGAGAGCAATCCCAGTGATTTTCAGTATCTTTTTCAGACAGTTACAGGTGATCGTGACCTGCGCACGACATCGGTTGGCATCGAGATGGATCTGCCCAACGCTCTGGTCAGTGTGGTCAGTCCGGCCGCCTATGAGGTGATGACCGGTATCGATTTGCCACCTCGTGGGCGGGGGCCGCGCATCGAGGCGGTTGAGATGAACTTTGCTGACTTACCAGCGCTCAAGTCGCATTTGTCCGGCCAGTCCATAGCTTTTGACGATAAGGGCGATGAACTAATCATTGAACCGGTTGAAGACTTCAGCCTCACCATCATCGCGCGCGAAGCGGTCTAGCCGAGTGCTCGATCATTTTGGATAGGAAAACGTGACAACCATCGCGAACGCCAACGTTGCCGTGGGTAGAGTCTCATTCGACAACGCCAAGCCATTCAGTCTCATCTGCGGCCCCTGCGCCATGGAGAGCCGCGCTCATGCCTTTGATATGGCAGGAGCGCTAAAGGACATCTGCGACCGGCTGGGTATCGGGCTGATCTACAAGACCAGCTACGACAAGGCGAACCGCACCAGTCTGACTGCTGGGCGCGGTGTTGGGCTGGAAACGGCCTTGGCGGTGTTCAGTGATCTGAAGGCGGATTTCGGCCTTCCCGTGCTTACCGATGTGCACGAGCCGGGCCAATGCGCCGAGGTCGGCAGCGTCGTGGATGTCCTGCAAATACCCGCGTTCTTGTGTCGACAGACTGATCTTCTCGTTGCAGCCGCCAAAACCGGGCGTGTGGTGAATGTAAAGAAGGGGCAGTTTCTGGCCCCCTGGGACATGAAGAATGTGCTGGACAAGGTGACCGGATCAGGCAATCCGAATGTGCTTCTTACCGAACGTGGGGCGTCGTTCGGATACAATACCTTGGTCGTCGATATGCGGTCATTGCCGACCATGGCAGCCATGGGCGCGCCCGTCATTTTTGATGCTACCCATTCGGTTCAGCAACCAGGCGGGCAGGGCGGTTCGACGGGTGGTCAGCGGGAATTTGTCGAGCCTTTGGCCAAGGCAGCGCTTGCAACCGGCATTGCCGGGCTGTTCATCGAGAGTCATCAAGACCCCGACAAGGCGCCATCAGATGGACCGAATATGATCCCCCTCGACCAGTTGGAGGCACTTCTGGAAAGGCTCCAAGCGGTCGATCAGGCTGTAAAACCTTAGGCGAACGCTTTGGATCGCTTTTGTCCGGCGCCCATCCTCCAAAGAGAAGGCTGGGAAGCCAGGACATCGCCAAGGGCACCTGCCGGTTTCCCGGTCTCAATATAAACGGCAACCGTTCCCTTGATTGCAGCATGTTCGGCAAGCGTGATGGCCATTTGCTGAGCGGCATCGGCTGACAAACGCGGTGCAAGGCCCAAGAGCGCGTGGTGCGGCACATCCGGCATGTGGGCGCATGGCGCCGACAGAACCCAGACTTCTCGCAAACCCGTCAGAGTTTCAAAAAGTCCGATGAGCGTTTGGGTGTCGGTTTGGTCAATTGACGGCGGACCAAGGCGATCGAGATCAATTTCTGCGCGTTCTTCGGCAATGGATGCTGCATCGCCCTGCAGTTTTGAAACAATCTGCCGGATCGGTTCTTCTTCCAATGGGCTGACCATGGGAAGCGCGCTCTGTAGGTGGTCAAGAATCGAGGGTAGGGCGCTTGGCAAGCCCTCGGCGGAGAGTTTCAGATTGCCAACGCCCATGGAAAGGCCGCACTCGATCTGTGCTTCCGCCAGACGCAACCGCGCAAGCGCCCAGCGTGGGTGGGCATTCACGAGCATTTGGTATGCTTTTAAGCCTTCGGTCTTGTCGGACTGGAACAAAGCGTCCGCTTTGTACAGCGGCGCCTCACCAAGCGACATGTCCTCCAGTGCGGATGCGGTTGGCTGAGCCTTGCGCTTGAGGAACCCAAACAAACTGCTCTTGGCAGCAGCCTGAGGCTTTGTAGCAACCAAACTTGGGTTGTTAGCCTCAGTATTGTGTTCTTTGGCCATCTCAGAACGATGGGCTTTCGCTTTTTCTGCTTTTTTGCCCTTGGTAGCCTTTGAGAAATGGCGGGCAATCTTTGCTTGTTCCTTGACGGGGAACGCAAGCAGTGCGCGCTCCTTGGTGGGCAGCCCAGGTGTCAGGCTGCGTGTGTCAAAGGCAGTCAGGCGTTCCAGGAGGTCGAAGGGTAGGCCGTTCAGCCATTGGGCCGGTGTTGGCTCTGGTGTTGCGGCGATGAGGTGCAAAGCTCTGTCGAGTTCGGGCGATGAAAAGCCAAGAGTAGCACTTTCGACGAGTTGTTTGGCTGGATCGGCAGCATTGGGGCCGGCTTCGGCCTGATGGAGAAAATCAAGGAGGCCGGCCACCAGGCTTTGGGCCAGTAGCGCCTCTGTCAGTGCGCGTGGTCCGGCTGTCCGAGCCACCAGAGTATCACCGTGGCGAGCTAGGTGCTTGCAATTTGCGGCCCACGCTCGCATGGCGGTTTCCTGATCAACGGACAGGTTTTTTGACCGCGTCAGTTTGAAGAGCAGCGAATCGGGTTGCCCGACGCTTGCCAGTTTTTCAGCTTGAAGAATGGGTAAGGCATCGGCGCCGGGTCGGGCGTTGGCTTGTTCTTTCACTCCTGCCAGCTTGTGCGCGGCAACAATAGCAATCTGATCAACGGTGAGGCAGGCCACAAGCGGCCACCCGATCGTCGCTGAGGCCTTATCCGGGGACGTCCATGCAATGTCGATTGCCGCCGTGCCATCCATGTCGATTGACCAACGCGGCGTATCCAGCGCCGCTAGCTTGCAGGCATAGTCAAACGCGCCATAGAGCTCACCGGACTTGGACTTGCCGACGGCATAGGTGCGCCGTGTTTGCCAATCGATGCTTTGCGCGCTGCGGCCCTTGCCTTGCCCCCACCCCGCGCCCCCAACGGCGCCAACAAGTGCTCCAAGACCGACGGTGCTCAGGGGAAGGTTGCCCAACGCGGCGCTGCCCAGCGTTGCGGCTCCGGCGCCCAACACGGCACCGGCTGCGCCTCCAACGGCGGTGTGAACCGTCAGCGACGTCCGCAAGTGCTGTTCCGGCCTCTTGGTCTCAGACTGCGGCACTGGCTCCGACATACCGGACAAGGCGCGGGGGCACGCAAGCTCGTCCTTGGTTGCTTCATTCGCCAAGGCATCGAGCGCCGACGGTGGAGCCAGTGGTTCTTCGGGCTTGTTTCTCTTGAACGGCAGGGCTGGCATTTTAGGCAGCTTGCTCGCCGCCGCAGCAACACCCTGCTTTGCTTGCTCGGCGTTCTTTTCCGCGCCAAGCCGGCGCATATCGGCCAGTGACAACCCACTCATTGGCTTCGTCCCGTACTCACAGCACAATCGGGAGGTCGCCGCTTGTGACGGCGCCATGGTGAGAAGACTCTAAACGGCAATACTTACTGATTCGTGAGGGGATGACGGTGAACGCTAGGGTTTGATCTGTTTGTCGCGTTCATCACGTAAGGTCGCCAAGCAGTCGGTGAGAATGTGAGCGGCGGCCGCGGCGTCTATCCGTTCCTGGCTGTTCCTGGCACTGTGACCAGCCTCTGTCAGCGTTTCCTTGGCCGCCTCACTGGAAAGCCGCTCATCCCAGAACAGCATGGGCAGATCGATGTAATCAGCTAGTGCGCGGCGGAACGCGCGAACAGATTGGGCGCGTGGGCCGGCTGAGCCGTCCATGTTGTAGGGCATGCCGATCACAAGGCCGGCAATGTTCTCGCGGTCGATGAGTCGTTGAAGCGTCGATGCATCGGCGGCCATTTTGGTGCGGCGCATGGTTTCGACTGGGCGCGCGAGTGTCCAGCCAGCATCGCTAATGGCCACCCCGATGGTTTTGGTCCCCGGGGCAAGGCCGATCAAGGCATGGCTATGTCCGCTTTTGTGGCCGATTTCGGCCACAAAAGCTTCTGGTTTGAACAATGCATCGGGCGCTGGCACTTACTGAAAGGCCGACTCTGAGAAGCTGCGCAATTTGCGTGAATGCAGCCGCTCGCTGGGCATTGCTCTGAGCATTTCCATGGCCCGGATGCCAATTTGCAGATGCTGGGAAACCTGTCGTTTGTAGAAAGCGCTCGCCATACCCGGAAGCTTCAGCTCCCCGTGCAGTGGTTTGTCTGAAACGCATAGGAGCGTGCCGTACGGAACCCGGAAGCGGAACCCGTTGGCCGCGATCGTCGCTGATTCCATATCGAGCGCGATGGCGCGTGACTGAGAGAACCGTTCAACTGGCTCGGAGAAATCGCGCAGCTCCCAGTTGCGATTGTCGATGGTCGCAACCGTGCCTGTGCGCATGATGCGTTTCAGCTCGTAGCCAGAAAGGTCGGTGATCTCGGCGACGGCCTGCTCCAGTGCCACCTGAACCTCGGCAAGGGGGGGAATAGGAACCCACGGCGGCAGATCGGCGTCCAGCACATGGTCTTCGCGCACATAGCCATGGGCAAGAACGTAATCGCCAAGGCGCTGGGAGTTCCGCAGACCGGCGCAGTGGCCCAGCATCAGCCAGGCGTGGGATCGCAGGACCGCGATATGATCAGTGATCGTCTTGGCGTTGGACGGGCCAACCCCGATGTTGACGATTGAGATGCCGCCATGTTCGCCTGTGCACAGGTGATAGGCTGGCATTTGTGGGGCGCGGGAAGCCACTATACCTTCCGGCTCGCGGTGCTGGTCAGCATGGTAGGTCACGCGCCCGCCAGGCTCGACAAAGTGCGTGTAACGGCTACCAGAACGTTCTAGTTCACGTTTAGAAAATTCAATAAATTCATCGATGTAGAACTGATAATTTGTGTATAGAACGAAGTTTTGAAAGGCTTCTGGTGGCGTCGCGGTGTAGTGCTTGAGGCGGTAAAGCGAGTAGTCGATGCGCGGGGCGGTGAACAGGGCTAGCGGGTATGGCTCGTTGGAGAGCGAGGGCGCGACGCCGTTCACAATGGCATCATCGGTAATGCCCAGATCGGGTACATCGAAATGGTCGCGCAACGGTCGGTCGTCTTCAACAACCCCATCGCCTTCGATCACCATACCGTCGGGAAAGGCGAAATGGATCGGGATTGGCGTCGCGGAGAGCCCAACTTCGACCGAGACATTGTGGTTCGCGATGAGCGCTGAGATCTGCTCCATCAGATAGCTGTCATAGAGATCAGGCTGGGTGATTGTCGTTTCATGCCTGCCCGGTCGTGTGACATGGCCATAGGCAAGGCGGGAATCGACGTCGGCATAAGTTTGGGTTGCCAGTCGCACAAACGGGTAGAAACCACGGACCTTGCCCACCCGGTGGCCGCCGGGCTCACCGGATTTGCCGATATGGTCATAGAACGCCTCGCGCAGGCGCTCGGTTTCTTCATTGTAAAGGTCCTTCAGCGCGTCCACCGCCTCCCGGGCATCACGGGTTTGCAGAGAAATCTGGGAAGCAGCTGACATTCGGACCTCTTTTCTTGGTTTTTCTTTGCCGTTGAGCCGTCAATCGGGGCAAGAGCGTGGCGATCCCCTATCATCCTTCAGCCGTCGCTTGAACCCACCAAGCACGCGCGCTATCACCGCTTTTGAGGCGGAAGGCTGAGCCGAGTGGCGCAACCGACCGCGGCCTCTCACAACAGGTTGATGCTTTGAGTGTAGACAGCGATACCGTGCGCCGCATCGCGCATTTGGCCCGTATCCGGTTGCCGGACGATCGGATCGAGCCGATGCGCGAGGAACTGAACGCCATTTTGGCGTTTGTTGAGCAATTGGACGAAGTGGATGTTGACGGCGTTGAGCCTATGACCTCCGTCGTCGCGACCAAGATGCGGCTTCGCGCCGACGCCGTCACAGATGGCAATATTGCCGAAGACGTCGTTGCCAATGCACCGACCAGCGACGACCATTTCTTCATGGTTCCCAAGGTTGTGGAATAGGCCCGGCCATTTCCACGTTCCGATTTTGAAGATGACTGTATGACCGACCTTACTCAGCTCACCATCGCCGATGCCCGTGATGGTCTGAAGAAAAAAGAATTCTCTGCCGTCGATCTGACGGACGCCTATCTTGGCGCGATCACCGCCGCCAACGAGAAGCTGAACGCTTACATCGTTGCGACACCCGACAAGGCGCGCGAGATGGCTGCTGCGTCCGACGAACGACTGGCAGCCGGCAAGGCCGGAGCGCTTGAAGGCATACCGCTCGGTATCAAGGACTTGTTCGCAACACGCGGCGTCCACACCCAGGCATGCAGCAACATTCTGGGCGGGTTCGAACCGCGCTATGAGTCCACTGTCACCCAGAACCTATGGGACGATGGCGCCGTTATGCTCGGTAAGCTCAATATGGATGAGTTTGCTATGGGCTCGTCCAACGAGACGTCGGCCTATGGGCCGGTCGTCAACCCATGGCGATCAACCGGATCAAATGCCGATCTGGTTCCCGGTGGCTCGTCCGGCGGCTCCGCCGCTGCCGTTGCTTCCTGGCTTTGCGCCGGGGCGACAGCGACTGACACTGGCGGTTCGATCCGCCAGCCGGCTGCGCTGACCGGGACAGTTGGCGTCAAGCCTACCTACGGCAGGTGTTCCCGCTGGGGGGTGGTGGCTTTTGCTTCCTCATTGGATCAAGCCGGGCCGATTACGCGCGATGTTCGCGATGCCGCTATACTGCTCGGCAGCATGGCATCTGTCGATGTGAAGGATACGACCAGTGTTGACGTTCCGGTGCCGGACTATGAGGCAGCGGTCGGGCGATCGGTCAAAGGCATGCGGATTGGTGTGCCCAAAGAGTACCGCATGGACGGCATGCCCGATGAGATTGATGCGCTCTGGCAGACGGGCATCGATTGGATGCGCGATGCCGGCGCGGAGATCGTCGATATCTCGCTTCCGCACACAAAGTATGCCTTGCCGGCCTACTACATCGTGGCGCCAGCAGAAGCGTCTTCCAACCTCGCGCGCTATGACGGTGTTCGCTACGGCAAGCGTGAGGGTGGGGCCGATGTGCAGGATTTGTATGAGAACACCCGCGCTGCCGGTTTCGGCGGTGAGGTGCAGCGGCGTATCTTGATCGGCACTTACGTGCTGTCGGCTGGCTACTACGACGCCTATTACAAGAAGGCGCAGCGAGTTCGGACGCTGATCAAACAGGATTTTGAGACTGTCTATGCCGACGGTGTGGACGCAATCCTGACACCGGCAACGCCAGGAGCAGCCTTCGGCATCAACGCCATGGCCGACGCCTCACCCATTGAGATGTATCTGCAAGATGTCTTTACAGTCACGGTGAACATGGCCGGGCTTCCGGGTATGTCTGTCCCTGCAGGTCTGTCGGCAGATGGTCTGCCCTTGGGTCTTCAGCTTATTGGCCGGCCATTTGATGAAGAAACGCTGTTCACGTTGGGCGACGTCATAGAGAAGCAGGCCGGGCACTTCTCGCCGACCAAATGGTGGTAAGACGAGCGTGCGTGATTTGTTTCCTCTCACCGTGCGCAAAGCGATCCCTGATGATCTGCAACGTCTGATCGACCTGGGCGTGGCGGCATGCCTCTCGTCGATTGATAAGCTTCCAGAATTTCGGGACCGCAAAGATGAGATGCGACCTGCCTTTGCGGCTTTCATCAAAGAAGACTTACCACGTCTCCTTGTTTTGACGTCCGAGGACTTGGTGCTGGGCGTTGTGAGTCCTGATGCACAATCTGGTGAAATCTCTGATCTTTGGATCGATCCAGAGCATCAGAGACTGGGGCTTGGGGCTGTTCTTTTGGCGGCTGGAGAGGCTCAGTTGAAGGCCAACGGACGCCAATCCACCTGGCTAACTACGCACGCCCAGAATGCCGGTGCGCTGCGCTTCTACCGTACGCAAGGCTATTCGCTTCTGGACCTCCGCGACGCCCAAGGCCAGACATTGCCGGACGTGACTTACTCTAGGGCGCTTCTTGGAAAGCAACTCTCACGTCCCGACGCTGTTTCGGCAGAAACCATGTCGGACGTGCGCAACGGCATCGATACGCTTGATCCGATGATTGTTTCCATTCTTGCCGAGCGTTTTGCGTTCATTGATCGTGCAGCCAAGCTGAAACCCAAGATTGGTATGCCGGCTCATGTGAGTGATCGGATCGAAGAGGTTGTCGGTAACGCCCGGAAACAGGCCGAAAAATTGAGGTTTGACCCCGATCTGACCGAAGCCTTTTGGCGCAACATGGTTGATTTGGCCGTTCAGCGGGAGGAAGCTCATATGAGCTCCAAATCAGCCCAGTCTTTTGTTGATCAAACGCGGGAACTTGCGTCATGAACGTTCAGCCAGTCCATCCTATGCGCGATGCTGACCCAGCCAAATTCATCCCGGGCGCAACCGGCGATTGGGAGCTGATCATCGGATTGGAGGTCCATGCTCAGGTCACCAGCCAATCCAAGCTGTTCTCCGGCGCCTCGACGGCCTTCGGTTCAGCGCCCAATGCAAATGTTTCGCTGATCGATGCAGCCATGCCCGGTATGCTTCCGGTCATCAACGAAGAGTGCGTGAAACAGGCCGTTCGGACTGGTCTTGGGCTGAAGGCAAAAATCAATCTGCGCTCGATCTTTGACCGCAAGAACTATTTCTATCCCGACCTGCCGCAGGGCTATCAGATCTCGCAGTTTCTCGATCCCATCGTGGGCGAGGGGATCGTGACCGTCGATATGGTAGATGGGTCTTCCATTGAGGTCGGCATTGAACGGCTTCACCTGGAACAAGATGCAGGCAAAAGCCTCCATGATCAGCACCCGACCATGAGCTTCGTCGACCTCAACCGGTCGGGTGTAGCTCTGATGGAGATTGTCTCTCGACCGGACCTGCGATCCTCAGAAGAGGCGCGGGCCTATCTCACCAAGCTGCGCTCGATTATGCGTTATCTGGGCACATGCGACGGCAACATGGAGGAAGGCTCCATGCGTGCCGACATCAATGTGTCTGTGCGCCGGCCCGGCGAGCCGCTGGGCACGCGCTGCGAGATTAAGAACGTGAACTCCTTGCGCTTTGCCGTGCAAGCAATTGAGTATGAAGCGCGCCGCCAGATCGCCATTCTTGAAGATGGCGGTGCTATCGATCAGGAAACACGCCTGTTCGACGCCACAAAGGGCGAGACGCGGTCCATGCGCTCCAAAGAGGAGGCGCATGACTATCGCTACTTCCCCGATCCAGATCTTTTGCCGCTGGAGTTCGATCAAGCGTTTGTCGATGGCCTGGCAGCCGATCTGCCAGAACTTCCGGACGAGAAAAAAGATCGCTTCATTTCAGACTACGGCATCACCGCCTATGACGCGTCGGTGTTGGTGGCAGAAAAGGAACGCGCCGACTTCTTTGATGCCGTCGCCAAAGGGCGCGATGGCAAGCAGGCGGCCAATTGGACCATCAATGAGCTTTTCGGTCGACTCAACAAAGAAGGATTGGCGATTGGCGACAGCCCGGTCTCAGCGGACCAGTTGGGTTCCATCGTCGACCTCATCGGCGAAAAAGTCATATCCGGCAAGATCGCCAAGGATGTGTTCGAGATTGTGTGGTCTGAAGGCGGCGACCCGGCGGCTATCGTCGAAGATCGTGGCATGAAACAGGTCACCGACATGGGTGCCATCGAGACCGCTGTCGATGAAGTGATCGCCGCCAACCCGGACAAGGTGGAACAGGCAAAAGCCAAGCCCAACCTTGCTGGATGGTTTGTCGGCCAGGTGATGAAAGCAACGGGCGGCAAAGCCAACCCGCAGGCTGTTCAGCAGTTGGTGCGCGAGAAGCTTGACCTGTGATGTATGCCGGATAGCCAGAAATGGGCGTCGCAGCAGCCAGTACCGAGGGTAGTAAGAACTGGGTGACAGGTGTTGCCGGCGCCGCGCTTTTGGTTGGCATTTACGGCCTTATCCATTCGGTCCTGCGGCTGACGACCTCTGGCAATCTCGGTGAGAACGACCCACAAATCGTCCTTTCTATACAGCAAGGTTTTCAGTGGTCCTACGGGACCGGCGAACCGCCGCTGTTTGAATGGTTGGCGTTGCTGCTTTCGGAGGTCTTTGGTCCAACGGCCACAGTAATCCAGATCCAGCGTTAAGGTCTGCTGACCGATACATTGGTCCTGGTATACCTGATCGCACGCCGCATGCTTGGCAGCGCCATTTGGGCGCTCATCACCGTA
>ERZ1740060.331-NODE-331-length-32192-cov-5.808072_pt1 | contig 32192 bp, 32 predicted proteins | sample MGYA00581743_ERZ1740060 | MGnify/ENA primary metagenome ERZ1740060 (study PRJEB43018, sample SAMN04849235) | marine metagenome | isolation source: floating plastic debris | place: Pacific Ocean | collected 2008-08-27 | study: EMG produced TPA metagenomics assembly...
AGTTCCAGATAGTGTCGGCCATCGAGCGCGCCGACAACACCGCACGTATTCTCGATGTGAAGTACCATGTGCTCTTGCCGGAGGGCGAACGTGTCGGCGGCGGAGTCGACTACTCTCAATGGACGTCGATTCTGCGCTCTGTCTCAGCACTCACAGCCTACCACTGGGTCTATCGCGAAAGCCTGAAGCCGTGGCTTGTGGCAGATCTACTGATCCTCAACGAAGCCATGCCGCGCTCGCTTTCCAGTTGCTACGGTAACATCACCCGCCATTTGGACACGCTGGCGAAGACCTATGGCCGCCAGGGCAAAGCGCAACGCATGGCGCGGTCGATCCACAGCGATTTCCGCAACCGGGATATTGAGGCCATCTTCCAGTCCGGCCTGCACGAGTTCGTCGAGAACTTCATCAAGAAAAACAATAACTTGGGCGGCACCATAGCCGACCAGTATCTTTTCTGATGCAAGGAAAGGTTGCTCCAAAGCCTAATGGCAGGCCGGTAAGGTCAGGCTGGCCGACCATAGCCGCTTCGGTGTAACGCTGCCTTATGCGCCTTTCCGTCACCCACACCGAAACCTTCACCTACGACCAGCCGGCGCTGGGCACGATACAGGTTTTGCGACTGACGCCGCGCGATTTTGACGGCCATTATGTGTGCGACTGGTCGGTCGATGTGGACGCTGACTGCCGCCTCGACACCAAGAAAGATGCCTTTGGCAACATCGTCACCAGTTTCTCGCTTCCCGGTCCGCTCGAAACACTCACCATCACCGCGCGCGGCGAGGTTGAAACCGACAACATCCACGGCATTGTGCGGGGCACAGCTGAAAAAGTGCCCACGGGCGTCTTCCTGCGCCCTATGACCGCCGATAAGGACGCGGCTGCAACGCGCCTTCTCATCCAGGCTCAGCCCAACACAACGCCACCGGCCCTTGAGCGGATGCATGCCTTGATGGGAACGCTGCACACAGCGTTGCCATCTTTGGCCGACGATGCCGATGACAAGAGCAAAGGTGAAGGAACGGACGGACGGCAGAAACAAGAAGGGGCGTCGCAAAGCCAATCTCAGGAGAGCGCGGCTGAGCCATCGCCGGCGGCCAAAAGGCTCGCCGTACAGCTGGCCGACCGGAACAGTTTCAGTGCAGGCGACGCTGCGATGATCCTAGCCGATGCCGCCCGCCACTACGGCCTTCCGGCACGCCTCATCGAAGGGTACCGGCTTGATGGCGATAAGCGCGAGCGCCATTTGGACCAGCGCGATGTGTGGTGCGAAGTCCTGATCGACGGGCTGGGTTGGGTCGGTTTCGACGCGATGGAGAAATCCTGTCCATCCGAGGAGAGCATTCGCGTGGCTGCCGGACTCGACGGCCCGACCGTTTCAGCGGTGCGCGCCGGGCATTACGGCACCGAACCATCCTGCGAGCGCCAAACCGTCATTGCGCTTTCTCGGATCGGTGGCTAACCCAACCGTGCAGATGGCTTTGGCATCAGGGGACATTGGGTTGTGACTTACTGCGTCGGACTGCTTACAGCCGAAGGGCTGGTCATGATCGCCGACACGCGCACCAATGCGGGTCTGGACAATGTCGCCACCTTCCAGAAACTCCATCGGTTTGAGATCCCGGGCGACCGGACGATCACCATTGCCACCGCCGGCAATCTTGCGGTCAGCCAGGCGGCGATCTCGCTGATGTCCGACGGCTTCGAAAACCCCGAAACCGGACTTTTGGAGACGATCTACGACCACCCGACCATGTTCCGCACCGCTGCCTATGTCGGGCGGGCCATCAACGAGGTCATGCGGCTCAACAGGGGTGCGTCGGCAAGCATGGGCGCGTCGCTGGATGTCACCATGCTGGTTGGCGGGCAGGTGAAGGGCGGCCGTCTGCGCCTCTTCATGGTCTATTCGGCAGGCAATTTCATCGAAGCGACCGAAGACACGCCATACCTGCAAATCGGCGAACACAAGTACGGCAAACCGATCCTTGATCGCGCGATCACTCACGAGACAAACCTCTCGGACGGTTTGAAGATCGCGCTGATCTCCATGGACTCCACCATGCGGTCCAACCTTGGCGTGGGCATGCCTATCGATATGTGGGTCTCACGCCGCGATTCGCTGTCGACTCTCATCTCAACACGCATCGAACAGGGCGAGCCGTACTTCCACGATTTACGCGAACGCTGGTCAGCTGCCCTGCGCTCGGCTCATCAAGCGATACCAGCGCCGCCTTACCTGCCCGATCAGGGCTGAAAGTAGGCAGCCTTAAAGCGCATCCAGAAACGCCTCAGCCTGCACCTGGATATCCGACAATGTCTCTGGGTTCATTCGATCCAGCGAGCGATACATCATGCCCATGCGCGGATTGTCGCCCAAAACCTCCCGGTTGCGGGCCACGAAGTCCCAGTAGAGATAGTTGAACGGACATGCGCTCTCGCCCGTCTTCGCCTTCACATCGTAGGCGCATTTGCCGCAATGATCGCCCATACGGTTGAGATAAGCGCCTGAGGCCGCATAGGGCTTGGACGCCATGATGCCGCCATCGGCAAAAAGCGCCATGCCATGGGTGTTGGGCAGTTCCACCCATTCATACGCATCGGCATAGACCTCCATGTACCAGCGATTGACCTCGTCTGGTGAAAGCCCTGCCAAAAGGGCGAAGTTGCCCGTCACCATGAGCCGCTGGATATGATGCGCGTACGCGTGTTTGCGGGTGGTCGTCACAACATCGCGGATGCAGGCCATGTCGGTTTCGGCGGTCCAATAGAATTCTGGTAGCGGGCGCTGCGCATCCAACGCGTTGCGTTCTTTGTAGGCCGGCATGGTGAGCCAATAGAGGCCGCGCACATACTCCCGCCAGCCCAGGATCTGTCGGATAAAGCCTTCAACGGCATTGAGGGGCGCATCACCGGCCTTGAAGGCCGCGTCCGCCGCCTCGCACACCTCTCCCGGCGTTAGTAGACCACAGTTTAGAGCCGCCGAGATTGTGGAATGGAAAAGGAACGCCTCCCCTTCAGCCAACGCGTCCTGATAATCCCCGAACTTTGGCAGACAGACGGCAATGAAATGCTCCAGCACGGCCAACGCATCATCGCGTGTCACCGGCATCGCAAACGGTTCCAGATCGCCAAAATGATCGCCGAACCTGTCGGCCACCAGCGTCAGAACCTCCCCTGTGATTGCATCAGGCGCGAACGAGAGACGCTCAGGAAGTTCCAGATCTTTCGGCAAGCGTTTGCGGTTGTCCTGATCGAAGTTCCATTGGCCACCAATCGGATCACGGCCTTCCATGAGAAAGCCGGTCTTACGGCGCATCTGGCGATAGAAATACTCCATGCGAAGCTGCTTGCGCCCCTGCGCCCAGAGCTCAAACTCGCCGATTGAGGATAAGACGCGATCATCCTCGCGCACCTCCACCGGCCCGCCCAACTGATCCTCCCAGCCACGCATCATCTCCATCACGCGCCATTCGCCAGGCTCGGTGACAATCAAACGATCGAACGTGTGTGCAGTTAGGACGCGTTCAATCTCGCCTGCAAAACTGCCCGTATTGTCCCGATCATCGAGCCGCACATAACGAACTGTCAGGCCGGCACTTTCCAACACGCGCGCAAAGTGGCGCATCGCCGATAGAATGAAGGCGATCTTCTTCTTGTGATGGCGGACATAGCTGGTCTCTTCAGCAACCTCGCACATCAAGACCAAGTCGCCGGTCTGCCAGTCCTTCAGTGAGGAAAGGCTGCGGGTGAGCTGATCACCCAGAACGAGGCGGAGTGCTGGCATGAGGATAGAAGGCCCGCGAAGTTGAAGCTGGCCGCGCCACAGCAACAGGGCAGCACGGACATAGGGAATGATCGCTACGTTCTTGGTCTACCGACGGTTCACGTTCGTATGCTGATAACGGCCCAACAAACCTTGAATCAGAATGTCGAAATCATAGTTTAAGATACTGATTTTGCTAATCATTGCCCGTTGAATCAGAATCAGAACTTCAAGAGAGCGCCCCTTTGAAGTCCGTCAAAAAGACCAATCTTCCGACAAAGACGTGCCCGATCTGCCAGCGCCCCTTTACCTGGCGGCGCAAATGGAAGCTGAACTGGGAAAAGGTGGTGTATTGCTCGCAGCGCTGCCGGTCTGAGGCCCGTCGGCGATCGTGAAGCGCCCGATGACCCCTGAGCTGTGGTTGATCACTTTCAGCCTTCATCAATCTTCATGAACTAGGCTCCCAGCGCTTTTCCGATCATCCATATTCAGGGCTAGCGCTATGTATTTGTTTCGATTGAGTTATTATAGCCGCAACACGATCAAAGAGCTCGAACGCCCCGTCGCGGCCGAGGTCAAGCAGATCATGCACGTGTCTAACCTCAACAATCCGGCAGCCGGCATCACCGGCGGCCTTGTGTTCAACGACCACTATTTTGCGCAAATCCTGGAAGGCGACCGTAAGGCCGTCACCCAAACCTTTTGCCGGATCGCCAATGACGAGCGGCACAACGACATCGTCATGCTAGAGGCCCAACCCATCGATAACCGGATGTTTGACGGCTGGGCGATGGCCTATGCCGGCCACTCGCCTGAGGTCGATCGCATCTATCTGCGCTACGGCACCGCCATTGGCTTCGCGCCATCCAAGATGACGGCTTCTGCCTTCGTCATGCTGGTCAAAGACCTGGTTGAAACCGGCTCGCGTATCGCCATGACCCCGCTTGTCGATGAGCGCGGCCAGGCTGCTGCCACCAATGCGACAAAACAGCCGGTCGTCCCGGCCTGAAAACGCCCTCAGGCGGCCAAAACCAACGGTTCACAGCGCCTTCACAGGCCTCCGGCCTGCTTTCACAACCCCACACCAGCCCGTGAAGTACCCTTTCGCCATGGCCGGCTTTAAGGCATGACGAAGAGGAAAGCGGTCTCGCCCTGAGAGCTTGCCTCAACGGCGGCCGTGGACTGCTAACGTTCGGAGAGGAAAGGAGGAGACAATGCTCGGCGAACTCACCATCGCAGCGGTGTTTGCAGCTGGCATCATTTCGTTCCTGTCTCCTTGCGTATTACCGCTCGTTCCGGCGTATCTCACCTACATGACCGGCGCTTCGCTAGAGGAACTATCGAGCGATGAGCGTAACCCCAAACTCTCCCGCTTTTTGTTCGTCCAGGCTTTGGCGTTCGTTGTCGGCATAGCGATGATCTTCGTGCTCCTTGGCGCGACAGCAACGCAGATCAGCCTCATCCTTCGCCAATATGCATCCATTCTCTCCATCGTGGCCGGCGTCGCCATCATTTTGATGGGTTTGCATTTTTTGGGCGTCCTGCGCTGGTCGCTGCTCTATCGGCAAGCACGGCTAGACGGGCCAAAATCAACCACAGGACCACTCGGTGCACTCGGCATGGGGCTCGCCTTTGGCTTTGCCTGGACGCCCTGTATAGGGCCGATCCTCGGAGCCGTCCTTGCCGTGGCAGCAAGCCGCGAAACGGTGAGCCAAGGAGCTGGTCTTCTGCTGGTTTATGCGCTCGGCATGGGCGTGCCGTTCATTCTGGCCGCATTGGCCGTCGGCCCATTCACCCGCTTCCTGTCGCGGTTCCGCGAGCATATGGGCACCATTGAGCGCACAACTGGCGCGCTGCTGGTCGCCACGGGTGCAGCTTTTTTGCTTGGATGGCACACGATCTTCGCCAATTGGCTATTAGAGCGCTTCCCGGGCCTTGTGGCTCTGACGTGAGACGCTAGCCGGCTTCCGCGCCTTCACGATCCATCGGCTCGAACGGCCAGATTGTTCCATCCCGCCATTGCCAGAACTGGAAGGACGGCACATCGGCATCGCCGATTTCGTCAAACCGCACCGCCCCGATGATGGTGAGATAAGGGCCAGTGCCTTGGCCAGCGGCGATCGCAAGCGCGATTTCTGCCGCAACCATGGAAGGCACGATGAGACCCGACAGGCTGCCCAAGGCCTCGCCTTCAAGCCGGGCAACGTCGTCCATCGGCGCGAGCAAGCGCCAAGGCGTGGGTCTTGGAAACACAACATTTTCAGCTGACTGAGATGCCAGAAGCGAGAAATCCGCCGTCATAACGCTGTCGCCGGCCAAGACCGGAACATCCGGCATCGCTTGGCGAAGCGCGTTGATCAACAGCGCGCTATCGGCCTGGCCCGCCATCACCAGAACAAGCCCCGGCCCTTCGGCCTCGGCTCGGGCGGCTGCCCGGGCAATACCACCCTCTGCTTCAAACGGCTCGAAGAGAGCCAGCGTCACGCCTTCAGCATTAAGGCCTTCCTGAACGGCATCGGCCAGCGGCCTGCCATAGCTGCCTTCGGTGTAAAGCAGCACAAGCGGGCGACGGACGGCACTTCCGCCCACCAGGCCATCGAACGCTCCTGAAACCAGGCTTTCAACGATCAGTGAAGCCTGGGCATCATCACGTCCATTGACCCGCAGAACCGGGGAAAGTGCATCATCGGTCAAACCGGGATAGCGCACGCCGCTGGTGATCATTGGAACATCCTGCGTGGCCAGCACATCACGCGCGGCAAGGGCCGGACGCCAACACACGCCGCCCACCACAATATCCACCTGTGCGCCCAGCAACTGATTGGCGGCATCGCGCCCGCGGTCTTCATCGCAGGCATCGTCCACCGCCGTGACCCGAACGTCGGTCCGCCGCGCCTCCTCCAAAGCTAGGATGACCCCACGCTCCACCTGGCGCCCAAGGCGCTCAAAAGGCCCCGACAGAGGTGCCAATACCCCGATATGCAGGCCATCTTCGGCTGCCACGGAAATAGATGCATTCTGCGCCAAAGCAGATCCGGAAAGAGCAGTGAGCACACAGAAAGCAGCGCCGGCCGAACGGCCGGCCCGCTTCATGTATCGTCGAACTTGCACTGTGTCCGTCACGCCCACGCCGTCGTCACCCTTGACCCTGCAACAAGCCCTGCTTTTCAAGCGGAATGACACACTGTCATGCCGCGCACCGCGGACGTCCCAAAAGGGTCGAAAACCTTCTTGCCACATTTCATCGCGCTCGCGAAAGGACCCTTGACCCGCACCAAAGTGGGCTTGTCTCATCCAATCGATTAGGCGCATGTCCAGAACATCGCGCTTTGTGGCCCATTCCGAGCAGCAATCCCCTTTACCGGGGCAAGGATGCCGGACAATTCCTTAAGGAAGACCAACAGGATGGATGCTTTGTGGCACGCTGGACCACACAATGCTCTCAATGACATCAAAACGGTTCGTTTGGGCCATGCGACGCATGAGGCTGCGCGCACCGGTGTCTCAGTTTTGGTGTTTGACCGACCAGCCACGGCAAGCGTCAGCATCATCGGGCAAGCGCCCGGGACCCGGGATATGGCCGCGCTTGATCCGGCGCGAACGGTCGACACCATCGAAGCGCTGGTGCTGTCGGGCGGATCGGCTTTTGGTTTGGCGGCAGCAGATCCGGTGATGCAGACCCTCAAAGAACAAGGGCGCGGCTTTGCTGTGGGCACCACCCATGTGCCGATCGTGCCGGCGGCAATCCTCTTCGATCTTCTCAATGGTGGGACCAAACCAAGGAATCTGCCCGACCTCTACAGAAAGCTAGGGGCGGAGGCCGTCTCCAACCTCGATAATGAACAGGCAATGGGCGCAATCGGCGCCGGTACAGGCGCAACCACCGGCGCCGGCCCAGGCGGTCTTGGCATGGCGTCACTAGAGTTCAACGGTCATGCGCCCAAACCATTGGCCGGGCGCCGCGTAGCGGCACTAGTCGCCGTCAATGCCATTGGAAGTCCCTATGTCGGCGCTTCAGACCACTTCCGGGCAGCCTCATTCCTGCTGGAGGGCGATCTGCCCCAACACTCGGCCGAACCCACAGGCTTGAAAGACCATAGGCCGCGCATGAAGACCCTGGTCGAACCTGGTCAGAACACCACGATCGGATGCGTGATAACCGACGTACCGCTCGACAAGCGCGGCTGTTTTGGCCTGGCGACGGCGGGTCAAGATGGCCTCGCGGCGGCGTTGTGGCCTGCTCATACCGCATTGGATGGCGATCTGATCGTCGGCGCCTCAGTTCGCCCGGATGAGAGCTCCAAGAGCCCGGCCGACCTCATCGATCCGGCAACCATGACGGTTCTGCAAGCCGCTTCAACGGCCTGCATGGCGCGCGCAATCATGCGAGGCATTGCTTCGGCCCGTGACGGTTTGGCCGCCCGATGAACCTGTTGCGCCTGCCTATCACTGTCTTGGCCTTTTTGGGTCGGCACGGGACGCTCGCCATCGCAGTCAGCCTATTTCTCGGCGCTGCCCTGCCCTTCCTGGCAGCAACATTTCGCCCCTGGCTGGATGAAGCCATCCTCCTACTGCTCACGCTGGCCTTCCTGCGGATCGGCTTCCGCGCTTTGGGGCAGGAGTTCAGAACACCGCTCCCGGTGGTTTGGGCGGTCGCATTGGCGCTGATCCTCATCCCGTTCGCGGCCTTGGGCATTGGTAGATGGATCGGTTTGGATGCCAGCCACCCAGACCTTTTTCTCGCGCTCTTCATTGCCCTTGCTGTCCCTCCGGTGACGGCGGTGCCGATCTTTGCCGGGCTCCTTCGTTTGCCCGGCCCCATCGCCCTCGCCTTCCTGATCCTGGCGATGGTCGTGACGCCTTTTGCGGCCACCCTGCATGTCCATCTGTTCTTTGAGGAGGGTGCCCTGCCCTTTGACGGCCTGGAAATCGGCCTCAGACTGGCAGGTTTTCTGTTTGGATCGGCAGCCTTGGCGGCCGTCATTCAGCGTCTCGTTGGCATGCAATGCCTCAACACCTGGCGCGCACCCTTGGACGGGCTCAATGTCATCGCCATGTTCGTCTTCGCTGTTGCGGTCATGGATGGCTTCGGGCCTGCCTTGATAAGCACGCCCGGCTTGGTCCTCGGCCTATTGGTGGCGACCTTCTTACTGGCCCTTGGTCAGATGGTGCTGATGCGGGCCGCGCTTTGGTTCATAGATGGAGCCAAGGCGACCTCCATCGCCATGGCGACGGGATTGCGCAATATGGGCCTCATGGTCGCGGCGCTCGGCATGGCAATCCCAGACACAACCTGGCTTTGGTTCGCCGTCGGCCAGTTTCCGATCTTTATGATGCCCTGGATCGTGGAGCGCATTCGCGCTGTGCGCAACGCGCCGGAAAACCCGCCAGCCTAACCACCTGACTTGACCGCCAACGGCCCATGCGCCACAGCGAAGCCATGACCAGTTCCCTTGCCAGTTCAGCCTCCATTCTGATTGCTCCATCCATACTCGCGAGCGACTTTGCACGCTTCGCCGATGAGGTTCGCGCCATCGACGAGGCCGGGTGCGATTGGGTGCATCTGGATGTGATGGACGGACATTTCGTCCCCAACATCTCCTTTGGGCCGGACGTCATCGCGGCCATGCGTCCGCACACCGCCAAGACCTTTGATGTCCATCTAATGATCGCGCCCGTTGATCCCTATCTGGAGGCGTTTGCCAACGCTGGTGCAGACATCATCACCATTCACGCCGAAGCTGGCCCGCACCTTCACCGATCCCTCATGGCTATTCGCGAACTCGGCAAAAAAGTCGGCGTCGCTCTCAATCCCGGCACGCCTGCGAGTGCCGTTGCGCCCGTGCTCGACCTTGTCGATCTCATCCTCGTGATGACCGTAAACCCCGGTTTTGGCGGGCAAAGCTTCCTTACATCGCAGATCGCCAAGATCGCCGAGCTAAAGGCCATGACCGAAGGCCGTGACATCTTTTTGGAGGTTGATGGAGGGATCGGACCGGGAAATGCCGGCCTCGTTGCCCAAGCCGGTGCGAACGTCCTGGTCGCGGGGTCTTCGGTCTTCAAAAAAGGCTCGGCAGACAATCCAGCTGGTTACGCCACGGCCATTGAAGCAATCCGCACCACCGCCACATCAGCTGCCGCCTAGAAGGACCCACGTCATATGATCCCCCGCTACGCGCGCGACGCGATGGTGGCCATCTGGTCGCCTGAAACCAAGTTTCGCATCTGGTTTGAGATCGAAGCCCATGCCTGCGATGCCCAAGCAGAGCTTGGCGTCATTCCCAAAGAAGCGGCCGAGGCCGTCTGGGCGCGCGGCGGCAACGCCACCTTCGACATTGAGCGCATCGACGCGATTGAGCGCGAGACCAAGCACGACGTCATCGCCTTCCTCACCCATCTGGCGGAGATCGTCGGACCGGAAGCGCGCATGGTCCACCAAGGCATGACGTCATCAGACGTGCTCGACACCTGCCTTGCCGTCCAACTCACCAAAGCAGCAGACCTATTGCTGGCTGATCTGGATGGGCTGCTCGCTGCGCTGAAAAAACGGGCCGCGGAGCACAAAATGACGGTGTGCATCGGTCGATCCCACGGCATCCATGCCGAGCCTGTCACCTTCGGCCTCAAGCTGGCATCCGCCTATGCCGAGTTCGACAGGGCGCGAGAGCGCCTTGTGGCGGCTCGCACCGACATCGCAACCTGCGCCCTTTCCGGCGCTGTCGGCACGTTTGCCAACATCGATCCCTCCGTCGAGGCCCATGTCGCTGAGAAACTAGGCCTGACGCCGGAGCCAGTCTCCACGCAGGTGATCCCACGTGATCGCCACGCGATGTTCTTTGCGACCCTTGGCGTGATTGCATCCTCCGTTGAGAGATTGGCGACGGAAATCCGTCATTTGCAGCGCACTGAAGTGCTTGAAGTTGAGGAGTACTTCTCACCCGGCCAGAAAGGCTCCTCGGCCATGCCGCATAAGCGCAACCCCGTGCTGACGGAGAATCTCACCGGTCTAGCTCGCATGGTACGAAGCTACGCGATGCCGGCCATGGAGAACGTCGCGCTTTGGCATGAGCGAGACATCTCCCACTCCTCAGTGGAGCGAATGATCGGTCCCGATGCGACCATCACGCTCGACTTCGCATTGGCACGATTGACCAGCGTGGTTGAGAAGCTGGTGGTCTACCCTGATCGCATGCAGGCAAATATGGATCGCCTTGGCGGCCTCATGCATTCCCAGCGCGTTCTCCTGGCGCTGACGCAAGCCGGCGTGTCACGAGAAGGCGCCTATACACTGGTCCAGCGCAACGCGATGAAGGTTTGGAACGAAGGCGCCGACTTTCTGGCGGAGTTGAAAAGCGACGCTGACGTTATGTCCAGCCTGACGACCGAACACCTCGAGCAGCTGTTTGACCTTGCCTATCACACCAAACATGTGGACACGATATTCGCACGCGTTTTCAAAGCGTAAGCTCAATTCTCAAGGACATCGATAATGGCCATCTCTGACATCGACGTGCTGGTGCTGCCTGGCTGGAAGGGCGGGGATGAAAGCTATTGGTATGGTGGCTGGATCGACAAGCTTCCCAATGCGCGCCGGATTGAACAGGCCGATTTCGAGACGCCGAAACTCGCCGATTGGGTCGCCGAGACGGAGAAGCAAATTCTCCTCAGCACCCGCCCGGTCGCGCTCGTCGGGCATTCTCTCGGCGCGATAACCATTGCCCATATGGCATCGCGCATCGCCAAGCTTCCGGTAATTGCGGCCTTTTTGGTGGCGCCACCGGATCTGGAAGACGGCTCGACAATCGCCCATCTCCTCACCGGCTTCCAGCCACTGCCGAACGAGCCACTGCCGGTTCCGTCTTTCTTGGTGGCGAGCCGAACCGACCCCTATTCAAGCTTTGGTTTTTCTGAGCGCTGTGCCCTCGCCTGGGGGTCTGAGCTTGTCGATGCGGGGGATGCCGGGCACATCAACCCCGACTCGGGCCACGGCCCTTGGCCAGAAGGTCTGCTGCGTTTTGGCGTGCTGCTGAAGCGCGCCAGATGACCTGAAAGTCAAAAACGTCACTTCGTTACAATTTGAGCGGTCTGCGAAGGATGACCGAAGCTTCCCATAGGTAAGGTCTATCTCGAACTGGTCAGACAGTTCTCACATGAAGACCTCCAATCGGGCGATCCGTCAGGATCGCCTGCTTTTTTGCCGACCACCATGGGAGCGCATTATGCAGGGCACGCTTTTGTCTTTGGGCATCATCATCCGCAAATAACGCCAACAACGTTAGGCGTTTGCGCCAACCGATAACCGAACGGGCGGCACCTCCAAGCAGAGGTCGCCCGTTTGGCGTTTCTGGAGCCATTTTAGCCGATGGCATGCCCTTTCGCGGCAGCAGCCTTCAGCGCAATAAGGTCCGATCCGACCGCCACGAAGGAAAAACCCATATCGACAAAGGCACATGCCTTGTCGACATCGAAGGCATAAACCCCGGCGATCTTGCCGGCATCCCGCGCCGCCTGGCCTATAGCCTTGGCAGCGTCCAGCACATGCGCTGCGCCAGCTTCAATCCGCGACCCCCTCGACAACGTGATGGAAAGGTCCGACGGCCCAACGAAAACGCCGTCCAGGCCATCCACAGCCAGAATGTCTTCCAGGTTGGATTGGGCCGTCACCGTCTCGATCATGGCAATCGACAGCGTCAGCCGATTGGCCTCAGCCAAATAGGTAGGCATGTCGGCGCCCCACATGTCGAGCGCCACAGAAGGACCCCAGGAACGGCCACCAACAGGCGGATACTTGGTCGCCTCTACCAGGGCCTTGGCATCCTCGACCGTGTTGATCATCGGCGCGATGACAAATTGCGCCCCAGCATCCAGCGCACGCGAGGCAAGATCAAAGCGGCCCACCGGAATGCGCAGACCAGGCGATCCGTCTGCTTGATGCACACCCTGAAGGGCAGACATCATGCTGTCTTCGCTGTGATACCCATGCTGCACGTCCACGCACACGGCGCGAAAACCACCGCGCGCCATGGCACTGGCGTTCATGGGAGCCGGGATGGCACTCCAGCCGGTCGCAATTGGCTCGCCAGCTCGCATAGCGTCAGCAAAAGCGATGCCATCAGCGAGCCGATTTGCGTTCGACGCCAAATCGATCAGCCCTTGTTCTGCATCTCGTCGATGGCTTTTTCCATTAGATCGGCCATTTCGCGGCGAAGCTGATGCTCGGAGACGTCAACCTTGGCTTCATCAAAATCAGCCTTCACCTTGCGGTAGACGTCCTCATCGCCAGGTTCTTCAAAGTCGGCCAACAAAACGCTCTTTGCGTATGCCTCAGCCGCATCGCCTGACAGACCAAGCTTTTCCGCTGCCCAGGCACCAAGCATTTTGTTGCGCCGCGCATTCGCTTTGAAGCGCAGCTCCTCATCATGGGCAAACTTGTTCTCAAAACCTTCTTGGCGTTTGTCAAACGTCGACATTCTTTACTTTCTCCATGGCCAAAGGGGCGATCGGCTCACCCGTGCTCTTCAAAAGGGATTACCTGCGCCGGCCTGCCAGATCAATGACCTGTCGCTGCGGCTTTCGGCTGCGCCAACCCTTACCGGCCGGGCAGGCCACGACACACAAAGTCCATGGTTTGCTTACAAAGCAATCCGTGCTTTACGCTTTGCGAAATTGCAAAAGATTCTGTCTCCCTGACATTGATGGAAGGTGTTCCCGCATGAACCGCCGGCGCCGCATTTACGAAGGCAAGGCCAAGGTCATCTATGAAGGACCGGAGCCTGGAACCCTGGTCCAGCACTTCAAGGATGACACGACCGCCGGAAACGCCGAGAAGCACGAAGTCATCGACGGCAAGGGCGTCATCAACAACCGGATCTCTGAATACATCTTCGATCAGTTGAACGGGTTGGGCATCGGCACGCACTTCATCCGCCGGATGAACATGCGCGAACAGCTGATCCGCGAAGTGGAGATCATTCCGGTTGAGGTGGTGGTGCGCAATGTCGCTGCTGGCACGCTCGCCAAGCGGCTTGGCCTTGACGAAGGCACCGCTCTGCCGCGTTCGATTGTTGAGTTTTATTACAAGAGCGACGCGTTGGGGGATCCGATGGTCTCCGACGAACACATCACCGCGTTCGGTTGGGCCAATCCGCAGGAGATCGACGAGATGATGGCCATCGCCATCCGCGTGAACGACTTCCTCTCCGGCCTTTTCCTTGGTGCCAGCATCAAACTTGTGGACTTCAAGATCGAGCTTGGCCGGCTCTGGGAAAACGATCTGATGCGCATTGTTGTGGCTGACGAAATTTCCCCCGACTCCTGTCGTCTCTGGGACATCAACAGCGGCGACAAGATGGACAAGGATCGCTTTCGCCGCGATATGGGCGGTTTGCTTGAAGCCTATCAGGAAGTCGCGCGACGGCTTGGCGTGATGAACGAAAACGAAACTGCGCCGACTGGCGGCCCAAGACTGGTCAAAGGCTGATGCAGCACTTTTCCGCCCGTCTCATCATAACGCTGAAGAACGGTGTGCTCGACCCGCAAGGGCAAGCAAGCACGGGTGCCTTGAAGGGTCTCGGATTCGGATCGGTCCAATCGGTCCGGCAGGGCAAGGTGATGGATGTGGTTCTATCCGCCGCCGACGAAACCGGGGCACGCGCCGACCTTACTGCTATGTGCGAAAAGCTGCTCGCCAACACGGTCATCGAAAACTACGAGATCAAGACCGTCGATCAAATGGAGACAGCGAGCGCATGACAGTAGCGGTTGTCCTCTTCCCAGGGTCCAACCGTGATCAAGATATGATCGATGCGGTTGCGCACGTCACCAGGCGCGCCCCGAACACCGTTTGGCATGCCGACACAGCGCTGCCGGCAAGCACAAGCGCCGTGGTTCTGCCGGGCGGGTTTTCCTATGGCGACTATCTGCGCTGCGGCGCGATCGCGGCACGTGCACCGGTCATGACCGACGTCATCAAGGCGGCGAATGATGGCATGCCAGTCCTTGGCGTCTGCAACGGCTTCCAGATATTGATCGAGGCCGGCCTTTTGCCCGGCGCTCTGATGCGCAACGCCTCGCTGCAGTTCGTTTGCAAGACCGTAGACCTCACGGTTCAGTCCAACAGCTCGCCTTTCCTGGGAACGTTCGCCGTCGGAGACACATGGACCTGCCCGGTCGCGCACGGCGACGGAAACTATGTCTGTGGCGAGGACGCGCTGAAAGAACTGCAGGACGAGGGACGCATCGCCCTCAGCTACGCCAATGAAAGCAATCCCAATGGTTCGGTCGCCGACATTGCCGGCATCACCAACAGGGCCGGCAATGTGCTTGGCATGATGCCACATCCTGAGAACTTCACGCTCCCGCACCAGCCCAGCCAGATCGGTGCCCGCATGTTTGAAAGCCTGCTCAGCCATGCTGCTTAGATTAGTCGGCGTATCAGCCGCCGTACTTGGCCTGGCCGCCTGCATGACGGTCGACTTGCCCGAAGGATCCTTTGCCGCACGCGGCGGACTGGGTCCGGTTTCGGAGCGTCTCGCAGATCGAATGCAGACCTGTTGGTTCGAATCCAGTGATGAAGCCTTCGCTCCCTATCGCCAGGAGACAGAAATCTCGTCCCTGTCAGGCCAGCCACGCATCATCCTTGTTGACCGGGATGATCGTGGGGGCCTGCCGCAGCTCGTTGTCTCACTTCAATCGGTACGCGGCGCGGGAACGGTGGTCTCGGCCTTTGGCCCGCTTACCCAGACTCCGCTGGTTGATCGCATCAACGCAGACGTTTCCCGTTGGGCTCGCGGTAGCCGCGCTTGCGAGGGATCAGCGTGAGCCTCAATCCCGATGTCGTCATCACAGACGAGATGGTCGAGGCCCATGGGCTGACGCCGGACGAGTACGATCATTTCAAGTCCCTTATTGATGGTCGTGAGCCGACTTTCACAGAGCTGGGAATCGTCTCGGCCATGTGGAACGAGCACTGCTCTTACAAGAGCTCCAAGAAGTGGCTCAAAACCCTGCCGACCGACGGCCCAAGGGTCATTGAAGGTCCGGGCGAGAACGCCGGTGTTGTCGATATCGGCGACGGTCAGGCCGTGGTCTTCAAGATGGAGAGCCACAACCACCCTTCCTACATCGAACCTTACCAGGGCGCAGCGACCGGCGTTGGCGGCATCCTACGCGACGTTTTTACTATGGGCGCTCGGCCCGTGGCCGCGATGAATGCTCTGCGCTTCGGCGAGCCAGACCACCCCAAAACCCGGCACCTGGTCTCCGGCGTGGTGGCAGGTGTTGGCGGCTATGGCAACGCGTTCGGCGTGCCGACGGTCGGCGGGGAGGTCGAATTCCACGCCCGCTACAACGGCAACTGTCTGGTGAATGCTTTCGCCGCAGGCATCGTCAGCACCGATGCTACTTTCACCTCGCGGGCGGAAGGGGTTGGGCTCCCAATCGTCTATCTTGGGGCCAAAACGGGGCGCGACGGGGTCGGTGGCGCGACCATGGCATCAGCTGAATTCGATGATTCCATTGAGGAAAAGCGACCAACCGTCCAAGTCGGCGACACCTTCACCGAGAAATGAAAGCTGGAAACATGTCTAGAAATGCTGGCCACAGGCGCAGTGATCGACAAACAGGACATGGGGGCCGCAGGCCTTACCTGTTCCGCCGTCGAAATGGGCGCCAAGGGCGACCTCGGCATCCATCTGGACCTCGACAAGGTGCCGACGCGCGAGACCAACATGTCGGCCTATGAGATGATGCTGTCGGAAAGCCAGGAGCGCATGCTCATGGTGTTGGACCCAGCCAAGCACGCCGAGGCCGAGGCAGTCTTCGTCAAATGGGGCCTCGATTTTGCCGTGGTCGGCGAAACGACTGACACGCTTCGCTTCGTGATTTCACACGAAGGCCAGCAAGTTGCCGACCTACCCATCAAGGAACTGGGCGACGAAGCCCCGGAATACGACCGACCATGGGTCGCACCCGCTGCTCCAAAGCCTTTGCCGGACAACAGCTTTGACGGCGACGTTGCCGGCGCACTGCTCACCATGCTCGCAAGCCCGAACGGCTCATCCCGTCGGTGGGTGTATGAGCAGTACGACACCTTGGTGCGCGGCCACACGCTGGCAACGCCAGGCGGCGACGCTGGACTTGTGCGGGTCGGCGATGATGGCAAATCCCTGGCATTCTCTGCCGATGTCACGCCGCGCTATGTCGAAGCTGATCCTTACGAAGGCGCCAAGCAGGCCGTCGCTGAATGTTGGCGCAATCTCACGGCCGTTGGCGCACTGCCCTTGGCCGCGACTGACAATTTGAACTTCGGTAATCCCGAACGCCCAGAGATCATGGGTGGCTTTGTGGCTGCGATACGCGGACTTGGTGAAGCCTGCCGGGCGCTTGATTTCCCCATCGTGTCCGGCAACGTATCGCTCTACAACGAGACCAAAGGTGTCGGCATCTTGCCAACACCCGCCATTGCGGGGGTCGGCCTTATTGAAGCTGGGGCAAAGCGAGCAAGCGCGGCCTTTGCCGCCGAAGGCCAAACCATTATGCTCATTGGCGCGCCCGAAAGTTGGGGCACGCATCTGGGACAATCCGCCTATTTGCGAGACGTTGAGGGCCGTGAAGAGGGCGCACCACCACCTGTCGATTTGGAACACGAAATGCGTTCCGGCGATCTGGTACGAGGATTGATCCAGGACGGCGCGGCGACGTCAGTGCACGACGTTTCAGACGGTGGATTGGCCATAGCGCTGGCCGAGATGGCTATGGCGTCAGGCATAGGCGCGCAGATCGGCGAACCGCCAGAAAACGGAGCGATTGCAAGCTTCTTCGGCGAGGATCAGGCCCGTTATATCCTTACCACTCAGGTGGCTGAACGTGTTGTCGAACAGGCAAGGGCCGCTGGCGTATCGGCCGTTTCAATTGGGCATACTGGCGGGAATGAATTGAAACTTGGCGCTGCTCGCGCCATATCTTTAGAAGCATTAAAAAACGCCCATCAAAGCTGGTTCCCAACCTTCATGCATGGCTGAGCCACTTGGCGGCGCGTTCAAGCAGACACAGAAATCAACGGAGAATCGCGCGCCGATGCCCATGAATGCCGCTGACATTGAGAAAATGATTGTGGAGGCCCTGCCCGACGCCAAGGTCGAAATTCGCGATCTGGCCGGGGACGGCGACCATTATGCGGCTGTTGTCGTGTCGGAAACATTCCGAGGCAAGAGCCGCGTTCAGCAGCATAAAATGGTCTACGACGCCCTGCAGGGGAAAATGGGAGGCGTGCTTCACGCCCTCGCGCTTCAGACGTCCGCACCGCAATGAGCGGCGCCCCAGAGCAGCAGGACCTGCACCCCAACATCGCCCTGCTCAACACAATCGATATCCGCAACCTGGATTCCTGCGCTGACGCCTTCGCTAAGGACGCTGTCTTCCACTACTTCAATCCGAAGGCGCTGGAACTTCAGGGTGATTACACTGGAATCGACGGGATCAAGCAGTTCTTCGCAACGCTGGATACGGTGACCGATGGAACATTCTCCGTTCGGCCGATCAACGCTTGGCCAGTCGGCGACGAACTTGTCGTCGTCCAGACGCAAAACACATTGAAATGGGATGGTCAGATCACTGTGATTGATGTGGCTCTGGTCTGGCGTTTCGTCGATGGCAAGGTGGCAGAGGTGTTTGACATACCCTCAGCCTATTCCGGCGTAACAAGCAATCCGGACGATTGAGACCTGGGTGTCCAGCACGCACGTTGATCAGTCTTGCCTTGTCTAGGGCCGCCGTCCTTCCTAAAACAGTTCTAACTGATTAATCTCATTCAAACGATGTTCCCGCTGCTGGGCCTTGACCACAGACGAGAAAGGACAATGCCATGTCAGACGCCAACGCCCTCATTGATCAGACGGTCAAAGGCAACGACGTCGTGCTCTTCATGAAGGGCACCAAACAATTCCCACAATGCGGCTTTTCAGGCCAGGTTGTGCAGATCCTGGACTATGTCGGCGCTGACTATCAGGATGTGAATGTGCTGGAGGACATGGATCTGCGCGAAGGCATCAAGACCTATTCCAACTGGCCGACCATCCCGCAGCTCTACGTCAAAGGCGAGTTTGTCGGTGGCTGCGACATCGTGCGCGAAATGTTCCAGGCAGGCGAACTGCAGCAGATGATGTCGGAAAAAGGCATCGCGACGAAGAGCGCCGAAAGCGCCTGATCCATGGCGGATGTGCCAGCCTTTGAGGGGATGGGCCAAAAGGCCTTGCCCTTCCTCAAAGCGCTTGGATTCCATCAATCACGCGACTGGTTTCACGAGAACAAGGCGCTTTACGAAAGCCACGTAAAGCACCCGCTCGGCGATCTAGTGGAGCATGTCTCCGCCCGCATGGAGGCCGAGGGCCTGCCCCTTCGTGGGGCACGGAAAACCTCGCTCTATCGGGTCAATCGCGACATACGCTTTGCCAAGGAAAAGCATCCCTACAACACGCACGCCAGCGCCATGCTCACCAGGTCTGGCACGAAAAAGGACCAGGGCTTTTGCTACGTGCATATGTCCAATGAACGCTCCTTCATCGCGACAGGCTTCTATGGGCTGGGCAGCGCCGAACTTGCGGCCTTCAGGCACGCCATCACGGACAAGAGCAAACAACTTTTGCCGCTGCTCGATCGCCTGAAGGATGACGGGCTGGAGTTCGATTTTTCTGAAGGTCTAAAGCGCAACCCGCGTGGCTTTGAAAAGATCGAGGACGAGCGCTTGCAGTCCATCATCCGTCTTAAGAACTTCCACTTCGTGCGTGAGATCGACAATGCTGTGCTGACGACACCATCAATTGCCGACGACATGATCGCCCTCACCCACCAGACACTCCCGTTTCTAGAATTTGGCTGGGCTGCGATCGATCCCGTCCGCGAGGAAGAAGCCCTCAGGAACGCTAGCTGACCCAATGACCGATCTGTCTCAATGGAAGGGCTGTGCTCGACCAGCGCCGCAATTGCTGGAGGGTCGCACGGTGACCCTTCACGCGTTTGATGCCGACAAGCATGGCGAAGAGTTATGGAGCGCGCTGGGTGGCAATCAAGGCGCAAACACGCTCATTCGCTACTTCCCCGACGCGCCTTACCGCGATGCCTCGCACTTTGCTGAAGGTTACGCTGCTCGCCAGAAAGACTGGCACACGATGGTCATCTGCGATGCACAGTGGGGCATACCCCGTGGCATGGCGACCTATATGCGCATGCGGCCTGAGTACGGGTCAGTTGAGGTTGGCGCCGTCGCCCACGGACATGCGATGGCCCGCTCGCCCATGGCCACCGAGACACACTACCTCTTGGCCAAACACATCTTCGATGACCTCGGCTACCGTCGCTACGAGTGGAAGTTGAATAATGCTAATCAGCCATCCCATCGCGCCGCTTTGCGCCTGGGCTTCACCTTCGAAGGCACCTTTCGCCAGGATATGGTGACCCATGGCGAAAACCGAGACACGGCCTGGTACTCCATGCTGGATAGCGAATGGCCGTCCCGCAAGGCGGCCATTGAGGTTTGGCTTAATCCAGCCAACTTTGATGATGTCGGCAACCAGCGCACAACACTAGAGGATCTTCGAGCCGCCCAGATCTAATGGTCTAGGCTAGAGACCCCGGTGCTCGATCAAACTGTCGGTCGCAGCCAGCAGGCTCTCACGCGCCGGAATGAAATCGATGCCCAGCAAGGATTTGGCCCTTTCGTTGGAAACATCCTTCACGATGCCAAGCTGCGGGAGAATCGTCTTGATGGACGGATCAAACAGCGACAAGAACCGCAGCATGAAGTCTGGCGCCACAGCGTTCTTGATTTTCCGCTCCGGGTAACGCTCCTGCATGATGGTCGCCATCTCCGCCATCCACAAAAAGCCCTCTGCCGCCAGTACCCGCTGACCGGCGCTTTCCGGCGTCGAGAGCGCATTCACGTGCATGGCCGCTACATCGCGCACATCCACCAACGGAATGCCGAAGCGCGGCAGCATGGGATCTGAACTCTTCAGAACGCGCTCGACGACCTCAAGCGACGTACCGATGTTTTTGTCGAGTGACGGTCCGGTCACAAGCACCGGATTGATGGTGGTCAACTTCATGTCTGGCGCTTCATTGGCCACGAAGTCCCAAGCGGCCCGCTCAGCATGGGTCTTTGAACGCCCATAGGCATTCTGGGTGGGGTGATCGTCCTGCGACCAATCACGTTCGTCATAAACGGTGCGTCCGGCTGGCAGATCGCCATACATGACGGCGACAGCCGATGCTGTGAGGACCACCCGATCGATGCCTGCGCGATTGGCTTCCCGCAGTGCTCTCAAGGTGCCATCAACAGCCGGGCGAATGATCTCTTCATCCGTCTTGGGTTGGACAATTGGGAACGGCGAGGCCGTATGCAGAAGGGCAGAGCATCCCTCCATAACGCCTTGCCATCCTTCATCTTTGCCAAGATCGAGCTCTGTGAAAGTCAGTCGCTCATCAAGACCGGCGCCGTCGTTGAGATGCGGCTTAACAGCATCGCGAACCTCATCAGCGCGCGACAGCGACCGGACAGAACCACGAACCTTGTATCCAGCGTTTAACAGCTGGAGCACAATATGTTTCGCAATGAAGCCGGAAGCACCGGTCAGGAAAACCGTGCCTTTGTGATCACCATCCGACATGTAAGAACCTTTCACTTTGCTTTTTCCGGCAGATAAGGCCGTCGCAAATGGCTTCAAGGGCTCAAAAAGAAAAAAGGCCGCCCAAAGGCGGCCTTTTTGATGGTTTGTCGCAGAAACGAGCTTAGCGGGAGTAGAACTCGACCACCAGGTTCGGTTCCATCGCCACCGGATAGGGCACGTCGGAAAGCGTGGGAACACGAGTCAGGCTCGCAGTCAGCTTGCCGTGGTCAGCGGTGATGTAGTCGGGCACATCACGCTCATCGATGCCAACAGCCTCAAGAACGATGGTAAGCTGTTTGGAGCGCTCGCGGATTTCCACCACATCGCCCAGCTTCAGGCGGTAAGAAGGAATGTTCACGCGGCGACCATTCACCATCACGTGGCCATGGTTGACGAACTGACGGGCAGCGAAGACGGTCGGCACAAACTTCGCGCGGTAAACAACGGTGTCCAGACGACGCTCCAACAGGCCGATCAGATTTTCGGACGTATCGCCCTTCATGCGAGAGGCTTCGTCATAGATGCGACGAAACTGCTTCTCCATAATGGAACCGTAATAGCCTTTCAGCTTCTGCTTGGCGCGCAGCTGAATGCCGAAATCCGAAAGTTTGCTACGGCGGCCCTGGCCGTGCTGACCGGGGCCGTATTCGCGCCGGTTCACAGGGCTTTTGGGGCGGCCCCAAATGTTCTCGCCCATGCGGCGATCAATTTTGTATTTCACACTGTCGCGTTTTGACATCGCGGTATCCTTAGTAACGTTGAGGGTACACGCGCCCTCCTCTTTCAGCCCAAACGGGCCGAACGACAGGATTGTGACGCCAGCGATTTCGCCACTACACAATCCACGGGACACGGGAATGGTAATGGGGGCGCGAACGCCCCCATCAACAGAGCGGCTTGCTAAGCCGAAACTGCCTGGCTGTCAATCAAATCCGCCCGTTCAGGCCGGCCCATACTGGTTATCGCTCGGCTGACCAGGCTGCACGAACCAGTAGATAATGACGATCGTCCCAATGAGCGGGATCAGGCCGATAAGCAACCACCAAGCCGTGCGCCCGATATCATGCATGCGCCGGAAACCGACCGCCAGCGAGGGCACAAAAGTCGCCAGACTGAAAATCGGTCCAAAAATGGCAAGGTCAGTTTCATCAAAACCGAAGATCGCGCCGGCGACAAAGGCAAGACCGATGCTGACCAGCACGATGAACAGCACCCAATACCAATACTCCGAACGTCGTGCCCGGCCCTGGAACTGCACATAGCGGCCAAAAACAGTCTTGATGACATCGGCAAAGGCAATTGGATGGTAGTAACCACCTGCATCCCCATAGCCTGCCTGCTGTGCGGTGCCGGCATGCGGCATGGGCGGCAAGGCATCCACCCAGCTTTGCGGAACAAGGGCGCCAGGCAAAGAGGCTTTGGCTGCCGCCCAGTTTTCCATGCCCTCTCGCCACACCAGCGTATCGGCGCGAACGGTGCCGCTCGCGATCAGGTTAGCGATCTCCTCATCGCTGACCGGGCCTTTTTGTTCGCCGCCGTCGGCATAGTACCAAACCGCATCTGTCATTGAATGTGTCCTGTAACGCCGCCCCTGCGCTGCGATAACGCGCTAAGGCGGATGGCTCAACCCAACGGTGTGGTTTGAATCTTAGGTTCTAGCCCGTCTTGGGTCGTTCATGGGCTCGGTCGAGAGAGGAGAATACGCCGCGCAACGTCCGCACTTCTTGCTCGTTAAGACGTGCCCGCTGAAACAGCGTGCGCAGATTGCGGATCATACCTTCCCTCTTTTCTGGTGGACGGAAGAAACCTGAGGTGTCGAGCAGGCCCTCTAGATGATCGAAAAGGCCTTGCATCGCACGCTTGTCAGCCAACGGCGAGCGTTCCGCCGTGGCAATAGGAAGACGCGTCAGCTCATCCTGATGCCCCTGCCTGAGCAACGCCGCCTCGCGCCACTCATAGGCGCACAGAAGGACCGCCTGCGCGATGTTGAGGGAGGCATAGGTGGGATCGACCGGCAGGGTGAGAATATCGTCGCACAGAGTCACCTCATCATTGGTGAGGCCCCAGGCTTCCCGGCCGAACACATAACCAACACGTCCCTCGCCTGCCGTCTCAAAGGTCACCGAGCGCCGCGCTGCATCAACCGGGCCAACAACCGACTTGGCAAGATCGTGCTTACGCGCAGAGGTCACGAAGACCAGGGAGAGATCCGCCAGCGCTGCTTCCAAACTGTCAAACAGCTCAGCGCCTTCAACCACATGAACGGCGCCGGATGCCGCAGCCCCAGCCTTTGCATTCGGCCAACCATCACGCGGCTTGACGAGCCGGAGCCGTCGCCAACCAAAATTGCCCATGGCACGGGCCACCATGCCGATATTTTCACCCAATTGCGGTTCGACGAGAACAACGACCGGTGCGCGCGGAAGGCCGGGATGATCGTCAGCATCTTCTTGATCAGGTCCAAATCGGGTCACGGGCAGCTCCTTTGCGGGCTGCTCATGCCGTTCTCGGCCGCCATCTGCAACCCCTTGCCCAGCCCCTGACCTTCACCCTTCGACCGGTTTGAAGGCGCGTGCAGCCTTTGCTATAGCCGCGCCAAGTTTGCATTCCAGGCGCTTGCGCGGATTCTCCAGCAGCGCTTCTCCCACTCCAGCGAGGATAGTTCATGGCCAAGATCAAGGTAGCCAACCCAGTCGTCGAGCTCGACGGCGACGAGATGACGCGCATCATCTGGCAGTTCATCAAGGACAAGCTGATCCACCCCTACCTTGATATCGACCTGCACTATTATGATCTCGGCATCGAGGAGCGTGATCGCACTGATGACCAGATCACCGTCGATGCGGCCAATGCCATCAAAGAGCATGGCGTCGGCGTCAAATGCGCCACCATCACGCCTGACGAAGCGCGTGTTGAAGAATTCAACCTGAAACGCATGTATCGCTCACCAAACGGCACGATCCGCAACATTCTGGGCGGCGTCGTTTTCCGCGAGCCGATCATCATGCAAAACGTGCCGCGTCTGGTACCCGGCTGGACGCAGCCGATCGTGATTGGCCGCCATGCTTTCGGCGATCAGTACCGCGCCACAGACATTATCGTGCCCGGCAAAGGCACGCTCACAATGAAGTTTGTCGGTGATGATGGCACGGTGATCGAAGAGGAAATCTTCAAGTTCCCTGAAGCCGGCGTCGCGATGGGGATGTACAATTTGGATGAGTCCATCAAGGACTTTGCCCGCGCCTCCATGAACTATGGCCTCAACCGCGGCTACCCGGTGTACCTATCGACCAAGAACACCATCATGAAAAGATATGATGGCCGCTTCAAAGATATCTTCCAGGAGATCTTTGACACCGAGTTCGCCGACAAGTTCAAAGAAGCCGGCATCACCTATGAGCACCGCCTAATCGACGACATGGTCGCAGCCGCGATGAAATGGTCCGGCGGCTATGTCTGGGCCTGTAAGAACTATGATGGCGATGTGCAGTCCGACACGGTCGCCCAAGGCTTCGGCTCACTCGGCCTGATGACCTCGGTGCTGATGTCGCCTGATGGCAAGACGGCGGAAGCTGAAGCCGCACATGGCACCGTCACCCGCCACTATCGCATGCATCAGGAAGGTAAAGAGACGTCAACCAACCCGATCGCGTCTATCTTCGCCTGGACGCGTGGCCTCGCCCATCGTGGCAAGCTGGACGACAATCAGGCACTGATTGACTTCGCCAACACGCTTGAGCGCGTTTGCATTGAGACGGTGGAAGCTGGCGACATGACCAAGGATCTGGCGATCCTGATAGGCCCGGATCAGAACTGGCACACAACGCAAAGCTTCCTCGCCAAAATCGACGAGAATTTGCAGAAGGCCATAGGTTAAAGCGGTTGGGCCAGAGGCCCAGAGCGTAGCCAGACAAGAGTGGACTAGAGCGGTTGGGCCGTAGGCCCAGAGCAAACCCAAAGAAAAATGGCTAAAGCGGTTGTTCCGAAGGAACAGAGCGTAGCCAAAAACACCAAAAGCCCGCCATATCTCTATGGCGGGCCTTCTTTTGGTAGGGTCCCTGAGCCCTTATGCAGCGACAGGCACGCAGATCTTCGTCACCAATTCACTGGCGGCAACTTCGCGCGGATTGTTGATGTAATCCTCATAGCAAGGCTCGGCCCGCAGGGCGTGATCGTGCTCTTTCAACCATTTCGAATAGAGCCAGTCATAAGCCGCCGGTAACTCCGAGTACGGACCTTTCAAGGTCAGCACGGCATAAGTGCCGCCGGCCAGCGTATCGGTTTCAAGAGGCGCATCGACCACGCTCTCATCCTGGATGACGAGCGCCGCACGCGACCTTAGCTCCTCCTCCGGCGTGGCCATTGGGTCATCATAATAGATACCGACCATACCGCTGACATGCGGCATCAGTCCGCGTGTCGCAACGAGCCCGACAAGCTTCTCAAAACTCTCGCCAATTTGCCGGTAAGAACCTTTGTGAAGCAGGCCAGCCGTTTTCAGGGAAGGCCGAGTTTCAATAGCAACAGGATACATGGCGTCACTCACTTCTTTTGGGGACGGGTGTGGTTGGCCAAGGCCCCCCGAAGCGCGATAGCTTCCAGGTGAAACACCGTAAATATCGGAGAATGCACGGGAAAAGGATCGCAGATTGGGGTAACCGCAGCGCCGCGCGATGGCCTCAAGTGTCCCCTTGCCATCGGCCAGATCAAAGCCAGCACGCGTCATGCGAACCCGCTTCAAGGTCTGCGCCACCGTTTCACCTTGGATCGCCCGATAGATGCGGTGCCAGTGGAAGCGTGACAGGCAAGCAACCTCCGCCAACCTATCAAGGTCGAGCGGCTCATCCATATGCTCATGGATGTAGTCGGTTACCCGGTTGATACGATCCTCATAGGCCGACCAATTGCCAGGCATCTGGGTGAAGCCGAAATCGGCTGCATTGTGGTCTTGATGATGTGTCATAGGGCATCCGATGGGTGCTGAGAGTGGGACACCGTCGAGAAGAGCGCAAACGCTCTAGCCCCGCGCGGCAATGCCACACAAGCACGCACCAAACGGACAAATCTTGCTGACTTAGGCTGGCCAGCCCTCAGCCTGCAATCGCCGCCCTTACGGCATCCAAAGCATCCGCCGCCTTGGCCGCATCCGGACCTCCGGCCTGCGCCATGTCCGGCCTGCCGCCGCCGCCCTTGCCGCCCAGTGCTGCCGACCCGGCGCGCACCAGATCAACCGCGCTGTGATCGCCGGTTAGATCATCAGTCACGCCGACCACAATTGCTGCCTTATCATCGTTTGTCGCAACCAGCGCCACAACGCCGGAACCAAGCTCGCGCTTCATCTCATCGGCAATGCCCTTCAGTTCTTTCGGGCTCACGCCATCAAGAACGCGGCCGGCAAAGCCAACACCTGCTACCTCTTCCTTCGCCGGAGCCGCACCAGCCCCACCGCCGGTAAGTGCCGCTTGCTTGCGCAGATCGGCAACATCGCGTTCCAGCTTGCGACGCTCATCCATCAGAGCTTCAACCCGCTCGAGGGCAAGATCAGGGGTAACTTTGAGACGCGAGGCAATGGCTTTTACCCGGGCATCCTGCTCAGAAAGGTAATGCCGCGCGGCCTCGCCCGTCAGCGCCTCGACACGACGCACGCCAGCTGCCACGGCCCCTTCGGAGACCACGCGGACAAGGCCAATCTCGCCGGTCCGGCCGACATGGGTGCCACCGCAGAGTTCAACGGAAAAGGTTTTCCCGTCGTCTTTCTCACCCATGGAGACGACACGAACCTCTTCACCGTACTTCTCGCCGAAGAGCGCGCGCGCACCGGATTGGATAGCACTGTCGACATCCATCAAACGGGTCTCAACAGGGCTGTCCTGAAGCACCATGGCGTTGGAACGGTTTTCGATCCGTGCCAACTCATCAGCCTCAATGGGCTTGGGGTGAGAGAAGTCGAAGCGCAACCGGTCAGGAGCAACCAGCGAGCCTTTCTGCGCCACATGGTCGCCAAGCGTTTCGCGCAATGCCTCGTGCAGGAGGTGTGTCGCGGAGTGGTTGGAACGGATCGACTGCCGCCGTGCGCCGTCGACCTCAAGATCGGCAGGTTCGCCAACGGTAATGGAAGCGCCCTCAGCCTTACCCATATGCACGAAAACGCCATCGGCCCGTTTGACCGTATCGGTCACGGTGAAAACCGCATCGCCCTGTCGAACTGTTCCCTGGTCGCCGATCTGACCACCCGACTCCGCGTAAAACGGCGTCTGGTTGACGATCAGCGCGCCTTCTTCTCCAGGTTGAAGGCTGTCGACAATCTCGCTGTCCCGAACAGCCGCAAGCACGACTCCCTCGGCCACCAACGTGTCGTAGCCCAAAAATTCCGTCGTACCATGTGCATCGCGCACGGTGAACCAGACAGCGTCCGTTCCTGCCTCGCCGGAACCTGACCAGGCGGCTCGCGCCTCGGCCCGCTGGCGCTCCATGGCAGCATCAAACCCATCGGTATCAACGCCGATCTCGCGAGCGCGCAGCGCATCCTGGGTGAGATCGAGCGGAAACCCGTAAGTGTCATAGAGCTTGAAGGCGACCTCGCCATCCAGTGTATCTCCGGCGGCGAGCGAGTTAGACGCATCGTCCAAAAGGCCCAACCCGCGGCCAAGCATGGACCGGAAGCGGTTCTCTTCCAGTTCCAGCGTTTCGGTGATAAGCGCTTTGGCCCGATTGAGCTCGGGGTATGCCTCACCCATCTCACGTACCAGCGACGGCACGAGCCGGTGCATCACAGGGTCCTTCGCGCCCAACAGATGCGCATGGCGCATGGCGCGGCGCATGATCCGGCGCAGCACATAGCCGCGACCTTCGTTCGATGGCAGAACCCCTTCGGCAATTAGAAAACTGGTCGCACGCAGATGGTCAGCGATTACGCGGTGGCTTGCCTGCGTATCGCCTTCGGCCGGCACACCAGTCAGTTCAACCGAAGCAGCAATCAGCGCTTTGAAGAGATCGGTATCGTAATTGTCGTGCTGACCTTGCAGAAGTGCCGCGACCCGCTCCAACCCCATACCGGTGTCGATGGATGGTTTGGGCAGGTCCACACGCGTTTGGGCATCCACCTGCTCGAACTGCATGAAGACGAGGTTCCAGATCTCGATGAACCGGTCGCCATCTTCATCTGGCGAACCGGGAGGACCACCTGGAATATGGTCGCCATGATCATAGAAGATTTCAGAACAAGGTCCGCACGGGCCGGTATCGCCCATGGCCCAAAAATTGTCCGACGTCGCAATACGGATGATCCGTTCATCGGGGAGTCCGGCAATCTTGCTCCATAGATTGAACGCCTCGTCGTCATCGACATAGACGGTGACCAAAAGCCGTGACGCGTCGATCCCAAAATCCTTGGTAACCAGCGTCCAGGCGTGATGGATCGCTTCTTCCTTGAAGTAGTCGCCGAAGGAAAAATTCCCCAGCATTTCAAAAAAGGTGTGGTGGCGCGCCGTGTAACCCACATTGTCAAGATCATTGTGCTTGCCACCGGCCCGAACACACTTCTGGGAGGTCGTGGCACGCGGCGGATCACGGGTTTCAAGCCCGGTGAACACGTTCTTGAACTGCACCATACCGGAGTTCGCGAACATCAGCGTCGGATCGTTGCGCGGCACCAAGGGAGACGACGGCAAAACTGCGTGTCCTGCCTTCTCAAAATACGAAAGAAATGCTGCGCGAATGTCGTTGACGCTGCTCATCACCAAACCCAACCATACCGCCGCGACCGATCACGAGTCCGACCAACAGAAAACCTGGCTAAAACGTGCGGTACTTTGATCGATTGCCACACACTCTCAGGCCATCGCGGTCGCGACAATCCTAGAAAAAACGGTCGACCGCAATGCGCGATCGACCGTTGCTTTAGGCTATCTATCGCCCGCCATGCAGCCTGTCCAGCAAAGCCGGCTCGGACTACCGCGAAGCGCCAAATCTCCAATCAATCGGAGGTAGCTGGTGCCTTCACGTCATTCATCCAGCCTCAGGAGCCGAAAACGTGTCAGGCGCTCTTGTCCGTGACCGCGGCATCATCTTCTTCATCCGCCTCACCAACAAAAAAAAGATCTACCATCAATCCAGCATTCTGGCGAATGGCAGCTTCGATTTCATCGGACAAATCGGGATTGTCACGCAAGAACTGCTTGGCATTCTCCCGCCCCTGCCCCAAGCGCTGGCTGTCATAGGAAAACCAAGCGCCGGACTTTTCAACAATGCCGGCCTTCACCCCAAGATCGATCAACTCACCCATCTTGGAGACGCCTTCGCCATACATGATGTCGAACTCAACCTGACGGAAAGGCGGCGCCACCTTGTTCTTCACCACCTTCACGCGGGTCTGGTTACCCACGACCTCATCACGATCCTTAATGGCGCCAATCCGGCGGATATCGAGCCGCACGGACGAATAGAACTTCAGGGCGTTACCACCGGTTGTCGTTTCCGGATTACCGAACATCACACCGATCTTCAGGCGGATCTGATTGATGAAGACAACCATGCAGTTCGATCGGGAAATCGACGCGGTCAGCTTGCGCAGCGCCTGGCTCATCAGGCGCGCCTGAAGGCCAGGCAGGCTATCGCCCATTTCGCCTTCCAGCTCGGCACGCGGCGTCAGCGCGGCCACCGAATCAATCACCAGCACATCAACAGCACCGGAGCGAACAAGTGTATCGGCAATCTCCAACGCCTGCTCACCAGCATCAGGCTGAGAGACAAGTAAATCATCGACATTCACGCCAAGCTTGCGAGCGTAGATTGGATCAAGCGCATGCTCAGCATCGACAAAGGCGCAGATGCCGCCCTTCTTTTGGGCCTCAGCCACAGTGTGGAGCGCCAGCGTCGTCTTACCCGATGACTCCGGACCATAAATCTCAATCACTCGGCCGCGTGGCAAACCGCCAATGCCCAGCGCAATATCAAGGCCTAGTGAGCCGGTGGATACGGCCTCTATCTCAAGTGCCTCACCGGCGCCCAGCTTCATGATCGAGCCCTTGCCGAACGAACGCTCGATTTGCGACAGCGCTGCATCCAGCGCCTTGTTCTTATCCATGCCGTTGCCTTCCACCAAGCGAAGTGCCGATTGCGCCATAGCTGTGATCCCCTTCATTTCACGTGGGTGCGATTCCCGCAACGGCGGGATCTGCTCCATCAATCAGGGGATATGTACCATTTTTGTTCTACATGAACAAGTGCAGAACATTTGATTGTTTAAAGAGGCGGCCCAGAGCCGTTTTCTCCCGCCAAAACCCGCTTCACGGTTTCCGCAAAATCTTTCATCGTGAAGGGCTTAGCGAGGAAGGTGAACGGCTGGTCTTCTGGTAGATTCTTGGCAAAAGCGTCCTCGGCGTACCCTGACACGAAGATAAACTTCATATCAGGGTAGCGCGTGCGCACTTCCTGTAGGAGGGTCGGTCCATCCATCTCCGGCATCACTACATCCGACACAATCAGCTGGATCGTATCAGCTTCCTCTTCCAGCACGTCGAGCGCTTCCACACCACTGTCCGCCTCAAACACTGTGTAGCCGCCTGAGCGCAACAGCGTGGCATTGACCATGCGCACGCTCTCATCGTCCTCCACCAAAAGCACGCTCGCCGCACCTGTGAGGTCTTCCTGCGGCTGGTTCTGGATTTGCGCAGCCTCGGTGACCGCGGCCTCCGCGCCCTGGTAGCGCGGCAGGAATATCGAAAAGGTCGTCCCCTCACCCACAGTGCTATCAGGATAGATGTAGCCGCCGGTCTGTTTGATCGTGCCGTAGACGGTTGAAAGGCCAAGCCCGGTGCCCTTGCCGACATCCTTGGTGGTGAAGAACGGCTCGAAAATCTTGTCGAGGATTTCTGGCGGAATGCCGGTGCCGGTGTCGGTCACGGCGACAAGCACATAGTCGGCCGGAACAAAGCCCTTCAGGCCAAAAGAAGCACATTCCTCTTCCATCACGTTGCGTGTGGTCATCTTCAGTGAGCCACCGCGCGGCATGGCATCGCGTGCATTGACGGCCAAGTTGATCAGCACATTTTCAAGCTGTGTAAGGTCCGCCATGACCGGCCAGACGTCCCCGGCAATATCGACCTCAAGCTTAACGGTTTCGCCGACCAAACGATCCACCGTCATGGAAAGATCAGACAGCACTTCATCCATGCGCATAACTTGCGGGCGAAGTGTCTGCTTACGCGAGAAGGCAAGCAGGTGTCGCACCAAGGCAGCCGCCCGGTTGCAGTTCTGCCGGATGGCAGACAGGTACCGATAGGACGGGTCGGTCGCCGAATGATTGAGCATCATCAGGTCGACATTGCCCATGATCGCCTGGAGCATGTTGTTGAAGTCGTGCGCGACACCGCCGGCGAGCTGGCCGAAAGCCATCATCTTCTGCGTCTGCGTGAATTGCTGCTCCAGCGCTTTTTGTTCGGTTGTGTCGATCAAGAAGACAAGCGTTTCCGATGTATCCTCATCGCCCACCGAGGAGACAAAAAGTTGCGCCGAGGACTGGCCTATGAGATCGCCAATGCCTCCGCCTTCGACCGGACTATCAACTGCAGAGGCCGGCTGCGAGATGACGACATCAACGGGTTTGATGCGCCCGCGCTGCGCGGCGGCATCCTCCAAGGCTCGGGCAACTGATCCCCGCGCTTCATCTTTAAAAAGGTCGACGAGGGCCGCTCCACCAGCGCCCACCTGCGGGCCAGCGACAACGCTGCGCTGTGCGGCACTGGCCGCCGGGAATAGGCTGGCAA
>ERZ1740060.332-NODE-332-length-32086-cov-5.051076_pt1 | contig 32086 bp, 28 predicted proteins | sample MGYA00581743_ERZ1740060 | MGnify/ENA primary metagenome ERZ1740060 (study PRJEB43018, sample SAMN04849235) | marine metagenome | isolation source: floating plastic debris | place: Pacific Ocean | collected 2008-08-27 | study: EMG produced TPA metagenomics assembly...
GGCGCTTGCCGCGCGCTATCATCAGGGAATAGCTGGAACCACCTTCTCTCCTGATCGCTGCCGTTGACAAACTGGCGATGAATGTTTTCAGGCCCCCGAAAAAACGGTGTTTTCCCCATTTCAACGCGATCACAGCCTGTGAGGCGCCCGGGTGTAGGTACAGAAGTTTGTTTCTTTCCGGGAAATCATGGAATCGCTTCGATCCACCCATAGTCAACTGTTGTGATTTCAGAAATATCCAATACTACATATAGATAATCTTTGTCCCATCTAGTGAGCTTTCCGGGCGGCAGATCTCATTTCAGTCGAGTTTTTTGCTAATTTCCAAAAATTTCTGTTGATTTCCATGAATTCCCATGTCATCCCTGTATGCACGATGAGGACGGGAGAAAAAGGGCGCAAGAACCCCTCAAAACTCCAAAGTCAGGTTTCATACAGGCCCCGCTTTCATCGAACGAAGAGATCCGGCGCGCGGGCGAGCAGACATCCCCCCAGGTGGCGCGCGCAGCTGGACACCCGCTTCGCGGGACGAGGGCGGCGGATCGAGCAGTGGCAGCAGCTCGATCCGCCGTTTCGTTTCCGAAGCACGATTTTTTACCTCGGGGGTGAGAGGCGGACGAGGCAGTGGGTCTTGGCTTCAGAGGCGAGTTCAACCAGAAGGTTGACGGCAAGGGTCGCATGTCGATCCCGGCCGACTTTCGCGCTGTGCTTGCTGATGGTGATCCGCGCTGTCCTGAAAACCCTCAGCCGCGCCTTGTCGTCCTCCATGGTCCGCATCTTAAGAATTGCCTGCACGCCTACACAATCGAGGCGATGGCAGAGATCGAGGAAGGCATCCGCAAGCTGCCTCGCGGCTCGGTCGAGCGCAAGCGCGCCAGCCGGATGATCCTTGGAAAGTCATGGGACACGGAGATCGACAAGGATGGGCGGATCGTCCTGCCGCAGCGTCTTCGCCAGCAGATCCGGATCGAGGGCGAGGCCGTGATGGTGGCGATGGGCGACTATTTCGAGATCTGGAATGCCGAAACCTATGCGCGTGAAGAGGCGGCCGAGACAGAAGCCTGGCTGGACGACATGCCCGAGGATTTCGACCCGCTTAGCCTGATCGAGCCGCCGGTTGAAGGGTAGGGTATGGGGGCGGCCGCAGCATATCTGCCCCATATTCCGGTCCTGATTGATCCAATCCTGGCGGCGGCGGATCCCGTCGAGGGGCTCTGGATCGATGGAACGCTCGGCGCTGGCGGATACACGCGGGCTTTGCTGGAGGCGGGCGCGCAAAGCGTCGTCGGCATTGATCGCGACCCGGCTGCGCACGCACTCGCACGGGATTGGGCGCCCGCTTTTGGCGCGCGCGTCCGGCTCATTGAAGACAATTTCGCAAATCTGGACCTCTATTCAAGCGGTGCGCAGGGTGTGGTCCTCGATCTGGGCGTCAGCTCGATGCAGCTTGATCAGGCGGAGCGCGGCTTTTCCTTCCGCAAGGATGGCCCGCTTGACATGCGAATGGCGCAGTCGGGCCCAACCGCGGCAGATCTCGTCAATGCGCTGCCCGAGGCGCAGTTGGCCGATCTGCTTTATCTTTACGGTGAAGAGCGGGCGAGCCGCCGCGTCGCGCGTGCCATCGTCGCCGCCCGCGCGTTGGAGCCGCTGATGACAACGCGGGCGCTGGCCGAAGTGATCGAAAAGGTCATGCCGCCCGCGCGCCCCGGGCAGGCGCATCCTGCAACGCGCAGCTTTCAGGCCATTCGGATCGCCGTCAACGACGAATTCGGCGCGCTCGTCGATGGCCTTGAGGCGGCGGAACGCGCGCTGGCGCCGGAGGGACTACTGGCGGTTGTGACGTTCCATTCCATTGAAGATCGCATCGTCAAACGCTTTCTGCAGATCAAAACTGGCGCCACGGGCCGGACCAGCCGCTATGCGCCAGACACCGCGCGCCCGGACCCCGCATTTCGTCAAGACAGGCGCAAAGCCACATTGCCAAGCAGCGCGGAGCTTAACGTCAATCCGCGCGCCCGGAGTGCAAAGCTGCGTCTGGCGCGCCGGACAGATGTCGCCGCCGCACCTGTGGACCGAAAATCGCTTGGAATGCCAATGTTTGAGGGGGGAATCTAATGCGTGGATTTCTGTTTGTGCTCTCGGCCATGCTGGTGATTGGTCTGGCCTTCTGGGCGTATCGGGAAAACTACGATACGCAGGCGGCGCAAGCGCGTGCGGCGGCGCTTCAGGATGACATCGCCTCAGCGCGAGAGCGGTTGCAGATGCTGAACGCCGAATGGGCCTATCTGAATCGCCCGGACCGGTTGCGCGATCTTGCGCAAATCAACTTTGACCGCCTTGGCCTGTTGCCACTGCGGGCCGATCAGTTCGGCCGGATCGATCAGGTGGCATATCCAGCGGTTGACCCATTGCCGATCGTCAATCCGGTCGAGCTTATGGCACGGGAGGCCTTTCCATGATCCGAACGCCCCTGCGTCCGCTGGCCAGCGTTCTGCGCGCCCGGCAGGACGGTGAAAACCCCGACGTCATAGAGCGCGAGAACATCCGGCTCAGGCACGAACAGATGCGCGACCGCGCCCGTATGCGCGCCGAAAGCCGTCTGCTTGTTCTGGGTGTGGTTTTCCTCTGCGCCTTTCTCACGATTGGCGGGCGCATGGGCGTGCTGGCAAATTCAGAACCCAGTGAGCCGCGCGCGGGTGGGGCCGGTGCGGATATCGTGGCCAGCCGCGCCGATATCGTAGACCGCAGGGGCCGCATCCTCGCCACCAATATCGAGACCTATTCGCTTTATGCGCAACCACCTCAAATGGTTGAACCAATTCGCGCCGCGACCGCGCTGGCGGAGATCTTTCCCGATCTGGATGCGGACCGCCTGCTCAAGGATTTCACGGGCAAGCGCAAGTTTGTCTGGGTGAAGCGCAAACTCAGTCCAGAACAACGACAGGCCGTGCACGATCTGGGCGAGCCCGGATTGCTTTTCGGTCCGCGCGAGATGCGGCTTTATCCCAACGGCCGACTTGCGGCCCATGTCCTGGGGGGCACAGGTTTCGGGCGTGAAGGCGTGCATGCCGCCGAAGTCATCGGCGTCGCTGGTGTCGAGAAGTTCTTCGATGACCGGTTGCGCGAGCCGGCCCAAGGGCACGCGCCGCTGCAGCTTTCGATTGATCTATCGGTACAGGCGGCGGTCGAGCGTGTGCTGCAGGGTGGCAAGCTGCTGATGAATGCCAAGGGTGCCTCGGCCGTTCTGATGGAGGTGGAAACAGGACAGATCGTGGCCCTGGCCAGCCTGCCGGATTTCGACCCGAATGCGCGTCCGAACCCGCCGACCGAAGGCGAACCGGGGGACAGTCCGCTTTTCAATCGCGCGGTGCAGGGCGTCTATGAGCTGGGTTCGGTGTTCAAGACGTTTACGATCGCTCAGGCGCTTGACCTCGGGCTGGTCGACCCCTCGACCATCATCGACACGCGCGGTCCGATGCGGTGGGGCAAACACCGGATCAACGACTTCCGCAATTATGGCCCGACACAGACCACGACCGGCGTGATGGTGAAATCGTCCAACGTCGGCACAGCGCGGATCGCTCAGGAAATCGGGATCGAACGGCAGCGTGCCTTCTTGGGCTCGCTCGGGCTCTTTGAGGCCACGCCGCTCGAGATCGTCGAGGCCAAAAGCGGCAGGCCTCTCCTGCCCAAAAGATGGACGGAGTTGTCCACGATGACGATTTCATATGGTCACGGCCTGTCCTCAAGCCCGCTTCATCTCGCGGCAAGCTACGCAACGATTGCCAATGGCGGCTACCTTGTGACGCCCACACTGATGAAAGGACCGCGCGGGCAACGGGGGCCGCGCGTGCTCTCCGAGCGGGCGGCGGCGCAAACGATGACAATGCTGCGCAAGGTGGTCACCGATGGCACGGCGAGTCTGGCCGAGGTGGAAGGCTATGCCGTCGGCGGCAAGACGGGAACGGCGGATAAACCGCGTGCCCGTGGGGGCGGGTACTATGAGGATAAGGTGCTCTCGACATTCGCTAGTGTCTTTCCCGCGCATGATCCCGCCTATGTCCTTGTGGTCACGCTGGATGAGCCCGTCGAAACCTCGGGGAGCGAGCCCCGCCGCACCGCCGGATGGACAGCAGTTCCTGTCGCCTCCGAGATCACACGCCGCGTGGCGCCCCTGCTGGGTCTCAGGCCCGTGATTGAACCCGGGGAAATTGGCGGTATAACGCTCACATCAAACTGAAAAGGGCGGCGATGACAACGGCGTGGGGCAGGGCGAGATTTCGGCGGGCGAGCCATTGAAATCTCTGGCAGACCTTGGACTGACGGCGCAGGGAAACCGCCGCGTAAACGTGACAGGTCTGACGGTTGACAGTCGCGCGGTCAAACCCGGCACGCTCTTTGCCGCTCTTCCCGGAACAAACATGCATGGCGCCGATTTCATTGGCCCGGCGGTGCAGGCGGGGGCGTGTGCTGTTTTGACAGATGCCGTGGGGGCGCGCCGGGCCCGGGAGACGCTCGAAGGGGCAGATGCGGCGCTGATCATTGCCGAGAATCCCCGACAGACTTTGGCCTTTGCCGCCGCGTTGTGGTTTGGTCACCAGCCTGAAACGATGGTCGCGGTCACGGGCACCAATGGCAAGACCTCGGTGGCCACATTCGCGCGTCAGATCTGGGCGGCACTCGGGCTTGACGCGATCAATCTGGGAACCACGGGCGTCGAAGGCGCATGGTCCGCGCCGCTTGCCCATACCACACCGGAACCTGTGCAGTTGCATGATCTGTTGGCGCGGGCCGAGGCGGAGGGGATCACCCATGCCGCGATGGAAGCTTCCTCGCATGGTCTCGCTCAGTATCGTCTGGACGGGGTCCGCCTTGCCGCTGCAGGGTTCACAAACCTCAGTCAGGATCATCTGGATTATCACCCGAATTTTGAGGCGTATTTCGAAGCGAAGGCTGGGCTTTTCGACCGCGTGCTTCCCGAAGAGGGCGTGGCGGTGATCAATATGGATGACGCCTATGGTCCGGCGATGTCCGAACGGGCGCGTATCCGCGGTCAGGAAGTTCTGCGCGTCGGGCGGCAGGACAGTGCGGATCTGCAGATTCTCAATCGGGTCTTCACGCCGACCGGTCAGGCGCTCCGCTTTTCGTGGCGCGGCGGCGTGTATCAGGTTGATCTGTCTCTCATCGGGGGATTTCAGGGCGATAATGTTCTGCTGGCTGCCGGTCTGGTGATTGCCGCAGGTGCAGATCCGGATCGCGTTTTTGCGGTTTTGCCAGAAATGAAGACCGTGCGCGGCCGCATGCAACTGGCCGCCCGTCGCGAAACCGGTGCGGCAGTGTTTGTCGATTACGCGCACACGCCGGATGCCGTGGCAACGGCGCTGAACGCGCTGCGGCCCCATGTTCTGGGCCGTATGATTGCCATCGTGGGAGCCGGTGGGGACCGGGATCGCAGAAAGCGTCCGCTCATGGGAGCCGCTGCCGCGCAAGGGGCAGATCAGGTCATTGTGACAGACGACAATCCCCGTACCGAAGATCCTGCAACGATCCGCGCTGCGGTGATGCAAGGGGTTCGGGACGCGGGGGGCGCGGACCATGCGCGCGAGGTCGCGGACCGGGCGGAGGCGATTCTGCGCGGTGTTGATGCGCTTCAGGCTGGTGACGCGCTTCTTATCTGCGGCAAGGGGCATGAAACCGGCCAGATTGTCGGGGAAGATGTGCTTCCCTTCGATGATTGTGAACAGGCGAGCGTTGCGGTTGCCGCACTCGACGGGGGTGGCGCATGACGCTCTGGACCGCAAAAGAGGCTGCAAAGGCCACCGGCGGTCAAACGCAGGGCAAGTGGCAGGCAACCGGCGTGTCGATTGATACGCGGACACTGCGTCCGGGTGACCTGTGCGTGGCACTGATAGACGTCCGGGATGGTCATGATTTCGTGGCTCAGGCGTTCGAGGCGGGGGCCGCTGCGGCGCTGGTCAGTCGCCTGCCTGACGGGGTCGGGACCGACGCCAACCTGTTGATCGTGCCCGATGTGTTGCGCGGGCTGGAAGATCTGGGGCGCGCAGGCCGGGCGCGTTCGGCGGCTAAGGTCGTTGGGATCACCGGGGCGGTCGGCAAGACGTCGACCAAGGAAATGATGCGCGATGTTCTTGGCGGGCAGGGACAGGTGCACGCAGCCGAGGCAAGCTACAATAACCATTGGGGCGTGCCGCTGACCTTGGCGCGCCTGCCCCGCGACGCTGACTTTGCGGTGAGCGAGATCGGGAGGAGCAATCCCGGTGAGATCGCGCCTCTGGCGCGGATGGCGGACCTGCATGTGGCGATCATCACAACGATTGCGCCCGCGCATCTCGAAGCCTTGGGCAGCCTTGAAGCGATTGCTGTTGAAAAGGCTTCTATATTCGAGGGTCTTGAGACCGGCGGCACGGCAATCGTGGATGGGGATGTCACAACAAGCGATATCCTGCAGGAGACCGCACGAGCGGCGGGGGCGCATCTTGTGACATTTGGAACGTCCGAGACCTGCGATTTGCGGCTCATGGATGTGCGACTTCACGATCAGATCACAGTCGGACAGGCCGCGCTGTCGCCGGACCAGCGGATTCTTTTCAAGGTCGGGTCCGCCGGTCGGCATTTTGCCCATAACGCGCTCGCGGTGATCGCAGCGGCGCGTAGCCTCGGGTTGGATCTGGATGTGGCGATCGCGGATCTTGGGCGGTGGCAGCCACCGTCGGGGCGCGGCACTCGCGAAGTTCTGCAGCTGGATGTGGTGGATGAGGCGTTGAGCATCGAGTTGATTGATGACGCTTTTAACGCCAACCCGACCTCGATGAGCGCGGCTTTGGAAGTTCTGGCCGCGGCAGAAACGCGTGAGGATGTCGGGCGGATCGCCGCGGGTCGGCGGATTGCCATTCTGGGAGATATGCTGGAACTCGGCCCTGAGGAACGCGAGATGCATCGCGCATTGGCGGATTTGCCCGAGATGGCAAAGCTGGCGCGCGTTCATTGTGTGGGGTCTAGGATGCGCGCGCTGTGGGAAAACCTGCCGGTTCATGTTCAGGGCCAGTGGACGGAGACCGCAGAAGAGATGGCGGCGCAGGCCCACAGGCTGATTGATGCTGGCGATGTTGTCCTGGTCAAAGGCTCCAAAGGCAGCCGCGTGAGCCTTGTCGTGGATGCTTTGCGCCGCGCCGCGCCGGGCGAGACGCGCAAGGCCAAGAGCGCCGAGGGGAACAGCTGAATGCTATACTGGTTGACGATCTGGTCGGATGGCGGAGACTTTTTCAATCTTTTCCGCTACATCACATTCCGCGCCGGTGGCGCTTTCATGACCGCGCTGTTTTTCGGCTTCATCTTCGGGCCGCCGCTGATCAATGTTTTGCGCAGGAAACAGGGCAAAGGGCAGCCCATTCGCGATGACGGTCCTGAAAGTCATGTCGCCAAAACCGGCACGCCCACGATGGGAGGATTGCTGATTGTCGGGGCGCTCCTGACCGCCACGCTGTTCTGGGCCAGGCTGGATAATCCCTATGTCTGGCTTGTGTTGTTCGTCACGCTGTCCTTTGGGCTGATCGGGTTCTGGGACGACTATTCCAAAGTGTCCAAGCAGAACCATAAGGGCGTGCCCGGACGGGTGCGTCTCGGGCTGGGCTTTCTGATTGCGGCCATCGCGGCCTATTGGGCGGCAGCCTATCACCCGGACGCTCTTCGATATCAGCTTGCGCTACCGGTGTTCAAGGACACCCTGATCAATCTCGGTGTCCTGTTCGTGCCGTTTGCGATGTTCGTTATCGTGGGGGCGGCCAATGCGGTTAATCTCACGGACGGTCTGGATGGGCTGGCCATCATGCCCGTGATGATCGCCGCAGGGGCGTTGGGCATCATCGCCTATGCGGTGGGACGGGTCGATTTCACGGAATATCTCGATGTGCACTACGTGCCGGGGACCGGCGAAATCCTTGTCTTTGTCGCGGGGCTCGCTGGCGGGGGACTAGGCTTTTTGTGGTATAACGCTCCCCCGGCCGCTGTATTCATGGGCGACACGGGAAGCCTCGCGCTCGGGGGCGCGCTCGGGGCCATCGCCGTGGCCTCAATACAAGAGATCGTCCTGGCCATTGTGGGGGGCCTTTGCGTGGTGGAGGCGCTGTCGGTGATTGTTCAGGTGATCTACTTCAAACGCACAGGCAAGCGCGTCTTCCTGATGGCGCCGATCCACCACCATTACGAGAAGAAGGGCTGGGCCGAGCCGCAGATCGTGATCCGGTTCTGGATTATATCGCTCATTCTGGCGATGATCGGGCTGGCAACACTGAAGGTACGGTAATGGGCGCGGTGCATGATCGGGATGCGATGATTGCGGGCATGGCGCCCAGGCTGGACCCTCAGATCTGGCATTTTTGCACGACCACGAACCCCGATGCGCTTTCGCAGGCCGCGCTGGCGCGCTTCGAGGAAGAGGAAGGCACAAGCGTCATTTTGCCCGATACGGTGGCGGTGGCGAATGGGCTCGATACGACACTGCCAATGGCGCGCATCACGCTGGAGGTGCACTCTGCTCTGGACGGCGTGGGGTTAACAGCGGCGGTCGCGCGCGTGCTGGCCGAAGCCGGCATTCCGTGCAACATGGTGGCAGCCTTTCATCACGATCATGCCTTTGTCCCCTGGGCAAAGCGACAGGAGGCATTGGGTCTCCTGCAGGCGCTGGCTGGTAGGGGAGAGCCATGATGAGGCGGGCCTTTGTCACCGGTGGAAATCGAGGCATCGGACGAGCGATTGCCACGGGATTGAAGCAAGACGGGTTCGATGTGGTGATCGGAACCCGGGACGCCGCAGCCGGGGCAGAGGCCGCAGAGGAGATGGGCGTGCGCGCCGTGACCTGCGATCTTGCCGCTCTGAACACTGTCCCGGACGAGGTCATGCAGTGCGATGTTCTGGTCAACAACGCCGGTGTTCTTTATGAGGCTCCGGTCCTGTGCGCGGAGGCGCGGTTTGAGGACACGCTGGCCGTCATGCTGCGCGGGCCATACCAACTGATGCAGTCGAGTGTGCCCCTCATGGGCGCGCGGGGCTATTGCCGTGTGGGCATTGTCTCATCGGACTGGGGGAGTTTTCACGAAGGCCTGCATGGCCCCGGCGCCTATGGCGTGGCAAAGGCCGCTCTGAACGCCTTGACACTTGCCGCCGCGCGCGAGGCGCCGACGGGCGTGAAGATCAACTCCATGTGCCCGGGCTGGGTGAAAACCCGCATGGGCGGCGCTGCCGCGACCCGCACACCGGAAGAAGGGGCCGATACCGCCATCTGGCTCGCCACATTGCCCGAGAACGGGCCCACGGGCGGTTTCTTCCGCGATAGAAAACCCCTGTCATGGTGAGGTCGGGCTTATGATCATTGTGCCGGGGTTCGAGGGGCAGCGCGTGGCCATCCTGGGGCTTGGACGCTCTGGCCTGTCAGCAGCGCGAGCGCTGCGTGAGGGTGGCGCGAGCCCGCGTTGCTGGGATGACACCGAGGCCGCGCGCACGCGCGCCGAAGATGAGGGTTTTACGTTGCATCGCGCCGACCGGGCCGAGGCGTATTCGGATATCGCGCGTCTGATCGTTAGCCCCGGCATCCCACATCTCTACCCCGCGCCGCATCCGTCCGTCCAAGCCGCAATGCAGGCGGGAGTGCCGGTCGACAACGATATCGGGCTGTTCTTTCGCGCCATCGCCACGCCGGAATGGTCGAGGTTTGAAAAGGTCCCAAAGATCGTCGCAATCACCGGATCCAACGGCAAATCTACAACGGCGGCGCTGACCCATCATATTCTGCAGCAAGCGGGTTGGGAGAGCCAGCTGGCCGGCAACATTGGACGGGGTGTTCTCGACATCGATCCGCCGGGCGATGGGGGTATCGTGGTTCTGGAACTCTCAAGCTATCAGACGGAACTCGCCCGGGCGCTCACCCCGGATATCGCGGTGTTTACCAATCTCAGCCCCGATCACCTCGACCGCCATGGCGGGTTTGGTGGCTATTTCGCGGCAAAGCGGCGCCTGTTTTCCGAAGGCGGCCCGGATCGCGCGATCATAGGGGTTGATGAGAATGAGGGTCGTTTTCTGGCGGATCAGTTATCGGAAGGGCCAGGCGATGACCGGGTGATCCGGATCTCGGCTGCGGAAAAGATCGATGGCCCGGGTTGGTCGGTCTTTGCGCGCAAAGGGCATCTGTCGGAGTATCGCAAGGGACGGCAGCTGGCCTCTGTTGATCTGCGCGCGGCACGTGGATTGCCAGGGGTCCATAATCATCAGAATGCCTGTGCCGCCTATGCCGCCTGTCGTGGGCTTGGCCTTGCGCCGCGAGCGATCGAAGCGGGCCTGATGGCGTTCGAGGGCCTGCCGCACCGGTCCCAGCGGATTGCCGATGTAAAAGGTGTCGCCTATGTCAACGATAGCAAAGCGACAAACCCCGATGCGGCCCTGATGGCGCTGCGCGCGTTTTCAAACATCCGCTGGATCTGCGGTGGCCTCGAAAAAGAAGGCGGGCTGGAGGTTTTGCATCCCGCGCTGCACCACGTCACCAAAGCCTATGTCATCGGTCGGGAGGCCGCCCAGTTTGCAATGCAACTGGGAGAGACCCCTTCCGAGATATGCACCACGATGGCGCAAGCGGGCGCGCAAGCGATGGCCGAGGCGGAAGCTGGCGATACTGTCCTGCTTGCGCCTGCGGCGGCCAGTTTCGACCAGTATGACAATTTCGAGCAGCGTGGCGAGGATTTCATCGCCGAAGTGAAAGCGCGTCTTTAGCCCGCAGACATGCGTTTGACAAAGTGGGCATTACTACACCGTCGCTTTCGCAAAGATATGTTCAGGGGCTCTGCGAATTTTACGATCCTATGCGAACAAGGTCCTAACCGATCCTACTTTTGTGGTCTGCATCTGGCTCGGTTATGCGCCCGTCTTCATCATCGCCGTCGCGATATGCTGCCTGCACCGCAAAAACGCTGGCCGGATGCATGTAAATTCGCTAAACTATCTTCAACGATCCCGTAAAGGGACGCCCGAAAGGGCTCGAGGCAGTGTTAGGCGGTTTAACATGACAGAGATGGTGTATGGCTCCGTGCCTGCGCGGCAGGGTGAGCCTATCCTTCCCCGATGGTGGCGCACGCTCGACAAATGGTCGGTCTGTTGCGTGATGATCCTGTTTGGCATCGGGCTTCTGCTGGCGCTGGCGGCCTCGGTTCCGCTGGCCGAAAAGAACGGCTTTTCCAATTTTCACTATGTCCAGCGTCAGGCCTTCTTCGGGGTGGTGGCGCTGGCCGCGATGATGCTGGCCTCGATGATGAGCCCGACGCTCCTGCGACGTCTCTCAGTGGTGGGGTTTCTGCTTACCTTCGTTGCGTTGGCTCTGCTGCCGGTTCTTGGCACGGATTTTGGCAAAGGCGCAGTGCGCTGGTATTCGCTGGGATTTGCATCGGTGCAGCCCTCGGAGTTCCTCAAGCCGGTCTTCATCGTTGTGGCGGCCTGGATGATGGCAGCCAGTCAGGACATCAATGGCCCGCCGGGTATGAAGCTGTCTTTTTGCCTGACCCTCATTCTCGTTCTGATGCTGGCGTTGCAGCCAGATTTCGGACAAGCCTGTCTGGTCTTGTTCGGTTGGGGCGTCATGTATTTTGTGGCGGGCGCACCGATTGTGCTTCTCGTGCTCATGGCGCTTTGCGTTGTGGGGGCAGGCACGCTGGCCTATTCGAATTCCGAGCATTTCCAGCGCCGGATTGACGGGTTTCTGTCAACCGAAGTCGATCCCAATACTCAGTTGGGTTTCGCCACCAACGCCATTCGCGAAGGTGGCTTTTTTGGGGTTGGCGTCGGCGAGGGAACCGTGAAGTGGTCTTTGCCTGACGCGCATACTGACTTCATCATCGCTGTGGCAGCCGAGGAATACGGCCTGGTTCTTGTCCTTTTGATTATTGGGCTCTACGCAACAATTCTCATCCGCTCTCTTTCCCGGTTGATGCGAGAGCGCGACCCGTTCATCCGTCTGGCGGGAACAGGTCTCGTGGCTATTTTTGTCGTACAGGCCATGATCAACATGAGCGTTGCCGTCCGCCTGATGCCGGCCAAGGGCATGACGCTGCCATTTGTGAGCTATGGCGGATCCTCCTTGATTGCCATGGGGCTTGCCGTGGGCATGCTCTTTGCCTTCACCCGCGCCCGCCCGCAGGGCAGGATCGGTGACTTTATCCGGGGTCGGGGGCAGTGACGGCGCGCGCGCCTCTGATCGTGATCGCCGCCGGGGGCACGGGCGGGCACATGTTTCCCGCTCAGGCCCTGGCAGAGGTGATGTTGCGTCGCGGCTGGCGGGTCCGGCTGTCCACGGATCCGCGCGGCGCGCGTTATACCGGGGGATTTCCGGATGCCGTGGAAATCACTCAGGTCCCCTCCGCCACGCTCTCGCGCGGTGGTGCGATGGCTAAACTCGCCGCTCCATTTCGCATCTTTGCAGGCATTCTGAGCGCGGGCGCTGCCATGGTTCGCGATCGGCCCAGGGTTGTGGTGGGCTTTGGCGGCTATCCGACGATCCCGGCCTTGACGGCGGCGGTGCTCTTGCGGTGCCCGCGCATGTTGCACGAGGCCAATGGCGTGCTGGGGCGCGTCAACCGCGTGTTTGCAAAGCGCGTTGCCTGTGTTGCCTGTGGCACCTGGCCCACGGCGTTGCCTGCCGGGGCGCAGGGTTTTTACACCGGAAACCCGGTGCGATCAGCGATTCTGGAGCGGGCAGGCGCAGGTTATATCGCGCCCGGAGATTATCCGATGTCGATCCTTGTCATCGGCGGCAGTCAGGGCGCAAGGATCCTGTCCGATGTTGTGCCCGGCGCAATAGCCTCTCTGCCCACTGATCTTTTGAAAAACATTCGGGTGAGCCATCAGGCTCGGGACGAAGATGGGGTGCGAGTGGCAGATGCCTATGCCGCCGCCGGGATCGCGGCCGATGTTCTGCCGTTCTTCAGCGATGTCCCCGATCGCATGGCGGAGGCGCAACTGGTCATAAGCCGGGCCGGGGCCTCTTCGGTGGCTGATCTGTCGATCATCGGACGTCCGTCGATCCTGATCCCTTTTGCTGCCGCTGCCGAGGATCATCAGGCGGCGAATGCCCGTGGGCTGGCAGAGGCCGGGGCGGCCATTGTGATTCCGGAATCGCGACTTGCGGTAGAGACGCTTTCGGCGCAGATAGCCACCGTTCTGACGAATCCCGGGGGCGCGGCCCAGATGGCACAGGCAGCGCTGTCAGTGGGTATGCCGAACGCGCCGGAAAGATTGGCCGATATCAGTCAGGCCTTGGCTGAAGGGGCGCCGCTATCCCTGAATGGAAATGGACATAAAGCCGGCAACGGAGCGGAAAGACAAAACGTATAAGACCGCAGGCAGAGCAAACAGGCGAGACGAAGGATTGAGCAGATGAGAGATTTGGCCCTTGAAGGAGCGAAACCGATGAACGCGGCGACGAAACTGCCAGGAGATGTCGGGCCTATCCATTTCGTGGGCATCGGCGGGATTGGTATGTCAGGCATTGCTGAAGTTCTGATCAACCACGGCTACACGGTTCAGGGCTCTGATCTCAAACGCACGAAGATCACCGACCGCCTCGAGGCGGCGGGCGCCACGATTTTCGAAGGACAGAGCGCTGATAATCTGGAAGGCGCCGAAGTCGTTGTGATCTCGTCCGCCATCAAGCCGGGTAATCCGGAACTCGATGAGGCCCGGGCGCGGGATCTGCCCGTTGTGCGCCGGGCGGAAATGCTGGCCGAACTGATGCGGTTGAAATCCAATATTGCTGTGGCGGGCACGCATGGAAAAACGACCACGACGACCATGGTGGCCGCGCTGCTCGATCACGGTCACTTTGATCCGACTGTCATCAATGGCGGCGTCATCCACGCCTATGGCAGCAATGCCCGCGTGGGGCAGGGGGAATGGATGGTGGTGGAGGCCGATGAAAGCGACGGCACCTTCAACCGCCTGCCCGCGACTGTGGCGATCGTGACCAATATCGATCCGGAACATATGGAGCATTGGGGCACCGAGCAGGCGCTGCATCAGGGATTTCTCGATTTTGTCTCCAACATTCCATTTTACGGTCTGGCGATCTGCTGCACCGATGACCCGGATGTGCAGACACTGGTGGGCAAGATCACTGACCGGCGTATCGTGACCTTTGGTTTCAATGCGCAGGCCGATGTGCGCGCGGTCAACTTGCGCTACGAGGCAGGTGTCGCGCATTTCGACGTGGCGTTGCAGGCCGAGGATCAAGTGATTGAGGGCTGCACCTTGCCGATGCCGGGTGATCATAATGTGTCCAACGCGCTGTCTGCGGTGGCCGTCGCGCGCGCGCTCGGGATGAAAGGCGACGAAATTCGCAGCGCGCTGGCCGAATTCAAGGGCGTCAATCGCCGTTTCACCCGTGTAGGAGAGGTGGACGGGGTGACGATCATCGACGATTACGGCCACCACCCTGTGGAAATCGCGGCTGTTCTGAAGGCTGCGCGTCAAGCAACAGAGGGGCGGATCATTGCGGTGCATCAGCCACATCGCTTCACCCGGCTGCATTCACTCTTTGATGACTTTTGCGCTTGTTTCAATGATGCCGATGTCGTCGCCATAACGGAGGTTTTTTCCGCTGGCGAAGAGCCGATCGAAGGAGCGAGCCGGGACGATCTGGTTGCGGGCCTTATCCGCCACGGGCATCGCCATGCCCGCGCCATTCTGGGCGAGGACGATCTGGAACGTCTTGTGAGGGAGCAGGCTGTCCCGGGCGATTTGGTTGTCTGTCTGGGTGCGGGGACGATCAGCGCCTGGGCCAATGGTCTGATCGACAGGTTGAAGGCGTGATCTTTGGGGGCGTCAGGTTCTTGATGATGCTGCCGGAGTGTACTTTACTCGATGGCAGAGCCCGGTGTGCTTTGGGCGATATGGCCCGTGACCTTTTGACGAGGAGAACGCCATGACCCTGTCGATTGTTTTCGCTTGCCTTTGGGCCTTGCTTGCAAGTGTTCTGGCCATGCTGCCGAGCCGGGACAACCATTGGCGCCGCGCCTATTTCCTGATCGGCATCGGGATACCGATCCTGGGTTTCGTCACATATGAAGCGGGTCCATGGCTTGGTCTTCTGGTTCTTGTGGCGGGAATGAGCGTTTTGCGTTGGCCCGTGATTTATCTGACCCGGTGGGTGCGCGAGACTGCGTTGGGACGGTGCCGCTAGACGCCTGCGTTTTCCTCCCGACCGGCGCTGGAGCACGTTATGTCGATGATTATGCCTGTCTCTGAGCTTCCTGCGGTGCGTGGCAAACTCACGCCACATCGTTCTTTGGACTCGCTCACCTGGCTGCGCGTCGGAGGACCGGCCGATACTCTGTTCTCGCCGGAGGACGAGGCGGACCTTGCGTCATTTCTGAAGGCTCTCGCATCGGACATTTCCGTGTTCCCGATGGGCGTCGGCAGCAATCTGATCGTGCGCGACGGCGGGCTGCGGGGGGTTGTGGTGCGGTTGGGGCGGGCATTCAACACCTTCGCCATCGACGGGGAGCATGTGGTCGCGGGCGCGGCGGCGCTCGACGCGCAAGTGGCCCGCAAGGCCGCTGAGGCGGGTTTCGACATGACGTTCCTGCGGACCATTCCGGGTGCTATCGGCGGTGCGGTGCGGATGAACGCCGGTTGCTACGGCAGGTATACGGCCGAGCACTTCGTCTCTGCCAGGGCGGTCACCCGCGCAGGGGAGAGTGTCACGCTGGGCCGGGAAGACCTCCGCTTTGCTTATCGACATCCCGACCTGCCGGAGGGATGGGTGATCACCGAGGCACGCTTCGCGCCGCCGCGGGGGCAGCCGGATGCGCTGATCGCGCGCATGGAAGAGCAGTTGCGCAAACGCGATGAAACCCAGCCCACCAAAGACCGGACCGCGGGGTCAACCTTTCGCAATCCGGCGGGGTACTCGTCCACCGGACAGGATGACGATACGCACGAGCTCAAGGCGTGGAAGGTTATCGATGCGGCGGGATTGAGAGGGGCGACACATGGCGGCGCGCAAATGAGCCCGAAGCATCCCAACTTTCTGGTGAACACCGGTGGCGCCACAGCGTCAGAGCTTGAAGAATTGGGCGAGATGGTGCGAAAAAAGGTTTTCCAAAACAGTGGAATAAAGCTAGAGTGGGAAGTCGTGCGGGTTGGAGAACCGGCACCGACCGTCAGCAGCGACTGACGGAAAAGAAAACCAAAAGCGTCGCAAAAGGCGCGGGATTTGAGGCAGTCAGGTGGGTCAGTCGAGCGGAACCCCCCGAACTGTTGCGGTGATGATGGGCGGCCCGTCTGCGGAGCATGAGGTGTCGCTTTCTTCAGGCAAGGAGTGCGCCGCAGCGCTTCGGGATGCAGGATACGAGGTGGTCGAGGTCTTGGCCGGCCCGGATGTCGCGCAGGTGTTGCGCGAGCTTTCGCCTGACGTGGTTTTCAATGCGCTGCACGGTCGCTGGGGTGAGGATGGCTGTGTTCAGGGCCTGCTGGAATGGCTGCGATTGCCCTATACCCATTCCGGCGTTCTGGCGTCGGCCTTGGCCATGGATAAGCAGAAAACCAAGGAGGTGTATCGCGCCGCCGGGCTGCCGGTCGTGGACAGCGCGATTGTGGGCCGTGTCGACGTAGAGGCGCGCCATGTGATGGCGCCCCCCTATGTGGTGAAGCCCAACAACGAGGGCTCTTCCGTTGGCGTCTATGTTGTCACGGAGGCGGCGAACGGCCCGCCGACCCTTTCACCGGATATGCCCGCGAGCCTCATGGTGGAGCAATATGTGCCCGGACGGGAGCTGACCACGACTGTCATGGGCGACCGGGCGCTCGGTGTGACGGATATCCTGACTGACGGTTGGTACGATTACCACGCCAAATATGCTGAAGGCGGCTCGCGCCATGTTGTGCCCGCAGATGTCCCGGAAGAGATTTCTGAAGCCTGTGAGGCCTATGCGCTCAAGGCGCATGAGGTGCTCGGCTGTCGCGGCTTGTCCCGTACGGATTTTCGCTGGGACGAAACGCGGGGACTGGCGGGATTGATTTTGCTGGAAACCAACACGCAGCCCGGAATGACGCCAACATCGCTCTCACCGGAACAGGCGCAGGCGGCGGGTATCGGGTTTCCGGATCTGTGCGCCTGGATGGTGGAGGATGCATCATGCGACCGCTGAAGTCTTCGATGCGGATCGATCCGGCGCCGTCGCGCTGGTCCTATCGGATGCAGCGCTGGTTGCTGACGCCGGCGTTGCGTAAGTCGCTGCGCGCAGGTCTGCCGGTCCTTGTGATCGTTGGTCTTGTGGCCGGGTTTCTGGGCAGCGCAGAGCGGCGCGCCGATGTCGTTCTGGCCGTTCAGGAGATGCGTCGTCAGATCGAGACGCGTCCCGAATTCATGGTCAATCTGCTGGCTGTGGAAGGGGCGAGCCCGGCGGTTGAGACCGAAATCCGCGAACTCTTCCCCAATGATCTGCCAGCCAGTTCCTTCGATGTCGATCTGGCTGCCATACGCGAGATGATCGCGGGATTGCCCGCCGTCGCGGGCGTGTCTGTGCGGTTGCGCCAGGGGGGCGTTCTTGTGGCGCAGGTCACCGAGCGGCAACCGGTTGCGATCTGGCGGACCCGGGGCGGGCTGTCCTTGCTGGATGCCGAGGGCGTGGCAATCGGGCCGGTCATCTATCGCGCGGACCGTCCCGACCTGCCGGTGATCGCGGGGCCGGGCGCGAATGAGGCGGTCGAAGAGGCGCTCGCCCTTCTGACGGTGCTGAGCCCGATTGCAGAGCGGGTGCGGGGGCTCGTGCGAGTGGGCGAGCGGCGATGGGATGTGGTTCTGGATCGTGGGCAGCGTCTTTTGCTGCCCGAGCACGGGGCCAGGCCTGCGCTGGAGAGAGTGATCGTGCTGGCCGAACTTCAGGATCTTCTGGAGCGCGATCTTGACGTTGTGGACATGCGCTTGCCCACGCGACCAACCATTCGGCTTTCAGAACACGCCATATCTGAGTTGTGGCGGATTACACAGACTTCGACGGGTCAGACGACAGGGACAGGTGAGTGATGATAGACTTTTATGCGTCTCAAAGAGCGATGAGAAACATGCGCCGGGCGGCCATTCAGCGCGGTGTTGTCGCTATTCTCGATGTCGGCACCTCGAAAATCGCCTGTCTCGTGCTGCGTTTCGATGGCAGTGACCGGCTCCGGGATGCCGATGGCGTCGGGGCATTGGCAGGACAGGCCGGGTTTCGGGTGATCGGTGCGGCGACGACCCGGTCCCGGGGCGTGCGCTTTGGCGAAATCGCGGCAATGAACGAAACCGAAAGGGCGATCCGGACAGCCCTGCAGGCGGCACAGAAGATGGCACAGATCCGGGTTGATCATGTCATCGCGTGCTTTTCCGGAGCCTCACCGCGAAGCTACGGTCTGGCGGGCCAGGTGAATGTCGGCGATGTCACGGTGTGCGAGCATGACATCAGTCGGGTCCTGTCGTCCTGTGATGTGCCCGATTATGGTACGGGGCGCGAGGTGCTGCACGCCCAACCTGTCAATTTCGCACTTGATCACCGCAGCGGTCTGGGCGATCCGCGGGGCCAGCGCGGCGAGGATTTGTCCGTCGATATGCATATGCTCACCGTGGATGCCACGGCGATCCAGAACCTCGCTCATTGTGTGAAACGCTGTGATCTGGAGCTCGCGGGGTTGGCGAGTTCGGCCTATGTGGCGGGAGTTTCCGCGCTCGTCGAGGACGAACAGGAACTGGGCGCAGCCTGTATCGATCTTGGCGGAGGAACCGCCGGGGTCTCGGTCTTTCTGAAAAAGCACATGATTTTTTCCGATAGCGTTCGCGTGGGTGGGGACCACGTGACGAATGATATCTCACTCGGTCTTCAGGTGCCGCAGGCGACGGCGGAACGGATCAAGACATTCTATGGCGGCGTTGTCGCCACCGGTATGGATGATCGCGATATGATCGATATCGGGGGCGAGACCGGCGATTGGGAACATGACCGGCGGCGGGTCAGCCGCGCGGAATTGATCGGTATCATGCGGCCGCGGGTCGAAGAAATCCTCGAACAGGTGCGGGAACGTCTTGATGCAGCGGGCTTTCAGCATTTGCCGAGCCAGCAGATCGTGTTGACGGGCGGCGGCAGCCAGATCCCGGGGCTGGACGGCTTGGCGACGCGCATTCTAGGGCAGCAAGTACGGATCGGACGCCCCTTGCGTGTCCATGGCTTGCCGCAAGCTGCAACAGGCGCGAGCTTTGCCAGCGCTGTCGGCATGTGTCTGTTTGCGGCTAATCCGCAGGACGAGTGGTGGGATTTTGACCTGCCTGCCGACACCTATCCCGCGCGCTCACTCAAGCGCGCGGTGCGCTGGTTCAGAGACAACTGGTAGGCTGCGAATCCAGCAAAGGTTCGCAACCTTCAGTTGAGAACGCGGGTGCGCATCTGCGCACCTGTAGTGATTTGTTTACCTTAATTCCGCTAAATGTGTGATTGGCTCGCAAATACAGCGGATTTTGGCCACAAATCTGCCACATTTTGGGGTACTGAACTGTTTTTTAGGTGACGGCGGGATGAACGCCCGATAATATCGCTCGTATTCAGGCGGTGGGCTGTCTGTCGGTAGAACCGAACAAAAAAGGGTCGGTAGACAGATGGCGCAACAGGCAAAAAGGGCGGACAACCAAATGACATTGAATCTCAGCATGCCGGGTCAGGATAATGACCTCAAACCACGGATCACCGTTTTTGGTGTCGGCGGGGCGGGCGGCAACGCGGTCAACAATATGATCGAAAAGTGCCTGGAGGGTGTCGATTTCGTTGTTGCAAACACGGATGCCCAGGCGCTTGCCCAGAGCAATGCTGAGGAGCGCATTCAGCTCGGTGTTAAAGTCACCGAGGGATTGGGTGCAGGCGCGAAGGCCGCTGTTGGTGCTGCTGCCGCTGAAGAGAACATAGAACAGATCGTGGATCAGCTGGCTGGCGCTCACATGTGTTTCATCACGGCGGGCATGGGCGGCGGTACCGGAACAGGTGCTGCGCCGATCATCGCGCAAGCCGCGCGCGAGCTGGGTGTTCTGACGGTGGGCGTGGTCACCAAGCCCTTCCAGTTCGAAGGCTCGAAGCGGATGCGCCAGGCCGAGGAGGGCGTTGAAGCCCTTCAGAAGATGGTTGATACGCTGATCATCATCCCGAACCAGAACCTGTTCCGCCTGGCAAATGAAAAAACGACCTTCACCGAAGCGTTTTCGATGGCCGATGATGTGCTCTACCAGGGTGTGAAAGGCGTTACCGATCTGATGGTGCGTCCCGGCTTGATCAATCTTGATTTCGCCGATGTCCGGGCCGTTATGGACGAAATGGGCAAGGCGATGATGGGCACCGGCGAGGATAGCGGGGAAGAGCGCGCCGTTCAGGCCGCTGAAAAGGCGATTGCGAACCCGCTGCTCGACGAAATCAGCCTGCGCGGTGCGCGGGGCGTGTTGATCAATATCACCGGTGGTTACGATCTGACGCTGTTTGAACTCGATGAGGCGGCAAACAGAATTCGCGAAGAAGTCGATGCCGAAGCCAATATCATCGTGGGCTCAACGCTGGATCCGAACATGGAAGGCGTGATGCGCGTGTCAGTTGTCGCCACGGGGATCGATGCCAGCCAGGAGGCGCGTGACATCCCCCTGCCGCGGCGCTCGCTGGCAGAACCTTTGCGCATTGACACCGCTCCGGCACAGAGCGAGCCGCCGGCGACAGACATACCCGAACCGGAACAGGAGGTCGCGGCTGCAACCATCGCCGAACCGGCGCCGGACGTCGCAGAGACTGACGAGCCCAATCTGTTCGATGGTTTTGATCCTCAGGCCGTCGCCGATATGTCAGATGAAGCTGAGGTTGCAACCGCAGAGGACGTGGTCCCCGAACCGGCCTACAGACCAGTGGAAGAGCCAGAGCCGCAACCGGTCGCAGCACCTGAAGCCGAAGTCGAGGCGCAAGCTTTCGGCGCGCCGTCGCATGACGCATTGGCACGGCTGCAGGCCGCCGTTCAAAGCAAGTATCCCACGCCAGCAGAGCAGGCCGGTCCTGTCATGGAAGAAGGGGATGAAGCGGGAGATAAGCCAAAGTTCCGCATCAGTTCACTGATCAACCGCATGACGAGTCATCAGGCAGGCGTCGGATCCGAACCGGCACGCCCCGCGCGACAGCAGCCCACTGTGCAGGCGACTGCCCCGGCGCCGCAGAGCCCGGCAAAACCTGTTGCAGAGACGCGCGATGACGCCGATGAGCAAATCGAGATACCCGCATTTCTGCGCCGTCAGGCGAACTGAACTGTCACAAAATTGTTGTAAGGAGAGGGCCGCGATTGCGGCCCTTTTCTTATTATCACCAGGTATTTACGGTGGGTTTTTCTTGTATCGGCGGGTTCTTGCCGGGGCTGTAATCACCATGTTTCAGCACGTTGCAAAGAGTGAGTTGAGCATTTCGGCGTAGCAGCATACTCGGTATCTGACAAAAACAGGCAGACCAACACATTGGGCTAAGGGGCTGGTCAATTTCGTGCAGACGACAGTAAAATATCCAATTGTTTTCGCAGGGATTGGCCTGCATAGCGGCGAGCTGGCACGCATTAAAATTGTGCCTGCGCCCGCTGATCGCGGTATCGTCTTCCGACGTCTTGATGTGCCTTCGGAGATAGGTGAGATTCCTGCTCGGTGGGATCTTGTGGATCAATCCCCGTTGTGCACCCGGCTCACCAACTCACATGGCGTCACGATATCGACGGTCGAACATGTGATGGCGGCGCTAAGCGGATGTGGTGTCCACAATGCTGTGGTAGAGGTCGCAGGTCCCGATATTCCCTTTCTCGATGGTAGCTCGGCGGAATTTGTCCGTGGTATTCTGGCTCGTTGCATCGAGCGGCTGAACGCCCCGCTGCGCGCCTTAAGAGTGCTCAAGCCGGTTGAAGTGGTGCGGGATGCTGCCCGGGCGCGGTTGAGCCCGCATGACACGCTGCTGATCGAGTTTTCAATTGATTTCGAGGATGCAGCGATCGGAACGCAACGCAAATTGCTGAATATGTCAAATGGCAGCTTCGTCCGCGAATTGTCACCAGCGCGCACATTCTGCCGCAAGGCGGATGTCGACCTGATGCGCGCCAACGGGCTGGCTCTGGGCGGCGCATCGGGAATAAACGCGGTTGTGTTCGATGGCGAAAAGGTGCTGAGCCCGGGAGGCTTGCGGCAACCTGACGAACCTGTGCGTCACAAGATGCTCGATGCTCTTGGTGATCTCGCTCTGGCGCAATATCCGATCCTTGGTCATTACAACGGGGTCCGGGCCGGTCATTCGATGACCAATCAGCTGCTTCGCACGCTGTTTTCGGATCCTGCCAATTATGAGTTTGTGCAATGCGATGCGGATCTGGCCGCGCGTCTGCCCGGGGCCGGTGTCCAGTGGGACGAGGTGCCCCAGGTGGCCTGACCCGGATGTCAGGTCGCATCTCTTCGTACAACATCCCGCTTCACAGCCTGATTTTTCACTTACGTCCCGACGCATGAGGGGGTAAAGATCATCCATGGTGAGGGTGAAGAAGGGCGGATTTCGAATGTCGGGCATTCGCAGCGGCCGGGCGGGTCTCATTGCAGCGCTTTTGATAGGCTGGGCTGTGTCCGGATGTAATTCGCTGGATGGCCAGGTTGAACGCGGCGATATCGACTACGAAAACTTCACAGCAGAGCAGATATTCGGTCGCGCGGAGTATGATCTGGCGCGTGGCAACCCGGATGTGGCCGCATCGGTCTTTGCAGAGGTGGAACGTCTGTACCCGTTTTCCGATTGGGCGAAACGGGCGGTGATCATGCAGGCTTTCGCCTACCACCGGGACGAGGATTACGAAAACAGCCGCGCCGCCGCCCAGCGATTTCTTGATGTGTATCCATCCGATGGGGATGCGGCCTATGCGCAGTACCTTCTCGCGCTCAGTTATTACGACCAGATCGACGAGGTCGGGCGGGATCAGGGGCTGACCTTTCAGGCGTTGCAGGAGCTGCGCGCGGTGATCGAGAATTATCCCGACAGCGAATATGCCAGCACATCGATCCTGAAATTCGATCTTGCGTTCGACCATCTGGCCTCAAAGGAAATGGAAATCGGTCGCTACTATCTGAAGCGCGATCATTTCGGGGCCGCGATCAACCGGTTCCGGGTGGTGGTCGAGGATTTTCAGACGACCACTCACACCGCAGAGGCGCTGCACCGTCTGGTGGAATCGTATCTGTCGCTTGGCCTCACCGACGAGGCGCAGACCGCCGGTGCCATCCTCGGCTTCAATTTCCAGAGCACCAGCTGGTATAGAGACAGCTACAAACTCCTGACCGGGCAGGGCCTGCCGCTGGAAGCAAAGGGCAACAACTGGTTGAATCAGGTCTATCGTCAGATGGTTCAGGGCCGCTGGCTGTGATCGTAGAGGACGCGCCGCCCGGCGCGTCAGAGCGGACAACCTGATGCTGCGCCACCTCGATATCCGCAACATGCTGATCATCGATCGGTTGGAGCTCTCTTTTCAACCGGGTTTGAACGTGCTGACAGGGGAAACCGGCGCTGGCAAATCGATCCTGCTGGATGCGTTAGGCTTTGTCCTGGGCTGGCGGGGGCGGGCCGATCTGGTGCGTCAGGGCGCCGAGGAAGGCGAGGTGGTGGCGGAGTTCGAACTGAGCGACAGCCATCCCGCCCACGCGATCCTGACCGAGGCGGGTCTGCCAAATGGCGACACACTTCTTCTGCGCCGCACCAATGGTCTGGATGGACGCAAATCGGCTTGGGTGAATGACAGACGCGCCTCGGGCGAGGTGCTGCGGTCTCTGTCGGCGACGCTGGTCGAACTGCATGGCCAACACGATGACCGGGGGGTGCTCAATCCGCGAGGACATCGCGCGCTCCTCGATGCTTTTGGCGCGCATACTGACCTGAACGGAACCTGTCGACAGGCCTGGCGCAGATGGCGCGAAGCCGACGCTGCCTGCGAAGAGGCGCGGGCTGCACTGGCCCGGGCGCGCGAAGAAGAGGACTTTCTGCGTCATGCGGCGCAGGAGCTTGAGGCGTTGCGTCCGCAACCGGGCGAGGAGGCGGCGCTCGATGCACGCCGCCGATTGATGCAGCAGGCCGAGCGCATCCGGGGCGATGTCACCAAAGCGAAGATGGCAATCTCAGAGACCGCAGAAGCAGCGACAACGGATGCGATGCGCTGGCTGGAAGAAGCCGCAGATCATGCCGAAGGCCAGCTGGAACCCGCATTGGCCGCATTGGGCCGGGCGCTGGTGGAACTGGGCGAGGCAGAGGCAGGGGTGACGGCCTGTCTCGACGCGCTCGATTTCGATCCGCTTGAACTGGAGCGGTGCGAAGAGCGGCTTTTCGCCATCCGCGCGCTGTCCCGCAAACACGGGGTGGCCCCGGACGATCTGGCCGGTTTTGCCGAGACCCTCACGCAACGCCTGTCCGCCCTTGATCGCGGAGAGTTTGATTAGTCTTACCTGTTACAGGCGGCGCGCGACGCGCGGGATCCATAAGATGCGGCGGCTGGATCTTTGAGCCGTTCTCGCTGAACGATGTCCGAGCGCCTGGATCGCGCTGTCACGACAGAGCTTGCGCCCCTGAAAATGGAGCGGGCCGTTTTCACGACCCAGATCGAGACAGATGAAGCCGGGCCGGACGGCATCGACACCGTGCAGTTCCGCGTCGCCACCAATCCGGGCGCCCCTGCTGGTCCGCTGGGTAAAATCGCATCCGGTGGTGAACTCAGCCGCTTCCTTCTGGCTCTGAAGGTCTGTCTCAGTAAGGGTCAGGACGGTCTGACACTGATTTTCGATGAAATCGACCGGGGCGTGGGCGGGGCAACCGCAGACGCGGTTGGCAAACGTCTGGCGCAGTTGGCCGATTCGGGACAGGTTCTCGTCGTGACGCATTCACCGCAGGTGGCCGCGCGCGGCGCGCATCACTGGCGCGTTGAAAAGCAGGTGACGGATGATCTGACGCTCTCTTACGTTCGCGCTCTTACCGGGGATGACCGAACCGATGAAATCGCTCGGATGTTATCGGGGGAGACGATTACGGAAGAGGCGCGCGCGGCCGCGCAGGCCTTGATGACGGGCTAGAGCGTTCGACCAAAAACCTGATGCACAGCTTTTGGTCGAGCGCCGCGCAACGCTTAATCGTGGTATGCGCCGGGCTTTGGTTGATCTCTCAGGATGAAGGCTGGACGTTTTAGAGATGCTGCCCGCCGTTGATCGGAATTTCCGCGCCGTTCACGTAGGACGATTTCTGACTGCACAGAAATAGAACGACTTCGGCGACCTCGTCCGGGCTGCCAAGGCGTTTCATTGGCACTTCCTGCTCAACCAGTCGATCCGTTCCGGGGGACAGGATCGATGTGGCAATCTCGCCCGGCGAAATCGCATTCACACGCACGCCGCTTTCCGCCAGTTCAAAGGCAAGCTCTCGCGTCAGCGCGGACAAACCTGCCTTGGATACCGCATAGGCGGCTCCTGCAAAAGGATGAACCTGCGTACCGGCGATCGAGGTGACGTTAACAATCGCGCCGCCGTTTTTCCTCAGGGGCTCAAGCAGGTTCTGACACAGCATGAGCGGTGCCATCAGATTGACCATTTGTACGCGCGAGAACACGTCAAGCGTTGTCTCTTGCGCCGACAGGCGTCCGCCGGCCTCTGTCTTGGGGGAAATCCCCGCATTGTTTACAAGCGCGCCCAGCCCCCGATCGCCCAACCTGTCACGCAATGTCTCGCAGGCCCGGTCAATCGATCCCGCATCCGAGAGGTCGACCTCGATATGTTTCACGATGCCTTCCGCCCAGGGGCAGACGGCGGAAAACGGGGTTCGGGCCAAGGTAAAGACCTCCCACCCCGCGCGATGAAAGTCCTTCACGATGGCATGCCCGATACCTCGGCTGGCACCGGTGACGGCGACAATCGGTTTCGGGTCTGTCGGGTCTGTCTGGGGCATCTGCCTATCCCACAGCAAGGGCCCGGCTGGGTGCAATCACCGGGCGGGGCTTGGATGGTTGTATTCTGCCCAATGCACCCCGCGCGGGCAACCCGCTGTGCGATTCAAAGCGTTGGGCGATAAATCCAGGTGATGGGGTGTCATTGAAACCGGGACGCGCCCTAAATCCCGCCAGGCTTTCGCGCATCGGCGTCCCAGAATCAAAGGCGAAAGGCTTTAGTTGCGGGGTGGAACCAGCTTGCCGGGATTCATGATGTTGTCGGGGTCGAGCGCGGTCTTGATATGACCCATCATGTCCCATCCCGCTCCGTGTTCGTGGCGCATGTATCCCAGTTTTCCCAAGCCGATACCGTGCTCTCCGGTCGCCGTTCCGCCAAGGCTCAACGCCATTTCGACCAGCGTCTCCGAGAGCTTCAGAACCGTTGCCCGTTCGGCGGGGTCGCTTTCGTCGAATTGCAGCAAGGCGTGAAAGTTGCCATCGCCGACATGGCCGAGAATAGGCCCCGCAATCCCGGCCGCGTCGAGGTGCTGCCGGCAGGCATTGATGGCTTCTGCAAGCCGGGAAATCGGAACGCAGAGATCCGTGACGAGCGCTTTTGTCCCCGGCCGAGCGGCCGTGCAGGCGTAATAGGCATTATGGCGCATCGCCCAGAGCGCGTTGCGATCTTCCGTCTTGCGGGCCCAGTCAAACCCCTTGCCGCCGAAATCCTTGGCCAGTTCACCAAAGGTTTCGACCTGCTCTGCGACGCCTGCTTCGGACCCGTGAAATTCGATAAAGAGATGCGGACAGGGTGCGAAATTCGATCCTGCATAGGCGTTCACCGCTTCGACGCTTTGGGTGTCCATTAACTCAATCCGCGCCATCGGCAGGCCAAGCTGCACCGTCGCCATGACGGTCTCGACCGCAGCATCGACACTGTCAAAGGCACAGACGGCCGCCGACACGGCTTCGGGAATACCCTGCAGACGCAAAGTGAGTTCCGTGATCAGTCCCAGCGTGCCCTCAGAGCCCACGAACAGGGCGGTCAGGTCGTACCCGGCAGAACTTTTGCGGGCGCGCGTGCCGGTGCGCAGGACTTCTCCGCTCGCGGTGACGATCTCCAGCCCCAGAACGTTGTCGCGCATCGTGCCATAACGCACTGCGGTCGTGCCACTGGCGCGCGTCGATGCCATGCCACCCAGTGACGCGTTGGCCCCCGGATCCACCGGGAAAAAGAGGCCCGTTGCCCGCAGATGCTCATTGAGCGCTTCGCGGGTCACGCCGGGTTGCACGCGCACATCCATATCGCCCTGAGCCACGGAAACAATTTGATTCATTCGGCTGAAATCGACGCAAACGCCGCCCTGAACGGCTTGCGTTTGTCCCTCCAATGACGTGCCTGTGCCCCATCCGATCACGGGCACCCCTTGGCATGCACAGATCTGAACGATGCGCGCGACCTCATCGGTGGTCTCGGGATAGGCGACCGCTTCTGGCGGTGTGGGAGGGAAATATGTCTCGCTCAGCCCGTGCAGATGCAGATCAGACTTGGAGAGGCTGAGCCTCTGTCCTAGTAATAATCCAAGTTCTGCAACAGCAGCGTTGATCGCCATGCTTTTTTTCCCTGCCTCCATGCGGGTGCAATCTAGGACAAGTCTTGCAGGGGGGAAAGCGTCACGTCGCGCGTCCAGCGCAGGCCGATGAGCGCTTCTCCACCAGACACGGACGGAAACAAATCCGCTGACACGGACATACATAAGACGACCTCGCCCGGTACTCTGACCCGGCTGGTACTGAAACTCCGGTCCACGTGGCAGCTCATTCGGGAAAAGGGGCCGAGTGAGCTTCAGTTCTGGTTCATCGCGCTTGTGATCGGCATTGCATCGGGATTTGCCGCTTTGCTGTTTCGCAAGGGCATCCTGCTGTTGCAGGAAACGGTCTATGGCGCCGAAGATGCCAGTCTCATTCACAGCTGGGCGGAGATGCTGCCGTGGTACTGGCTGTTGACGGTACCGATCCTCGGGGGGCTCGCCGTGGGGATCATTCTGGACCGGTTCACGCCAGATGGGCGTGTGCGGTCTGTGGCGGATGTGATCGAGGGCGCGGCGCTCAACAACGGGCGGGTCGAAAAGCGCGAAGGCCTGGCCTCTGCGGTCGCGTCCCTGATCACACTTGGGACCGGCGGGTCATCAGGCCGGGAAGGCCCCGTTGTGCACCTGGCCGGCGTGATTGCCACCTGGGTCAGCGACAAGATGGGCGCCAATGGGATCACGGCGCGGGATCTTCTGGGATGTGCCGTGGCCGCGGCTGTGTCCGCCTCTTTCAACGCCCCGATTGCGGGCGCACTCTTTGCGCTGGAGGTGGTTTTGCGCCACTTCGCACTGCATGCCTTTGCCCCGATCGTGATCGCCTCGGTCGCCGGGACAGTCATCAGCCGCATTGAATTCGGGGACGCCGCCGAATTTCAGTTGCCGATGGCAAGGCTTCTGGAATTCTATGTCGAATTACCCGCGTTCCTGCTGCTCGGCCTTCTGTGCGGCGGTGTCGCGGCGGTTTTCATGCGCGGCACGCTGCTTGCGGAAGATGTCGCCAACACGGTGCAGAGCCGCCTGTCCTTGCCGCGCTGGCTACGTCCGGCGGTGGCCGGTGCCCTGTTGGGCGGCATCGCCATTTGGTTTCCCCACATCATCGGGGTGGGCTACGAGACGACGCTGGCCGCGCTGACTGGGCAGTTGCTGCTACATGAGGCGATCGTCTTTGCGGCAATCAAGGTCGTGGCGGCGGCCGTCACAATCGGGGGACGGATGGGAGGCGGTGTGTTCTCGCCATCCTTGATGATCGGGGCTATGACGGGGCTGGCTTTCGGTCTTATCGCAACCGGGCTTTTGCCGGAGATATCGGGCACCCCCATGGTTTACGCGCTCGCCGGTATGGGCGCGGTGGCGGCGGCGGTGCTCGGCGCGCCGATATCAACAACGCTCATCGTCTTTGAACTGACGGGCAACTGGCAGATCGGTATTGCCGTGATGGTGGCGGTGTCCACATCAACGGCTCTCGGCTCGAGGCTGGTGACCCGGTCGTTCTTCCTCACACAACTGGAACGCCGAGGCGTACATCTGGCCGCAGGCCCGCATGCCTATCTGCTTTCGACCTATCAGGTGTCGCGCGTGATGCGCTCGCGCGATGATGAGCGCGCCGCTGACGAAGAACAGTGCTGGAGCTATATCGAGAATGGCACTTACATCGACGCCTCTGCCACGCTGGAGGACGCGATGCCTGTCTTTGACCGAACCGGTGCCCCCTTTCTGCCTGTTGTGCGTCTCACCGGCAAAGAGGCCCGTCCCGATCTGGTCGGTGCGCTGTTCCATGTCGATGCCCTGCGCGCCTACAATCGCGCGCTGGCAGAGGTGTCAGAAGAGGAACACAGCTAGAAGCTTTCAACTGAAAGCGTAATACGTTCCTTTAAATCGTTAATTTAGCGAAAAAAGCGCCTGTAGCGAGTTGAAATTCCTGAGTGAAAGAGTAGGTCATCAGGTGCATCTAGACTTAAGGCAAGGGAGACACATTTATGCCTTCGATAGATAAATTGACGGGACTGGCCGTGACTGCGAGCCTGCTTGCAGGAACAGCCGCTTATTCCGAAGAGGTCCTGAACCTCTACTCGTCACGTCACTACGACACCGATGAGCGCCTCTATTCCGATTTCGAAGAAATGACCGGGATCACGATCAACCGTATCGAAGGCAAGGCAGACGAACTGATCACCCGGATCAAGGAAGAGGGCGCAAACTCGCCCGCCGATATCCTGTTGACGGTCGACACGACGCGTCTGGAGCGCGCGAAAGCAGAAGGCATCCTGCAATCGGTCGACAGCGACGTGCTGTCAAAGCGCATTCCATCGCATCTGCACGACGACGACAATCAGTGGTTCGGCTTCTCGCAGCGCGCGCGGATCATCTTCTACGACAAGAATGACGTGTCCGACCCCCCGCTGTCTTATGTTGATCTCGCGGATCCGAAGTACAACGGTCAGGTTTGCCACCGGTCCTCGAGCAACGTGTATTCGCAGACCCTAATGTCGGCGATCATCGAGAACCACGGCGAAGAGGCCGCCAAAGGTTGGGCGCAGGGCTTCGTTGACAACTTCGCGCGCGAACCCCAGGGGGGCGACACAGATCAGCTGCGTGGCCTCGTGTCCGGTGAGTGCGACATCGCGATCTCGAACACCTATTACTTTGCCCGCGCGGTGCGCAAGGATGTCGACGGCCTGGCGAAAGCCGACCTCGACAACATCGGCTGGGTTTTCCCGGCGCAGGACGCTGAAGGCGCGCATATCAACCTGTCGGGCGGTGGTGTGACCGTGAATGCCCCCAACAAGGAAAACGCGATCAAGTTCATGGAGTACCTCGCGTCCGATTCGGCGCAGGAATACTTCTCCGCCGGTAACGACGAATACCCGGCCGTGGCTGGCGTGGGCATCAGCCCATCGGTGGCCAAGCTTGGTGTGTTCAAGCCGGACGATGTTCAGGCCAGCGCGATTGCTGAGAATCTCGAAGCGGCGCAGGCCATCTTCAACGAGGTTGGCTGGAAGTAAGACCATCTTCGATCGAGCAGAGACGCGGCCCCAAAGTGGGCCGCGTTTTCATTGAGGGATGTGGGTAGTCTTTACTTCAGACGCGCTTTCAATCCCGGTTCTGGAAAGCAGGTGGGGCGCAGTCCTTGCGCGATCTGCCATCGGCCAATGGAGCGCCGGGTCTTGAAACCGGGCAGACCGTCAACGCCCCCGACATCATGCCCCTCGCGCTCCAGCGCGGTTTGCATGAGCGCAATATCCCCCCGCATCAGCCCTCCGGTCTGGCGCCAATCCGCATCGAAATCCCCCATGCCAAAGGCGATCCGGTCGCCGACATTGCCAATGTAGAGCGCATAGAGATCGCTCGTGTTGTAGTCCTTGAGCACGTAGAAATTGGGTGTCACGAGAAAGGCCGGACCAAGTCGACCGGCAGGCATCATCAGGAACCCCTCGCCGCGCCGCTCATGGTCCGGGAACGGGCGACCGGAGATCCGCGTGATCCCCATCGCCTCCCATTCGGCGATTGTCCGGCCCTGATCGGGGCCTTCGAGCGCGCAGGACACGGTCTCAGGAACGCGTACCTCGAAGCCCCAATCGCGATCCGGCTCCCAGCCGTAATCGGCCAGATAACCGGCAATCGAGGCGAGCGTGTCCGACTCCGAGTTCCAGATATCGGCACGCCCATCGCCATCCCCGTCGCGGGCATGACGCAGAAAACTCGTCGGCATGAATTGTGGCTGCCCGAGCGCGCCAGCCCAGGAACTGCGCAACGCACCGCCCGGGGCGTGACCGGCCTCCGCGATCTCAAGCGCTGCGATCAACTCGCTCCGAAAGAAATCGGCCCGGCGGCTCATGAACGCTTTGGTGCCAAGCACGTCGAAGGCGTCATGTGGGATGGGGGCGCGGCCAAAGGCGCTTTCGCGTCCCCAGATCGCCAGAACAATGTGGCCCGGCACGCCGGTCTGTGCCTCCAGGCGTGTCAGCAGCGTTGCGTGCTTACGCGCCAGAGACCGCCCGATATTTGCGTCGCTGGCCGCATGACGGAAGTACCGCGCCGGGCTGCGAAATTCAGCCTGAAAGTTCCGGCGCGGCGGCGTGGCTTCGGTTCCCGGTGGGACAAGGTCGGGGAGGTCCCAGTTGAGACGCGCATTGCCCAGAGCACGCTCGAACGTCTGGCGTGACACTCCGCGGGCGCGTGCCTCTTGCCAGATATCTTCGGCTATCCAGTTATCAAATGCGCGCTGAGCCTCGGAGCGATCCGTGGCAAATGACATGTGGGACAGAAGGAGCAATGACACGACGGCGACAGCGCAAGACCACCATGCCTTTGACGTCCACGTCATGTCACCTCGTATCACCCCAGGCTGACGCTGGCGGCGCTTTCGGGCAGTTCCTCGTCAAAGCAGCGCTGGTAGAATTCGGCCACGGTCTGGCGCTCAAGTTCGTCGCATTTGTTGAGGAAGGTCAGGCGGAACGCATAGCCCACATCGCGGAAGATATGCG
>ERZ1740060.333-NODE-333-length-31964-cov-24.583127_pt1 | contig 31964 bp, 28 predicted proteins | sample MGYA00581743_ERZ1740060 | MGnify/ENA primary metagenome ERZ1740060 (study PRJEB43018, sample SAMN04849235) | marine metagenome | isolation source: floating plastic debris | place: Pacific Ocean | collected 2008-08-27 | study: EMG produced TPA metagenomics...
GCTCAGCCGACGTTCCTTGAGCGGCGTCGAAAGGAAGATCTGTAGCCCAGTTTCAAAGAATTGGTATAAGTGCGCTTTTCTCTTTCCACCGGCTCACGTTTTCTGAGAGTCGCCGCCTAGAGCCAGAAAATCCAGAAAGAGCTGCACTTTTTGCGACCGATGCCGACGCTGCTTATACAGGGCAAATGCTTGACGCACAGGTGATTCAAGGTCTGGCAAGAGAGGTTGCAGGCGCCCAGCTTGTATATCTGCCCGTACAACAAACTCGATAATCAGGGTGATGCCCAACCCCTCTAAAGTCAGAACTCGGGCGGTATCGGCCCCCGTGACCATTGATGAGCCCTGCACATTGGCTTCTGAAAAGTCTTTGCCTGTGCGATAAAGCCACTTCATTGGTTGACCCGTTCGGGCCGACAGGAGCTGAATGCAGTTGTGCGCTTGTAAATCGGCAATGGTTTGGGGGGTGCCTCGCTGCTGGAGATATTGAGGTGAGGCAACCGTTACGAGGCGGTAGGCTTGGAGTGGCTGTACCCTCAGATTAGAATCTGACAAGTCACCAAAACGAATCGCCACGTCAATGTTTTCTTCAACCAAATCGACAAAGCGCTCGCTCACCAACAGCTCCACCTGAATGTCAGGATACTGCGCCAAAAAATCAGGCAGACGTGGTGCCAGGACATGCACACTGTAGGCTCCTGGCAGTGACACCCGCAGCCGCCCTTGGGGATGGCGAGTCCCTCGCGTAATCAAAGCTTCAACTTCACTAATGTCGCCCAGCGCCTGATGGCAGCGCTCAAAATAAAGACTGCCCTCCTCAGTCAAGCGCAGACTCCGAGTAGTGCGGTGAAACAGCTTAACCGCTAGTCGCTGCTCCAATCGCGACACCGCTTTACTCACGGCAGAAGGATTCAGCCCCAACACCTCTGCCGTTCGAGCAAAGCTGCCGAGTTCTGCTGCTTTGCAGAAAATTTCAATCGTGCTGAGTCGCTGAGTTGAAAGATTGGCCATAACCATCAGGTTGTACTGATGTCATCATGGCTTATTAGTGTTTTTATGTCATTAATATAGTGAAATACAGCTAGTTTATCTATTTTTATGGACTTAATACGATAAGACTGCCCACTTGAGATAACACTCACGCCAAGCAACAAAACCATGATTGACTTCACCAACAAGACCACTGTGATTACCGGCGGCAGCAGCGGTATGGGGCTGGAAACCGCCCGTCGCATCTTGCAAGCTGGTGGCAATGTGGTCATTACTGGGCGGACGCTTTCAACATTAGAAGAGGCCCGCTCTAGTCTCATCCAAACCGATGCGGATGCTGCCAACCGGCTGATGATCGCTGAGAGTGACACCAGCGACTTGGATTCAGTTGTCAACACACTGGAAGCAACTCAAGCCCGGTTTGGGAGATTGGACAATGTGTTTGCCAATGCCGGTATTGGAATTTTCAAGCCCTTGTCAGATTTGACGGTTGAAGACTTCGACAAGCTCATCAATATCAATCTGAAGGGATTATTTTTCACAATTCAAAAGGCAGCGCCCATGATGAATGACGGTGGGGCGATTCTGATGACATCGTCGTGGACCGCGCACCGTGGGGTTGCAGGAGCACACCTTTACAGTGCAACCAAAGCCGCTTTACTCAGCCTGGCACGCACGCTGGCCCTTGAGCTCGCATCGCGTCGTATCCGCATCAACTCCATCAGCCCCGGCTATATCAGCACACCCATTGTGCAAAAAATTGAGATGAGCCCAGAGGCGTTCAATGTAGCAGCTGCTCAGGTGCCGTTTGAGCGCTGGGGCGACTCTGATGAGGTGGCCACTGCCGCGGCCTTTCTGCTCTCCGAGGCGGCTAGCTACATCAGTGGTCAAGATCTGATTGTGGACGGCGGCTTGGTGGGTGCTCACAACTTTAAAGGTGGCGAAGTCTGATGCCAACTCCCATCACTTCGTTGGTAGTGCGCTAGATCTATGGATGCTTCGCCTGCAGCTAGGGCCTTCAAAGTAAGCTGGCAACCTTAGCCACAGATCTAGAACATCATCGACTGTCTCAATAGGAGAATGACCGGCCAACCAGGCAAGTCAGCCCCAGCGTTCAGCCGCTTCGGCAAGTCGCTGACCAAAGTTGACACAAGTGAGGCGATCGCCGGCATCCAGTTGGGCATCGGCACCATCCATCGCCAGCGGACTTTGCCCCATGACGCCCATAAAAGAGCCGAGTCGATTAACCCCATCGTCTTTGCCAACGTATTGACTCGGCATGTCTCCGACATTGAGCCACAGCATGGCATGTTGCGCAGCATTAACGGCTAGGTAAATCAACGTGCCTTGCTTGTCGCCACTGAGCGAACTGGAATGGGTGAAGCCGGCGGCAATCTTGTCTTTCCACAGTTGAGCAAACCAGGCTTCGCTAGCGGCATCGATAAACGCTTTGAACTGTCCAGCGACGCCACCCATATAAGTCGGCGACCCAAAGACGATCCCATCCGCTGCGGTCAGAGTCGCCATCATGGCGTTATCCTGCCAACGCCCGTCGGTGATTTGATCGCCAGTAATTCGCAGCAGTTCAGCCTTATGTCCAGCCTGTTGCACACCGACGGCGATCGCCTCTGCCATCAGGTGAGTATGACCACTCGCCGAAAAATACACAATCGCAATCGCTGACATCGTTAACCTCTTGAGATGAATGGAAAGGGGTCGGCGCTAACGGCCTACGAATCATTTGTACTATAAACCATGCCGGTAAAGATTCGGTTTAGCATGGTCACACAATTGTTCTATTCACGTTTGCCCTGCCATGATGGCCCATCTGGCTCGCATTGACCTGTATCCCATCAAATCGCTGGATGGCTTGACTGTGCAAACGGCACAGGTATTGCCCAGCGGTGCCTTGCAGCACGATCGCGCCCTGGCCCTCTTCGACCCCACCGGCAAGTTTATTAATGGCAAACGGGATGCCCGCATTCATCAGGTGCGATCGCGCTTTGCGGATGACCTGGCTAACGTGACCGTTTGGCAAGACGATTCCTCCCAACCCAGCACGTTTCCACTGCAGCCCCACCCAGACGGTTTAGCGCAGTGGTTGAGCGACTATTTTCAGCAGCCAGTGACGCTGCGGCACGATAGTAAAATCGGCTTCCCTGACGATATCGACTCGCCTGGCCCCACGCTGATCAGCACCGCCACGCTGCAAACTATAGCCGACTGGTATGGTCTGAGCTTGGTCGAAACCCGTCGCCGCTTCCGCACCAATCTAGAAGTTGCAGGCGTTCCCGCCTTTTGGGAAGATCAGCTTTTTGCCGCCTCAGGTGAGCCTGTCCCGTTTCAAGTAGGGAACATCACGTTTTGGGGCATCAATCCCTGTCAGCGGTGCGTGGTGCTAACCCGTGATTCTCAAACCGGCAACGTGACCAAGGGCTTTCAAAAGCACTTTATCGAGCAGCGAGCGGCCACATTGCCAGAGGGGGTCGCGCGATCGCGCTTCAACCATTTTTATCGGTTGGCGGTGAATACTCGCCTGGCCCCTGACTCGGCGGTCGCATCCCTCTCTATCGGCGACGCCATCACGCGGTTGTAACTGCGACAGTGTTGACTCCCCCATGCCCACCAATGCTAAACGACATCTACAACTACCTACCGATCTCAGAGCACCTCGCTACCGCTGGTCAGCCCACCGCAGAGCAGTTTGCGACCATTCGCCAAGCCGGTTTTGACCTTGTGGTGAACCTAGCTTTGCCGACTTCCACCAATGCCCTGCCTGACGAGAGATCGATAGTGGAAGCCTGCGGTATGACCTACTCTCCCATTCCAGTTATGTGGGAACACCCAACTGCGGCAGATTTTGAACAGTTTCAAACTACGTTGGCCAGCTACCCAGATCAAAAGATTTTTGTGCACTGCGCCATGAACATGCGGGTGTCAGCCTTTGTTTATTTGCATCGGCGATTAAAGGGTGTGCCTCAACCAGTAGCGGCAGCTGACTTAGCGCAAATCTGGGAGCCGAATACAACGTGGCAGCAGTTTATTGATGCCACCTTGGCACAAGCCGGTATCGGCTAGGACTGACAGCGGCCGCGATCGCTATTCAGCAAACGGTTCGAGCACCAGTTCAAAACCGGGTAACACCGTCTCACCTGACAACTCAGCGGGCAAGGAACTAACTTCTTTTGCCTGCCCCAGTCGGTAAATTTCGACCGGCTGATCTTGAGGATTGATCAGCCATCCCAGGCGCACGCCACTGTCCATATATTCCTGCATTTTTACCTGCAGAGTGGCGAGGTCATCGGTGCGCGATCGCAGTTCCAGCACAAAGTCAGGGGCAATCGGCGGAAATTTTTGCGCTGTTCTAGCATGAGGCTTGGCCAGCGAGACAACTCAATCCAGGCCGCATCGGGCGATCGATTACCGCCTCCCGGCAGTTTGAAGATAGTGGAAGAACTGAAAACTTTGCCCAGTTTTGTTTAACAATTCCAGATCGTCAGGTCTGTCCCTAGCTCCAGCTCAGCATGACCGCTTTCGCCACCCACGGGGGACATCAGAATGAGCGCTCCTTTCGCGTCACGTTCGAGCACCAGTTCAGGATTATTCACACACAGCTGATAGAACTGTTCATCGGTGAGATGAACATGCTGGAGGTCGAATGTGAGGGGCAATGTCAGAGTCGTCATAGCTCTAATATGAAAGACGCTGGGGCGATCGTCATTAGCTCAATCGGTATCGACGATCCTAGGATTAAATTCAAGCAATCGCTAGCAACTCAGATTTTGACTGACTGCAAACAGACCTAATACCAATTCTTTGAAGCTGGACTACCGATCTTCCTTTCGACTCCGCTCAAGGAACGTCGGCTGAGCGGAGTCGTCAGCCCGACGGGCAGGCCAGGCCAACCCGCAGTATCTCCAACTGGGAGAAGACCGACTGGTCTGTGTCGTTGTAATTTGTAGAACTGGTCTAACCACAACAGCGAGCCATATCAAAATATGACAAACACGACAGACTGTCTGACGCTGCGTCGTCTCTCCATCGCAGATGAACCAATGCTTTGGACAATGCTGATGCATGCCGCCCACGAATCGTCTCTGGCAGCCGTTCACCAGCAGCCATTATTGAGGCCATACGTTGAGGGATGGGGACGTGCCGGCGACCTGGGGTGGTTAGCTCAGCACCCAGCCAAGACAGTTGGCGCCGCTTGGTGTCGCTGCTGGACGGGCTCAGACCAGGGTTATGGCTACGTTGATAGCACCATTCCAGAATTGGCGATCGCGGTGCTGCCTCCGTATTGCGGTCAAGGCATTGGTAGCCATCTTTTAGCCGCCCTGCTGGCAGACGCGAGGCATCGCTACACCGCAATTTCCCTCAGTGTTCGGGGCGACAACCCGGCCCGCCAGCTGTACGAGAGATTCGGATTCACCGCGGTCAAAGGCAGCGAAGTTCCGAACCGAGTTGGCGGAACGTCGCTCACAATGCGGTGTCCGCTAGCCAGCGGACAAACGATATCCTGACGAACTCCCAGCAGGCTGTTGCCCATACGTCATGAGCAGAACTCAGAGCAACATCGCCAACTCAGCAGCCGGCACTCAAGCCATGCCATCACGCCTATGCAGATGCGGCATAGTAGCTCTTATACCAGTCAACAAACTTTTGAATGCCGTCCTCAATAGATGTCTTTGGTTTAAAGCCCACGTCCCGCATCAGATCTTCGACATCGGCATAGGTAGCAATGACATCACCCGGCTGCATCGGCTTCATGATTTTTTCAACGGGCTTACCCATTGCCTGCTCAATCACTTCGATAAAGGTCAGCAGCTCAACCGGGCTATGGTTGCCAATGTTATAGATTTTGTAGCGCGCCTTAGAATTCACGGCTTTCTCATCAGTAACGGCTTTGGGCACATGATCCAACAGGCGCACGATGCCCTCTACCACATCATCAATGTAGGTAAAGTCACGCTTCATTTTGCCGTAGTTGTACACCTCAATCGGGTGACCGTGCGCGATCGCATCGACAAATTTGAAATACGCCATATCGGGTCGGCCCCAAGGCCCGTAAACCGTAAAGAATCGCAAGCCCGTCACCGGAATGTCGTAAAGATGACTGTAGGAATGAGCCATCAGCTCGTTGGCTTTTTTGGTCACCGCATAGAGCGATACGGGATAGTCCACGTTGTCTTCAGTCGAGAAGGGCACCTTGGTGTTGGCCCCATAGACCGAACTAGACGACGCAAAAATCAAGTGCTTCGTACCGGAATGCCGACAGCCTTCCAAAATGTTCAGAAACCCTGACAGATTGCCGTCAGCATAGGCATGGGGATTTTGCAGTGAATAGCGGACGCCCGCCTGAGCCGCCAGATGAATCACGTGGGTGAAGGCATTTTGGGCAAACAGAGCTTCCATGCCAGCACGATTATCTAAATCCAGCTGCTGAAAGATGAAATTCGACTGAGCGATCAGCTGCGCGAGGCGATCGCGCTTTAATTGCACCGAGTAGTAGTCATTCAGGTTATCAATGCCGCAGACGGTGTGCCCATCTTGGAGCAGTCGTTGACAGACAAAAAAACCAACAAACCCGGCAGCGCCGGTAACTAAAATCTTCATACGTTAACTTATGGCCTTACGCTTAGATGCCATCTGCCAAACCCAGCAGACTGACTAGACAAACCGGCAAACCGCTGTTTTGCATTCAATCATCTTGATCGATCAGGGCTCCTCTGGTTTGGCGGCAATTCGCTCAAAGGCATGGGCAACCTCCTTAACATCCAATTATGATGTACTCATCTCGGCTTTTACGAGTCATCGCCGCCCTCAAAAAACCACGGTAGCATCGGGCAATCAGCTGGGCCGCAATGTACTACCGATTCAAATACCGTCTGGCTAAAGACCGCCCTGACCGATGTCGCGCTTTATCAAAGACAACTTATCACTCTCATCGACACTCTCCAGATCTGATGTGCCTTGTGGCCGTCAGCCGTATGAGGCCAAGGCCGGTCTTGGCTGCGAGGCCTTGATTAACAGCCAGCGTTACTTTGCCATACCGGGGGGTCACCTTGAATCATGCTGTTGCACCGTCTTTCAGCCGTGTGCTCCAGGCATCCGAGTGGTAAAAACCAATTTTTCTAGATAGACAAGCATCCAGCAGATGAGCCGATTTCCAAATATTTCACTCACCTCAGCCTTGCCTCAAAGCAACACCCAGTCAGTATATTTGCCCCCACTCTCAGCGTTGCATTAACCACTTCACCACAGCCTGGTTAGTGTCGTCGAGTGCTGACAAAAGCCCTCATCAAACTGACAAAAAACGGATTCAACTTTTTGAGTCATGGACCTTAAAACTCGTCTTTAAGATCCTCGCCAGACATCCAAATCACTTATACAGAGAGGGTTTAGCTGTCTCAAAATGATTTTCAACCTTCTCCATTCAGTCAGCTTAATCTAGCTTTACAGACTGATCATAAAAGTTGTGCTGTAACAGTCTTAGAAGAGAGAATTTGCCTGTCGGCAACAGTGCTACGATAAGTGCGACACAAAAGAGAGAAAAAATAAGGATAAAGTAGTCCATGCAAGAAATTGACAAGTCGATATCCTTTGATGGACGGGATATTCGACTTAAAGTGGGATTATTGGCTCCCCAAGCGGGCGGGTCGGTGTTAATTGAGTCCGGCGAAACTTCAGTCCTCGTGACCGCGACTCGCTCCACTGGCCGAGAAGGCATTGATTTTCTACCGTTGCTGGTTGATTACGAAGAGCGACTTTACGCCGCTGGGCGCATTCCGGGCGGTTTTTTGCGGCGTGAGGGTCGCCCCCCGGAGCGCGCCACGCTGACCAGTCGATTGATCGATCGCCCCATGCGGCCCCTCTTTCCGGGTTGGTTACGAGACGATATTCAAATTGTTGCCAGCACGATGTCGATGGATGAGCAAGTGCCGCCCGACGTGCTCGCGGCGACGGGCGCTTCAGTCGCCACCTTACTGGCAAAAATTCCCTTCAACGGCCCGATGGCAACGGTGCGGGTGGGCTTGTTAGGCGATGATTTTGTCATCAACCCCACCTATGAAGAGATTGAGAAAGGCGATCTCGATTTGATCGTGGCCGGTTCTCCAGACGGCGTGATCATGGTGGAAGCAGGTGCCAATCAACTCCCCGAACAGGACGTGGTTGAGGCGATCGACTTTGGGTATGAAGTCGTGCAAGACCTGATCAAAGCGCAAAATGAGCTGATTGCTGAACTGGGCATTGAGCGAGTCATTGCCACTAAGCCTGAGGCCGATCCCACCCTAGAGCAGTTTTTGGCAGAGCGGGCCACCGCACCGGTCAAAGCCATCCTGACCGAATTTGCGCCGAAGCCGGAGCGCGACGACAAGCTCGACGCTGTCAAAGCCGAGATTTCAGCAGAAATCACGGCGAAGCCGGAAGATGACCCCGTCCGTCAGGCCGTAGAGCAGAACCCCAAGGCATTGGGCAACACCTACAAGGGCATCACGAAGAAGCTGATGCGGAAGCAGATTGTCGAAGAGGGCGTGCGGATTGATGGCCGCAAGCTAGACGAAGTGCGCCAGCTCAGCTCACGAGTTAACCTGCTGCCGTCACGGGTGCATGGGACGGGCCTGTTTCAACGCGGCCTGACGCAGGTGCTGTCGGTGGTGACGCTAGGCACCTCTGGCGATGCGCAAATGATGGATGATTTACATCCAGATGATGAGAAGCGGTACCTCCATCACTACAACTTCCCGCCTTACTCAGTGGGTGAAACGCGGCCCATGCGATCGCCCGGTCGTCGCGAAGTCGGCCACGGAGCACTAGCTGAGCGAGCCTTAGTACCCGTATTGCCTGCGAAAGAAGATTTTCCCTATGTCATCCGCGTCGTTTCGGAGGTGCTCTCTTCCGATGGCTCGACGTCTATGGGATCAGTCTGTGGCTCGACACTCGGACTGATGGATGCCGGGGTACCCATTACCAAACCGGTCAGCGGGGCGGCGATGGGTCTGATTAAAGAAGGCGACGAAGTGCGCATTCTCACCGACATTCAGGGCATCGAAGACTTTTTGGGCGATATGGACTTCAAGGTGGCCGGTACCGAATCGGGTATCACGGCCCTGCAGATGGACATGAAGATCACGGGTCTGCCAGTTGAAGTGATTGCCAAGGCCATCCACCAGGCGAAGCCCGCCCGCCTGCACATCCTCAAATCGATGATGGAGGCGATCGCCAAACCCCGCGAAGTCCTGTCGCCCTTTGCCCCACGCCTGCTCACCTTTAAGATTGATCCCGACATGATTGGGATGGTGATTGGTCCCGGCGGTAAAAAGATTAAGTCGATTACCGAGCAGACCGGCGCCAAGGTGGATATCTCTGACGACGGCACCATTACCGTGTCTTCTTTAGATGGTAAGAAGGGCGAAGCCGCTAAATCGATGATTGAGGCGATCGTCTTTAAGCCTTCTGCCGGCGATGTCTTCTTAGGCAAAGTGGTGCGGATTATTCCCATCGGCGCTTTTGTCGAATTTATACCCGGCCAAGATGGCATGATTCACATCTCACAGCTAGCTGACTACCGCGTCAACAAAGTTGAAGATGAAGTCTCCGTCGGCGATGAAGTTGTGGTCAAAATTCGCGAGGTCGATAATCGCGGTCGCGTCAATCTGACTCGACTCAACATTCACCCCGATGAGGCCGCCGCCGCTCGTGGCGAAGCCCCCGCTGGCGAAGAAGCCCCGGCCAGCTAGAGTGATTTAGTCACGTATCAGCTAACTTCAAAAGCGGGGGAGTCACTCAATGACTCCCCCGCTTTTGTCATGTCAAAGTGATTGGCCGTATGCGCTCGATTTAACCCGAATAGGTCAGGGCACGGAAAGCAAATTGCGGTAGAGCCAGCATGCGCCGCCAGCGCCAGGGTTCTTGATACAGCCGATAGAGCCATTCCAAATGGTTGTTGCAAAACCAGGCCGGGGCGCGCTCTTTGGTGCCGGCCCAAATATCAAAGCTGCCGCCGACCCCAATCCAGATCGCGTGGGGACAAAGCGATCGCCGCTCAGCAATCCAAAACTCTTGACGGGGGACGCCCAGCGCCACCAAGATAACAGCGGGCTGCAGCTGTTGCAGACGATTTTCGAGCGCGGGCAGCTCTTGCGTAGAAAAATAACCGTTTTGAATACCGGCGATCGCTAAATCAGGTTTCTTCATTTGCCATTTTTGTGCTGCCTGATCAGCCGTGCCCGGTGCTGCCCCCAGGAAGAACACTGGCTGGTCGGGCTGGAGTTTTTGCAGCAGCGCCTCGGCCAACTCAATCCCCGGACAGCGCTCCACCCGTTTGCCCTTGACGCGAAAGTAAAGCACAATCCCCGCGCCATCAGGAATCGCGAGGTCGGCTTGCTGAAGGACGGCTTTGAGGGGCGGATTTTGATCAGCTTGCATCGCCATTTCAGCATTCAGAGTCACCACATGGGTGCCTAATCCTTGCTGATAGCGTAAGAGCAGCCAATCTTCGTAATGATTACCAGCATGGAGAGGTAACCCCATGACAGATAGTGTTTGCAGCTCACCCATGGCTTGGTACGGCAGTTGTGTTCTTAGACACACGGTTATCCTCTGGCCAAAGTCTTGCCAGCGCGTCACTAGAGCGACTTCATCTGACTTTTAACCATTGCGAATGCATTGTACAGCACAAGCATAAACCCAGTTACTCACACCCTGTGGAAAAAGGGTGCAAGCATGACAGTTACTGCAGATGGAGGAGCCGTCTTGGTGCGATCGCGATCATCGCAGACCAAGATCACTAGCGGTTTAAGCAACGGTCCCAGTCGCTGGGGAGTCCCATGACAATTTCTGAGCAAGCATATACCTGCACCGCAAGGGTAGGTTGAGCTCGACCCTCTCAATGCACCGCCCTGAGAATATCGGCAAAACCCACCTCTGCGGGTACTGCCCTGGCTAGACATCGCCTAATAGTCCAGCTCTTCTTCGTATTCGGTCACTTTCTTTTTCTGAGGAATGTTCACCGGCGGCGCTTTGTAGGGCTCGGGCTCGTCGTCGGTCCAGATGTCTTCCGTAACCTCTTTGATATCGGCGTTATAATCTACCGGCTCGGGATTCGTCGATTGGGTCGGCCAGTTATCTTCTTCTTCAAACGGCGCTTCACGATAAGCCATCTCTGCCTGACGCTGGGGCAGCGGTTCAGCCGAAATCGGCTCCGGTTCACCCCAATCATCATCAGTCCATCGCTCTTGCACGACAGGTGGGCGCTCCTGCAAGGGCTCCACCGGCTGCTGCATGCCGGAGGGTAGCTGATTCGCCGTGGGCGTCGGCATGATGTATTCGTTCTCGTCGTCCCGCTCCCACGGGGCGCGGCCAATACCTAAGCGTTCTAACAAACCGACACTGAGCTGCACGAGCTTTTCCTCAGCGCCTTCAAATACGATCAGGCGTTCAGGGCCACTGCTCACAATTTCATCGACGGGCAGCTCATAGGTGCTGATCACCTGATCCGGAATTTTGGGTAAGCCAAACGACGCAATCACGATGGACTCTAACTTGCCCGTCGTCACATCAAACTTCAGATCACGCAGCCGACCCAGCATTTCACCCGATTCGGTAATCACCTCAGAGCTAATCATGGTGCTGTACGGAGTCAGATTGAGGTCGTCTTCAATGACGTCATCATCGTCCACCAAAATGACATCGCCCACCTGACGAATGCTACTGAGCTGCATCGTGTGCTCAGTGCCCGACATTACACCAGGTAACAGCTGCTCGCGTAACCCAAGGGCTACGACTTCGCCGCGATCGACATCGACCCATAGCTGGCTCACAAACCCCAAGCTTTTGCCGGTGGTGCGGGTCACGACCTGCGTACCTAAAAAGTCAGAGCGTTGACGAAACTGATCATAGGATGGGGTCATAGCCGGAGCCTGGTGGGAACGTGAAATCAGCAGGTGAACCGCAGTTCAATTCAAGAATGATTCTACAGGAGGACTCTGATCTTAACAGATCTACATGGACGCACTTTGGGCCTCAAGGTTGATCCCAAGCACCTGCGTGTACGCTCCTCGCGCTTGCGTCACCCCAATCGTCCGCTGAGCGGCCTCAATCATGGGGCGACGCAGACTGACCACAATAAACTGGGCCTGCTGAGCCTGCTGCTTAATCATTTTAGAGAGTCGCTCCACATTCGCGCCGTCTAAAAACATATCGACTTCATCGAAGGCGTAGAACGGCGACGGCCGATAGCGCTGCAGGGCAAAGATAAAACTCAGGGCGGTCAGCGATTTCTCGCCCCCTGACATTGAGGCTAAGCGCCGCACCGGCTTGCCTTTGGGGTGAGCCACCAAATTGAGGCCGCCATTGAAGGGATTTTGCGGATCATCTAGCTGTAGATAGCCGTCGCCGTCAGAAAGCTGAGCAAAAATGTCGCTGAAGTTGGTGTTGACGGCCTCAAAGGCCTCTTGAAAGGCCCGCTGACGCAGCGTCGTGAAGTTCTCAATCCGTAATAACAGCTCCGTACGTTCTTCCTGTAGCGTCGTCAGTTTGTTAGACAGCTCCTCTAAACGGGCTTGGGTCTGATTGTATTCCTCTAGCGCCAGCATGTTGACCGGCTCTAGCGCTTCTAAGCGGCGCTGCAGCGACCGAATTTGTTTTTGTACCGCTTCCAAATCCGTCTCTTCAGGAATTTCGGGCAGCGGCGTGGGCAACTCAGCAGCCTGCGTCGTCAGTTCAGCTTCGCAGACAGCAAGCTGCTGCTGTCGCTCTTTGCGAGTTTCAACGCGTTTTTCGCGCTGCCAATCGAGCTGCTGCTTTTGCGTTTGCTGATCGCGAAACTGCGCTTCGGCGCGATCGCGGTTGCCCTTTTCAGATGCCAGAGTGGCATCCAGTGCACTCAGCTGTTGCCGGAGTTGCTGCATGCCCGTCGTCAGCTCCGCCTGTTGGGCTGCCAGTCCTTGGCGCTGCTGCTCTTGTTGCGTTTGCTGCTGCTGATAGTCTGCCAGTTGCGACTGCTGCTGCTGAATGGCAATCTGTGCCCGCTCCTGCTGGGATTGAAAATCGCGCAGCCGCTTTTCGGCCGCCTGCAACAGAGCCTGGCGATCGCTCAGTTGTTGCTCTAGCTGCTGCACCGCTGACTGGGCCTGCTGCCATTCGCTATGGGTTTGCGACTCCTCTAGCTCCGCTAACGCGGCTCGCTGCGCCTGCAGGTCGGCTTCTTGGGCGGGCAGCTGCTCTGCCAGCTCAACCAGGCGGCTTTGAGCAGTCGTGAGTTCTTGCTGATACTGAGCCAGGCGCGTTTCATTTTGAGCACGCTGCTGCTGGAGCTGGCGCAGTTGTTTCTGCACCTGTTCGGTCTGCAGCTGCTGTTCGCGATGTTGCTGCCGCGCTTCCAAAAACGCATCGGAGGCAGCTTTGACGGCAACCGTACCAGCGGCGATAAGCTGCTCACAGCGAGCGAGGATTTGCTCAATTTCGCTCAGGCGCTGCCGCAGGGCGATCGCCTCTTCCGACTCGCCCGCCTCCACCGTGCCAAAATGCAGCCGTCCCCGCTGCTTACTGAGGCTGCCACCAGTCATGGCACCGCTGGTTTCCAGCAGTTCCCCGTCTAACGTCACCATGCGCTGCTGCCCGATATGCCCCCGCGCCGCCTGCAGCGTTTCAAAGACCGCAGTGCTGCCAAACACAAACTCAAACACCTGGCGATAGCGATCGTCGCAGTCGATCAGATCAACAGCATAGTCCGCCAGTCCATCAGGCCGCTTCCAATCAGGAATGCGGTTAATTCTCGGCACCCGGATAGCATTCAACGGCAAAAACGTGGCGCGACCGGCACGGCGCTGCTTCAGTAGAGCAATCCCTTGAGACGCCACCTGGTCATTTTCAACCACCAAATAGCCCAGTCTGCCCCCCGCCGCAATTTCTAAGGCGAGTTGAAACCGAGGATCAACCCGGCCCAGCTGCGCAACGAGGCCACAAATGCCCGGCAGGCCACTATCGATCAAGATCTGCGTCGCGTGGGTGCCTTGACTTTCTTGCATTGCCTGAGCTTGGGCTTCGAGCTTGTCGAGCTGGCGCTGCTTGTCACGCTGCTCTTGCAGCAGGCGCTGCTGGGTTTCGCGCTGCACCTTCAGCTCTTGTTCGGCATTGGCCAGGGCTTGGGCCAGTCGCTGTACCTGCACCTCAGAACCGGGTTGCTCACCACCAGATGCCGTAGCAGGCGCTTCTGATTCAATCTGTTGAGCCAAGTCACGCGCCTGCTCAGCGAGTTCAGCAATTTGCTGGGTGAGCTGACTCACCCGCTCTTGCAGCCGCACCTGCTCCGATCGCTGCGGTTCTAACGTATTCAGCAGAGCTTCGATCTGTCGCCGCCGCTGGGTCTGCTCTTCGACCCAGGCTTGAGACGCACTGGCGATCGCGCTGGTGGCTTCGCGCTTGGCCACTAGTGCCGCTTGCGCTTCCGTTTGGCGCTGCGTCAGGGTCACCAGCTCACCCTGCTGCAAAATTTGCAGTTCTTCCGCTAGGCGAGCTTGGGTTTGTTGATGGGTCTGCAAATCGATTTGACCCTGCCGCAAATTCGCTGCCGTAGCTTGACTAGCACTGACCAAACTTTGCTGCTGGCGCTGCAGCTGTCGTAGCTCTGCCTCTTGAGTCGCCAGTTGCGACTGCAGTGCCAGGTGCTCATCTTCCCCCAGGGCTTTGACGCGCAAGTTCAGCGCATCCAGTTCCTGCGCTGTGGTCTGCAGCGTCGCTTCCAGCTGCTGCAGCTGCTCGCTGGACTGCTGAATCGCCTCGCCATCCTGCTGAATCTGCCGCTGCAGCGTGGCTACCCGCTGCTGTTGCTGCTGCCAGGTCAACACCGCCGCCCATTCGTGGCGCACCTGCAGCTCACCCTTGAGGCGCTGATATTTCTCCGCCTTAAGACGATCCTGCGCGAGGCGATCGCGCTGCCCAATCAGCTCGCGTTCCACCACGCGAAACCGCTCTTCGCGCTCACGCACGACTTCCAGCTTTTCTAGCGCCTGGTTAATTTTGCGATCGAACGAAGCGACACCCGCCAGTTCATCAATGATCTCCCGCCGCTCACGGGAATTCATCGAAATGATGCTGGTGACGTCGCCCTGTAGCACCACGTTGTAGCCTTCGGGATAAACATGGAACCGCTGTAACTGCTCATGCAGCTCAGTCAGCGTGCAGGGTTCACTGTTGATGTAGTAATTAGACGTATAGGTACCCTGATTGGTCACCCGCAGCCGTCGCGTCACCACCCACTCGCGGGGCGGAGTTGGCAATGGCACAACTTTGTTATCAGTCGCGGTCGCTGTGTCCGACGTCTCAGCAGGCTGGTCGGCTTCCGCTTCATCAGCCGCCGTTGCCTCCACGTCAACGGTATTGACGGGTGCTGCCTCAGGCTGGTTGCGATCGATCAGCAGCTCGGGAGCCACGTCGCTGATGTCAAAGGTGACGGTTACTAAAGCTTCCGCCGTATTGCGCCGTCCAATGTGAGTCTGATTCACTAAATCGGGCAGGCGATCGGCCCGCATGCCGCGCGAGCTGGCCAAACCCAGCGCAAACAACAGCGCGTCTAAAATATTCGATTTACCCGAGCCATTCGGCCCCGAAATCACCGTAAACCCCGGCAATAGCGGTACGGCAGTCGTGCCACCAAACGACTTGAAATGAGAAAGTTCTACACGCTTAATATGCACTGGCCAGAGCTTGAGCGATTAAAACAAATGTACTTAACTAACAAAGAGATGGCAAGGTATTGAGAAATGAACCAGAACGGCTAGATATAGCAAGGCGATCGCACCCCTTGGATCTACTCAAGTTGAGAGCAAAGAATCAGACTCTAATCGTGATACCGCTGAAAATTCTTAACCACCATATCGAGTGCCGTTTACTAAAAATCTAGAATTTCAACCATACATCTAGAGATTTTCTGCGGATGCGCTGACCTCTGAGAGCGTGACGCCTAAGTTTACTGGCACCGCAGCTGAAATGCCAGTATTTGCTCATAATTCTGTCTCAAAGTTCAATTACTCACACCTCCTCGCCCAACACCATCGCTGTGCAGCACCCGATGACTCTCAACCACACCGCCCAATTTTGCGCTCCACCCTGCTCACTTCCCCGGGTCTTCTGACAGCCGCATCCCTCGCAACCCGCTCTAAAATAATGGACAGATGCTGAAGGAAACAGCGCGATGGTTCTTTTGAATGATTGGTCTGAGCGATTAGCCCTTCAAGAATCTGAAGAGCGGCGCATCTTTAACCCAGTTGCTTGGGCGCAATACGAAGCTTTAGTCGCTGACTTGGGAGACAAGTCACCTTATCGGGTGCATTTTCTAGCTGGGGTGTTAGAAATCGTGTCTCCTAGCCGTAATCATGAGAGTGGCAAAACGCGAATCGGTGATTTGCTACTCATATACTTTTTGGAGACCAACACCGACTATTTCCCGATGGGTTCCACAACACTGAAACGGCCTGAGCAAGGCGCTGGTGGTGAACCCGATGAAAGTTATTGCATCGGTACGGACAAAGACTTTCCTAATCTGGCGATCGAGGTGATTGTGACGAGCGGCAGCATCAACCGTCTGGAACTTTATCGTCGCTTGGGGGTACAAGAAGTTTGGTTTTGGCAGAGCGATCGCCTCTCTCTTTACCACCAACGTCCAGAGTCACCCCAATTTGCTGCCACGGCTGGCTATGAACCCATCGGCAGAAGCGAGCTGCTGCCAGAGTTAGACATCGACCTGCTGACCCACTGTCTACAAAATCCCAGTCCGTTAGCCGCCGCCAAAGCCTTCCGCCAGGGATTGCCACGCGGCTAAGTTCAGACTGTTCCATAATGCACGTCTCTGCTACGTTATAAGCCCTGGTTCTAGGATCTCACTCAGCAAACATCTCAGCCAAAGTCGCCAGCAGGGCTCTTTGCTCATCGTGACTAATTTCACCCAACTTTTTAACTAATCGAGCTTTATCAATTGTGCGAATTTGATCCAGAATAATTTGTCCTTCTTTACCCTGAAACTGACAAAGAATACGAGTTGGGTATTTCTTTCCTTTGGTCGTCATGGGAGCAATGATGACGGTGGCAATGTAACGGTTCATCTCATCCGGTGAAATGACCACACAGGGCCATGTTTTCTGAATTTCACTACCGATAGTTGGGTCAAGATTGACCAGAAAAACATCAAAACGCTTGACTAAGTAGCTGGGCTAATTCAAATGTAGGATGGGTTAGCGATAGCGTAACCCATGCGGGCGTTGGGTTTCGTCCCTCAACCTCAACCTACAGTGTCTTATGTTTAATTGGAACTTCCTACTTACCAATCCCATGCAGCGTGATCCCAATCGGTAGAGATGACGTCATCCAGCAACGCATCATCATGTTGCTCAGCCATTGCCGCGAAAGCTTCATCCCACCCGGCGCGTAAGCATGACGCGGTCCGAATCGTTAGGTGATCACCTTGGACTTCGATTTCGACGTCTGTATGAATGCCGCTTTGCTCCAACAGGAGTTTAGGAATACGAACCCATTGAGAGTTACCAATTTTAACAATTCGGGTTCTAATTGCTGCGCCCATCGCTAAATAAATCCAAAACCAAAATGTAATTACGTCGTAGTTACTGGTCAAGCAATCGTCAAACGACAAGAAACCAGATCTTGTGGCTTCTCAATGCTGCCGATCAGCGATCACCTGTCCCTCTACTCACCAACGCCCAGCATCATCACAACTTGCCAAAACTGCTGACTATGAACTCATGTCCCAAAGCGAGCTGCTGCTTCATGGAGATTTTGGTCATTAGCAGGATTTTGGGATTGTTCGAGCATGCTCTTGCGCAAACCATTCTGCATAACGTTCAGCAGATGCCACATCACGCTTCGAGAGCCGCTGATCGACATGATGTCCGAGTTCATGAAGGAGAACGTCATACAAATAAAACCGTCTCAGACTTAGCCGATCAAACTCTAAATACCAACCCGACTCGTCTTGTATCCATTTAGCTCCCATGCGCTCGTATTCTTGGATAGTGGTTGGCTTTGGACGTTTGCCCCAATGTTCCTTCAGCATCCGTTTAGGAAATGCATAGAGATAAATTATTCCGGATCCATAGCACCCATATCTAAAATACTTTTTGGAAGCTTTGAGCTGTTTCGATGTACCCCCGAGCAGATACACACTACATAAATTGCTCAAAAAAGCCGGAGGAACCAGATCAAGGACTTCTTTGACATCCTTTAGCTGGACTGGGTAAACAAATCCAGGGTGTAAGCTTCGAACATAGACAGAGATTGACATTGAGTCTATTTCAATACTCAATCTGGGCTTTAGATCCTCGGACAGTGACGAAATTTCTAGATCAAAGGGATTATACCGAGACCAGTTTGTGTATTTAGATCCAGAGTAATTGTTAGACCGCTCTCCGCCAGCACGCTTAATTCCTGACATTTTTATCTAGCAAAATGAATATAAAGGTCTTGCAAAACTTAGCCGTCGTTCTGGATTTCACAAGGTCTCAGGATTGAGTACTTCGGTTTGGCCAGCTTTATACTCAGCCATTACTTCAGCTAAATGACTTTGAGTACTCGCAAATGCAGCATCCCATTGTGTTTCATCTTTAAATTCATTCATAATCAAGGCTGCTATCGCGTTTGCGGCTCGTCAGATAACTTTCAAACTGCTGTAATCGCCTGCTACAGAAGTTCAGTCATAATTGCCAACTAGTAAATTGCTGGTGCCGTGCGTTGTAGGAGGATCATACTTAAAACTGCTGACCTATTGACTCATTCTTTACGCAATTATAGACAGTCATGCTCGGTTTACTTTGCCTTCAACAGCTATGGCCGTAAAGCACAAGAGACCGTGCGAAAGAGATCGCACTTTCTCCATCAACTTCTCTAGAATAGAGGCCAGCTTACTTAACTGTGGACTCTACCGTGACGGCTACCCCCCTACGCACGATCGCGGATCCTGCTGATTTACTGCAGACCGCGATCGCTTCCTTCAATCTCGCCGCCGACTGGGTCGGCATTCGTGCCACCCGAGAAGAGAGCGTCTATCGATCGCAGCGCGACGGCAAACCCGAGAGCAACCGGCGATCGCTAGCGCAAGGGGCAATGGTGGAAGTTTTGGTAGACGGGCAAATCGGCTATGCCGCCACCAATAACTTCACCGTGGCAGGCTTACGTCAGGCGGCTCAACAAGCCTTTCAACAGGCCAAAGCCGCCGCACCCTGGAAAATTCACGCTTTTCAACCCGATGTGCGGCCCTCCGTTATGGGCATTTATCAATCGCCCGTCGAGAAACCCCTCAAGACCTTGACCACAGCACACGCCCACGAATTGCTGTCGCGCATCTGTCAGGGCCTCAAGGTGTCTGACCAAATCGTTCAGGCCAGCGCCAGCATCACCGCCAAGGAAGTCGATACTTGGCTAGCGAGCAGCAGCGGCACCCAAGTGCATCAGCAGTTTTCCTTTTTTAGTCCGAGCTTTGGCGCCACGGCACAAGATGGGGCGATCGTGCAAACGCGCAGCAACAACGGTCGGGGTCACAGCTATCAGGCTGGGTGGGAATTTTTTGACCTGGGTGACGAGCTGTGGGCCTCAGTGCAGCGCACCGGTGAGCAGGCGATCGAACTGCTGACTGCCGCCGAATGTCCCGAAATGTCTACCACCTTAGTGCTGGCCCCCGACCAAATGATGCTGCAAATTCACGAGAGCATCGGCCACCCGCTGGAACTCGATCGCATCCTGGGCGATGAGCGCAACTATGCCGGGGGCAGCTTTGTGAAACCAGCGGATTTTGGTAGTTTGCAGTACGGCTCAGAGCAGCTTAACGTCACCTTTGACCCCACGGTAGAGCAAGAATTTGCCAGCTATGCTTTCGATGACACGGGCGTCGTCGCGGAGCGGCAGTACCTCATTCGCGCGGGCATGTTGCAGCGGGGGTTAGGCAGCCACGAAAGCCAGGCGCGGCTAGGCGTGCCAGGAGTCGCCTGCGCCCGCGCCACCTCGTGGGATCGGCCCCCTATCGATCGCATGGCCAACATTAATGTCGAGCCAGGCGATCGCAGCTTTGGGCAAATCATTGGCTCAATTGAATCCGGCGTGTATATGGAAGCCAATCGCTCCTGGTCGATTGATGACCAACGCTTTAAGTTTCAGTTTGGCTGTGAATATGGCCGCCGGATTCGCGATGGCCAACTGGCCGAAACGGTGCGCAATCCTAACTATCGAGCCACGACGCCACAGTTTTGGGGCAGCTTGGCTCAGGTAGGCGATCGCAATACCTGGCAGGTATTTGGCACCCCCTTTTGTGGCAAAGGCGAACCGAATCAGATTATCCGGGTGGGGCACGGCGCGCCCGTTTGTGCCTTCAATCAAATCGAAGTGTTTGGGGGGGCCGCCTAATGCAACAGTGGGAAACGACCTTTAATCAACTGATCGACGCGCTCTTGCCCCAGCTGCAGGCGGACGAAGCGCTGACCGTCGAACTGGTGGCAGAAGCGAGCCAGTTCACCCGCTTTAATCAGGCCAAGGTGCGCCAAACCGGCAACATCGAAAATGGTGCGCTGACGCTCACTCTGATGGGTAACGAGCGATCGACCACCGAAACCGTCACCTTCACCGGCGACAAAACGGTGGACTGGCCGCTGCTGCTCACAGCTCTAGCCACCCTCCGGGCGGAGCTACCGCAGTTGCCCGCCGACCCCTATCTGGTGCTGCCAATGGGCGACGCCCAGAGCCGCGAGGTCTATGACGGTCAGCTGCTAACCCCCGATCACTTGGCCCCGGCGCTGATGCCACCCCTGCAGGGGTTAGATGCCGCTGGCCTGTATGCCGGCGGGCGGGCGGCCCGTGCCTATGCCGACTCTACCGGGCAGCGGCACTGGTTTGAGACCGCGACTTTCACGGTGGATTATTCTCTCTTCACCGCAGCTGGGCAAGCGGTCAAGGGCACCTATGCCGGACGGCAGTGGGAAGATGCCGCCTATGCGGACACGCTGGCCACCTCGAAAACGCTGCTCGACCAGATGGCACAGCCGCCTAAAACCGTCGAGCGGGGCCAATATCGCACGTATTTTGCCCCCGCTGCGGTGGCCGAGCTGATGACGATGCTGTCTTGGGGCGGCATCGGGGAAGCTTCGATCCGGCGCGGCGGCAGTGCGTTGGGGGCGCTGCAGCGGCAGGAAAAACCCCTCTCACCTCACCTCCACCTAACCGAAGATTTCACCCTGGGTCAGGTGCCTCGGTTCAACCAGTACGGCGAGTTAGCGCCGCTGACCATGCCTTTGATTACCGCTGGGGAGCTGGTGAATACGCTGGTGAGTGCCCGAACTGCTAAAGAATATGGCATTCCTTCAACCTATGCCGCAGGCGGCGAGTATCTGCGATCGCCCGCCCTGGCCCCCGGCACTTTAGCCGACGCCGATATCCTCACAGCTCTCGACACGGGACTTTACGTGTCAAATCTGCACTACCTGAACTGGAGCGATCGCCCTAAGGGACGCATCACCGGCATGACCCGCTATGCCTGCTTTTGGGTCGAAAAGGGCCAGATCATCGCGCCCATTGAAAATTTGCGCTTTGACGAAAGCCTCTATAACTTTTGGGGCACCCAGCTGATGGCACTGACGCAATCCGTTCAATTCATGCCCGAAGTCGGCAGCTATGGCTATCGCGACTTGGGCGGCACGTTAGTGCCCGGCATGTTAGTCGACAACTTTGCTTACACCCTTTAAGGGGCGTTAAGTCGTTTCAAGACTGGTAACCCAACGGCTCAATCTGCCGCTACTCTGTACCGTAGAGTGGTGGCGCAATTGTGAAGTCTCAACCAACCCCCGACCCAGCAGCCAATCTCGGTGCTTCCCCCGCACCCGAGCAGCTAGACAGCATTAAAGCGCAGCTGGATTTGGTGTTATTGGCACTGGAATCTTTAATGGGCCTGGGATCGGAAGCCATGCTAGAAGCGGCTGAGCAGCTCGGCATCGCTGCGATTATGGGCGATCGCGTCACGCTCTGGCGGCTCCGACAGGCTAGCCCCCTGCGCAAAGGTCAAGGACGCAAAAAACTCGATATTGATGAGGCGAGAGGTCTGGTGTTAGTTAGCGTGCATTTAGCCCAGCAGCACCAGAGTAAAATCCGTGATGCCGTGACCCGCTTAGAAGCGGCGACTGCCCAAAATCAACCCCTCCATCGAGTCGGCGTTTTGGGTGATTATCTCGATACCTTCACCAACTTCTACGAAGACCGCATGACGCCCGATGATCTACCCACGCCCGAAACCCTCCGTGACCTGGCTTTAAAGCTGCTGGTTGACCTGCTGTTTTATAGCCAAGCAGGCGGCACGCGGCGACTCTGGCTGGCTCTTTTAGAGCGATCGCGCTAGGCCCAGCAACCCCGTTTATGACCTCAACGACTCAGCTCACCCCCTTACGCTACAACTCACCCACTGTCACCCTGGAGGTGATGGCGCGGTCGGCTGCGGTGTCGCAATGGTCAGACAAACCCGTGGTGCAGGTGCTGCGCTATCAGCTTGACATTCGTTTCCTAGAAGACGGCGGGCAGCCCGTCGAAATTCGCGGCGATCGCGCCTCATTTCTCCCGCTGATCGACGCCGTTCAAACTTATATTCAGTCTCAGCTGGGGGGTGACCCGGTGGCAAGAGGCGATCGCGGGGCCGACCAGCCCTACCTAGTGGCGGATGGGCTCACGCGACACAGCCTACATTTAGGCCCGCTCCAAACCACCACGGGTGCCACTACAGTGTCCTTAGGGACATTGCAGCTGGCAGATTTGGGCGCTGTGGTTGACCAGCTGGATACGCAGGTGCGTCCGTTGCCGGTATCACTAGCAGCGGTGTCGCGGCGGCGGCCCTGGCGACAGTGGAGCACCGTGGCCGCGGGCATGGTCGCAGCGATGGGCATTACCACTGCCCTGTGGCCGCTTTATCAGTCTCAGCCCGACGGTGATACCGCCCTTCAAGCGCCCTCAGCCACCTTCGAAACGGCCCCCGCGACACCCGAGAACCCGATAGCCCCTCGCCCTGACCCACCCGCCGATGACGCGGCCGCCCCTGCTGACATTGCTGAAGCAGAGCCAGTGGCACCGCCGACTGACGCCCCCACCATAGCCAGTCAGCCCGCAGACGCGGCTGGCAACGCCCCCAAAAACACTCCGGTCACTCCAAATTCAGCCACAGACGAACAGGCGGCCCCAAAACCTGACCCATCCACCAGCGCGGCCAATCCGGCCCCGGCAGTCGTTGAATCAGAAGCCGCCCCAACGACCCCACCCCCATCGCCGCGCCCCGCCCCGCGCGCCCCGGCAGCCGCCACGACCCGTGAGGCCGCCCCTGACGAACTCGCGGACTTGTTTGACGCACCCGCAGAAGCGTTAACTGACACAGCTCCGACTTCATCAGAAGCGGACAGCTTTCCCGGCGTCGTTGAGGGGCACACCGATGACAGCGCTCCGGCAGCGATCGCCCCCCCCGCAGCTGAATCAGCCGCTGCCAGCGCTGCTACCGCAGGTGCAGTTTCTTTGGCACCCGACTCCTTGGCCATTCTGCTAGAAACGGTTCGCGATCGCTGGACGCCCCCAGACGGGCTCGCTCAAACGCTGACCTACAGGCTAGTATTGGACGCCACTGGCACGCTAGTCGAGGTGATCCCCCAGGATGCCCTCGCCGAGCAATACCGCGATCGCACCGGCCTGCCGCTGCTCAGCACCCCTGACTTACCCACAGACGACACCACCATCCTTGATCTGCTATTTCAACCAGACGGCACCGTTGAAACGGTGGAGATCCCCCCGATTGAACCGGCTGCGCCATAAATTATTGGACGCAGTCGCAGAACCGTTCGCAAGCGCAACAGGCCATGCAGTGTTGCGACGAGCAGCAATCTGCCGCTGGACTCACCCTACTCAATAGCTGTCTAGGGCCGCACTGCTTAACCGCTCGGGGAGATGGGCGATCGCATAGGCGGCATGTTCGTCATAAAGCCAGCGGTGCACCGCCGACAAAGTGGTGAAACGAGCCCTCAACGCGTTCACCCGCACTAAACTCGCGTGTTCCCGCTCACAGCGCTCAGCGAGCACATCGGCAGCCATGCCCACATCCGGCACCGCTTCAAACGTTAGAGCATAGGGCACGGCTGGACTCGACAGGGCAAAGATCCAGCGAAAAATAGCTTCCGTTCGTGGCCGATGAAAGGCTGACGTAATCACATGCAACCGCCTTAATCCCAACGGTTCCGTATGCTGCACCCTGGCGAAGTAAGCATTGCCAATGGTGTCGAGAGAAATCGTTTCCGGCAGAATCCGCCCTCCCGCAATGCCTTGAGCGGCCAAATAGCGCCCTGCCGCCACAGACTCCATCACGGGAAACCCCAATTCATCCAGCGGCGGGGGCTTGTGAGTCGTCCCCGCACTCAGCGGAATGAAATATTGCGGTGGCGGCGTCAGGGCGATCGCTCGATCCAATCGGGCCTGCACCCAAGGCGGCAGCTCCCCCCCCAATCCCAAGCCACCCCCAGGAATCAGCACCGCCTCTAACGCCGCCGCAGTCTGCTTCGACTCGGCATTTCCCTCAGTCATGACATCGACCTCCCCCCATCCAGTGATATTGCGCGATAACTAACCGGCTGGCCCCGATCGCCGGGCAAGAGAGCGAGTCAACCCGATGTGCAGCGATCGATGGGCCGACCCTGGCATTCCACAGGCCCTTTTCTTCATGCTCCCAGTAGCCCGCCGTGGCGCTGCGGCTGCATCAATCAGTCTTTTCCATCGCCGGCACCTGGGGATACGGCACCTGTTGCCGAGCACAGGCCTGTTTAACGCGCAGCGTCAGGTCAGTTTTGTAGATAAACTCATCACGGGCATCCATCGGATAGGCCTTGAGCTGCAGATGCGTCGCCCAAGGTCGCTCGGCAATAATGACGACCACAGGCAGCTTGAGCTGGGTATAGCGGCTGCTGTAAGCCGCCTGATAGAGAATGTTGACGACCCGATTGATATCAGCCTCGTGAGCAAAATAGAACTCTGTGATGACTTGAGCCTCCAGCTGACCACTGTTGGCATTCTCAATCGGGGTCGTCCAGGTCGTACTGTGGGCAATCGTCACCGTGTCGTCGCTGGGCGTCTGCAGGCGCAGCTCTCGTAAACCATATTTCACGACTTCACCATAGTGGTCGCCGATGCGAATGCGATCGCCCACCCGAAACGAGCCTTCGAACAGATTCACTACCCCGGCAATGATCGAACTGACATAGTCCTTAAAGGCAAATCCCAAGGCGACGGCTAAGGTACCCGTCAGCGCTAGCAGGTTGGAGCCCGTCAGGTTGATAAACAGTTGCACCACCCGCGCGACCGCAATCACTAAAACCAGGGATTTCAGAAACGGGACTGATTGCTTGATGAGCAGACGAAAGCGACGCGGCACCCGCTCTGAGACGACTCGCGCCGCGCTTTGTACCGCTAACAGCAGCCCATAGGCAATCGCGATCGTCCCCACTGCCTGCACCAGTGATTGAGTGCTGAGTTCTTTAAAGAGGTTCTGCAAATTGTCATCAGAGGGCAGCACTGCCTGGGCCATCATCCACCCGATATGAGCTGTAAAAGTCATGATGACTAAGCCTTGCCGATCAAAAAATTGTTGTTGCCCAGCTCGCTGCGCAATTTAGGATAGTGCGCCGGCTGCACGCTCAGCCAGCGGCCTTGCTGCACAATGACCCCTGCTCGCTGCAAGACCTGCACCCGCGAGTGAATCGTGCGCTCATTTTCGCCCAAACTCAGCGCCAAGTGCGCCCGTGTCATCAACCGATGAATGAGCAGCGAATGCAGCAGATACCGATCCATCACGGTCAGTGACGTCAGACTCGGTAAGCTGGGCCGTGTCGCCCGCAGCTCCGCCTGTTGCACTTCGGCCGGTAGCGTACCCTCAGCCGTTAAATCAGTTTCTTCAAGGCGCAACGACTGCAGCCACAACTGGGCAGCAATCGTGCCGGTGCCAGACGACAGGCTGGCTAAAGTCGACCAGTGAGCTTCATCAGGACTAATGTGCAAAGTTAAGTCCGCGTCGGGTCGCGACATCGAAAACGCCATGAGCGATGCGAACCCGGTCTGTAGGTCCTCATCAGTGAGGGCTGGCAGACTCACTGTTTGCTCTAGGTAAGCATCGACTTGACACACTTTACTCAAAAACGTCCAAGCCCATTGATTACAGCCAAACACCCAAAACCGCGACGTATCCTGAGTGCCCAGCTGTTGAAAATATTCGATGCCCTCCCACCCTTGAATGCACCGGAGAAAACATTGCTCCAGACTGGGAATCACCATCACCGTCGGCCTGTGCTCTTGCAGGTCAGTTTCAGTGATGGGGGCGGCGGGAGCCGCCTGTTCGTTGGCCTGCTCGGGTTCGAGCTCACGTTGTAAGTGACTAAGAATGCTGAGCGGCTCAGGAGGCCGACGATACGATCGCAGAAAAAACCGCACGTCACAGTCCAGCAAATAATCTTCTAGGCTAGCTTTAACAATTGCCGCGATCGCTTCCACCGGCTGGCTGAGAATGACCAAGCAGTTGCTAGTCGTCTCGGGATTCGCCTGCCAGGCCTTCAAAGCCTGCCGGGTCGCTTGCCGCACTGCCCGCTGATAAGGCTGGGGGACTGATAGCGCATTGAGCTTAAGCATCAGCTCTTGCTGCAGCCCAGCAGGCAACTCAGCCAGACCGGCATCTGCCTCAGTGATCGCATAGTTAGATAACCAAGGCGGCAGTGCTCGCAACAGAGGGGGAATCAAAGAAGTCACAGACTGAATACTCGCAGCGTATCTTCGATCCTACGACTCGGGCGATTCGGCCCTGCATCGACTTGTTGAAATGTATTATCGCCAGGACACCATCTTCATGCAGATTATGTCCTCACCAGAGTATATTAAGAAATAAGAAGAGCTTTTTCCGCTGCCGCGGGAGAGTTTCCTCATAGTGATGATTGCCAGGATGGTCTTCGTATACCAGCAGACTATTCTGGCTTTTTTGTTGTTACTCCTCAGTGCCATGACCAGCAAAGAACAAGTTCAAAAGCATTTGTCGCTCAGTTCGGATATCAAATTCACCCCTAACACCCCTGACAAAGCCAGTCAGGAAGCCCGCAAAGCTCGCATTATGGAGCATCTGCAGCGCAGCAAGGGTCAAAGATAAGCCATCGGGTTGACGGGGTTGCCGTTTTGCCGCACTTCAAAGTGCAGGTGCGGGCCGGTTGACAGTCCGGTTGAGCCAATGGCAGCGATCGCTTGCCCCTGGGTCACGGCTTGCCCAACACTGACGAATAGCCGACTGCTATGGGCGTAGAGAGTCGTAATGCCTCCCCCATGATCGACAATCACCGTGCGTCCATAGCCACCGTACCAGCCAGCATAAATGACACTGCCAGAATCAGCGGCGTAAATGGTCGTGCCTTGGGGAGCACCAAAGTCAACCCCGGCATGCAGCCGCGAAGTGCCCAAAATGGGATGGCGGCGATAGCCAAAACCACTCGTAATGCGACCATTGACCGGAAAGACAAAAATCCCCGTGCCTCGCACTGCCCCGCTCGCCGTCGCCACCCGCTCGCGAATCAAGGCCGCAATCTCTTCCGAATCGCGTACTAGCTGAGCCTGGGCCGCCTCTAGTGCTGCTTTGTCAGTTTGTAGCCGACCGATCAGCTGCTGCTGTTGGGTGGCTTCGGCTTCGTACTGCTGCTTTTTGGCTAACAATTCTTGCCGGAGCAAAGAGACCCGAGTTTTTTGCGACTCCACCACGGCGCGCTGATTTTTGATCTCATCGGCCCGCGCCTTGAGTTCACCAAGCACATCACGATCGGCCGCATACACTCGCCGCAGCTGGTAGCGGCGCTCCAGAAACTCATTAAAATTTTCGCTCTGCAGCAAGACGGCCCACCCTTCACCCCCTTGCTGTCGCTGCAAAAACTGCAGTCGCCCGACCGCCGCCCGTCGCACCTCTTCGTAGGCGGCTTCCGCCTTGAGCAGGTCTTCCTCGAATGCTTTAAGTTCGCGCTCTGCCTTCTCAAGACGAAATTCCGTATCGGCAATTTGGTCTTCGGTGGCAACGATGGTGTTTTGCAGCGTATTGAGATTTTGCTCGGCCTGATTGGTTTGGCGCTCTAGCTGCTCAGTTTGTTGCTGCAGCTCCCGCTGCTTTTGGTCAACGGTTTTCTTTTGCTGCTGCAGCTCTTCAATTGACTGGGCGACGAGCAGCGGGCGATCGCGTGCCTGTACGGACACTGTGGTGACCATGCCGTAACAAAGGACGATCGCCAGGGCGAGGAGCAGACTACTCACCCACCAGCGCCACCAGCGCCATTGCCGAGTTTGTCGAGTTCGAGCTGTCATGCTCACACCACCTCTGCTGTCGCCGTGATCTCTAGAGGCTGTCATCATTTAGCACCTGAGTCCTGATGCTGAAAGCGGTTCAGCCTCGAGTGGTTTTACGGAGCAGGCGCGATCATGCCCATACCGTCAGGCTTTCGAGTTTAATTGATGACGCGCCCTAGGAACACCGCCGACTCGCCAGAATTACCAAAGTCATGGCATTTTAGCCGCAAAGGGGGCGATCGCGGCACCCTTGCAGGCCCGCTCATGTCACTGTGGCGCGACCGTTCGCTGCTGCCAAAACAGTTGAAGAGAACTCTAGATGTAGCGTAGATGCGCTCAGAGTTTACTACATCTGGCATCAACCGCCGACAATTGTGAATAATTGCAAATTTAGACTTCGTCCTGAGGTGCAGGGGGTTGGCAGCGATCGCACATCCCCATCACGGTCACCTCATAGCGATCGGGACGCAGGCCTGGCCGCAGGGACGACTGCACTACCCCATGAAACGCTTCCCACGGAATATCTTCGATGTGACCGCAACTGTGGCAGCGAAAATGATGATGCGGGTCAACATTGGCGTCATAGCGCACCACCCCTTCTTCTAACAGCACTTGACGCACTAAGCCCACCTGCCGCAGTGCCTGCAGAGAGTTGTAGATCGTCGCCTGAGAAGACACTGGCCCGGCTTGGTTGAGTTCCACCAGCAGCTGTTCAACCGTAGGATGATCAATCCGGTTCAGCAAATTTTCGTAGACCGCGAAGCGCTGCGGGGTCACGCGCAGCCCTTGCAGCTTGAGCCGATCAACAATTTCATTCGCAGACAAGGTAGTCATCGCAGTCGCTATCTTCTCGTGAGTCTCTTCTATCCTGACTGATTGCCCAGTGGAATTGCCACCCATCGGACTTTTTCCAACATTTATCGGCAAAATTGGTTGCTACTTTCGTATTTTAGAATTATTCTGACTTAAGAGCCAGTCAATATTAATAGTTATTTAATAAGGGCTGCTCTCAATAAAGACTGTAGTTCTTGAGACACAATGAGGTTTTATGGCTGTTATTGAGCGTGCACCTAGCGTCGTATTCAAAACTCGGGTTCGCGACGAGTCCATTGGCGGCGAAAATCCGTTTCGCTGGCAAGATGTGACGACCGAAGAGATCTTTGGTGGCCAGCGCGTCGTACTGTTTTCTCTGCCAGGGGCGTTCACACCCACCTGTTCTTCTACTCACCTGCCTCGTTACGAAGAGCTTTACGACGAGATCAAAGGCCAAGGTGTTGACAAGATTGTCTGCATTTCTGTCAATGATGCGTTCGTGATGTTCCAGTGGGGCAAGGCTCAGGGCGTCAAGAATGTGTTTTTATTGCCCGATGGTAGCGGTGAGTTCACACGCAAGATGGGCATGTTGGTTGACAAATCTAACCTCGGGTTTGGCATGCGGTCTTGGCGCTACTCGGCCGTGATCGACGATGGCAAGATCGAGAAAATGTTCATTGAGCCTGATTTTGGCGACAACTGCCCCACCGACCCCTTTGAGGTCTCGGATGCTGACACGATGTTGGCCTACCTCAAGGGTGCAAAATAGTTAGCCCTGTGATCAAGTTGAGTCACTCTCAACTTGATCACACCAGCTGCATCACTCAAAAGGGAGAACCCCTGAGGTTTTCCCTTTTTGATCACTTTAAAGTTGGTTAGCGTTCCTTCAGCGCACGGCAGGTTCCCTAGCGGCGTCACCGCGCTTCAAACAAAATAATTGAGGGGTCGGTACACTATATCTATCATGCTCACTAGGGGCTGTCAGCAGCAGCTCATGTCTGTATGGCAATGGTTTACGCCTCTAGCAGGATGAGTGGAACGGACGCCGTAATACGTGTTCGACCAGCTGCTGGGCATGAACTGATGACGCGCGCTCAGTGCTCAGCAGCTTCAAAGCTGAAGTCAAGCGTCATACGAGACGACCATATTTTAGATCGCTACAGATATTTTCTTTGAATCGCCTTTTGAATCGCCTTTTGATGACATTGGATAAACGGGGGATAATTTCATGGCTTATGACTTTGATTTGTTTGTAATTGGGGCTGGCTCTGGCGGCATCTCTTCGGCTCGGCGAGCCGCTCAGTATGGCGCTAAGGTCGGCATTGCTGAATCTTGGACACTCGGCGGCACCTGTGTGAATCGAGGGTGTGTGCCCAAGAAGCTAATGATGTATGCCTCCCAGTTTCCTGAGCAGTATCACGCGGCCACCGGCTATGGCTGGGACGCGGTCGATAGCCAATTTAACTGGGGTCAGTTGATTAGCGCCGTCGGCAATGAGTTGCAGCGCCTCAACGGCATTTATCGCAACATGCTCGACAAATCATCCGTGCAAGTCTTTCCCCACTACGCCAGCTTTGTCGATGCTCACACTCTGGAGGTAGGCGGTGAGAAGATCACTGCTGACAAGATCCTCATTGCCGTGGGTGGCACGCCCGCCATGCCACCCATTCCGGGGATTGAGTATGCCATCACCTCAGACGATATCTTTCATCTCCCGCAACAGCCCAAGCATGCTGTGATTTTAGGCGGTGGCTACATTGGCTGTGAGTTTGCCTGCATCCTCAATGGTTTGGGCACCCAGGTCACTCAGGTGATTCGGGGAGACAAGATTTTGCGCGGCTTTGACGAAGATATTCGCAACGAAATTCAAACTCAGATGATCGCCAACGGCATTCACGTGATGACGCAAACGGCGATCGAAAGCATTGCGAAAAAGGATGATGGGGTTAATGTGGGTGTCGTGAGCCACGATGAACGGCAGCACATCATTGCCGATGTGGTGAGTTTGGCCGCATTGGGACGCAAGCCCAATATCGAGAAATTGGGGCTAGAAAACACTCAGGTTGAATTGGCGGCTGGCGCGATCGCGGTCGATAAGTACAACACAACAACCGAACCCCATATCTTTGCAGTGGGCGATGTGACGGATAAGGTCAACCTGACCCCTGTCGCCATCTCAGAAGGGCGAGCCTTTGCTGACAGCCAGTTTGGCGGCAACTCTCGCACCATGAGCTACGACAATATTCCGACAGCGGTGTTTACCTCGCCCGAAGCTGCCACGGTGGGCCTCACTGAGGCCGAGGCGATCGAGCAATATGGCGAAGCGGGCATCAAGATCTACCGCTCTAAGTTCCGCCCCATGTTCTACACCATGCCCGATATGCCAATCAAAACGCTAATGAAGCTGATTGTGCACAGCGAGAGCGATCGCGTCCTCGGAGCACACATGGTGGGCGACGATGCCGCTGAAATTATCCAGGGTGTGGCGATCGCCATCAAGACTGGCGCCACCAAGGCTGACTTTGACGCTACGGTCGGCATTCACCCCAGCGCTGCTGAAGAGTTTGTCACGATGCGCTAGGCACTGCAGTCAGTGTTAGCTAGATGATCAAAGCGGAGATTAACCAAAACAGGGCGTTCAATCTGAGACTTGAACGCCCTGTTTCGACTGTGTCAACCCGTAGTCGGGTTGGAATAGCTCTGATCTCCAAACGCCTATGAGACTTCAGTGAGGATTATTGGAGACGCCCTGAAGTTGGCTGGGGGCCTTGACTTGCAGCGGCAGTTCATTCTGCTGTGCG
>ERZ1740060.334-NODE-334-length-31944-cov-23.688827_pt1 | contig 31944 bp, 30 predicted proteins | sample MGYA00581743_ERZ1740060 | MGnify/ENA primary metagenome ERZ1740060 (study PRJEB43018, sample SAMN04849235) | marine metagenome | isolation source: floating plastic debris | place: Pacific Ocean | collected 2008-08-27 | study: EMG produced TPA metagenomics...
AACACTGGTTCACAAATTGCTGTTACTGTACCTCGCCAGAGTGAGAAACGCTGTAGGAAGCAACAAAATTTCTAAAATATCTAAAAATGTAGGAACTCTAGTTTGTCTGGAGAATCTAGGATTGTCTAATAATAGGATTTCTGAAGTGCCGGAATCTATCGGTAATCTAGAAAATCTTCATAGCCTTACGATAGCTGCAAACCAGCTCTCTACAATCCCTGAATCCATAAAATACCTCAAAAATCTTGAACTCTTATGGCTTCATAGAAATAAGATCAGTAAGTTCCCAAAGGGTATTTGTGATTTGCAGAATCTTACGGAGGTTGTTCTGAATGACAATTTGATATCAATTTTGCCAGAATGCTTAGGACATTTAGACAAACTAGAAACTATTAGCATCGCAGGCAATCAAATTTCTGAGATTCCTAAGAGTGTTTCTTAGATGAAGAAATTGAAGTATCTAAATTTATGTGACAACTGTTTACCTATTTCTCCCGAAATCCTTGGCAACCCCGAGGACGTTGATGTAATCCTAAATTATTATCATCAACTTGATAGTAGTAGTGTTCGCCCTCTCAATGAGGCTAAGCTACTTGTTGTTGGTCAGGGCAGCGTCGGCAAGACGTCTTTGGTGAACCAATTTGTTGACAATCGTGTTGACAAAAACGAATCGCAAACTGACGGTCTCAATCGTCGCAACTGGTCGGTAAACGTCAATAGCAAAGACGTGCGCCTTAACGTGTGGGATTTTGGCGGGCAGGAAATTTATCACGCTACTCACCAGTTTTTTCTCACCAAGCGCAGCCTATATCTGCTCGTCTGCAACTGCCGCACTAGCGAAGAAGAAAATCGTCTGGAATATTGGCTCAAGCTCATTCAGAGTTTTGGCGGCGAGTCACCTGTCATCATCGTCGGCAACAAAAAAGACGAACAGCCCCTCGACATCAACCGTAAAGCCCTATGCACAAAATATCCCAATATTTGCGACATCCGAGAAACTTCTTGCCAGTCGGGCGACGGCATTGAGGAACTACGCGCCGCCATTCTCAGAGAGGTCGCCCAGCTACACGACGTCTATAACCTGCTGCCCCTCTCCTGGTTTGAGGTCAAAGAACAGCTTGAAGCAATGGATCGCGACTTTATTTCCTATCCTGAATACATCGGCATCTGCTACCAGCACCAAATCCAGGAAGAGCAGAATCAGGAACAACTCATTGAGCTGCTCCACAATTTGGGGTTGGTGCTCAACTTTCGCGAACATCCTCTGCTCAAAGATACCAACGTGCTCAATCCTGGTTGGGTCACCGCTGGCATCTATCAGCTGCTGAGCGACGAAACCCTCAAAACGGAAACCAAAGGCATTTTGACCGATGCCGATCTTAGCCGTATCCTCGACGCTGAGCGCTATCCTGCTGATCGCCACCATTACCTCACCGACCTGATGCAGGAGTTTCAGCTCTGCTTTGAACTACCTGATTGCCCCAGCCCCAAATTCCTGATTCCTGGTCTGCTCCCCAAAGATGAACCGAAGCAAACGGATTTAGAGGGCAATACTCTGGAATTTCAATATCACTATGGCATTCTGCCTGAGGGCGTGATGTCACGCTTTATCGTCCTCAGCCATGAAGACATTCACAACGAGGTCTATTGGCGTAGCGGCGTTATGCTGGCCGATCGCGAAGGCGAGGGAACTCCCAACATTGCCCGCATCAAGGCTGATTCCGAAGACAACAAAATTTTCATTGCGATCAGTGGTCGTGAACAAACCCGCCGCAGTATGCTCTCCCAAATCCGCAAAACTTTCACCAGAATCCACCGCAGCTTCGCCAACCTCAATGTCACTGAGTGGGTACCCGTTCCAGACCATCCCGAGCATCCCCCCTTGGACTATCAAGAGCTTCTCGGCCTGGAAGCGATGAACGAAGAAACTGTGACGATCGGGAAGCTCCGTCTTCGTCTCAATCTACGCAAACTTCTCGATGGCTACGAATCGATGGAAGCTCGGCGACAGCAGCAAGCGAAGGATTTTGCCATGGAAGAGGCGGTAATGCAGCCTAACGTGTTTAATATCGAGCGCGCTGATTTTCAGATGCCGCAGCACAATACCGATGCTCGCTCCAGCACAACTCACCAGCATGGCGAAGGCGATAATTTTGCAGGCGATCAAGTGCAAGGCGATAAGTTCGCGGAGCCATGAAACTGCCCCAGGCCGAATCGGCCTTTATCGATCGCCTCAAACTGCGAGACTATAGCCTCAATCCCCAGCACCCTCGCGGCAAGCACAAAGCCCGCTTGTTTGCCGCTATCTTAGGGTTAACTCAGCAAGATGATGAGCTACTAAAATCCTTGATCTTCCAAGCCATTCAGCAAGCCGAAGCCATCCCCGGCGACATCGACGAATATGGTCAGCGCTACCGAGTTAATTTTCCTTTGACTCGTAACCAAACTACCGCCACCGTTTGCACCAGCTGGATCATCCGCCCCAGCGAAACCTTTCCCCGCCTTGTGAGCTGTTACATTCTGAGGTGACATTTATGGTCAGCACCTTAACCCAGTTTCAACTCCTGGATGTCGTTGCCCTCAAGCAAGATCTGCCGCAGCATCACCTCGCTGCCGGGCAAGTCGGCACCCTCGTCGAGCTGCTCGCCTCCGATGTCTACGAAGTTGAGTTTAGCGACGACGCTGGGCAAACCTACGCCTTGCTGCCGCTGCATACCGACCAACTGCTTAAGCTGTACTATTCACCTAATTTTGGTTCACCCTCATTTACCGCTATGGAAAACACCATTCACCAATACGGCCAAGGGGACAACGTCGCAGGCGACAAAGTTGCCGGTGACCAAGTCGCGGGCAATAAAGTCGGCACCCAAATCTCTGGCTCCAATATTGGTAACGTCGTCAATGAAGCCAAAGACAACGCTCAAGTCACCGCTGCTAATCTGACTCAAACGACGGGGGCTAGCACCGCTGAGCTGTTGCAACTGATTGCTAGCCTGCGCCAAACCATCACCCAGCTGCCGCCCGAAGTCCAAGCAGATCTCGTGATCGAAATTGACGATGTCGAAGAAGAAGCCAAAAAGCCTGCTGACCAACGCAATCAGCCCCGATTAAAGAAGCGATTGAAGGCCCTACTTGCAGCAGCGTCTACAGCTGTTGTAGGACTCACTGGTGGGCTCGAAGTTGCCAATAATCTTGCTGATCAGGTCATAGAGTTAGGTGACAAAGTGGGTGTTGAGCTACAGTTGCCGCCTGCGCCTTAGGCAATGGTGCTTTTGCACAGCGAATGCTCTACAGTCGGTAATGAACGATGCGAAAAGTTGAAGTGGTGCCTCCCAATCCAGCCTGGCCAGCCGCCTTTGACCAAGCCGCCCAAGCGATCGCCGTAGCCCTGGACGACACCGTCATCGCCATTCATCACATCGGCAGCACCGCCATTTCCGGCATCTACGCCAAGCCCATCATCGATTTGCTTGTCGAAGTTCAAGACATCACCCAGGTCGCTCGCCAGAATGCCGCAATGACTGACCTTGGCTATCAGGCCATGGGCGAGTATGGCATACCGGGGCGGCGCTACTTTCGCAAAGACAATGCTGCTGGCGTGAGAACGCACCACGTCCACGCCTTTGCCGCTGGTACCGACCAGGTGAGGCGGCACTTAGCATTTCGTGACTATCTGGTGGCGCATCCCGCCGCCGCTCAGGAATATAGTGAACTGAAGCGTCGCTTGGCCCAGGCCCATCCCACCGATATCGAGCAGTATATGGATGGCAAACATGACTTCATTCAGGCTATTGATCAGCGCGCGGCCCAGTGGTCGGCGACCAAATCGGCGGCCCGCCCCTCAACGAGTTCCTCCTAACCCGATTTAGCCCATGCCCGATGCCAATAATCTGCTTCGTTTGCTGAGCGCGATCGCGGCCATTGTGCTGGGCTCGGGGGGGGTGATTGCCCTGTTCTATGCCGCGAATATTTTAGTGAATCGGTTGCCCTACCAGTGGCGATCGCGAATTTTGCCTTGGGTTTACATGGTTCCGGCGCTGGCGATTTTGACGGCGTTTTTGATTTTGCCGACGATTCGCACCATCATCATCAGCTTTCAAGATCAGCGATCGGAGAGCTGGGTGGGGCTGGATAACTATCTGTTTGCCTTCACCAACTCCGACATGCTGATCGCCTTTCGCAACAACATTTTGTGGCTGGTGCTAGTGACCGGCGTCAGCGTCGGGCTGGGGTTGATCATTGCCGTGCTGGTCGATCGGGTGCGCTATGAGCCGGTGGCCAAGGCGCTGATCTTTTTGCCGATGGCGATTTCGTTCGTCGGGGCCAGCGTGATTTGGCGGTTTGTCTACGCCTACCAGCCACCGGGCATCGAGCAAATCGGTCTGCTGAATGCGATCGTGGTGGCGCTGGGGTTTGAGCCGATTGGCTGGCTGGTGAATAAGGGCGTCAACAATTTGGCCCTGATTGCCATCATGATCTGGCTGCAAACGGGCTTTGCCATGGTGCTGTTGTCGTCTGCGGTGAAGGGCATTCCCCAAGACGTGATTGAGGCGGCGCGGATGGATGGAGCCAACGAGCTGCAGATTTTTTGGCGCATCACGATTCCCATGATTAGCTCTACTATCGTCGTGGTGTCTACGACGATTATTGTGCTGGTGCTGAAGGTATTCGACATTGTGTTTGTGATGACCGGCGGCAATTTAGATACCGACGTCATCGCCAGCCGCATGATTAAAGAGATGTTCAACTTTCGCAATTTTGGCCGGGGTAGTGCCATCGCCGTCATTTTGCTCTTAGCGGTGATTCCGGTCATGGCGGCGAATATTCGCCGGTTTCAACAGCAGGAGACGAACCGATGACGGCCCGCCCCGACGCGCGATCGCGCCAATCTCGTTCCTGGATGGATCGGGTAGAAACCTGGTTCACGACGGCCCCGGTTCATATTGTGGTGGTGGCGATCGCCCTGCTGTGGACGCTGCCCACGGCCGGACTGCTGATTAGCTCCTTTCGCCAGCCCGACGCGCTGCTAGAGAGTGGCTGGTGGACTGTTTTCACCCCGCCGCTCGATCTGGGTCAGTTTCACCTGGGCAACTATGGCGACGTGCTCACCGGTCAGGGCATGGGGCAGGCGTTTCTCAACAGCTTGATTATCACGATTCCCGCCACGGTGATGCCCATTGCGATCGCCACCTTTGCGGCCTACGCCCTGGCCTGGATGCGCTTTCCGGGGCGGCAGCTACTGTTTGTGATGATCGTCGGCCTGCTGGTGGTGCCGCTGCAGATGACACTGATTCCGGTGTTGCGGGCCTACAACACGCTCGGGTTGGCGGGCACGTTTTTCGGGGTGTGGTTGGCGCATACGGGGTACGGTCTGCCCCTCGGTATCTACCTCCTACGCAACTACATTGGCACCCTGCCCCGCGACCTGATCGAAGCGGCGGCGGTGGATGGTGCGTCTCACCTGAAGATTTTTACGCGCATCGTGGTGCCCCTCTCGACACCCGCGATCGCCTCTTTTACCGTCTTCCAGTTTCTCTGGGTATGGAATGATTTGCTGGTGGCACTGGTCTACTTGGGCGGCAACCAGGATGTGGCCCCGGTGACGCTAGTGCTGCGGAATCTGGTGGGCGATCGTGGCCAAGACTGGCATTTACTCACGGCGGGGGCGTTTATTTCGATGGTGGTGCCGCTGCTGGTATTCTTTGCCCTACAGCGGTATTTTGTGCGGGGCTTGTTGGCAGGGTCAGTGAAGGGATAATGGCACACATCGTATTTGAACAGGTCACTAAGCAGTACGACAACGGCTTTATCGCCGTCAAAGACCTGAACTTAGACATCGGCGACGATGAGTTTCTGGTGCTGGTCGGGCCGTCGGGCTGTGGCAAAACCACGTCGCTGCGAATGCTGGCGGGGTTGGAATCGATCAGTCGCGGCAACCTTTACATCAACGGTGAGCGGGTCAACGATCGCGCCCCTCGTGAGCGCGATATTGCCATGGTGTTTCAGTCCTACGCGCTGTATCCCCACATGAGCGTGTTTGACAACATGGCCTTTAGCCTGCAGCTGCAGGGCACGCCCAAAGTCGATGTTCAGCAGCGGGTGCAGGCCGCCGCCGCCCAGCTCGGCATCGAAGAACTGCTTGATCGCAAGCCCAAACAGCTGTCCGGGGGGCAGCGGCAGCGAGTCGCCGTCGGACGGGCGATCGTCCGCGACCCGGCTGCCTTTTTGATGGATGAGCCGCTGTCAAACCTGGATGCCAAGCTGCGGGTGCAGGCGCGGGCGGAACTGACGAAGCTGCACCACAAGCTAGGGACGACCTTTATCTACGTCACCCACGATCAGGTTGAAGCGATGACGATGGGCAGTCGCATCGCCGTGATGAATCAGGGCATTTTGCAACAAGTCGATACGCCCCAAACCCTCTACGACAGCCCGAACAATATGTTCGTCGCCGGATTCATGGGCAGTCCAGCGATGAATTTCTTCGAGGCCGACCTCAAGCCCGAAGGCGACACCCTCTTTATCCACGCGGGCAGTCTCAAGGTGCCGGTTCCCGCTGATGTGCGATCACGCTACGACTCCTACGTCGGCACCCCTCTTATCTTCGGCATCCGCCCCGACAATATCTATAACCCCAAATGTGCGCCCCCTGGCATCAACCCGGTAGACATCGAAGCGACCGTGTCTGTGGTGGAAATGATGGGCTATGAAGAAATTGTCTATCTCACGTTGGCGGACAGTCAGGAACTGATCGCCCGCATTGATCCGCGATCGCGCTTCACCCCCGGTGAAACAGTGCGGGTGAGTCTCGATATGAACTGCTTCCACCTCTTCGATCGCGCCTCTGAACAGGTGCTGCATTAGCGGTCGTCAACAATTTTGCACCGGGGAACGAGTGATGTTGGGTTGCTTCCACCCTGTGTTGTCCCAGTGATTTGGTTGCGATCGCTTAGCATAAGGCTACTGATCCAAAGCCCTTGGGGTTGCCACCGTCATGGAAATAACTGTTCAGATTCCTGATGATATCGCCCAAAGATTAGACGACAAAGACGATAAACTTTCCCATCGGCTTTTAGAATTCATCGTTGCCGATGCCTACCGTCGCGGCAAAGTTAGCACCGCTGAGGTAGGGCAACTCCTGCAACTGCCCAACCGTATGGCCGTTCATACCTTTTTAAGACGGATGGGCACTTATCTCAATTACGATGCAGCAGAACTCGAGCAAGACCTACAAACTCTCGATCAATTAAGAGCCCAATGATTGTTGTCTCTGACACGTCACCGATTTGCTATTTAATCCTGCTCGATCAAATTGAAGTTTTACCCACCCTGTATCAAAGCGTTCTGATTCCTCAGGCTGTTGCTGCTGAACTCAGGGCTGCGGCATCCCCTCCTGAAGTCCGAGCTTGGATCACTCATCCCCCCAGCTGGCTTCAGGTGCCGTTGGTTGAACTATCGCAAAGTATGCCAGCTAAAAATCTTGATCTGGGGGAGCGGGAAGCCATTGCGATCGCAGTGCAGCTAAACGCCGATCTCATCATCCTAGATGACAAAGCTGCCAGACAATTCGCTAGCGACAAAGGCCTCAAAGTCATCGGCCTGCTAGGTATCTTAAAGGAGTCTGCCAATGCCAAATTGCTTGATTTAGAGGTGACGTTTGAACCGCTACGAAGCGCCGGATTCTGGGTTTCGCCACAACTGCTAAAGCAGCTTCTCGATAGCGAATAGAATTGTGCTGCACCCCCGGCGAAACTGTCTGCGTCAGCCTCGACTTCAACCGGTTTCACTGCTGCGATCGCGCCTCCGAACAGGTGCTGCACTAACGGCCAACCAAGGCAGTCGCAGATCAGCCACAATTAAATTCAGAACGAGTTTACGGTTCAAGCCCAGCGTGCATCACATCGATTACTGTCCGCCGCTCTTCGAGATCTATCGACAAAAAAGCCAGATGTCAGAGAAATGATCCAGATCAATCCCAAGTTACTAACGGTTGATGCCTTCATCGCCCAATACGGCGATCAAGATCAGTACGAACTTATTGATGGGGAACTCATTGACGTGGAGCCAACGGGGTTACATGAGCAGGTGATTGGTTTCATTGCTCGTAAACTCAACGTCGAGATCGATCGCCTTGATTTGCCCTACATCATTCCTCATCGCTGCCTGATTCGTATGTCTGATGACACGGCTTTTCGCCCCGACGTCATTGTGCTCGACCGCACGCAACTGATGCACGAGCCGCTGTGGCAATCTCAGCCGGTGATCACGTCGGGGGCTGCGGTCAAACTCATCGCCGAAGTCGTCAGCACCAACTGGCAAAATGACTACGCCCGCAAAGTCGAAGACTACGCCTTGCTCGGCATTCCCGAATATTGGATTAGTGATTATTTAGGGCTGGGCGGTCGAGAGTACATCGGCAAACCGAAACAACCCACCTTAACCATCTGTCAATTAGCAGATGACATCTACGTAAAACGCCAGTTCAGAGCGCGCGATCGCTTAGTCTCGCCTCTCTTTCCATCGTTGCAGCTGCAGGCCAGTGCGCTTTTTGCCGCTGGACAGGTGTAGAAGCAAGCCTTGACGGAACGGAAGAATGACTATTAGCAGCGATAGATTACGGTAAACATCAGGCCAAATTTTGATGGTTACATCTACGACATGTGCTTAGGATTCATCAATCAAGAGCGGAGAGCTCCTTTGAGAAGTTTGAAAACTTGCTTGCTCAGTCTGTTGGCGATCGCGCTCATCTTTAGCATTGCGCCCGCTGCTTGGGCACTGCCGGGTCTTTATGTAGCGGGGGCTGACGCTCATTTGTATAACCACACATCTCATGTGGTGATTGCCCGCGACGGCAACCAAACCACCCTCACCATGCTTAATGACTACGAAGGAGATGTCGGTGAGTTTGCCCTGATTGTGCCGATTCCCGCCGATATTGAGCCAGAGCAAATTCGTGTAGTAGATCCAGTGTTGGTCAAGCGCATGAACTATTTAAGCTCACCCAGACTGACCTATGATCTCGCGGCCCATGAAGACTCTCTCGCTTTAGATATTAGTGCTTGTAACCGGGCCTTATTTACAACTCAACCCTACCGTCTCCAAACATTCGACGTTGCATATCCTATTGATCGTTATCCAGCTGCAGAAGATTTCTTTGCCCGAGCTATGGAAGGTGAATATGTGCTGACTATCTTTAAGCCTCAGGACATTAAACACCTGGAAACGTGGGCCGGGCAGCAAGACTATGCGATTTCCTCTGAAGCTCAAAATGCTTTAAAACCTTACATTCGACAGGGTATGGGCTTTGTTGTGGCTAAAGTCACCATTCCAGAGTTTGAACCAGGACAGACCCACTATCTGAAGCCGCTGCAAATAACCTATAGCTCGCCACAGTTTATGCTGCCAATTCAGCCAGGCAAGCTTAATTCTAATGGTAAGCAGAGTCTGACAATATACCTGTTTTCAGCTAAGGGTCGAACAGAAGTCGTGAATTATCGGACAGCGAATATGCCGACTGAGGAGGTACTTCCCGAATTTTCCAGAGCTGACTTCAGCAACATTTATCAGGCAATTGTTCAGAAAGCTTTTGGCGAAGCAGGCAGAAACACGGTGCTTCTAGAGGCTTCTTTTTTGAGGCAGGATCTCTATGAGGGAGGCTCTCCACGCTTCCGAGCAGAGATTATAAATGAGACACCTATTCTTCAGGATGTAGGTGTTTTTTGGCTGTCTTCGTCTGGAACTAATGACGATCATCCCAGGGAAAACGTCTTTTTTACAGGTTTGCTTTTGCAGTATGCCCCCAATGAATTTGCAGAAGATTTGATGTTTCATGCAACTGAAAATAAACAAAGTTTTGAAGTTCAGTATGGATTCAATAAATATATTATTCAGGACCATTTTCGTTCAGAACAGACGGCTGAACAGTGTGCGACAAAAATTATTGATGATTTTCGAGACTCGTATGAAGATAATCTAGAGCGAGCAAGACGCAATCCAGAAAGTAGCCCGCCCACTGATTTTCTGACTTTCCTTAAAGTGAGGCTTGCGCACTTATCAGATCCCAGTTCTCACGGGTTTGATTTTAAATTTCTGGTTTCTTGGTATCGAGTTTTGGATCTCAGCGACTTTACCCTCTTGACGGATACAGACAATCCTCTGGACTATATTTCGCAACTTAGTCGGTCGATGTTTGCCCAGCAAGCCGTAGAAATCTCCAAGCGGCTCAACGCAGAATCACGAACGCTGGCGAGGTTGACAGGGTGGCCGTTGAATGAAATTCGGCAGCGCATTACCGCCGAGCATGGTGAAGTGCCAGAAAGTTGGCGACTGCTGTATCCGGTTCCTGAGGACGAAGAGCTATGAACGGCACTTGTGGCGCTGATCTAGTGTGATGCCGATAGCCGAGTGGTTCAGCAAGTAGTAATGATCGCTACAACTCTCTCTAACTTTAAACTCCACTGTTATGCAGCGTGCGCAGCGTCTCGTAGGGAATTTTATAGACCACTTCGTCTAAAATATGACCAGTCATGGCTTCAGCCTTTTGCTCGGAAATGACAAAGCCGCCGAGTGCTTCTGGTATTTTACGACTGGGGATATTGGCCTTGTCCACGGGATAAATGGCATATTCAAATTCGATATTGGCGACAGCCCAAGTCGTCAGTAGCCCGATCGCTTCCTTGCCATACCCATTACCGTGAGCAGATTTCTTGAGCCAAATTCCCAGTTCAGGCGTGCGATAGCCCTGCGTGATATGCAAACCACAACAGCCTAAAAACTCCCCCTCTCGGTGGGCGATCGCCAATACCAAATCAGTTCGCCGACGCATTTTGGCCAGTGAGTCGGTGATGAAAGCCAGCGTTTCGTCGATGGTTTCAGCCGGTTTAGGAAACATGTAACGCGTAATCTCGGCGTTGAACTCTGTGAATATCTCTGTCGCAAACCTTTCATGAATAGCGTGCAAAATCACCCGCTGCCCTTGAATTTGTAAGGTGGTGAGATCGGGGGGCGGCTGTTGCCTAAAGCTGAAGGGTTGAACGTCTGCTTCTAGCATGTTGTTGATCGGAGTCACATTTGCATTGTCGAAACATGGGCCTTTTGCCAATCTTCGACCGTGCAGTACCCAGGCATGTCAGCAATTCTCGCTGCTGTAGAGACATATAGCTCCTCATCTGGCTGCGTTAAATCGATCTTGAACTTGCAGGGTTGATGAACGTACCACGGTGTATCCATAAAAATTTCCAACCGATTTTCCTCCGGATCTCGGAAGTAGATTGACCAAGTTGTGCCATGGGAAACTGAGTCTACCGGTACCGCAGAGCCCAGCACCGAGAGGTAAAACTGACGCAGATCCGAGAGAGCAGACACCCGAAAAGAAATATGATCCACGGGGCTATTCGCAACGTGATGGGTCGGACGAGGATTCAACACGAGTTGATGATGTTCTGCCGGGTTACGGCTGAGGAACACCAGGCCGCCCGCCCCCACCCCGCGATCGGTGACAACAAAGCCCAGCAAGTCGGTATAAAAGCGTTCCATCTTTGCCACATCGCGGACATACAGCTCAAGGTGACTCAGCGCCATTACTGGAAACGTCATTGCGGCCCATCCTTACAGTGCATTTTGCCGGTTCGTCATCATTGCGAAGCCTCTGAAAATTCTAACGATTCAGATCAATGGCGTTCTCTGCAGAAAGTCTCGCTGACTGGGCCATCCCTTGTGTGAATATTTCAGTTGCGGCACACCCACCGTCTCTGAGTAGGCCGTTAGATGAGTAAGATCAGTGCTTTGAGCTGAACAAAGGGGCCGATGCTGCGAAAGTATTACAGCCGAATTCGCTGGGGTGTGCTCACGGTACTGACAGCCTTTCTCGTGGTGCAGCTGTCACCCTACGCCGCACTGGCCCATGATCCCCCCGCCGCGATCGCCCGCCCATTTACCCTGGCAGCGGCCACGACCAGGGACGCGATCGCACCGACTGATCACCGCGATCGCCTCGCTCAATTGCAGAACCTGCCGGGGGGCAGCATTTCGCTGCCCGGTTTTGAGCTCAGCGAAGATACCTTTTCATTTTCCAACTCAGAACTGGTGGGGGCGATTGATCTGCAGCGCGATGCTGCCGCTTGGGAAGAAGTGCTGACCGAGCAGCTAGAGCAGGTATTTGGCACCCAGGTTTGCATCGGCTCAGAAATCAGTGCCTGCGTGCTCACCTCGGCTGCCAAAGACTGGTTGGAAAGTCAGCTGGCCCGCATCGATTTGGGGATTGGCGAAGGCATGGCGGCGGCGGCGCTTTCTCTCTGGCAGCAAAACCCACCAGAGCAGATTCCCTGGTGGCAGCAGCTGGTCAACTTTTTGCTGGGACGCGTCGTCTTTGAGTTGGCGCGATCGCTCTTTGAGCTACAAACCTATATCGCCAACCTGTTTTTGATGCAGGGCGTGACGGAAGTCTTTCAGGCCACCCAAGACATCCGCGAAAGTGCCAGCCCGACGGATATTTTGCTCACCGTGTTAGATATCTTTCTCACCGGCTCGTTGAATCCCTTCACGATGGGTATCTATCGCGTGGTTGAAGGCATCCTTACGGAGGGCTATAGCCTGACGCCCTATCAGATTGAAGATAAAGGAGATGGCAAATATTGGGTGTACGTCTACGACAGCAACTATCCTGCCGAGCAATCGGCTGCGTCCCCCGCTCGGCATGTCGAGTTTGACACTCTAGCCGATACCTGGCGCTATCAGCCCACGCCAGACGTCGCCCCCTTTGTCGGCGATGCCCAGAGCAAAAATATTGACCTGACCCAGCTCTCTTGGCGACAGGTGGAAACCGTGGATGAGCCGCTGTACAAAGGGCCGTTTACCTGTCCGTTTTGTCGGATCGATGCCACTGCCGAAACCGCTGAGCCCACGGTTGATATCACCTTAATTGGCGAAGGACAGCTCACTGTTACCTCTACCCAGGACGATCTCCCCCTCGAAATTACCGCGTCAGCACCAGCGGCTTTGGTGCCCTTTAAGGGGGGCCTCAACCGTGACGTGCCCGCCAGCTATTACCTGCCCGCTACAGCGCTGGATCAACCGTTCAAAGTGACGCTGGCGGGGCGGGGTGAGCAAGCCGCTCCGGCGACGCTGCAGCTTACTGGCCCGGGCTACACTGCCGATGTGGCGAACATTCCCCTGACGCCGGACGAAGCGTTGACCCTGTATGTGACGCCCAACCGCACCGGGCCAGAACTCACCTTTGTCACCAACCAGGCGGTCGAAATTCCCCAGCTTTCCATTCATCTCAGTGATGACAGCAGCGCCTACGAATTTGACTCTTCCACATCGGATTACTTTGCGCTCACAGAGCGCACCGTGGCCAAAAGCTCCGGCTTTGAACTCAGCGATCTGAAGCTACCTGCGGGTCAGCGGGTGGCGATGGCGGTCAAAGGAGACGCCAAACGACTCTATTTTGGGGATGACGACGGTGCCAACACCGACTATGGCCTGACGGTGAAAAATCGCATTGTCATTCGCGATCGCGTGCAGATTGGCGAACGACAGCCTGACTTCGTCAACTACACGCTCACCTACGAAGAAGATCTCAAGGCTCCGTCAGTGCAGGTCACAAAGAACACCCAGGCGTACTTTGACTACGATCCCACCTTTCTGGACCCGGCAGACCAAACTCGCGATGAGCTGTTGACGAGCTTTGAACAGCGGGATTTTCCTATTGCGATCGGCTATGAACCCTTGGTGGCAACAGCGGAACGTGACGGGCCGCTCAAACTCATTCCCAGTGAAGCCCCGCCGATTGCCGAGCGGGTATTTCAGGGCGCGTTACGCAAATCTGGCGAGAAGTTTTAGGTCGATTGTGTAAAAACCTGAGTTCGGGATAAGGGCATCCGGCACGCTTACCAGCCTGTTGAGGCGATAATTCCCTCTGGGGAGCTATCCGTTATACACAAGTTGCTACACGCTTTCTACAGAAAGGCTTTCAGAGGTTACTCGCGATCGCTTTGCGGGCGGTTTAACCTCACCTAGCCTATCCTTACTAAGGAGAGGAACCGGATGTCCTGTCAAATTTTGGACAAATGGTTCATTAACCTCTCCTTGAGAAGGAGAGGTGCCGCAGGCGGTGAGGTTTGTTCGCTCAAGCGTAGTCTGGAATCCTTGAATGACATAGCTTTGACCGACTTCTGTCTAATGGATAGTTCTGGGGAGGGGTGCCAAGGGCGGGGTGGGTATCGATCATCCTGCTGAAAGTGGTGCAACCCGCCCCCTGAGCCTCTCCCCAGAGAGGAAAGAAACGGGGTTTGGCTTAACCCGCACTGGCGTTCAATACACTCATCGCTCTCCGGGTCATTTTTTGTCTGTTGAAGCGATGCCGAGAGCTGACTCACTGTGAGGATCAAAGAGGTGGATTTTCTCGGGATCGATCGCCAGCCATAGCTGTTCCCCGATCTCAAACGGGCGATCGGGATCGACTCGCACCTGCAGCAGGTCTTGGTCAAATTGCACGGCGAGATAGGTCTCGCTGCCCAGGGCTTCTACCCGGCGGACGGTCACCGGCAAATTCTCGGGAGCGGGAGTGCTCAGGCTGAAATGCTCAGGGCGAACCCCCAGCATTACGGGCTGACCGTCGTACGACTTCATCATTTGTGCCCAAGCCGCCGGCAGCGTCAGGTGAAACTGGGCATGGCTCAGACGCACCGGCGCACTCACCTGCACTGACAAAAAGTTCATTGGCGGCGAACCAATGAAGGCGGCGACAAAGCGATTGGCGGGATGACGATACAGCTCTAACGGGGTGGCGACCTGTTGAATCTGCCCCTGGTTCATGACGGCAATGCGATCGCCCATCGTCATCGCTTCGATCTGGTCGTGGGTGACATAGATCGTCGTGATGCCGAGCTGATGCTGCAGATTGACGATTTGAGCGCGGGTTTCGGTGCGCAGCTTGGCGTCCAGGTTCGACAGCGGCTCATCCATTAAAAACACTTGAGGATTGCGGGCGATCGCCCGACCCAGTGCCACGCGCTGCTTTTGCCCGCCCGAAAGCTGGCGCGGCAGCCGGTTGAGGAGCGCGTCGATTTGCAGCATTTGAGCCACTGTTCTGACCCGCTGATCAATCATTCGGTCGGCGGGTGAGAGATAGCGCAGTCCTTTCGGTAAGCGGCGCGTGGCTCCCGACAGCAGAGTTTGCCAGGGCGATCGCTGGGCTAGGGCCGCCTGCAGCTGGTGATTTGCTTCATCGGCGGCAGAGAGCGGGGCAGTTTGCCCCAAGGAGTCCTTTACCCCAGATGAATCCGTTGCCTGGGAGGCATCTGGTGGCGCAGCCGCTGAGGAAGCTAAAAATTCCGCGCTCGCACCCATGCGCCGCAGGCCAAACGCCAGGTTGTCGTAAACCGTTAGGTGCGGATACAGCGCATAGCTCTGAAAGACCATGGCAATATCGCGCTGCTTGGGCGGCAAGGTATTGACCTGCTGCTGGCCCACCCAAATATTCCCAGCGGTAATCTCCTCCAGCCCTGAGATCAAGCGCAGCAGCGTGCTTTTGCCACAGCCTGAGGGGCCAACCAGCACCATAAATTCGCCATCCTGGATGGTCAGATCAATCCGCCGCAGCACGGTCGTTTCGGTTGGTGCAGTGGCCTCCGCATCCGGCGACGCTGGGCCGCCTACACCAGCGAAGGTTTTATACAAATTCTCTAGAACAACCTGCGCCACAGCTGGGCTCCTACTCCTCAGAATCATCCTCGGCGCTGCCGCCGCTGGCTTCATTATCAACCAAGGTGGTCAGCGTCACGGTGGCGATTCTTTCACCTTTGGTCAACTTGTTGAGCCGATAGCCCGTTAAGGTATCCCGCCCCTGACGCGGCACATCACCGACAGGAATTTGCGCGCTGCGAGACTCGGTGGTCACCACGGTGATCGCTCCCTTGAGAGGACTCGGCACCACCGCCACCAGCTGATCGGTCTTTTGCTTAAACAAAAATGCCTGAGTGCCGATCCCGCCCCGTGCGCCGCGATGAATGCCCCCCATCGGCAGGCGTTTGGCAAACCCCGCCGCCGACACCAGCAGCACGCAATCGCCCTCGTCTTGAACTCGCACGCAGCCGACGATTTGTTCTTGCTTGCGGAGCCTCAGGGCTTGCGGTCCTTGGGCGGTGCGGCCCATGACGGGCAGGTTGTCGTCATCGATCGCAAAGCGAATAAGGCGGCCGCCCGAGGTGGCGATCGCCAGTTCATCGTCAGCTTTGGCCAACGTGATAAAGGCCAGCTCATCGTCTTTTTTCAGCTTCACGGCGGTGAGGCCCCGCCCGGTCAGATTTTGAAACTCTGACAGCGGCACGCGCTTGATGCGCCCCTGCCGGGTCAGCATGATCAGGTCGTGGGTCAGGGCCGCTTCGGTGAGCACCAGCTGCGTGGCGATCTCGTCCGGTTCATTGCCGACCGAGTCGGGCAGTAAGCCGACCAGCGGCACGCCCTTGGCTTGCCGGTTCACCTGGGGAATGTCGCCCACCGTCAGGGTAAAGGCCTTGCCGTCGCCAGTCAGCACCAGCAGCTCTTGCGCGGTGATGGCCGGGGCCACCTGCAGGGTCAGCTCATCCGCTTCCTGCAGCTCGCGGGTATCGGCCTGCGCCTGGCGGGCTTGACGGCGCTGATAGGCACGGGGCGAAAACCGCCGCACGTAGCCTTTTTGGGTGAATTCGAGGACGACTTCTTCTTCCTGATGCTCGGCTAAAATTTCAGCGAGCTGCTCCGTTTCCTCCTGGCGTTCGGCCTCACTTTGAATGCGGGTACGGCGCGGGTCACTGAACTTTTTCTTGAGCGATCGCAGCTCTTTTTTTAGCATTTTTAGCAGCTCGCGGCGATCACTTAGCAGCCGCTGCAGTTCATCGCGATGGGCCGTCAGTTCGCCATATTCATCCTGCAGATTTTGGCGCTCTAGCCCGGTGAGGCGGCGCAGCGGCATCGCTAAAACCTTATCGGACTGCCGATCATCCAGGCCAAAGGCTGCCTGCAGCGACACCTTAGCGGTGGTGCCATCGGGGGCATGACGCAGGATCTCAATCAGCTGATCGAGATTTTCTAGCGCCCGAATTAAGCCGTCGACGATGTGCAGTCGCGCTTCGGTTTTTTCCAGGTCGTAGCGATATTGCCGGGTGAGGGTTGCTTCGCGGAAATCTAAAAATGCCTGCAAAATCTCCCGCAGGGGCAGCTGGCGGGGCTGACCGTCGTTCAGGGCCAGCATGATCGCGCCAAAGTTATTTTGCAGCGGGGTCTGACGATAGAGAGCGTTGAGCACGACTTCGGGCTGGGCTTCGCGCTTGAGTTCGATAACGACGCGCATGCCCTCGCGATCACTTTCGTCGCGAATGTCGGCAATGCCATCTAGCTTGTTGTTGTTGACCAGATCGGCGATCTTTTCAATCCACCCGGCTTTGTTGACCTGATAGGGCAGCTCCGTCACGATAATCGCCGTGCGTCGCTGCCGCCCGCGACCGGGCCGCACTTCTTCGAGCTGCGTGATGCCCCGCACGGGGATGCTGCCCCGACCGGTGCGATAGGCATCGGCAATGCCCTTGCGGTCAATGATTTGCCCGCCGGTGGGAAAGTCCGGGCCGGGGATCAGCTCAAACAGGCTCTCATCTGACAGGGTGGGGCGATCGATCAGCGCAATCAGCCCATCCACGACCTCGCTCAAATTGTGGGGCGGAATGTTGGTCGCCATGCCCACCGCAATGCCCGAAGACCCGTTGAGCAACAGCACCGGCAGCTGGGCGGGCAGCACAATTGGCTCTTGCTGCGAGTTGTCAAAGTTGTCGATAAAGTCAACGGTGGCTTCGCCGATTTCGTCGAGCAGGGCCTCATAGCTGACCGGGCTCAGGCGCGTCTCGGTATAGCGCATGGCCGCTGGAGGGTCATTATCTACCGAGCCAAAGTTGCCGTGTCCTGCCAGCAGCGGATACCGGCTGGAAAAGTCTTGCACCATGCGCACCAGGGCGTCATACACCGCCTGGTCGCCGTGGGGGTGATATTTACCCAACACATCGCCCACCACGCGGGCACATTTACGGAAGGGGCGATCGGGGCTTAAACCCAGTTCATACATGGCGTACAGGATGCGCCGGTGCACGGGTTTGAGCCCATCACGCACATCGGGGAGCGCCCGCCCGACGATCACACTCATGGCATATTCCAGATAAGACCGCTGTACCTCTGTATGTAGAGGGGTCGGCACGATCTGACCGGATGAAAGCATATTGAGTTGATCCGCCATGAATCCCTGTCCTCTGAAATTGGGAATTAATAAAGAAGCCCGGCTGTATTCTGCCCAATAAAGCGGGTTTTCACAATGCTGTAAGGTATACGCAAAAGTCAGCCAATAGCAATAACCTATAGCTACGATTAATTAAGGGAACCGGTGGAATACGGGCCATAATGTGCAATGTATCAAGGTTTGCTCCCTACCGAGGCTTCCGTCGTTTAAGGAAACACCATGAAGACCGTTCTCATCGTTGAAGATGACATGATCAATGCCCGCGTATTTTCGAAGATTCTTTCGAAGCGGGGAGGGTTTAGCGTCAAGCACACGGAAGATGTGGATGAGGTCATGACGATCGCCCGCGATCGCCAAGCCGATGTCATTTTGATGGATGTCTCCTTGGCCCATAGCCTGTTTGAAGGGAAGCCCGTAGACGGGATCAAAATCACCCAAATGCTTAAAGCTGACCCTATCACCGCCGATCTCCCCGTCATCTTGGTCACCGCCCACGCCATGCAGGGCGATCGCGAAAGTTTTTTAGAACAGAGTGGCGCCGACGGCTACATCAGCAAACCGGTGATTGATCATCAAAAGTTTGTGGATGATATTGCTGCCCTGATGCCGAAATCATAGCAGAACACTTGTACTTGCCTGTGATGATTCTGTGAAACTGCAGCGGCTGGGCACATCTACCCGCACTGAATATTGGCTCCTGCCCCTCTCTACACGGTTCAGCCGTTCGCTTAAGATGCAACTTCACCTCTCCACCTGGCCGGAAATTGAGGCTTATTTGCAAACCTCCCGAGGCATCATCTTGCCCATTGGGTCGACTGAGCAGCACGGCCCTACGGGGCTGATTGGTACTGACGCCATTTGTGCCGCAACGATTGCGCGCGGCGTTGGTGAGGCCACAGGTGTCGTGGTGGGGCCGACGATCAATGTCGGCATGGCCTTGCACCATACGGCTTTTCCGGGCAGCATCAGCCTCCGCCCCAGCACGTTGATTGCGCTGATTCAAGACTATGTCAAGCCGCTGGCCAAGTCTGGGTTTGAGCGATTCTTTTTGATCAATGGTCATGGTGGCAATGTGGCCACCCTCAAAGCCGCCTTTGCTGAAACTTACGCCCTCTTAGCGGATCTCAACTTTGAGAATGCGTCGCGCGTGCGCTGCAAGGTGGCGAACTGGTATATGTGTCGCTCGGTTTACGCGATCGCTAAAGAGCTGTACGGCAATCAAGAGGGCTCCCACGCCACCCCGAGCGAAGTGGCTCTGACGCAGTTTGCCTATCCTGACGACATTAAACAGGCCGCACTCAATCCGGCGATCGCGCCCTCGGGGTACCCCATTTACAGCGCGGCTGATTTTCGGGCGCACTATCCCGACGGGCGCATGGGTTCCAACCCGGCCCTCGCCACGCCCGCCCATGGGCAGCGCCTGTATGAGGCGGCGGTTAAGGATCTCAGCAGCGACTATCTGCAATTCCTCGCCGCCGAGTGAAGGGTGAATAGCGATAGCAGAGGTCGGAAGTCAGAATTCGGATTGGCGAGGTGGGTCAAAGCATAATTTCAGCGATCCGCGATGTCTTGACCAAACTACGGTTTGCTGGATGAGTCATACTCACCCTTCTAAGTTCTCTGCCCCCTTGCCCCCAAGGCTCCCTAGCCGTGGTTAATGATGGGTAAAATAACGCCGCAGTCTATGAGAGCGATTGCGGGCTCGCCTGCGGGGCGATTGTCGCTGAGGGTGAGCGGGCCGGGCGATCGCTTTCGTCGTAGATTTCACCCACCAATTCTTCCAAAATATCTTCGAGGGTGACGAGCCCGACGGTGCCGCCATATTCATCCACTACGATCGCCATGTGAAAGCGCTGCTGCAGCAATTGTTTCAATAACGTGGCGGTGGGCTGCCCCTCAGGGACGTAAAATGGCGGCCGCATGGCCAAGGTCACCGGCCCATCACCTTGACCTTCTTCGGCTAGCTTCGCCAGTTCTCGCAGGGCGCGCTTCAGGTGAACGATGCCCACAATCTGGTCTTTGGAAGACGCCTGCACCGGAATGCGAGAATAGCCGGTTTTGAGGCAAAGCTGCAGCAGCTCATCCAGCGTGGCGTCGTAGGAGATTGTCTGCATGTCGATGCGCGACTTCACCAAGTCGCGAGCCTGCAGCTGATCTAGCCGCAGGGCTCGATTGAGTAGCTGATGCTTCTCCACATCAATCTTGCCGTGACCGCCGAGCAGTTCGATCAGGAGTTTCAGGTCTCGCACGGATTCCGTCGGCGGGGTCGGCCGACCCTGCAGCAGTCGAATCAGTCGACTCGTCGCCAGTTCTAGCAAGGGAATGATGTAAAGCCATGACAATAGTCGCGACAGCCAGTAGATTGGGCGTACTGCCAATTGAAAATAGGGCAGCACGTTGCCGATCGCTAAGGATTTCGGCGTGATTTCACCGAAAATCAACAGCAGCATCGTAATCACCCCAGCGGCCAAGCCCAGCCCTGCACTGCCAAACCAGACGGCAAACAAGTTGCTGGTTAAGATTGCGGCGATGTTGTTGACTAGGTTATTGCCTACTAGCAGGGTGATGATAAAGCGCGTGCGCTGCTTGAGCACCAAGATAAACACCCGATCCGGGTCGCCCGTTTCTTGAATGAGCGATCGCAGTTTCAGGTTGTCGAGCGCCGTAATTGCCGTCTCTGAGCCTGAAAAAAAGGCCGAGAGGGCAATCAGCACAATGAGCGCGAAGCCATCAAACCAGTAGCTGCCCAAGATAGGAGAACTGGCGAAAGCCGCTGAAGCGGGCTGTTGAGCCAAAAATACGAAGGTCAGAGTAGACGAGGCCCTTAAGCGCGACACTGATCTGTTGTGATAATACTCCCTTAGTCTGAGAATCGGCGGAGCGATCGCGGCAAAACCCTCGCCGTCAGGGGTGCGATCGCTTGAGGGCTAGTCATCCAGTGGATTCAGACTGTCGTAGGCTGAGCGCGAAGCCCGCGACTCCCACCGTGAGCACTCCGGTCACCCAAAACGGCAAGCTGTAGCCAAAGCTCACTAACAAACCGGCGGTGGCCGGACCGATCGCATTCGAGAGACTGAGAAAAGAGGCATTCGTGCCCAACACTTCGCCTTGTTCTTGCGGCCCGCTCCGCAAAGACAAAATGGATTCGATCAGCGGTAACGGAAAGGAGTTGACGGCACCAAACACGATCGTGATCAGTACAAAGGCCGTGATGGTGGGGAAAGTTGGAATCAGCAAGAATAAAATCCCCCGCGCCGCCAGCATAAACGCCAAAATCGTGATGATGTTGAACTGTTTGCGGAGCGGATCGAGCGCAAACACTTGCGTCATAAACCCAATGACGCCAAACATGGCAAAAATGAGAGCCAGCCGTCCTGGCGTTTGACCCAAAACAGTGAGAAAAAACGGCTGAAACGCAAAGGTGAAAATCGTAAAGGTAAACCCGCTGAGGAAGGTGAGCAAAAACACCCGACCCAACTGGGGATGGCGGACAGATTTGAGAATGCGGCCAATTTTGAAGTCTGACCAGGTGAGTTCAAATTTGTCGCACACTTGATGGGTCTCCGGCAGAAAGATCACGCAGAGCCCGGTGGCGATCAGAGCGATCGCGGCAGATACCACAAAGCTCATGCCCAAGGACGAAAAACCGGGCAGGGGCGGCACCAATTGCGCCAGATAGCTCAGCGGCGGCCCGGCCACAAACCCTAACCGAAAGGTCGCGCCAAAAATGCCAAAAGCCTTAGTGCGCTGTGCCGGACTCGTAATGTCGCTGATGATGGCCTGAGCGATGGACGTATTGCCCCCAGTGATGCCGTCTAAAACCCGAGCGATCAACAGAAACCAGGCAAATGGCGCCAGACTAGCCATCAGGTTGGCGACGACGGTGCCCAGCAGACTGATAATCAACAGCGGTTTGCGCCCCATGCGGTCAGACAGGCGACCCAAAATCGGGGTGCCGATAAACTGCGCCGCTGCATAGGCAGTGGTTAGCAAACTCGCTTCAAAGTCACTCAGCCCAAACTGCTTGGCATAGGGATAGAGCACCGGAATGATGATGGTGAAGCTGACGGCATTGATAAACGCCACCAGCGTAATAATCCAAAATCGCCACGGCAAACGGTTTATGCGATCGGTCATGCCCTCACGTCTCCAGCAACCGTTTCATCATGACCGATATCGCAGGGTGAAGGGCCATCATCAACCTGTTGTCGCAGCTTGACATAGCACGTCTCTACCAGCCGTATGGTGAAACTGCAGAGGCTTGCGGCGATCGCCCTTTGCACGCCCCGATCCGCCGTCTGCTACATCTGGGCGGTGCCTGGAGACTGACTTGATTATTCTGGTTGGGCGTATTGCTCAATGAGCGGCCGCAGCCTCTCCAGGTTGTATCCCTGCTGGGCAGTCAGGCTCAGCAGATCGGCTAGCGAGGTGGTTGGTTGTCGAGCCGTGGCGATCGCCCACAAAATGCAGCTGCGGGTACCCGATTTGCAGTGAGCCAGCACCGGGCCGGGACTTTCCGCTAGCGCGGTCTCAAACTGAGCAATGGTGGCGGCGTTGAGGTTCGGCATGGTGACCGGAATATGAACATAATTAAGGCCATTCTGTTCGGCTAGCTGTCGGGCTGTCGCTGCCGTCAGCTGCCCCGCTTCTTCGCCATCGGGGCGGTTATTGATGATGGTTTTATACCCAGCGGCGGCAAGGGCAGGAAAGTCTGCAGCCGTAATCTGGGTCGAAACGGCAAATTCGGGAGTTAATGGTGTTGGCACGGCCATAGCGGTGGTTCTGTCAGGCGATTGGCGATTAAGGGCCATTTTAGAGGATGGCGATCACCGTTAGTTCGGCGGCATCTCGGGCGCTCAAATTAATCTGTCGGAACAGTGCGGCTTCCAACTGGTGAGTGAGGGAGCTCAGCCTCTGCTGCCATGATGACAAAGTCGTTGCCCGCGGGCGAGATGATGCGGTCAACAGCCGGAATCAGGCCGAAACGGAGTCCCGCCGCCGATACGGTCACGATCGCTAAGGCAGTCAATCGATGCATCACCATGGTCCCCCCTACAGTCATCGCTAATGGTTGGTATTGATAATGGCTGGTTTCGCTGAAAAACCCCTGAGAACGAGCTAAGGATAGCGCCCGTGATCAGTCCCCTGGCCCCTGCAGTGCTTACCGTCGAGATCATGGACTGATGAATGAGCCGCTGAGCGGCAATGGTCAGCATCACTGTGATGCTGATTTGCTAAGAAGGCAAACGTGACGGCGTTGTTCCCATGGGGAGCGATCGCGGCGAAACGTCTTGAACCAAGTCTTTAGGTTGCCGTGGTTTAGTAGCGAGGCACGGTCGGATCAACGGCCTTTGAATAGGCGTCGATGCCACCTGCGAGATTTTTGACCTGGGTAAACCCCTGCCCCCGTAGCCACTGACACATCTGAGCCGAGCGAATACCGTGATGACACATCACGATCGTCTCTGTCTCCGGGGCGAACTGTTGATAAATCTGGGTTTCCCAATCGGCAAACTGACTCAGGGGCAGATTGGCAAATCCCTCAATGGCGGCGGTTTCGACTTCCCAAGGTTCGCGGACATCAATGAGCTGGAGGTCGGGCGGAGCTGCTTGGAGAATTTGCGCCAAGGTCTGAACGGTGATCTCTTGGGGGGCTGATTCCGGAGAAAAGGGCACGGTAGGCATAAGCAGATGGCGGGCAATAAACACGAATCTCTCAACCGTCAGAATACTCAAGATTCCCATGGTTAAGCCGCTTTGTGGCCAGTACTTCACACCGCGCCGGAGTCACTTGAGCAGTTCTGTCAGTGTTACCGATGACGCTGGGTCGCGAGAAGCCACTATCCGTCGCCCTGATTTAGCTGACGACCAGACACTTAAAGTGGCCGCTGGCAGATTCAGTGGGCGATCGCTCAGTCGTGGTGATGCCGCCTGTGGACCCTTAAAACGGCCAAGAGTAGCGATGAAATATTGCCAGCCTTCTACCTCCTCACTTGAGGATGGATGAAAAAATTGCTAACTGCTGGCTGAAAAGCCGGAAATTTCAGGATTTGTTCTGTATTTCTTGATACAAAAACGGATTACGATAGACATTCAAGCAGTGGGGGTTCTATGACTCAGTTAGACGTTTCTCGAGTTTTAGCCAAAGTTGAGGCTGGGCAGTCATTGGCCCAGGCTGAGCTGAGCAATCTTGACCTGAGTCATCGCCGCTTAGATCGCGGCGATTTTTCGTCAGCGTATTTACGTCTCTCCCAACTGCAACATGCGTCGTGCCGAGCGGCTAATTTTACCCAGGCGACCTTGGTTTTAGCCGATCTGACCGGTAGCTGCCTAGAATCGGCCACGTTGACCGAGGCGGTGTTGACCCAAGCTTATTTAGATCAGGTTGATTTGCGTTGGGCGATCGCCACAGCCGCCCAGTTTTATGGCGCGTCGCTGTCGCAAGTGGATGCGTCCCACGCCTGCTTTGACAAAGCCAACTTGCAAAACGTCAGTGGCCCGCGTTCTCGCTTTAAGCAAGCCAGTCTAGTTCAAGCTCAGTTCGATGAGGCCAACTTTAGTCAGTCCAGTTTCGAAGGGGCACAGCTGAGCCGCTCGGCTTGGCAAGGTGCCACCCTCGCGGGCGTTTCCTTCGCGACGGCAATCTTAACCCAAGCAAATTTGCAGGAGACCATTCTCATCGGGGCCAACCTCTCAGAAGCCGATGCCCTGAGCTGTTCATTTCAGGGGGCCGACTTGACGGCAGCGGTGCTGCAATCGGCACAGCTAGATTGGGCTGACTTTTGGAATGCCAGCTTGATGAAGGCCGACCTCAGTCAAACGTCACTCTATGGCGCCACGTTGGAATCTGCCAATCTCAGCGGCGCTAACCTGCGCGGTGCTGACCTGCGTGCCGCCAATTTAGAAAACGCCCAGCTCACGGATGTGCAGTGGCAGGGAGCCTACGTGCGGGGCGCGCTCTTCACAGATGCCTCCGGTTTGTCGGCTGAACAAAGGCAGTGGCTGCGGCGACATGGTGCCTTGAATGTGGCCTAATACCCGTTCGACAAATTACAGCTACAGACAAGTCGGCGTTCTCCCAGTAGGAGACACTGCGGGTTGGCCTGGCCTGCCTGGGGGGGCTGACGACTCCGCTCCGCCGACGTTCCTGGAGCGGAGTCGCAAGGCAGATCGGTAGCCCAGTTTCAGAGAATTGGTATAACCCATTCAGGATTTGAATAGCCAGTTTCTGGCCGTGAAAATGCCTCGTGAATGATTAATCGGTCACTTACGAGGCCTGCTGTGGAGAAAGTCCACCTAGGAGGCTGAACTTCTCACGTTTTCAGAGTACAGGCGCTGTCTGCCAGGGTTTAGTCGCGCCCAGCCCCGCGATCGCGGGGCTGGTTGTTTGAACAACCCTCTTATTTCAGGGCCGTCATGACGTCGTTATGAATGGTGCCGTTGCTCACGACGACGCCTCGGTTGTTCATCATTTTGACCGCACTGTAGAAATCCAAGGGCTTGCCGTGCATGTCGGTGACCTGACCACCCGCTTCTTCCACCACGATCGCCCCTGCCGCATGATCCCAAATCTTTTCGCGATAGTCGGGATACTTGGGCGATGGCAGGCGCAGATACAGGGCCGCTTCACCTGCGGCCACTGCGCCATATTTCGCTTGGCTATCCATCCGCACGGATGACTGGGTAATGCCCACGGCAGCGGCGACCGCTTCTTGTTCTGCCTGATTGCCGTGGCTGGCTTCAACACTTTCGACAAAGCGCAGGCGATCGCCATCTCCCGGTGGCACGACGTGTACCTGCTTGGCCTCTCCCCCCGCGATGGGCTGCATCCAGGTGCCGCCCCCGCGTACTGCGGTGAACAGCAGACCGGGATTCCCCTGGTTCAAGCTCAGGGCCGGACAGCCCAACACGCCCACCTTAAGGTCGCCATCTTCAATCAGCGCCAAGGCGATCGCATATTGATCACCCCGCAAAAAGCCCTTGGTGCCATCAATCGGATCCAACGTCCAAAAGCGGCGAGCGGGGGCACCGTTGCCGTGATCAATCCACTGCGCAACTTGATCAGGGGTGGTAGAGCCGAGCACCGTGGTGACAAATCCGGTCACCTGCTTGAGGCGATCGGCCATCGCGGGCGATCGCAATTCAGCCGCATCTTCTTCGCCCACTACCGGGTCAGCGGGAAATGCCTCCGACAGCGCCCGACAGATAATCGCCTGCGCTCCGTAATCAGCCACCGTCACCGGACTTTTGTCGGCTTTTTCGATTGCTTCCGGCACCATGTCACGGCGCACGGCTTCACACAGTTGAGCTGCTGCGATCACCGCTGCCTGCGCCACTGCAAGCTCTTGTTCGTACCCCATGGCCTCATCCTCCCCAGCAATTGATTGCAAAATTCAGATTTAGTCTACCCAGGACATCAGCCACGATGAGGATTTCACTGAGGCAACTGCTCGATCCAGCGGCGAGTGCCCCATGACTGACAGGCGAGGGTGGCGACTGCCGCACTGCATCGCAGTGCCGTGACAAAATCAGCCGTTTGAGTGGCGTAATAACAAAATGCGCCGTGAAAAATATCGCCCGCCCCCAACGTGTCAATCGGCTGGATGGCGGATACGGGGAGGCTGCCAGCAGCGGCCTCCGTCTGATAGAGCAGCGCTTCACCACCGCGCGTGACGGCAATTTGCGGCACGTTGAGCGATCGCAAGTAGGCGATCGCGGCGGCTGCCGTGCTAGTGCCGGGAGGATGAAAGTTGGCCGAAGCAATTACCGTCGTCGCCAACGGTAGCAGCTGGTCAAAGCCCGGTTTCCAGCTACCGGCATCGATCACCACCGGCCATCGTTGTGGGCGAGCGCGTTGGGCCAGGTGGCACCCCAGCGCCATTTGATGTCCGTCGAGCAGGAGGCAGTCAGCCTGATCTAGCAGGGTGTGAGGAAACGGGGCGCGGGGCATGGGTCGATCAGCCGCATTGCGTGAAATGACTGCGCGATCGCCCGTCTCTACATTCACCACAATGGAGGAAAATGGCGGCGGTGCCGTGGCTGTAGGCGTCAGATCCACGAGCTCAACACCCTGTTGTGCCAAGTCATCACGCACGACAGTCGTGAGCGGATGCTGTCCTAAAGCCCCGACTAAACGTGCCTGCCCGCCCAGCGCCTGGAACGCGATCGCCGCGTTCGTTGCTGGCCCGCCCGCCGCTAACAGCATGGCCTCAGCCACCTGTTTCTCATTGGGCTGTAGCGATCGCCGAGTTTGATAAAGACAGTCTAAAGTAATGAGCCCGACAAAGACCCCCGTTGTCATTCGAGTCTCCATTCGTTAGCGCCTCAGTTTATCCTGAAGCACAGCCCTCCCAACGAGATTCTGGTGACAGACATCAACGGCTCCGGCACGCTCTACATCGTGGGCACCCCCATTGGCAATTTAGGCGATATGACCTTTCGTGCCATCGAGACGCTGCAGCAGGTGAGTGTGATTGCCGCCGAAGACACGCGCCATACCGGCAAGCTGCTGCAGCACTTTCAGATCGCCACGCCCCAAACGAGCTATCACACCCACAACTGGCGCAAACGCTTGCCCGAACTCTGCGATCGCCTGCAAGCGGGTGATGACGTGGCCTTAGTGAGTGATGCAGGGATGCCTGGCATTTCTGACCCCGGCTATGAGCTGGTCGAAGCCTGTGCAACAGCAGATATTCGAGTGGTGGCGATTCCCGGCGCGACGGCGGCGATCACGGCTCTGTGTGTCTCTGGGTTGCCCCCCCAGCCCTTTGTGTTTGAGGGCTTTTTGCCGCCTAAAGGCCGCGATCGCCGCGATCATCTTGAGCAACTGGCCGCCGAGCATCGCACCCTGGTGCTGTATGAAGCGCCGCATCGACTGCTGACCACCCTGCACGATCTCCACACGGTCATCGAGGGCAGCCGCCCCATCGCCGTCACGCGCGAACTGACCAAACAGTTTGAAGAAGTCTGGCGGGGCTCGCTGGCAGCGGCGATCGCGCATTTCACCGCGACGGCCCCGAAAGGGGAATTCACCCTGGTGCTGGCGGGCAAGGCCGTAGAGCCCGCGCGGCCGCTCTCAACCGCCGAGATCGAACAGCGGCTGACGGCCTTAATCACCGCCGGCTTATCGCGATCGCAGGCCAGTCGTCAACTAGCCCAAGAAACCCCTCATACCAAACGCGAGCTGTATCAAATTGCGATCGGGCTGCCCGATCCCCCAACCACTTGATAGCTATGGCAACCGCCGGCAGCTTACTCAACATGCTTGCAGGTTTAATTCTGTAAGTTACGCACAATTACGCAAAAATCCGCTAAGCTCCATCATGAGCACGCGCCCGACGGATGTCCTTCATTTAAAAAACTGGGTCATGCTATCAAATTTGTTCAGCTCCATCGCTCCGGAGGATGCCCTCCTGAGCATTGTTCCTGACAGCGAATTTTTTGACACTACCTCGGTGCTCGATCTCGTCTCAACCGTGAGCGCAGAGGCTGAGGCATTTTTATTCGATGGGTTAGCAACGCTGGAGACGGCAGTGGGAGAAATCTCCATCGACGCGGGTGTCGTCGACGGCATCCTCACAACGGCCACCGATACTTTTTCAGCTCTCTTTGACGGCCCCGAGTTCCTCACCGAAGCGCTGGCAGTTCTCGCCGATACCACTGGCACGCTGTCCCTCGTTGATGGCATTGTCAATGCCACACTGCAGGTTGAAGATGACCTCTTCGAGGTCGTTGACTTCGACTTAGCCACGTTTGCTGCCGATGGGTTTAGCTTCTTGCTGTCATCGATAGACACCACCCTGCCGATTGAAAACGGCGCATTGTTAATCGATGTCGAAACGGGGCTGGGTCCCGTCAGTGGCGTCATTGATATTGCCGATGGTACCTTGGACGTTGATTTAGACACACCCATTGGGGAGCTGGATTTCACCACTGACTTTGGTTCAGAAGCGGTGTACACCTTTGAGGTGCCGACGCCCTTAGGTACCGTTGATGCCACGCTTAACCTCGACAGTGGCAATCTGGAAATCCCGCTGTTCATCGGTTCTCCCATCATCGTGCCGTTATCTTCCCTGTCGGGCGATCTGGAACTCGCTGACGGTACAGCCACGTTGGCGATCGACAGTCAGTTTGGCCCGATCTCAACCAGCTTTGAAGTGGATGAGCTGGTCAACGATTTAGTCGTCGACACCCTTACTGGCCTGTCGATCGATGCCGCGTTAACACCGGATGGCTTACTCGATGTGTTAGCCACTTCGGGGACAGAGATCTTTGAGACGACGGTGGATCTGGCTGATCTGGGGGCTCAGGCCGTCAGCCTGCTGGAGCAAACCAGTGGTGACATCAGCCTCAATGAAGGACTGATCAGCGGCATCCTTTCTGTGGGCGACGATTCTTTTGAGATTACTGAAACGGTCGCTGACCTCGCTACCTTGCTCACCAATCCGATTGGCGATCTGTTTACGCTGCCCGCTGCAGTTTGACGCGCAGGGGCTGACTGCCCCTAGCGATCGCCTTCACTGACATCCCCGCCTCACTGTAGCGACGGATCGTCACCACGCTACGGTGAGGTATTTTTGTGCCCGCAGGTATAGCAAGCCGCAGTTTGATCAGGTCACCTCAAATGCCTGAAAGCACCATCAAATAGGCTTTTCAATTCTGACTTCCGACTTCTGCATTCCGCCTTCTGCTATATGTTGTCTGCACCATTCGGCCAACTTGGTTCTGCTGTCAGTGCCGCCACTGGCCGTATGTCCCATCGCTGGGTGAGCGATCGCTGGCCCAACCGCATTAACTTGCCAATTTTTTATCGGCAAAAAGATTGATTGTGATTGCTGACGCGTCACATTACCCTGAACAAGGGAACCTCATTATGGTGCGTTTGTCTGGCGGCTCACGTGGCGCTCGCTGGTTTGACGGGGGGCAGCCGGGGTGGATGCGTTTGAGCTAGCTCTTTGCGGTCGATGGCTGAGTTTTGATAGTGCTAATTGATGAAACTTGTTTCCGAACCGAGTATTGACCTGAAAATCCGGCGGATGCAGGAACGGGTGCGCTGGCAGCATGACCAGATTCGCCAGCAGGGTATCGATCAAACGCGTCTATCGATTCAAGGCGCTGGTGACGCTGGTGACGCATTCTCCTTCTTAGTGTTGGGCGACAGCGGCACCGGTCGTCACCGCAGCAGCAGTCCTCAGCGGCAAGTGGCCAAACAGATGATGGCTCACGGGCAAGATGCCCGCTTTGTGATTCACACCGGTGACGTGGTTTATCTGGTGGGTTCGAGTGAGCAATATCGAGAAAACTTCATCAAGCCCTATCGAGAATGGCTAGTAGGGGGGGAAGCTCATAAGCAGATCGCCTACGATCGCATGACTTTCAAAATGCCTTTCTTTCCGGTTTTGGGTAACCACGATTATTATGACTTGCCAAAATTAGTCGGGTTTTTGGCGGGCATCACCGGGCCGCTGCGGTATGTGCTCCGCTCCTATGTCGATATCGATGTGGGGTGGCACGGCTCGTATCAGGGCGATGCTTACGCCCGAGCCTTTTTAGATTATTTGCAGGGCGTGCCCGAGCGGCGGCTTGACGAGCACCTGACTAAGTATTACCCCCACTCTCCAGCGGGCGATCGCTGTCTGGCTTATCAGCCCGGTCACTACACGCGATTGCCCAATCGCTACTACACCTTTCGCTATGGTGGCATCGATTTCTTTGCCCTCGATTCCAACACGTTCAACCAGCCGCTGCCCTTTACTGCCAGCGATAACCCAGAGGCCAGTCGGCAACGATTGCAAACCGAGCGCCGTCAGTTAGAGGCGCAGAAGGCAAAGCTGCTACAACGACTCAGTGCCGCTGCTATTGGCTCCACGAATGCCGATGAGCGCGAAGACTGCACCGGCCAGATCGAAGAAATTGACGAAGCCATTTACGACATCGATAAACAGCTCTCTAATGACCCTCAGTCAACGGTTGATCGAGAACAGCTGGATTGGCTTCGCGATCGCCTGATTGCGTCCTGGCAAGATGCTGACGTGCGAGGACGGATCTTGTTTTTTCATCACCCGCCCTACGTGACCGAAGCCACCAAATGGAAACAGGGACAAACCCTTGCCATCCGTCATCATTTGCGTCAGGTCTTAGATGCCGTTCTCGTTGAAGTGGCAGAGATCACCCAGGGGCAACCTCTGCTTAATCTCGTCCTTTGTGGTCATGCCCACTGCTTGGAATATTTGAAAACTCTGGATACCGGTCACGGCGATGCCCATATTCCTTGGGTGGTTTGCGGCGGCAGCGGCTATAGTTTGCGGCGGCAGCGAGCGGCGGGTTCTGAACTGACCGAACGCGTTGACGGCGAGGAAAAACCGGTCGCATCTTCCCGCTTGTTTGTGGGGCGATCGGGCAAAGGCTCTACTCTCAAACGCCCCTACAGCGGCTTACGCATCGATGTTGCCGACGGTACACCCCTGAAGTTATCGATTACTCCCGTTTTAGCCGAGAAACTGCCAGATAAGTGGCACCCACATACGCTCAAAACCATCGAACTTTGACCTATGTATGGCAGGCATCGCCAGTCCAGTGAAGACTATGCTGTGGAGTCACTTTGCTGCGGTGCTAAGGAGTAGCGGGCTTCTATAGCAATCCGCATAAAGGTCTAATCGGTTAAAGTGGTCGAAAGTTTAGAG
>ERZ1740060.335-NODE-335-length-31635-cov-23.450507_pt1 | contig 31635 bp, 29 predicted proteins | sample MGYA00581743_ERZ1740060 | MGnify/ENA primary metagenome ERZ1740060 (study PRJEB43018, sample SAMN04849235) | marine metagenome | isolation source: floating plastic debris | place: Pacific Ocean | collected 2008-08-27 | study: EMG produced TPA metagenomics...
GTCGAGAACACCAGATCGCCTAAATTTGACCGGGCATCATCTTCAACCTGTTTAGCAAGGTTGTTCCGGCTATCATGCATCGTCAACACAACACCCTCAATCCTGAGACTTGCATTGGCCGTCTGACGAACTTCTTTTACTGTCAGCAAGAGTTGCGACAGCCCTTCCAGGGCAAAGAACTCACTCTGCAGTGGTACCAATACTGAATCGGCAGCAACCATTGCATTGACAGTCAATATGTTGAGCGACGGTGGACAATCAATCAGTATATAGTCTAGCTCAAGGGCCTTCATCGCAGGTTGGCGCAAGGCATCGTGAAGGACAAAACTGCGCTTTTCATTTGAGATCAGCTCCATGTCAGCAGAGCTGAGATCCGTTGTGGCAGGGATAATCGTCAGACCGTCGACATTAGTTTCACGCGCTGCTTCCATTGGAGAAGTGTCTCCAAGGAGCATATCGTAAACCGTATGGGTCCGGTCTTCTGCCTCAATGCCAAGACCCGTCGATGCGTTCCCTTGAGGGTCAATATCGACCAAGAGAATGTTCAAACCACCCTCCGCCAATGCCGCTGCAAGATTAATCGTCGTCGTCGTTTTCCCGACACCGCCTTTCTGATTTGCTATCGCAATAATTCGAGGTGCCGCAGAATGAATAGGGTCAGACACGAACCACCTCTTTAATCCTCAAGACAACCGCGTCAGCATGGGTTTGGCTTTGAACGCACTCATAATCGAAATGCCATGAGTCGCGCGCTGCGTCGATCTCATTCTTATATTGAGCGCCTTTTTGTAGAAGAAAGAGGCTTCCGGGTTTGGCGTGACGAACCGCGAGTTCAAGCAACTTTGGAAGGGGTGCGAGCGCTCGCGCGCTGACGACATCTGCCCCTACTGGATCTGCCCCTTCAATTCGTTTGGGTACGACTTTTGCCTGAAGTTCAAATTTTGCAATCATGGTTGTTAGGAAAGCGCATTTGCGAGTGTCGCTCTCGATCAATGTGAAGTTAGTTACATCCCCCTCGCCCCGTGCAAGAATTGCTAGGACAAGCGCGGGCAAACCACCTCCAGACCCAATATCGCACCAGGCATCTGTTTTTTGTGGCCTCAAGGACCAAATTTGCGCTGAATCAAGGATATGCCGTCGCCAAACGTCATCCTGCGTCGATGGCGCAATGAGATTGATACGGCGCGTCCATTTTAGAAGATCTTCCGAGAATTGGCGTAAGACTTCTTCTGTTTCACGTGAAACATTGAGGCCGCCACAAAGCTGAACACTCATCAGCCTGCCTTTGCCCGCTTTGCTTGCCGAAGCTTCGCCAAAAGTAAGGTGAGTGCAGCAGGTGTCATACCATCAATGCGACCTGCCTGGCCAAGCGTTGTAGGGCGCACGAGGTTCAATTTCGCCTTGAGCTCGTTTGACAGCCCCTGAATGCCATCATACCCGAACGATTGCGGAATCAGCATTTCTTCATCCTTACGAACCGCTTCGGCATCACGCTCCTGTCGGTCCAGATAGTTAACGTAAAGCGCTTCGCGGCCAATTTGGACTTGAATATCGATCGGGATATCCGCCAACTCAGATTCAAGCGTGACGAGATCATCAAAAGTGACATCAGGAAATGTCAAAACCTGAATGCCGTCCCTGCGAACACCATCCTGGTTTACCGCCTTACCAAGATCTGCAAGTTGCTTTGGCGTGATGCTCATTCCGCGAAGACGACGACGCGCTGATAATAGCCCGCCAGATTTTCGATCAAAGCTCGCCTTCCGCTGCTCTGAGACGATACCCAGTTCGATTGCCTTTGGCGTCAAGCGCTGATCTGCGTTGTCTGCACGAAGAGACAACCGAAACTCGGCGCGTGAGGTAAACATGCGGTAAGGCTCAGTAACGCCACGCGTTACAAGATCATCGATCATAACGCCAATATAAGAATCTGCGCGGCTAAAGAGGATACTGCTTTTCCCGATCACTTGCGCCGCCGCGTTCAGGCCCGCAACCAATCCTTGCGCCGCCGCTTCTTCGTAGCCCGTCGTTCCGTTAATCTGACCAGCAAGAAACAACCCTCGGAGCTTTGTTAGCTCCAAAGTTGCACTCAAAGCGCGAGGATCAACATAATCATATTCTATCGCATAGCCCGGTTGAAGAATTTCGACCTGCTCAAGCCCCTTGATCGAACGTACATAAGCCTGTTGAACATCCTCTGGCAGCGATGTGGAAATGCCGTTCGGATAGATCACATCATTAGAAAGACTTTCGGGTTCCAGGAAAATCTGATGGCTGCTTTTATCTGCGAATCTAACGACTTTATCCTCGATTGAGGGGCAATAGCGCGGCCCAACCCCATCGATACGACCCCCATACATCGCGGAGCGTTCTAGATTATCTTCGATAATCTGGTGGGTCTGCGCATTTGTGTGCGTGATGCCGCAAGAAATCTGTCGGGCAAATGGTTCAGAGGATAAGAATGAAAAAAGTGTCGGCGTTTCATCCGCCGGCTGTGTATCAAGCTGACTCCAGTTAATTGTCTTTCCATTTAAACGGGGTGGCGTCCCCGTTTTCAATCGTCCAAGAGGAAGATCCAGCGCATCCAACCTTTGCGCAAGAGCATCAGCAGGTGCATCACCCATCCGACCGCCACCATAAGCGACATCGCCAATATGGATCACACCCCTTAGGAAGGTTCCTGTCGTCAGCACAACAGCTTTTGCTGCGATTTCACTCTCATCACCAAGGCGGACACCGCGTACCGTTTCGCCAGAGACAAGTAAGTCAGAAACCTCACCTTCGATAACTGTCAGATTTGGTGTGTGCGCAATCTCTGCCTGCATCGCAGCTTTGTAGATAACGCGATCTGCTTGAGCACGAGGACCTTGAACAGCAGGTCCCTTACGGCGATTAAGCAAGCGAAACTGTATGCCAGCACGATCTGCAATGCGGCCCATGATGCCATCCATCGCATCAATCTCGCGGACAAGGTGCCCTTTTCCAAGGCCTCCAATCGCTGGATTACACGACATAACGCCCAAATCATTCTTGCGCAGCGTTACAAGAGCCGTTTCAGCTCCTATACGTGCAGAGGCGGCTGCGGCTTCACAGCCAGCATGACCACCACCAATAATGATAACATCAAACGAATGTTTCACGTGAAACACTCCTACTTCCCAAGACAAAAGTTTGCGAACACGTCATCCAATATATGCTCAACATCAACGAGTCCAATAAGTGAGCTGAGGTTACGAATGGCTTGGCGAAGGCTTTCAGCCGCCAAGTCATATACATCTGGACCACGCTCCAATTGGCAGCAAACATCAGTCAAGGCAGTCTGCGCTGCCTGCATTGCATAGCGATGCCGTGCATTGATGGCTGCTCCAACGCCAAGTGATCTATGACTAAGGATATCCGCGATCTTTGAGATAAGCAGATCAACGCCCTCACCCGTTTTTCCAGAGATTCCTGACCCTGTTATATCTGCTTTAGCCTTCAGAATGATGTCGTCTGAACGTGGCTCAAAGGGTGGCAGCTCTGTGGCCCCGATGAGAAACACACACAAGTCAGCATCCTGTGCTTTTTGTTTTGCGCGTTCTATACCAAGGCTTTCGACAATATCTTCTGTTTCACGAATGCCGGCAGTATCTAGCAGTGTTACGGGTAAACCCGCGATATCCATCGAGACCTCGATCACATCGCGGGTGGTCCCTGCAACCTCGGATGTGATTGCAGCATCTCGACCTGCAAGACGATTTAAGAGCGTCGACTTACCAACATTTGGCGCGCCAACAATGGCCACTCGATATCCATCGCGGATCCGTTCCGCCGCATAACTACCACTGATCTGTGCCTCTAGAGAAACGCTGGTGCTCTCCACTAAAGCACGCACATCACTAGTTACATCGACGGGCACTTCTTCATCTGCGAAGTCAATGGTGGCCTCAAGCAAGCTTGCCGCATGTATCAAATCTTTGCGCCATACGGCGACCTTGTCAGCCATTTCGCCGGACATGATACGCATAGCTTGTTTGCGCTGCGCTTCAGTCTCGGCTTCAATCAAATCAGACAGCGCTTCGACCTGGGATAAATCCAGGCATCCGTTCTCTAAAGCACGGCGTGTGAACTCACCCGGTTCGGCAAGGCGAGTGTCAGGTAAAGTTGAGAGCTCTGCCAAAACGGCCTTCTGAATAGCGATACTGCCGTGAAGATGCAGTTCAACAACATCTTCGCCCGTGAAACTGTGGCCATGTTTGAACGTCACAACCACTGCTTGATCGATCGGCATACCTGACTGATCGCGAATAATCCGCAAGGATGTCTGCCGCGGTTCGGGAAGCGTCCCGCACAGTGTTTCACCAACTGAAAAAGCATGTGGCCCGGAAATCCGGACCACCGATACCCCTGCTTTTCCAGGCGCTGTTGCTAAAGCAAAGATCGTTTCCAAGGGTTGGCCCCTTTAAAGATCAGGTATTCATGGAATCGAAAAATTCCGAATTTGTCTTGGTCTGCTTCAACTTGGAGATCAGGAACTCAATCGCATCTGTTGTTCCCATTGGGTTCAAGATCCGACGCAAGACATAAGTTTTCTGAAGATCGATCTTGTCGACCAACAATTCTTCTTTCCGTGTACCGGATTTAAGAATGTCCATAGCGGGGAAGACGCGTTTATCCGCAACCTTGCGATCCAATACGATCTCGGAGTTACCAGTGCCTTTGAACTCCTCAAAGATCACCTCATCCATCCGGCTACCGGTATCAATAAGGGCCGTGGCGATGATAGTCAGTGATCCACCTTCTTCAATATTTCGCGCTGCACCAAAGAACCGCTTGGGCCGTTGCAGCGCGTTTGCATCAACACCACCTGTTAAAACCTTACCAGAGGAGGGCACGACTGTGTTAAAAGCTCTACCAAGTCTTGTTATAGAATCTAGAAGAATAACAACATCTCGTTTATGTTCTACAAGACGCTTGGCTTTTTCGATCACCATTTCTGATACCGCAACGTGACGCGTCGCAGGTTCGTCGAAGGTTGATGAGATCACCTCACCCTTCACGGAACGCTGCATGTCCGTTACCTCTTCCGGCCGCTCATCGATCAAAAGAACGATAAGATAACACTCCGGGTGGTTCTTCTCGATTGAGGATGCGATGTTTTGCAACAAGACCGTCTTACCAGTCCGAGGCGGAGCAACGATCAAGCTTCGCTGACCCTTACCAATAGGTGAGACAAGATCAATGATACGTGCAGAGCGATCCTTGATCGTTGGGTCTTCGACTTCCATCGTAAGCCGCTCATCCGGGTAAAGTGGCGTAAGATTGTCGAAATTAATCTTGTGTCGTGCTTTTGCAGGATCTTCGAAGTTAATCGAGGTGACTTTCGTCATGCAGAAGTAACGCTCATTATCATCAGGTGCGCGGATCACACCCTCAACAGTGTCCCCTGTTCGCAGCGAAAACTGGCGGATCATGTCGGGTGAGACGTAGATATCATCAGGACCAGGCAGATAGTTCGCTTCAGGTGATCTTAAGAAACCGAACCCATCCTGCAGAACCTCCAACACGCCCTCGCCAGAGATCTCCCAACCATCCTCGGCACGCTCCTTCAGGATCGAGAACATCATCTCGCCCTTGCGCATCGTTGATGCGTTCTCGATCTCAAGCTCTTCTGCCATCGACAGTAAGTCTTTTGGCGTCTTCGCTTTAAGATCCGCGAGGTTAAGCGTTTCTTTCATCATATCTTCGGGCATCGGATATCGTTCCAGCTCGACGCCGTTTCAGTCACGACGGAGCATTAGGGTTTAAGAAGGAAAACAGCATCCAGAACAGGCGCTGCAGATCGGATAGGCTGAGTTTAGCTGAAAGTCAATCTTAGAGCGGTTTCACCACGACTGAGATTACAATGACGACCATCAAGAGTGTCGGCACCTCATTCATAATCCGGTAGGTACGCCCTTCGGTTTCATAAGAGCCCGCAGCCAACAACTTGCGATGTTTTGCGAGCCACATATGAAACCAGGTCATCCCAAGGATCGAGACAAGTTTGGTGTATGGCCAGACAGCAGACCAATCAACCGCACCCGTACCCACAAGCAATAGCCCGAAAATCCAAGCTGCGATCATCGAAGGGTTCATAATCAGGCGAAGCAATTTCTGCTCCATCATTACAAAAACAGAAGCCATCTCTTCATTGTCCTTCGCACGCTCAACGTGATGCACGTACAAGCGTGGCAAATAGAACAGGCCAGCCATCCATGCCAGAACTGACATAATATGGAACGCCTTCAGCCAAAGATAGAGATCAGCGAGCATGATACCTCCTGCGAACTCTCAGGCAGCCTTAAATAAATATAATAGAGAAGGAAATGATGATGATTTTGTAGGGGGTATGCGCTGCCGTGGATAAAATCTTTTCCACCAAGTTATTCAAATAGTATCGATAGCTCTAAAGAGCAATAAAACATTTAATACCAATAACTTAGATATCACAGACCTGTATGATAAGGCTGGGGAACTGATCTATACACAGGCGTAACTTATTCTTATCAACGGTTGACGAAAACCATGAGGCTTGATGAAACAGAGCAAGTTTTCAGGGGTGAAGGGCTTTGCCAGAAAATAGCCCCTTTTATCCCGATCTTAAGCGTCTGATTCCTCCACAGGGTGATACACATGGCCGACCGCATCATCCTTGCTTCTGGCTCTGAAATCAGAGCGACCCTTCTTCGGAATGCCGGTGTTACATTTGATGTCCGAAAACCGCGTGTCGATGAGGACATGCTGAAAGCATCTCTTTTAGCAGAGGATGCAAAGCCGCGTGACATAGCTGACGCCCTTGCTGAAATGAAAGCACTTCGCGTTTCCGAGAAGGAACCTGATGCGCTTGTGGTTGGGTGCGATCAAGTCCTGGAACACAAAGGCGTGCTTTTCTCAAAGCCCCAAGACAAGACGGAACTCCGTGCGCAATTGCAGCAGCTCTCCGGCGAGAGGCACACCCTACTTTCTGCGGCTGTTATCTACGAAAGCGGTAAACCGCTTTGGCGTCATGTGGGTATCGTGCGCCTGATGATGCGGGACATCTCTGAGGCTTACCTTGATGAGTACATCGAACGGAATTGGGATGGTGTGCGCCATAGCGTTGGTGGTTATAAACTCGAGGAAGAAGGCGTGCGCCTCTTCGCTCAGGTCCAAGGTGATTACTTTACCATTCTGGGTTTGCCATTGATCGAGCTCTTGTCATATCTCTCATTGCGCGGAACACTCACATCATGAGCGTTAAAACCATCCCTCTTGCTGGTGTGATTGGTGATCCGATTGCCCATAGCAGATCGCCCCAGTTACATGGACACTGGCTCAAACGCTACGGCCTGCCAGGACAGTACATTCCGCTCCATGTCACGGCCAGCACATTAAAAGACACGATCGAGCTGTTGCCGAAGCTTGGGTTCGTTGGGCTCAATATCACGATCCCTCATAAAGAAGCGGTGATAGAGCTTGCCGATATTGTAACTGATCGTGCGGCATTGATGGGCGCAGCCAATACGCTGATTTTCCGCAAAGATGGTAAAGTCCATGCTGATAACACTGATGGTTATGGCTTCTTGGAAAACCTGCGATCTGGTGCACCGGATTGGCATCCTACCCGGGGGCCAGCTGCTGTTTTCGGGGCGGGTGGTGCCAGTCGAGCGGTGGTCGCTGCATTGCTTGAAGCAGGTGTTCCGCAGATTTTTCTTACGAACCGAACCCGGCAGCGTGCTGAATACCTTCAGAAGGAATTTGGTAGCAAAATCAAAGTGATTGATTGGGTTAAGGCAGGAAACATCCTCGAAGACTCTGCTACGGTTATCAATACGACATCTCTTGGGATGACAGGACATTCCGAACTACGTGTGCCTCTGGATGGATTGCGCAGTGATGCTGTAGTGACTGATTTGGTCTATGCCCCGCTTGAGACGAAACTTCTGCGTGATGCGCGAGAGATTGGATGCACCACTGTCGACGGCTTGGGCATGCTACTTCATCAGGCTGCCCCGGCATTTGAGCGTTGGTTCGGCAAACGCCCTGACGTTGATGACGCACTTCGCCAAGCTGTTTTATCATGATTGTTGGGCTCACTGGCTCAATCGGGATGGGAAAATCGACGACGGCAGCCATGTTTCGCGCCCGGGGAGTTCCCGTGTGGGATGCGGATGAGGCTGTGCGCACGCTTTACGCAAAGGATGGCGCTGCAGTGAAAGCGCTAGGCGCGCGTTTTCCATCTGCGGTCGTCGATGGCGCGGTCTCCCGCGATGTTCTGAAATCGCTGATTGCTGCGGATCACGAGGTGCTCAAACAGCTTGAAGCGATTGTGCATCCGTTGGTCGCTGCCAATCGGCAGATGTTTTTGGATCAACACCGGGATGATCTTGTGCTCCTTGATATTCCACTCCTTTTTGAGACGGGCGCCGATGCGGCTGTAGACAAGATCGTTGTCGTCTCGATTTCTTCCGATATTCAGCGTGCGCGTGTTCTGGCACGAGGTACGATGACAGAGGCTGAATTCGACACTATTCTTGCCAAACAGCTGCCAGATTCAGAAAAAAGACGGCGCGCAGATTATGTAATTGAAACGGCCTCAATCGAGGAAGCTGAACGGCGAGTTTCAGAGATCTTAGAGGATTTGAAGGAGCACCATCATGCGTGAGATCGTACTTGATACGGAAACCACAGGCTTTGAACCCAGCGAAGGTGATCGTATTGTCGAGATCGGTGCGGTTGAACTATGGAACCACGTGGCGACTGGCAAAACGTATCATCAATATATCAATCCCGAACGTTCGATGCCCAATGCGGCGTTTGAAGTACATGGTCTTGGTGATGATTTTTTACGCGATAAGCCGGTTTTTGCAGATGTCGCCCAGGCATTTGTAGATTTCATCGGTGATGCAAAGTTGGTGATCCACAACGCAGCTTTCGATATGAAATTCCTTAACGCTGAATTGGGTTGGGTGAAACGCCCGGTGTTGCCCATGGATCAGGCCATCGACACGCTCATGATCGCGCGAAAGAAGTATCCGGGCTCGCCTGCGTCGTTGGATGCACTTTGTCGGCGCTTTGGTATCGATAATTCATCGCGCACATTACACGGCGCATTGCTCGATTCTGAGATTTTGGCAGAAGTGTATCTTGAATTAATCGGTGGCAAACAGCCCGATTTTGGGCTGAGTACATCATCGAAAACCGCAGATATGACTCAGATCGGAGAAGACTGGCGCCCAAAGCCGCGCCCAAACGCCCTTCCACCGCGGCTTACTGATGAGGAAGAAGCGGCCCACAAAGCATTTGTTGAAAAGCTTGGCGATGCCGCTTTGTGGGCGCGGTAATCAGTTCGCCGGTGCGGCAGCCTTTTCTGCTTCCATCCGCTTGGCAATTTCAGAGCGATAAAGCGCCATAAAGTCGATATTTTCGAGGTTGAGAGGCGGGAAGCCACCGTCACGACTGACGTCTGACACAATGCGCCGCAGGAATGGGAACAACATCCGTGGGCATTCAATCAGCAGGAATGGATGCATCTGTTCATCTGGGACATTTTCGATATGGAAGATGCCCGCATATTCCAATTCCATGATGAAAAGCGTTTCACCGCCATCTTTCGCCTTCGATGTGATCTGTGTTTTTACGACCACTTCGAACTGATGTTCGGTTGGTCGCTTTTTTGCATCCAGGTTCACCTGAACCTGAACATCGGGTGTGACTTCACCAGAGACACCTTTCTGCGCTAGAATATTTTCGAACGACAGATCGCGAATGAACTGCGCGAGGATCTGCATTTTCACCTGAGGCGCGGGTTGCTGATCGGCGGCTCCGTTTGTTTCAGCCATGGAACTACTCCTGAATAAGATTTGCCGCGCGTGTATCACTCTGCCGGGGCAGTCTCAATGCCTCGTCCAACCAGAAGGACCGCTGGAGGGCCGCTTTGACGTGTCAATTTCTTCAAACTCGCCGTCAATGACATTACTTTGGGGCGCTCTTGGCCTTGAGTCTTGCCTCATCTCCGGACCCATTGCGAAAGACTGGACTTTAATCTTTGTCCGCAAATAGCGGAAAAGCGCCGTTCTGACGCCTGGGATCAGCAAAGCAAAGCCGACGGCATCCGTAAAGAAGCCTGGCGTTAAGAGCAGCGCGCCGGAAAAAAGGATCATTGCGCCATGGGCTAAAGGTTCTGTTGGATCATCCAGCTCAGAAAATGAACGACGCACGTTTGTCAGCGCCGTAATCCCCTGTGATCTTACAAGCCAAGTGCCAAGAATCGCGGTTAGAATGACCGTGCCGATCGTTGGCCAAAAGCCGATCAGACCGCCAATTTGCAGAAAAAGCGCGATCTCAATCAGTGGAACTGCAAGAAAGGCGATGAACAACCACATTGGGGACCTCTCGTCTAAGTGCTGCGGTGGACTTGACCCACTACCTGACTTACATATGTCCGTTGTGTGCACGTTACCATGCCCCGCCCCTGAAAGAGGTTTCAATGAGCTCTGCCCTTATCCAGATTTTGGTTCTTGCTGGCATCGCAGTTTTCCTGATTCTGCGCCTGAAAAGTGTGCTTGGAACACGCGAAGGCTTTGAGAAGCCGCCCGTGCCCCTTCAGGATTCGTCCTCGCGTCCATCCCGCCCGGACTTTGAGGTCATCGAAGGTGGCCCCGACCATGACATTACCGATCACGTTGATGAGAAATCTGCCGCGGCCGAGGCTTTGGCCAAGATGAAGGGCGTTGATGGCAACTTTAGCGTCAGCGAGTTTCTTCAAGGCGCACGTGGCGCGTATGAAATGATCTTGATGGGGTTCGAAAAAGGCGAGATGGAAGAGCTAAAGCCGTTTCTTGATGACGACGTCTATGAAAGCTTCTCCTCTGTCGTTGATGCCCGCGAAGAGCAGGGACTGACTATTGAAGCAGACTTCCGCGGTGTGCGTGAGATGAGCCTTGTTGCAGCTGAGTTTGATCCCGAAACAACCGAAGGCGAAGTTTCAGTTCGATTTGTCGGTGAGCTTACGTCCGTTGTACGTGACAATGGCGGTGACATTGTCGAGGGCCATCCAAGCGAGGTTAAGCGTCAGAAAGACGTGTGGACTTTCGCCCGTGTGATGGGATCCGACGATCCGAATTGGCGGCTTGTCGCGACAGGCGAATGAGCCATCCCCTCGGGGCGGCTCTCTTAGGGTTGGCGCTGACTATGTGTGCTTCCGGCAGTGCCGCGGACATCACCGTCACTCCGCTTGAATTTTCCGATCTCGACGGTTGGCAAGATGACGATCACACCGCTGCGTTTGATGTGTTCCGCAATACTTGTGTTGATTTAAAAGACCCTGACTGGTTGTCTCTGTGTGCGGTAGCCAGTCAACAAAAAGACGCTCGAACATTTTTTGAGGTGTTCTTTAAACCGGTTCTGATGACCGATCAGAAAGACCCCCTCTTTACTGGCTACTATGAACCCGAGTTAGATGGTTCACGGACGAAAACCGCCCAGTTTTCTCACCCACTTTATCGCACTCCACCGGAAGTCACGCCCGGTACGCCATGGCTCACCCGTAAAGAGATTGAAGATAGCGGTACGTTGGCCGACCGCAATCTTGAAATTGTTTGGATTGAAGATCCGGTCGATAAATTCTTTTTGCAAATTCAAGGCTCTGGTCGAATTAAGCTTCCTGATGGCGATATGGTCCGCGTCGGGTATGGCGGTAAGAATGGGCATGAATATCGCTCTATCGGACAGGAACTTATCCGTAGGCAGGTCTTTCAACCACATCAGGTTTCTGCGCAAGTCATCCGCAAATGGGTGAAGGATAACCCGGTCGATGGACGTGCCCTTCTTCACCATAACGATTCGTATGTTTTCTTCCGCGAGGTGAGTGAGGTTCCCGCGGAAAAAGGACCGCTTGGTGCGATGAACCGGTCTATTACCGAGAAGCGTTCGATCGCTGTTGATCCAGCTATCGTACCGCTTGGTGCCCCTGTTTGGATTGAGAAAGAAGGCGCCGACCCGATGCGTCGTTTGATGGTGGCGCAAGATACGGGGTCAGCGATCAAAGGTGCGCAGCGCGCTGATATATTCTATGGAACCGGTGATGAGGCAGGCCGTCTTGCCGGTCAGGTTCGGGACAGTGGGCGTATGATTGTGCTTTTGCCGATCCAACGTGCGTTTGCAATGCTCACGGAGCCTGAAACATGAGCCGTAAGCGACGGCTTGTCCGCCCTGAAGAGGTCGAGTTGTGGAAGCAAGTTGCAGAAACAGCTGTGCCGATGCATCCGGTGAAGCGGACTGCAACGATCAATCAGCCTCCCAAAAAGCCAATCTCCGCGCGGCGCGACATACCTTCGTTTACCGTTGGTCAGAAAGTGAGTCGCGCCCCTGTTCATGATCTGAAGCCAGATTTACAGGATCATTTTCGAAGCGCCCCTTTGCAGATGGATCAGAAGTCCTTTACCCGGATGAAGCGTGGCAAGCTGTCACCGGATGCGCGGATTGATTTGCATGGCATGACCTTGTCGCAAGCGCATCCGGCGCTCAATCGGTTCATCCTATCATCCTACGGTTCCGGCGCGCGGCTGGTGTTGGTTATCACTGGCAAGGGACGCACCTCGCAGAATGATGGGCCAATTCCAACGCCCCGCGGCATCCTCCGCCATCAGGTTCCGCAATGGCTAAGACAAGGCGCATTGGCACAAGTCGTGATGCAGGTTGCACCAGCTCACATAAAGCATGGCGGTGACGGTGCCTATTACGTCTATTTACGTCGCCAACGGTAACAGCCTGTGGTTGCGATATATGCCAATCCCGGCCAACCCGCATGCAATCAAAAAGTAAGCGGCAAAGCCAAGCATTTGATTGCTAAGACTTAGACCTTTATCCAGCAAGAAGCCCGTCAAGCCCGGCCCAATGGCAGAGCCAAGCACCATAATTGCAGCAGCCATGGATTTGATCCCGCCGATATGGCGTGTGCCGTAAAACTCGGCCCAGAACGCAGTCGGGACAGTCGCATTTGCACCGACCGTCGCCGCCATCAGCGCCACACCCAGAGCGGCGCCAAGGATTGTGTCTGCAAGACCAAGCACGGCAAAGGCCGCGACCATTGGAAGTTGATAGACGGGGATCATGCGCGCAGTTCCAACCTTATCGATTAGAATGCCAGAGCCGATCGTCGCGCCAATACTGATAAGTGTGTATAGCGGAAAAAGTGCGACAAGCTGAATATGCGTCCACCCTTTCTCCATGGCCAGCGGCACCTGCTGGAAGAAGAATGCGGTCACGAACGCGGCAGGCCCTAGAAGCGTCGGGATCATTAGCCAAAAGAGCGGATGTTTCACGGCATCGCCTCTTGTCCAGTGCTGATGGCGCATCCCGACGGCCTGTGTTTCTTTTGCAATCGCTTGGGGTGTTCTTTCTTCGCGTAAAAGCCAAAGCAGAACAGGGATCGCTATCACACAAAACACAGCACTGATGCCCCAATGTAGACGCCAGCTGACGACGGCCATCAACGCCACGAAAGAGAGCGGTAGAATGGCTTCGCCCAATGCGAAACCCACTGCCGCTGTGGATAGGGCCTTCCCGCGCGTCTTGATGAACCAGCGTGTCATTGCCACGGCGGCGACATGGCTCATCATGCCTTGCCCTGAAAACCTTAGCAGGAAAATGACGCCGAACAGCATCCAGGCCGCTGGTGCGATTGCCATGGTGAGACACGCCACCGCAAGCAATGCTAAAACCAATGGACCTAAGACGCGAACCCGGAAGATATCAGTCAAGACACCAGCCCAAACCATAACAATGGCCGAGATGGTGGTCGCAACTGCATAAAGGCTGCCCCAAGCGGAATGGCTCAAGTCGAAGTCACTTCGGATCTGCTCGGAGTAGATCGAGATGAAGAAAGTCTGTCCAAAGCTTGAAAAGAACGTCAGCAGCATTCCTGCGCCAAGCCAGCGCGCATTGTCGCGCAGAAACCTTCCGATCATCAAAGGATGCTAAAGGACATAACGGCTGATATCGGCAGACTTGATGAATTCGCCCAAATGTTCACGAACGAATGTGTCGTTTACCGTCACCTCGTCGCCCGACCGATCAGGCGCGCTGAACGAGAGGTCTTCGAAAACGCGCTCCATCACGGTGTAAAGGCGGCGTGCACCGATGTTCTCAACGGTTTCGTTCACCTGTGCAGCAATTTCGGCAAGTGCTTTGATGCCGTCCTCGGTGAAGGTGACAACGACCTCTTCGGTGCCCATCAGGGCCGTATACTGCAAGGTCAGCGCATTGTCAGTTTCCGTCAGAATCCGTACAAAATCCTCTTCGGTGAGCGCGCGTAACTCAACCCGAATGGGCAGCCGACCCTGTAGCTCAGGCAGCAGATCGGACGGCTTTGCAATATGAAACGCACCCGAGGCGATGAAAAGGATATGGTCTGTTTTGACAGGCCCGTATTTCGTTGAAACAGTTGTTCCTTCGATCAACGGCAATAGATCGCGTTGCACACCTTCACGACTGACATCGCCGCCACGCGCGTCTGAGCGGGCGCAAACCTTGTCGATTTCGTCCAGAAAAACGATGCCGTTTTGTGCAACTGCTTCAAGTGCAGCGGCGTTTACGGTTTCATCATCCAATAGTTTGTCGGCTTCTTCGCTGATGAGTGTGTCATAGCTTTCTGCCACTGTCAGTTTGCGCTTGACCGTGCGTCCGCCAAAAGCCTTTCCCAGCATATCACCCAGGTTCATCATCCCGCCCATACCAGCGCCAGGCTGACCCGGAATTTCAAACATAGGAGGTGACGTGCTTTCTGCGACTTCAAGCTCGATCACTGTGTCATCTAGCTCACCGGATTTTAGCTTTTTGCGGAACATATCTCGCGTGCTTTCACGGGCCTCCGTTCCAGCGATTGCTTCTATAACCCGCTCTTCTGCAGCAGCATGGGCTTTGGCTTTGACATCCTCGCGCATGCTTTCGCGGGTCATGGCAATCGCACTATCAACCAGATCGCGAACGATCTGTTCAACATCGCGGCCGACATACCCGACTTCGGTAAATTTCGTAGCTTCAACCTTGATGAAGGGAGCCCGTGCGAGTTTGGCGAGACGGCGTGAAATTTCGGTTTTTCCAACACCGGTTGGGCCGATCATGAGGATGTTTTTGGGGTAAACTTCATCGCGTAGATCGTCGCCAAGCTGCTTGCGCCGCCAGCGATTGCGAAGCGCTACAGCCACAGCGCGTTTTGCGTCTTTCTGACCGATAATGAAACGATCAAGCTCCGAGACGATTTCGCGGGGTGTCAGGTCGGTCATGTGCTGATCGTCTCCACAGTCAGGTTGCCATTCGTGTAGACGCAGATGTCAGCGGCAATCGCCATGGCCTTCCGGGCGATCTCTTCAGCGTCAAGATCGGTTTCCATGAGGCCGCGAGCCGCGGCAAGGGCAAAGTTGCCGCCAGAACCAATTGCGGTCACGTCATGCTCTGGCTCCAACACGTCGCCAGCGCCAGTGATGACATAAAGATCAGCGCCATCGGATACGATCAACATCGCCTCCAGTTTCTGCAAATATTTATCGGTGCGCCAGTCTTTCGCCAGTTCAACAGAAGCGCGTGCCAGTTGGCCGGGTGTCGCTTCCAGCTTCTTCTCGAGCCGCTCAAGAAGGGTAAACGCATCTGCTGTCGATCCGGCAAAACCGGCAACAACGTCATATCCGCCAGGCGTTAGCCGCCGTACTTTTTTGGCGGTGCCTTTCATCACTGTTTGCCCAACGCTGACCTGACCATCGCCGGCAATGACGACCTTACCGCCTTTGCGAACGCCGATAATAGTTGTGCCGTGCCATCCGGGAAATGTGTCGTCAGCCATTGCGGCCTCCTGTCTTAAGTCTTTGATATATGGCCGCCACGCCAAACCGCTACAAGGCTTCAAAGAAAAGGGCGCCACTTGGGCGCCCTTGGCATTCGATCGATTTAAATACTTAGAGCGACTCGTCGATCCAGCTTTGGAGTGCCGCTTTCGGAGCTGCGCCAGCGCGGTTCGAAATCACTTCGCCATCCTTGAACATAAACAGCGCAGGAATTCCGCGCACACCCATCGCAGCAGCAGATCCCGGGTTGCTGTCAACATCGACCTTCACGATTTTGACCTTGCCTTCGTATTCGGCAGACAGCTCTTCAAGAGCGGGGCCGATCTGTTTGCAAGGACCACACCATTCGGCCCAGAAATCGACCAGAACAGGAACATTGGCATTCTTCACTTCGGCATCGAAAGTGTTGTCAGTGACAGCGACGGTGGCCATGAGAGCTCTCCTTGGCATGAGGTTTGAGCGATGAAGTTAGGGACGCTGCGTTCTGCCGTCAAGACGTGCCGACGCGATCCAACGCTGCGCTCACGAGGCTGTGTGGCAGTCGCATGATGCTAGGACCCGCAGTCCATACAATGGCGGTTTCGATCTGATGATCTGGAAAAATCTGGGCAAGCCCGTATTGGTAGGCCGCCATCTGCCGCAAAAGGCCATCTGGCGTCTGCTCGGGCGTTGGCGGAACAACGCGGTTCGATTTGAAGTCGACAGCCAGGACTTTTTGATCTGTGATAATCAGGCGATCAATCGTGCCATACATCCGCCCTTGAGGAAGATCGGCTGTGATCGGGACTTCTGGTAGTGTCTCGCTGTCAAATATCAGGGCAAGATCAGGGTGTGTCAGGGTCGATTTTGCTTCTGCAAAAACACCGGGCAACATCGCATCCCCGAGCAAGGTCCTTGCAACGCTAACCCATTGATCTTTGGGATAAGTGGTCAGATGCTCAAGTAGCAAATGGATCTGCGTACCACGCAGTTTCGCCATGGTGTCGTCTTCGCCTTCAGCGCTGGGCAGAGCTTTGGGGCCGCCCAGATCAGACGGGGAGAGTGTGGTGTGACGTGGCGCTACCGGGGCAGCTTCTTTCTGGAAAAGCGCTGAGAGCGTAAATCCATCCGTTTCACCTGGAACGGACGCCGTATCCTTCGCATGCGTAGGCCACGATCCAAATTCCAACCGGGCGCCAGTGCCAAAGGAAAAGTCAAAAGGCATTGCCTGCCGCGCTTCCATACCCGCCTCGATCAATTTGTACCAACTGCGCTCGGGCTTTGTGACGTCACCCGCCGCCGCCACGATCAGCCACTTTTCAGCGCGCGTCATAGCGACGTAAAGCAAACGCATCCGTTCTTGCCGTAATGCAAGATCACGCGCTTCTTTTAATGGCGTAAGGGCGGTCGGCATGTCGTCTTTTGCAGGGCGCCAGAACGCCTGATCTTTGTCCATCATAAGCGCATCGGCACGCGGTGGATTGCGATCTGCGGTATCAGGCAAGATCACAATTGGCGCTTCGAGTCCTTTTGCCCCATGTACCGTCATCACCCGAATACGGTTGCCTGCCGTGTCCAGCTGACGCTTGATTTCAATATCATCAACCTCGATCCATGTGATGAAACCTGTCAGGCTGGGAACCTCGGACTGCTCGTAGTTAAGCGCTTGGGTCAGCAACGCATCAATGCCATCCTCTGCCTCTGGCCCCAATCTGCCCAAAAGCTTTCGACGCCCATCAAAGCGCGTTAGGATCCGCTCAAGCAGTTCGTAAGGCCTCAGAAAATCGGCATCGCGCCGCATCGCGTTTAACTGTTCAAGCGTCTCAGGAAACGCGTCCGCTTGCCCGCGTAAGGCAGACCACAGAAATCCTTCAGTCCTGCGATGAGCAAGATCAAAAAGAGCTTGTTCTGACCAGTTAAAAAGAGGTGATTTCAAAAGGCAGGCAAGTGACAGGCTATCTTCGGGTGTAGCCAAAAAACGAAGATATGCGGTGAGGTCTTTGACGGCCAACTCCCCCCCAATCTTCAGCCGGTCAGCTCCTGCGATTTCAAGCCCCTCTTCCTTGCAGGCGGCGATGATTTCATGGAACAGCTCTGATCGGCGTTGGACAAGGATGAGAAAATCACCCTCGGTGACGGGCCGGAACGTGATCGGATCGTCTTGCTTGTCCTGCACCGGGATGGGGGTATTACTGTCGATCATCTCTCTGATCTGAGAAGCGATCTGTTTGGCAAGCACAACGCGATGATCGCGATTTGCAAGCATATCAACCGGGTTGCGCCAATGCTCTTTCTGAGGTTCTTCGGGCTTTGAGATCACAGGCCAAAGATCGACGCGGCCGGGCAGATCAGCCTTGAAGGCACGGTGCTTTAGATCTGCTGGATCGCCATAGTCCTGCGCATCCAGAGTTGCATCCACAAGGTCAAGGATAGCAGATGAAGAGCGGAATGAATGCTCCATTTGCAGCGTCGCAAGCCCAGTGCCCACCGCGCGCAAGCCCGCACTAAAGTCATCGCGCATACGATCAAAAGCTGAAGGGTCCGCGCCCTGAAAGGAATAGATCGACTGTTTTTTGTCACCCACAACAAAGATCGTACGGCGTACATTTTCGCGTGACCCCTCACCAGCGGTGAATTCTTGCGCAAGGCGTTCGATCACATCCCATTGCGCTGGGCTGGTGTCTTGTGCCTCGTCCACCAGGATATGGTCGATACCACCGTCGAGCCGGAACAAAACCCATTGCGCAACATCCGCGCGGGTCAGCAGCGCGCGCGCCTTCAGGATTAGATCGTCGAAATCCAGCCAACCACGCTGCTGTTTCGCAGCGTCATAGGCTTTTACGAAGGGTACAGCGAAACCATAAAGCGCCTTGGTTTTTTCCAGTGCAAGGAGGGTAAGCCGCGTTTGCCGTGCGGCTTCGATGCGGGTCATGAAATCGTCGAGTGCGCCGCGACGCGGATCGTCTTTTTGCCAGCAGGATTGCGTTGGGATCCTGCCGATTTTAGCCAATTGCGTTGTTGAGAGCGCTAGAAATGCCTTCTCAAGCACAGGCAAATCATCCGCCTCAAGCGCGCGTCCAATCAGATCTTGCAGCAGCATCGCGGTTTTGCGGTCATTGGCGCCGCCATTTGGCAGGTCTGCAAACAATTCAGCAAGCAGGAGCACATCATCTGATCTTAGCGTTTGTTCTGCCAGATCACTGATCTCAATCGTCTCTGAAAGCGCAAGACGCGCCCGCAAGGTCGCTTCATCTGGAAGGGCGCGGAATGTGTCCTTATGCTTAATGATTTCTGCGGCAAGTTTGCCAATATCATCGCTTAGATACTGCGCCATACGGTCGATATCGGCGCGGTGTCGGCCTTCGGCAAGATCATCAAGAATGTCGTCGCGTAGCAGTTTCGCTGCGCGATCATCCATCTCTTTGAATTGCGGAGAGACCCCAGCCTCAAGTGGGAAGCGCCTTAGCAGTGCCGCGCAGAACGAGTGGATTGTCTGTATCTTCAGCCCGCCTGGCGTTTCAATCGCTCTTGCAAACAGAACGCGCGCCTTGCGCAACATGTCTTCCGGGATAGGGCCATCGACACCCAATTCGGTTAAATCACTGCGCAAATCAGCATTACTGCGCATGGCCCAGGCGCCAAGCCGCGCGAAGAGACGGTTTTGCATCTCGGACGCGGCGGCCTTGGTATAGGTCAGACACAAGATGTGCTGCGGCTCTACCTCTTCCAAAAGCAGGCGTGCGACCCGATCTGTCAGAACGCGGGTTTTTCCGGACCCAGCATTTGCCGAAAGCCAGGTCGATTGCTGCGGGTCGGCGGCCTGAACCTGGCGTTCTGTGGCTTCGTTTCGGATCATATCAGGATGTCTTTTCTGGCGGGATCGGTGATGTCCCATTCGCCAAAGCGCGATAGGTGATCGTAGTCTGAAAGATCGCCGATCCGCTCCATCGCACGTCGCGCAGTATATCCCTGAGTTGCGGTGGAATAGTGTCGAATAAGAGCAAGAAAGTCTGCCCAAACGACATCCGTCGGCACGTCTTCCAGCGGTGCGTGTACCTCCTTTTGAGCTGCGCCCAAACCGATATAGATCGCGTCATCAACTGTCATCGGACCAAGCTCTTTGAAAGCGGCTTGTTCGATCATTGCCGCCTCAAGCAAAAGCTGGATGTCGTAATCCTTTTGCTGTCGAGCCGTGGGTGGTGTGCCCGTTTTATAGTCATAGACGATGGCGTGACCGGTGTCCGTGATGTCAATGCGATCGGCAGTACCGGTCAGGGTAAAGGCGGGTGTGTCGATCTTCAGCTGGCCAAGTTCCTCGAACAGATGCGGTTTTGCACTGGCGCGGCGCCTTTCTTCAGACGCCATGAACCAATCGGCGATCTTTGCGAGCTTTGCCAGCCAAAGGCGCCGTGCCATTGGCCATGGGACGGTCTCAAGCAATAGCTTTTCAGCGATAGCCATAAGGCGTGCACGGCCCTCCGGGCCGCTCACAGGACCGTCTTCCTTGATAAAAAACTCAAAAATGCTGTGCATTGTAATGCCGCGCAATGGGGCGTCGGCTTCTTGCCGTAAAGGGTTCAGAGGCCGCAAGCGCAAGATTTTTTCTGCGTAGATTGCGTAAGGGTCGCGGATCAGGCTGCGTATGCGTGTCACCGACAGGCTACCAGGACGCGCAGCAGTCGGGGGCGCAGGCGACGGACGTTTTGCGGGCAGCAGACCCTGCGCGGGTGTTTCAAACTGAGTTGCCATATCAAGCCAGATCTGGCCCCGATCTAACATCTGCCTTAGTGCGTCAGGGCCGTTCTGTTCTGGCAAACCGGTTAATAAATTGGTCAGTCTGTTGATCCAGCGCGATGGTACTGTTTCTGCATCGGCGTCGCGTACAGCGCGGGTTAACCACACGCTTTGAGCACCAACAGCTTGCTGATAATCATGCGCGGAAAGTCCGACACGTCGTTCTGGAAGCAAAAGCCCGGCACGATCCCGTAAAACCCTGTTCAGCCATGGGTCTGGAGCGGGTTGTTCTGGCCAGACGCCTTCATTCAGACCGCCCAGAATTACAAGATCAGCACCTTGAACGCGCGCCTCCATCGTACCCCAGATCAGAACACAAGCATGCGGTGCATCGCGATCCCGAACTTCCCCTCTGTTCAGGACGCCACGGATCAATGATCGGTAGTCGACAACCGACATTTGACCGCCAGTGCACGCGACGTTTTGCAATTCACCAATGACTTTCAGCGCCTCACGCCCAGCGCCTTCTGCCCAAAGTTCACTTGTTGCGACGGGGTTTGGCCCGTCAGCAATCGCCTCGGCATATCTGATGTGATCGGCAAGAAGCGATGACAGCTGCGCATCAGATTTCGTGTCTAATCCAGCCAGAAAGGCACAAATCCAGGCAATCCATTTTTGCCGTCCATCATCTTCCTTCGCCCGCATGCCCCATGCGATCAGGTTCGTGGCATCGGGAAAAGCCATCCGGCCATCGCGGATGTATAACTCAAGATCATGTGTCCACCGGAGATGATCGCCGCGCTGGTCAGATCCGGTGTTGGTGAGTGGATGTTTGAGCAGGCTCAGCAACGCTTCAGGCGTGAGTTTACGCCCAAATAGATCAGCGACATGCAAAAGAAAGCGACCCGGTGCAGACAGGGGGAGCGGGACGCCAGCACTATCATCGGGAATAATCCCCCACTTATCCAACGCCGCGGTAACCTGACGGGTAAGCACACGGTTCGGCGTGATGAGAGCCGCCGTTTGCCCATCCTCTGCCGCTTGTCGCAATCGCATCGCAATCGCGAGCGCTTCAATGCGGGTTGATGGGGCGGAAAGCATCGTCATATCGCGTGTTGCTGTCGGCAGGTCACCAAGATGAACACCCTCGGTCATCCATTGATGAGTCACAGGCGCTGGGCGCAGCGATAACGAGATTAGACGGTTGCGTTCCGTATCACTTGGTGCACGATCGGACCATGCCATGACGTCTTTGGCTGACTGCCCTAAGTCGCTTAGTAGCCGTGCAAAGCGAAACTGGGGATGATCCTCACTCGTCAGCGCATCGCTAAGGATATTCCAGATCTCTGCAGGCATATCGAAGTCAAAGCCAGGCAAAATCACGGCACCTTGCGGTAGTCGACTGACGGCTTTCATGAAAAGGGATGTTGCCCCTCGAGAACCCGTTGAACCAGCAATCAATATCGGATGCGTGGGTGGTGTCTGGTCCCAATTCGCGAGCGTTGCTTCGATCACCTGTCGCTGCCGCGCCTCTGTGTCAGGTGCGATGGTGGCATCTTCAAAAAAACCGTTGAGAATGCGCAGAAACTGTAATGACCTCTCCCAATGACCGGATTGGTCAGACACATCCAGGCCCGCGATCACATCAGGCGAAACACCTTCGCTTTGCATTTCATCCATCAACGCGGCAAGGCTATCGGCCAGATCATAAAGTGCGGCTTGTGGCGCAAGATCGGGCTGCTGTTTCAAAAGCGCCGAGACAAGATTGGTCAGTTCAAGCCTGCGTTGCAGGGGTGGGACTGCTGGCGGAATATTGGTTAGCGACAGATCAGACGCTAAATCTGTGACCAGCTTGATTCTGGGCAATAAGCAAGCTGGACCTTGATCGAAAATGTCGCGAATACGCCGCTGCATTCGGCGTGTGTTTACGTAAACTTCGACTAGCGCCATCGCTTGCGGTGGTTGATCCGACATCCGATTGCGAAGACCTTCGACCAGTGCTTTTGGGAAATCAACGCCTGGTGCCGCGCCGAAAATACGAGGGGACGGTGTTGGATCAAACATTGGCACTTTTTAGCAGATTTTCCGCCATCGTGATGCCTTCGGGATGGCCGACATCACACCATTGGCCACCATACCGCACGCCATAGAGCCGCCCCTGCGATTGAAGTTGGTTCCAAACAACATTCAGGGAAAAAGCTTCATCTTCTATGCCATCAAGGCATTGTGGGTGAATGATTTGGATGCCGCTGTAGATAAAACCGGCCCCGCGCGAAAGAGCGCCTGTGGCATTAATGCAGAAATCTCCTTCGCTGTCGGTACCGTGGGCTTGCGCAGGCGGGATCATCAACAAAAGCGCGCTCATCTGGTTCGGATCCCAGGCGTGTTGCAAGACTTTGAAGGGGTTCGGCCCTTGAAAAACAGCATCGCTGTTCATCGTGAAAAGCGGCGCCTTGGGCAAAAGCGGCCGCGCGTGTTTCAACCCACCTCCAGTTTCTAAGATAGCGTCACGCTCATCTGAAATGTTGACTTCGCGAGCGTTCAGATGACGTATCAGTGCCTCGGGTTTGTAATGCACATTGGCAACGCGATGTTTGAGCCCTGCGGCATCGGTCAAATCGAGTGCGTGATCGATTAAAGGTTTCCCAGCGACGGGGATCATTGGCTTTGGCACATCCCGGGTCAGCTCTTTCATGCGCGTCCCAAACCCGGCAGCAAAGATCATTACCGCGTCGGGTGTGTGCCGCATTTTTCCTTGAGCTCCATAAGATGAGTTTCGGTCGGTTCAGGGAGTGCTTGCATGACAGCGTCTTGCAAGGCCTCAAAACCAGGTTGTGCCAGATTGTTTTGCAGATGCGCCCATGTGCGCGGGATCAGATCGACATACTCCATTTTTCCAAAGTGCAAAGAAAGGCGTGCGAACACCATCAAAATGCGCAGGTTCCTTTGGATGCCCATCGCCGCATAGGCCTGACGGGTGTGCTGTGGGTCAAAGCCACTTTCAGAGATGAAGTAGTCCAGTGTTGCAGCTTGCGTCTGCTGACTGACATCGCGGCGGGCGTCTTGCAGCAAGGATACCAGATCATAGGTGGGATGGCCGATCATGGCGTCCTGAAAATCAAGCAACCCGACACGTGCGGGGCCGTTGCGCTCCGGGAGCCAAAGCAGGTTTTGCGCGTGATAGTCGCGTAGGATTGTGACAGTGAACTCGTCAGCACTTGGCCTTAGCGCGTCTTCAATTGCGCTTTTGAGAATAGCGCGTTTATCAGAGCCTTCTGACGTCTCGCGGCCCAGCGCGTACCAATCAACCGATTGCGCCGCCAGATCGGCCATGAGCGTAGGGGTATAGGTTTCAAGCTGGGGCGGTGCTGCTGCATGAAGCGCGATTAAAACATCGGTTGCAGCTCGGTAAAGCGTGGGTTCCTGCGACCCGTCCCTTGCGCAAATTGTCGAGAAAAGATCATCGCCAAGGTCCTCAAGCAGCAGAAAACCATTCGCGATGTCCTGCGCATAGATCTGCGGCGCGCTCAGGTCCTGTGCGATCAGTGCGTTGGCGATATCGATAAAGGGCCTGACGTCTTCGCCTCGGTCTTCGGGCGCGTCCATCAAGACTGCATTTGGATGGCCATCCACATCCCGGACACGGAAGTACTTCCGGTTCGACGCATCGCCAGCCAGCAGCGTGACAGTCCCGTTTCGCCATCCGTTGGCATCAAGAAAATGGGTGGCAAGGGTTTGGCGATCAGGCATTGAAAAGGGTCTCTAGTCGGGAGCGAAATGGCGAAGGATCGCCGTGAAAATGGGCGATACGACTGCCTTCTTCCATACCCATCTCAAGTTGAAGTGTGACGGCATTTTTCGGTATGAACGCGCCAAGTCGCGAGGGCCATTCAATCAGACACGCAGCTGTCTCAAAGGCTTCGTCCAGACCCAACTCGATTGCGGCATTCGGGTCGGAAAGACGATAAAGATCGCAATGCCAGATATCGAAATTGGGTGTTTCATATACCTGTACCAACGTGAATGTCGGAGAAGGGACATCTTCGTCAGACCCTAATTGATCCTGAATGACAGCGCGGGCGAAATGGCTTTTTCCGGCGCCAAGCGGTCCGTCTAAAAGTAAGACATCACCTGCAATCAGAACCGTGCTGATCTTGCTTGCCAAACGCGTCGTCGCATCAGCGGATGTCAGGGATCGGGTTGCAAAGCATTCGGCCATGGGGCGACATTAAACGCTCCACCCGGTCCCGCAACCGCTTAGCCTGTCATTTCAACGGTTTCGATTTTTGCATTTGGTTTTGCTAAAGGTTTTGAAGCACGACGTTCTTCAAAACGGACCAGGGTCGCACCATTGCCAAGTGGTGAGATGCGGCAAAGAACATGCGTTCCATCAAGCAGTTCAATGTCGTCTGACCATTCACTACGATTGCGCGTGTTCAAAATGAAGTCGCGCAGATCACCCCAGATTGGAGAGGGCCGGCATAGCGATTGCCATTCCCGTGTCGCCTCGACAATCCCGGTGTCGATCAGTGCCGTGGACGGATCGTTGCCCCAGATCCGTTGATACCCTCGATTGGCGAATGTCATGATCCCGACGCTTGAGAAAATGGCAATGCCCTGGTCAAAGCAATCAAGGACCGCATGACCTTGTTCGATTTCAGAGCGAAAGCGGCGTTTCAAGGTGATATCCGCGCTGATATCTTCAAACACGAACGCAACAGCCCCATCGGGATGCGGACGCCCCGAGACGCGGTAGGTGACTTGCGATGGCAGTGTCCAAAGTTCGGAATATGTGCCATCGACGGCTGCGGCCTCTAGTTTGGCCATGTCGTTGCGCCATGATTTGTAGTCCTTCGGCTCTGGCATCATTTGGGTCTCACGTAGCCTGTCGAGAAACGCAAAAAGTGAGGGCCTGCTTGCCAGAAACTCGATCGGAAGACTTGTGAGATCGCCTATAGCCGGGTTGAAAAGAACAAGTTCGCGCCGACTGTCAAAGATCACCAGACCGACAGGCAAATGGGCAAATGTCTTTGTCAGTGTCTGGGTAAAGTCGCGCAATGCGCTTTCGGCTTTAACCTGATTTGTGATTGGAACTGCATAAGCAAGACGATCTTCCTCGCGACAGTTTAATGTTACTTCGTACCATACCGGATCGCTTGAACTGGAGAGCATCACAGAGGTTGTATAACGGGTCGTTTTTCCGGTGCTTAAGGTAAGATCCGGAGGATGCTGAAAGAGCCGCGCATTGTCTTTTGCGCCTGCGGCGAGGCGGTCAAAACTCATATTTGTTTTGTGCAATTTTCCGTCGTGCCCTTCGATCCATGACGGGATCGGAGCTTTGCTGAAAATATCATCCACTTCATCGTTCTTGGGCGCAGTGATCTCTGCAGGGTTTGTCGGCTTTACAGAGCGTAGTAAAAACCAGATCGCGCTGATTCCAACGATGATCGAGATACCGGTCACTTCAAGGATCACAGCTAGGGAAGTCGAATCGGCCATCGCGCACCTCACAAAAGACACGTCGACATTTCTTCACTTTGGTTAACAGTGCGTTAAGAAATCGATCTCATGCCCGAATTGCGGTGTTCTGGCCCAGCGCTGATTTACTCTCGGCCGAGATCTTGCGACGCGCCCATACAGCTTCGACAATTGCGCCACTTTTTTTGGTGCGCTCGCTTGCCGCTAAAAAGGGATCAGATCCGTTGGCAAACGCCAATTCAGCGCCGGAGCGTTCAAGCAGCGTCTTTGCGATAAACAGGCCAAGGCCCATGCCTTCATATCCAGGACGCCGGGCACGATCTTCGGCAGACCGCCTGCGTCGAACGAACGGATCCCCAAGCCGCCCGATCACTTGCGATGGAAACCCAGGGCCATCATCCGTGATGCGGATCACGATTTCGGTCTCGGTCCAACTGCCTTCGATCCAGACATTTTGGGCGGAAAAATCGACAGCATTCTGAACAAGATTTCGAATACCATGAATGATCTCGGGTCGACGATAAAGCAGCGGGTGCTTGGCCTCGCCCCCTGTTGCGGGCTCAAACATGAAATGCACATCTTTGCCACGATCGGTGTGAGGTTCGGCGGCTTCCTGAACCACTGTCGACAGCGGCGCCGTGCGCATGTGCAAATCGCTTTTGCCCGCGCGCCCCATGGATTGCAGGATGTCACGGCATCGGTCTGCCTGATCCCGGATCAGTTGTGCGTCTTCCTTCAGCTCAGGGTTCTTTTCAAGCTCTTCCATCAGCTCGGCGCTGACCAGCTTGATCGTTGCGAGTGGAGTGCCCAACTCATGTGCAGCGGCAGCCACAACGCCACCCAGATCAGTCAACTTCTGCTCGCGCGCGAGCGCCATTTGCGTTGCCAAAAGCGCTTCTGACATTGAGTGCATCTCAACCGTAACGCGGCGTGCATAGATCGCGATGAACACAACGCCGATGACAATGGCAGACCAGAAGCCGAACAGGAAAATATCGGGAATGCGGAGGATAAAGCCCTCGGCGGTGCGTAGCGGGATATGATAAATCCCGACCAGAGTCGTGAGCGTCAGGCTCACAACACCAAGAAAAACCGTTGATTGTAGCTGCAAGACAGTCGCCGATATGGTGACGGGTGCAAGGATCAAAAGGGCGAACGGATTGTTCAGCCCACCCGTCAGGAAGATCAGAAAAGACAGCTGACAGATATCGAAGAGGATCATCGACACCGCCTCGCTTTCTGTCAGGCGTTTATTCTCGGGGAATATGGAAACTGCGATCAGATTGGCGATCACCGATGCGCCAACAGCGAGGTAGCACAGCCCTAGTTCCAGCTGCAGATTATACAGCCGTTGCGCCATTGTGATCGCGATGATCTGGCCTGTGATTGCAATCCAGCGTAAAGTAACAAGCGTCCGTAGCCGAACCCAATCACTTCGGGTGCCACGCACGATCTGATCCGAGCTTGTGTCCGCCATTGTCCTACCTAAATATCAGGTGAGTTCTGTCACAATCGTCGTTTTGGAGCGACAAATCAATCAAAGCCGCAGCAGGAAAAGGGAACCGCTATGTCTGGGAAATTCACTGTACTTGCCGCTGGAGGTGTTGCCGTTCTTGTCGGGAGCGCCGTTGTTCTCACGACCGTCATGGCACCCGCAGATCAATTTGCGGATTGCCGCGTTGGTCAGGTCGCCGGAGGCCAGATCGGCGGCGATTTCACTTTGGTAAATGGCGATGGTGTGACCGTCACCAATGAAGAAGTTTTGTCCGAGCCCTCTCTGATTTATTTTGGCTATACTTTCTGTCCTGATGTTTGTCCTTTGGATGCCTTCCGCAATGCGGAAGCGACATATCTTTTGGAAGAGCAGGGCAAAGAAATTACGCCTATTTTCATTAGCGTCGACTCGCAGCGCGACACCCCAGAAGTGGTCAAAGAGTTCGCGGCTAACATGCATGAACGAATGATCGGTCTGACAGGCTCACCCGAACAAGTGCGCGCTGCTTCGCAGGCCTATAAAACTTACTATAATCGGCAAGAAGGGGACGATGAATTTTACCTCATCGATCATTCAACCCTGTCCTATCTCACCCTTCCTGAACATGGCTTCGTCGAGTTTTTCCGACGTGATCTGACACCCGATCAATTGGCTGATTCGGTGGCCTGCTTTCTGGATGCTGCATGACATAAATTGACGCAGGCACGTTTCGGCCCTAGGCTCATTGAAGCCAAAGGGAAAAATGTGGGAGGAAGCCACTGTGCCAGAAGACGGGATGAAGGAGATCGGTGAGGATAAATCACTTCTCCTGGTCGACGATGACGAGCCATTTCTGCGTCGTCTGACAAAAGCCATGGAGAAGCGAGGTTTCGCTGTCGAGATGGCGTCTTCCGTCGCTGCAGGACGTGCGATCGCAACGGCACGGCCACCTGCATACGCAGTTGTCGATTTGCGACTAGAGGACGGCAATGGCCTGGATGTGGTCGAAGTCCTGCGTGAAAAGCGACCTGAAAGTCGTGTTGTTGTGCTGACCGGCTATGGCGCTATCGCGACGGCTGTCGCGGCGGTGAAGATTGGTGCGACTGACTATTTATCAAAGCCGGCAGATGCGAACGATATCACTAATGCCCTTCTTGCCAGTGGGGACGAGCTTCCTCCACCACCGGAAAACCCGATGTCGGCAGACCGCGTTCGGTGGGAGCATATCCAGCGTGTCTATGAACTGTGTGATCGCAACGTATCCGAGACAGCGCGACGCCTTAGCATGCATCGGCGAACCTTGCAGCGTATTCTGGCAAAACGTTCGCCCAAATAGCTAGATCATCTCCATAAGCGTATTACACCGGCTGGTGTAATCGCGACGGACATCGCTTGGGGGCCTGAGAGAAATCTCGAGGCCCTCGATCGTTTCATCGGCTGGTTTGCCAAAAAATTTGTCAGCTTCATCCTTGCTGAAGCCTGCAATTTGGGTGGCTTCCAGCCATGCGCTGATTTTGTCGGCACGTTTGATCTGTTGTTTGATCGTCTTGGGTATTTGCGCTGGCAATCCGAACCGCAAATGGATCGCCGCAGTAAGCCGGTCATCAAGTGCGCTGTATCCAGCGCCAACGGCTGCTTTGACCGGTGAGATCATATCTCCGATTACGTATTCCGGAGCATCATGCAGCAACGCAGCAAGCCGCCATTTCGCAGGAGCTTGGCTGTACATCCGTCCAAAAAGCGCTTCGACCAAAAGCGAGTGTTCAGCCACTGAATAGGCAAAATCCCCGATCGTTTGCCCGTTCCATCGCGCAACAAAGGCCAGCCCATGGGCGATGTCGGCGATCTCGATATCGACAGGGGTCGGGTCCAGCAGGTCAAGCCTGCGGCCAGACAGCATCCGTTGCCAGGCGCGGGGGGGTGTCTTGGGCATGGTCCCTCATTCTAACTGTGATCCGCATGAGGGATAATAGCTGTGACCCGGTCGGTAAAGCGCTCTAGATCTCCATGACGATGCGTCCATCAATGGTGCCCGCTCGCATTTGATCGAAAATCGCGTTGATGTTTTCAAGCTTTTCCCACGAGAAATGGGAGGTCACAGTGCCTTCGGCGGCAAAGGCAAGGCTTTCTGCCAGATCGTTGCGCGTTCCCACGATAGAGCCGCGCACGGTGATACCTTTCAGAACGATCTCGAAAATGGGAAGTGGGAAATCGCCGGGCGGCAGACCTACCAAAGACAAGGTTCCACCGCGTCGCATCATCCCAACGGCCTGTGAAAATGCGCTGTTAGAGGCAGCGGTGACCAATGCGCCATGCACCCCGCCCAGTTGTGACTGAATCTCGGCAACGGCGTTTGTATCGACGGAGTTCAGTGTCAGATCTGCCCCTAAATGCCGCGCTAATTCGAGCTTCTTATCCGCAATGTCTATTGCGACGACGTGCAGTCCCATCGCTTTGGCGTATTGCACCGCCATATGCCCCAAACCCCCAATCCCCGAGATTGCGACCCAATCGCCTGGCTTGGTGTTTGTCTCTTTCAGGCCTTTGTAGACTGTGACACCTGCGCACAAGATCGGCGCAGCGTTACCAAACTCCAAACCATCGGGTAGGCGGCCGACGTAATCCGCATCAGCGCGCACAAACTCGGCATAGCCCCCATCGACGGAATACCCCGTCATTTGTTGTGCCTCGCAAAGGGTCTCCCATCCGCCGACGCAGTGTTCACACCGCCCACAGGCTGTGTGTAGCCACGGTGCTCCAATGCGGTCGCCTTCTTTCAGATGTGTTACCCCGGCGCCGACGGCGGCGACCTCGCCAACGCCTTCATGTCCGGGGATAAACGGTGCTGTCGGTTTAACGGGCCAATCCCCTTCGGCGGCATGCAAATCCGTATGACAAACGCCGGACGCTTTCACACGCATCAACACCTGTCCGGGCCCAACTTCGGGCACTGGAACTTCGCGAATGTCCAGAGGCTGGCCGAGGGTTGTGACAACAGCGGCTTTCATCGTTTTTGGTAACGTCATGGTCGTCCTCCTGTGAATGTCACAGGTAACATATGCACTTTACGTTTCATTGCTTTGACAGGCGTCAAATTCGGATGTGGCCAAGCGATTTTCTACCGACAGATTGCGGCGCAATGGGATGGTCAAATGCGTGGTGGTTCAGGACACTAGGACCCTTGTTCTTGGCAGCTGCGAAGACATGCGTATTCAAACATTGAGCGTACCTGCCATTGCTGTTACGTCCGGGGCAAATTTTTACCAGAGGTGCCGCTATGACGCAGGACTACATCGTAAAGGACATCTCGCTTGCCGAGTATGGCCGCAAAGAACTGAATATCGCCGAAACCGAGATGCCAGGTCTGATGGCGTTGCGCGAGGAATATGGCGATAGTAAACCGTTGAAAGGCGCGCGCATTGTCGGCTCGCTCCACATGACGATCCAGACCGCTGTTCTGATCGAAACACTGGTTGAGCTTGGCGCAGATGTGCGCTGGGCATCGTGCAATATTTTCTCGACCCAAGATCACGCAGCGGCCGCGATTGCAGCTGGTGGCACCCCCGTCTTTGCCGTGAAAGGCCAGACGCTGGAAGAGCATTGGGATTACCTCGACAAGAGTTTTGCCTTTCCCGAAGGCGCGAACATGATCCTTGATGATGGTGGTGATGCGACGCTTTACGTCTTGCTTGGTGCGCGGATGGAAGCAGGCGAGGACGTATTGGCGGTTCCGACTTCTGAAGAAGAGGAAGTCATCAAAGTGCAAATCAAAAAGCGCATCGCAGAAACGCCTGGCTGGTTCGCCAAGACCCGCGAGGCGATCAAAGGCGTGTCCGAGGAAACGACGACAGGCGTCCACCGCCTTTATGAATTGCAGCGTAATGGCCAGCTGCCATTCCCTGCGATCAACGTGAACGATTCGGTAACCAAATCGAAATTCGACAACAAATATGGTTGTAAGGAATCACTTGTAGACGGCATTCGCCGCGCAACAGACACGATGATGGCTGGCAAGGTCGCTGTGGTCATGGGCTATGGTGACGTTGGCAAGGGTTCTGCTGCGTCGCTTCAGGGTGCCGGTGCCCGGGTCAAGGTGACCGAGGTAGATCCGATTTGTGCGCTTCAAGC
>ERZ1740060.336-NODE-336-length-31634-cov-7.170430_pt1 | contig 31634 bp, 27 predicted proteins | sample MGYA00581743_ERZ1740060 | MGnify/ENA primary metagenome ERZ1740060 (study PRJEB43018, sample SAMN04849235) | marine metagenome | isolation source: floating plastic debris | place: Pacific Ocean | collected 2008-08-27 | study: EMG produced TPA metagenomics assembly...
TTTGTTGACAAAGGACAGGCGAGTTCCTTAGCGCATGGTCTTCCCGGTACTTTTTCCAGATTTGCCGCCTTTTGTGGTTCCGGCAGATGACACCATTACACTATCCCAGCACCAATATGGAGCGGGTGGCGAGCTTTGCCTTCAATACAGATCCGACAATTGGCATCCGGATTGTAAGAGTACAGATGTGGTTCGAAGTGCCAAAGCGCTCATCGAGGCCACGCCCGCCAACGACGCCATATCTGATGTTGAGAGTGCTCATCCAACCGATCTGCCGACGGTGCTTGCAGCATATCCATTGCGATTCATGCTCCCAGCAAAGACCGAAGACCTACTAAGGGTTCGGTTGGCTGGGCGCGCAACCGAACTTCGCCTAACCGTAGAGCAAAGGTTGGGAACAATGGAAACGCAGGTAGCACGTGTCGCCTCCATCGGGCATGACCGGGGATTGCGAGTTCCAGCCGATGGCCCAGGGGTTGGAGGCAAGTGGGTTCGAGGGGTCCTTTACCGCTTGCCAGGCATTCAGAAGATTCCCGATCTCTCTGCGCAGGACGTCGGGGAGCAACTTTATTTTCTTTTGCCTCATTGGTTGCGGGCATGGATCAACAAACATGAGAGTATGCTGGTCGTTCTTTCGAACGGCAGACAAGAGGTTTTGTTCCGTGTTTGGTATGCGGACGACGAAAGGACGATTGACCTTTTTCTTACCTTCGCCCCGCCCCAGGGAAAGGAACGGAGGGTTCATGGACTGACATTCAGAAAATCCAGCGTTTGTATTATTGGAGCAGGATCTCTCGGTTCCAAGGTTGCCGCAAGCCTAGCGCGCGAAGGTGTCGGGCAATTCATGTTGCTCGACAACGATGTCCTTTGGACCGACAACTTGGTTCGAAATGAATTGGACGAACTGGATGTTGGGCATCACAAGGCAATGTCGCTCCAACACAGGCTACTCCGCATAAACCCAAGTGTTCTTGTCTCCGCGCTCGGAATGAGCCTGACATCACAATCAACTGTTCAGAACATTGCGAAGCTAGGCGAGATCGTCAGTTCTTGTGATCTAGTTATCGACACAACGGCTGATAGCGGCGTGTTCCGTATGGCAGCTGCAATCTGCACGAAAAAGAGAAAGCCACTGGTTTGGGGGCGCGTCTACGCTGGTGGAATTGGTGGGCTAGTTGCGCGCAGCGTTCCGAACGAAGACCCCGCTCCTATGATTGCGGCTTCTCAGCTGCAGGCTTGGTGTGATGCCAAAGGCGAAGCGCCGCCGGAAGGACAACAGCTCAATTACGGAGTTCGAGCAGAGGACCAAGATGAGCCGCTATTTGCCTCCGATGGCGACGTGGGAGCGATCGCAAACAGGTTAGTCCGCCATGCGTTGGATGTGCTCTCGCCTCCAGAAATGAGGATCCATCCCGAGCCTGCATATTACGTCGGCCTTCGGAAAGGATGGATTTTTGAGCATCCGTTCGACACACATCCCGTTGTCTACAACTCAAATGCTGGTTGGGGCGACGGGGAAGCTGGCGCCAATGGTCTCTCTGCGAAGAAGGTACTGGACCAATTGGGGGTCAAGCATGCCCCTTAGTCTCACGATTCCCGCTGCACAATGGAACGCGATGCGAGGGTGCCTAACAACAGGTAGTCTCCGAGAGATCGGCGGTTGGTTGGCCGCAGAACAGCTTGCGCCCGGGAAGTTTGAACTAGTCGGTTTTACGGTTGACCTGGACGTTGGAACGCACAACCGCTTTTCCAGCCTTCCCACCACACATGGCACTCAACTCGATGACATCCTTGCCGCAAATGCGGACAGGAAAGGCCGTGTGGATTATTTAGGGGAATGGCATTCGCATCCGACTTTTCCTCCAGTACCCAGCGACATCGACGTTGCCGCGATGACGAAGATGGTTGAGAAAAGCGGGCCATCGTTTGCCACATTGCTCATTGTACGTCTGTTGGGTGCGGCGGTGCTCCAAGCCACAATCACGACTTTCCAACGTGGTCTACCGCCTGAACAAGGACGGTTGATCATCGACTACGATCACCAGACTCCGCTGCTTCCTAGGATGGACGTGCCCAACAAAAATAGGAGGCAGAGTTAGTGTCGAACAGAGGGAAGCCACTGCGCGAGGTTACAAAGCTGCTGGTTTGGGGCCGAGCTGCCGGTCGATGCCAATTCAAAAACTGCCAAAAGGCTCTCGATCATGACCTTGTTGCAGGAAAGCCGGAGTTCAATGCGGCTTATCTCGCCCACATCGTTGCGTCGTCGCCAAACGGCAAGAGAGGACACCCAACGCGGTCTCATCAGCTTTCTGACGACGCATCGAACATCATGCTAATGTGCGATGCCCACCATCGGGTTATTGACGGGGAGCAGACCTGGAAGAGCTACCCAGAAGACCTGTTGTTGCAGTGGAAAAGGGAGCATGAGGAGTGGGTTGATCTTGCACTGTCCTCAGGCCCCGACAGCCGTTCCCATATTCTGCAGTTTTCCGCTCCGATTGGCCCCAACGAAACGGCGGTACCATTTGACGACTGCGTTTCTGCGATCATGCCGGATCGGACGCCTGCGGAAAGACGATCAATTGAAATTAAGGTGCGCGGCATGCACTTCCAGGACAGCGAAGAGTCTTACTGGAACGTGCAACCTGAAACACTAAGGTACGGCGTCTCACAGAATGTGAGGGGTAGGTTTGAGAGCGGTGACATCCGCCATCTTTCGATTTTTGGCCTAGCCCCGATCCCGCTCCTGATGGAACTTGGTCGTCTTGTCTCCGACATTTCGGATGTTGATGTGTACGAACGACATCGTGAACCTGCTCAATGGAAATGGCCTGAAGACGGGCCCGAAGTGAGTTTCTCGCGCACTAAAGGTCGACAGGGCCCTGGGAATGTAGCGCTAAAGCTCTCGGTGACATCGAAAATAACAGATGATCGCGTTACAGAGGTACTTGGTGACGAGGTATCGATTTGGGATATTTCCAGTGATCCACAAGCTCATGGTGTGATCCGCCACAAAAGCGATCTAAGCCGATACAGATCCATCGTCCGAGCGACGCTTGATGAGATCAAGAACGCGCACGGGATGGATGCCACACTATCAATATTTCCCGCTGTCCCTGTTTCGTGTGCAATCGAGTTTGGCAGGGTTTGGCAGCCAAAGGTGCATCCAAGTATTGAAATTTTTGATCAAGTTCGCGGCAAAGGCTTCACACGCAGATTGTCATTCAACCCATCCTCTTAGTAGCTCAATTGGCAAAGAACACTTCGGTCATTGCTGAACATCCTACGCATCACTTTACGCGATCAGCCGGTTGCAGCATTTACTGCTCGCGTTGACGTATTGAACGTCCGCTTGTTCGGAAACTAGTGCGATGCTCACGGTTGCAGCGAAGGTCTGTTCCCCGCCCATCAAATCAGAGCGCAGCAGTTTTCCACTCTGGGAAACCGGCCTCCAACCGTTATCATACTCACGCGTTTTCTAAGGGACTTAGACTGGCTCTGAAGAATCTCTTCTACCCGCACAGCTCTCACTTTCGAATTCATCACCCAAAGTACCGTCAGTGGCGCGCGCAGCCCATAATGAGCCCGTGCAGACCCATCACGCAAAACCTGAGCATATTGATAAAGCGACCGCTGCAAAGACTTTCGAGCCGCTGCCGATTGCACAGGCTCGGTCCCCCGATCCACCTCGAGCATATAGGCGCGATACCCATCACTCGATTTGATTGCAAAGAGCTGATCCGGAATCAGCTTACCCATTTTCGTTGATACCGCTAGTTGCGCACCGCGAAGATCGAGAATCCGTCGGGCAGGGATGTATTCGTCGCCGTCCCGTTTGACTTCAATCTCAATCGCACCAGTGACCGCGCTCACCCAAAGGCCATGCCACCAATGCCCAGTCGGTCGTAGGTGATCATGCCAGCGACCTTCAGCCTTTAAGAGGCGCACCGCGCCTTGGGTTAAGTCATAGACATACGGGTTGAAGTCTGCCTTTGCGATCTGACGTTGCTGGAGTGGCAGGCGGAGCAATCCTGCTTCGCGCAGGGTTTGTAGTCTGCGCAGCGCGGTATCCTTGCAGCGATGGGTGCCTCTGGTGGCTTCAAATAGAAACTCAGAAGACTGTGGACCATGCCGCGCGATCCATTCCAGCCACGTGAGGTCTCTCTCCACTGGCGTGAAGCAAGTTTGGGAGGATACTCTGGTATGTTTCATGGGCGGTACGATACCGCCGCTTAAAGCTCCGGCGAAGGTTTCAGCGGATCATCATCATCGTTTTCTGGCGGATCGTTTTTCGGGTCATCTGTCGATGTGTCGCTATGGGGTAGGGTGGGTTGCCATGGTTCGGCATACCGTTCGCGGCTGCGTTGCAAAATAGCTGCACGCTCCTCTTTTGTGGTCTGCGGGAGACCTTCTAACGTGAAGAACGGCCACGCCATTGGGACCGCCCTTTCGGTCAGTCCCCGGATATAGGTCGCAAAAGCACCTTTGGGTTGTTGCTGGATCAAGTCCGCTGCACAGTTCATCTGCGAGGACAGCGTGCGCGCGTCACGGGCTGAAACCCCACCAGCCAGTTTGATCGACGTATTGGCTTCAAAGGCTTCCTGCAGACCACTTGAGAGTTGGCCAAGATATTGATGCGCCATCACCATCCCAACGCGGTATTTTCGCGCTTGGCTTAAGATCACGCTGATGTTGGGATCAAAGTAGTCTTGGGCCTCATCCACGTAGACCATCACCGGTAAGCGATCGCGTGCTGGGAGCGTTGCCCGCTCTTGCGCCGCTTGAGCAATCAGCGCGATAAAAAATCGTCCAAAAATCTCGGTGCCTTGCTCTTTCAGCAGAGACTTTGCGGTATTGATCAAGATGAGCTTGCCCGCGTTCATCTCGGTGAACATGTCGAACTTGGAGACGGGGTTGGAGAACATTCGCTCGAAGGTCTGATTTTCCAACACCCCATAAAGCCGTCGCAGCACTTGGGTTTTGGTATTCGCGAACTCCTTGCTCTCGAACTCATGCTCGAAGAACTGGCGTGGGGTGCCGGTCAGGGACTGGATGCTGTCTTGATACTTCTCAGTCCCACCTGGCTCCATCAGTTCGCGCAGTGTATGAATGGTGGCATCTGGGATATGAAACATCAGCCGGGTCACATACCGAAACACCACGCTTTGCTTTGCCGTCATTCCGGCGGAGAGCAGTGAGCCCAGGACAAAGTCATAGAGCTCGATGATGGAGTTCGTCAGCCGTTCGCGATCGAGCGGAGAGTAGTCTTCCAAACGATCTTGCCCCACGGAGAAGAGGTTCAAGCTCACCGGCCAGGCGATGTCTTCGGGGTCAATCAAGACAATCTGATCAGGTTCCAAGACCTTCGCGCGCAGGATGGTCTTGATCATATCCCCTTGGCTATCGATCACCACCACGGATTTTGATCCCATCGCCACATCCTGCAGATCACCGGCAATCATATGCTGCAAGGTTTGAGTTTTGCCGTGCCCGCTGCCCGCTACGATGTGGGTATGCTCGAAGCGGCGCTCTTCAGGGATGGTAAAAGGTGTGCGCAGCGCAAACAGCTCTTGCAGGAGTGTGCCCTGTAGATAGGTCTTTAGGATATCATCGCCTTTGTATTCTTCGGGCATGACCGGATTGCTCCGATGCGTGGCCTGCAGGTTTTGGTCCAGTTGCGCCCTGAGGTCTTTAAACAGCGCATAGTCTGTCTCGGCAAAGAACGGCGCGACCATTTCTTCAATGGTTGCACCAAGGGGCTGCAAGAACTGTTCAATGGAAACGAGCGTATCTCCGGCCACTGGTGGAGCCGCATGAGCGATGGGCGCGAGGCTACGTGAGATCGTCTCCAGGGCACGGCTTAAGAGAACCCTGTCATGGCGTCCCTGACCAATCCGGGCGAGGAGATCGCGATACCGCCCACCTTCAACCGTGTTGCACAAGACCGGCATCGGCGGGATTTCCGGCGTGAGCCCTTCGCCCTCAAACAGCGCTCGCCCGATCTGGAGCAGCTGGACCTGTAGCTCTGGCGGCGTGTCTGGCGGCCAGTACTGGGACAGCGCAGCGTCGATCTCTTGGTCGGTGAGCGTTACGACCCCAGCTTGGGCGTGGTCATAGAGCACTTGGGTTTCTTCGCGGGCCAATCGCTCTAAGCGGGCAGGGCTCTCAAGATACCACCGAATGCCGATATAAGCCGGGACGCCAATCAAGAAGACAGGCGTGAGAATGATTGCCAGCGTGATGAGGGTGGTCAGAAGAAATGAGAAAAACAGGAGCCGCCCGGCGTCGGTTTGAAACGGTCCCATCAGAGTTCGGTGACCGTCGGTGGCGCCACTTCGGCGTTGTCAGCCAGCCAGGTTTTAATCTGTTGAAGCATGTCCACTAGTTCATCTTGATAGACTTTCGCCAACGCTGGCGTGGCGCAGATGAAGCGATCGGTTTTGCCGTTGAGGATGTCTCCTAGATGCAGCGCGAACTTCTCATCGCGGTCATCGACCTTGGCCGTGGCGGGCCGCCGATCCAACAACTTCACGCCCTGCAGTCCGCGCTGACGAATGATCTGGATTTCTTCGTGGGTGAAGAGAACTGTCGTTGCCACTTCAAACACCGCTGTCTTGAAGATCAAGCCTGTCTGAACTGGATTATGCTCAATCGAAATACGCATCGAAGACCTGTCTTTGAGGGCGCTAGGGGGGAGTGAAACGGATTGGGTGTTGTTATTCTGGGTGGGTCTTGAAGCCTCGGGGAGAGGCTGAAGTCACGAGACGAATTTGATGAATGTGTTCGGCTACGTATCGCTATGTTCAGCCTGAGCCCCCATACCTGACCCCCATACGGGTTGGGGGTCTGTATGTGGGTTTAAGTCTTGCCAGGCTATGTGCGCTGTGTGATCCCGCGAGCTCGATCATTCACGAACGATTGCGCCAACGCGATGTTCTCGAAGGTTTGTCCGTCCACATGATAACCATGCGCTGACTTAGTGATCTCGGAGCCGCGATAATCCATCACCTTGCTTGGGTTAGTTGCAAGAGCTGGTTCGTTGGCGGGTTTGGGAGTGTCTGCGTAGGAGGCTTTCGGTTGTGCTGTGGCCGGTGGCGTTTTGGGGCTTTCTTTATCAGCCAGCTCGGCGAATGTCGCTGGGGCTTTCGCACCGGACTTCTGGGCTTGTTTGGAGACCTCGAGGTGCTGCCGCGAGACATCGAGCATCTGGTACGTATAGTCTGCGGTGTCCACGTTGGCTTTGGCCATTTGGACGAGCACCACACCGATAAAACTTGCGAGCGCTATTGAGAGACCAGGTATTGCACCTGCAATAGCGGTAACGCCACCAAAGCTGTTTGTGGCCGCCGTAGCGCCGGTCAGAGCTAGAAGGACGCCGAGAGCAAGCCCACCCCACATCAAAAATTCAGCCAGACCGAGCACGCTGCGTGCAGCGCCATAATTGGATGTTTTCATGGCAATATTCTCTAAATTAAAATTACTAATAATATTGCAATTTTAAGGTGTATGATGTCAATTACAGCAGGCCTGTTCATTGCGTTGGCAGAAAAGACAGTAAGTGCATCAACCCGATTGGTTTGCTTTTGTGAGGGTGCTAGCTAGATCGCCGTCCAAAAGAGACACTCATAGCCGGGTCTAACGTCGTTAAGGCTAGAAGATGAACATCTCGGATTGAACAGACTCCAGTGAGAGACCGAGCATCTTAATCTGTGTGCCAAAATCAAGTAACAGACCCTCCGCTGTGTTTGAGGCATGTTCGAGCACATCATCAAAGCCTTGAACGTCTTGCAATTCGTTCAGCGATATCAGGTCGCCGTCGTTAAAGTAGTTAAAATCAATGATTGTGTCCTGTCCACTGTCGTCATCGAAGACAAAGACATCGGCACCTGCGCCACCATTGAGTATATCATTGCCTCGACCACCAATAAGCCTGTCATCTCCGAGCCCGCCAGAAAGACGATCGTCTAAATCTCCGCCATCGAGAGTGTCATCTCCGCCGTAACCGAAGAGTTCGTCACGTCCCCAGTTTCCGTAAAGCGTGTCATTACCGTCCCCGCCCAGCAACAAATCTGCACCAGCTTCACCATGCAAAATATCGTCGCCAGACTGGCCCTTTAGGACATCGTTACCTTTGCCCCCATAAAGCACATCGTCATCATTTCCGCCAAAGAGCTTGTCGTAGCCGTCTCCGCCGAGCAACAGGTCATTGCCATCGTCACCAGTCAACTCATCGCGACCTCTGCCGCCTTCCAGCCTGTCATCTCCTGTGCCGCCATAAACGCTATCCATACCTTCACCTCCCTCAAGGTGATCATCGCCTTCGCCGCCAAAAATGAGATCATCACCGAGGCGCCCAAAAATACTGTCATCGCCCTCTTCACCATAGATTGTGTCTTGCCCCCACGACCCCGCTTGCCAGTTGTCTTCGAAACGATCATTCCCGGCACCGAGATGAACGACATCCATACCATTTCCACCATAAACGAGATCGGCGCCGTCACCCGCGAATATCAGATCAGATCCGTCGCCCCCGTCGATGAGATCGTCACCCCTTCCTCCGGAAAGAGTGTCATTGCCTCCTTGACCGCGCAACTCATCATTCCCTTCCATGCCGTGTAAAATGTCCGAGCTTTCGGTTCCAACGATCTGGTCTGCGAAGTCCGCGCCAGGGTTTGACGACGAACTGTGCTGACCATTCCAGACGAGCCCAGAACCGTCTTTACTGATCTCTAAAAGAACCAGTTCGAAAGGGGCCAGGATGATTGAAATTGATGGAGCTTCACCGAATGCAAAATTCTGTGTAGACATCTGCGGAGTTATATTTTGGTTATTTGTTGCGCCACTAGAGCCCAGCCTTGTAAGTAAAGCTCCATTTGAGCTGTCAACGAGTTGGTCTGATGCGAGCTCATAGCTCGTAGAGGTTTCAGAGTGAGACGCTAAAATGAGGTACTCATGCGTTGCGGACTCGTAAAGGAAGCCGCCAAAGCTCTCAGAGATACTCTTCCATACCAATGAGCTGCCTATGAGATTTTCCCCTAGCATCCGAAAGGCTTCTCCAGAAAATGTCAGATCACTCGTCCCTTCGTTCCACGAGAGTGAAGTTCGAGCATTTTGCTGCACGGGCCAAATGACAGCGCTGTCAACACCGCGCTCGACAAATTCCGCGAAGATATGAGCGATCATAGAAGCACTTTGCAGACCGTACTCGTCTGCTTTCCTGGCGCTCACATTCCATTCGGTGATGTGGTGTTCAAGCTCTCCAAACTTGGTATTATCAGACCACGCATCTAAACGGCGAAACACCCATTCATTCGTGTTCACCGCCTCAAACCCGTTCCGTGCATAATAGTGACCGACGACTGCATCAACCGCTGCCGCTTCTGCTGTGTCAAACTCCGCCATAACGACATCGTTCTGGGTATCAGTTGATCCGAACTCATCAGCTGGAGAGGCCTCCCCAGCTTGTCCGATCTGAACAGCGATAGTTGGTTCGACCCAGTGGTCTGGAGGTTCATGAGTTGCCAGAAAAGTGTCAATCTCCTCCTGTATCGCAAGCGAGAATGCACTGGCTACCCGACCGTATTCAGCCGCAGTCATTTGCCCGGAGCCCCAATATTCGTTACCGATCTCTAGCGTAACGTCGTTGATCGTACCGTATCTTCCTGCGAGTAGATCAGACACGAATACACGGACGTCATCGACTGCAGAGCCCTTCACAACGCGATCTCCATAATGATCACCTGTCAAAGCATGACGCGTCGGTATAACGATACTTGGTAGGATAGCAGTCTCATTGCACCAAGCGATAAACTCTGTAAGCGACAGACGTTCTTCGATCTCCCCCGTAAGATGGCTGATAATCGTCGTTTGGTCGGGGGCAGTGATATCAAAAAACTCTTCGGTAACTGAGCCACCAGGAAAGCGAGCCGACTGCAGATTGAGCATTTTTGATACGTCATCATATGTCCCGTCACCGAGGCGGTCCCGGAAGGCTAAGAAATTACCGCCAAAGAGTTTGCTGTCGATTGCCTCTCCGATGGTAGATCTGACGATGTTGAGCTCGTTCATGATGCGATCCTTTCCGTTTCTGTGGGGCGTATGGACAAGCAAACAGTCCATCTCCGACACTCACGCGAAACCTGCGTGAGGAAAGAATCAGCTTCCTGCTGAAATCATGGCGGAACTGGGAAGTTCCATTAAAATGATGAGAAAGGTGTACTCATTTGTGGTCTATTGTGCTGGACCAGACTCGGAGATCGACCAGGAGCCATTTGGTACTCGCCAACACCGAACCATCCAGCGGTGTTGGAGTTCTAGCAAGAGTAGAGCTCTGACAGAGGTTAGATGCTATCGCTAAAGTCACTAATCGAGCGACTCAAGAGTATTAAACGAGCAATTCGAGGATGCTCTATCACTCCGGCCAGTGACAAAGCGGTTTGCTCGACTGCACAGGCAGCGCTTTCTAGCTTTGCACGGCTTTCTCTCACAAGCGGTTCTGAGTTGTTTCGGACCTCGGCGCGGGCATCAGAAGTGGGTTCATATAGAATCATGGGAATCGCCTTTAGATTGTGTAGATCTAACAAAGCCGCTAAATACTTAATGGTTTATTAAGCTTGATTCCGCACAAGCTAGTTGGATTAGCTTCTAGAAGATCAACTCAGAGATGTAGGGGTGACACCGTGGCCAACACGAAACAGAAATCAGTCGAGTGGATCGAACCTCTATTAAAGGACCTTCGCACTTTTCTGGAGCAGAACGGTTTTGAACAAGATGCGTTAGAACTAGAGGCATTCGAAAAACGTCTGTCGCGTAGCCTCTCCTCGAAGACTAAAACGCTACATTGACGAAATCATCGTTTGTCCAGCCCAGAAGTTCTCTATGACATCAGCGTCAATCTCAAAATCACGAGTGACTGCTTGGATGAGTTCTGCGGTTGAGACTTCTACATGCTCAGTTGATACTGGCTGCTTTATTTCCCAATCTTGACAAATGACAAGCACACTATCGGCCTCTACGTTTGATACTCCCGCGAATGTGGTAAACCAATCGGCACGAGGCGTCTCAATCAGATTTGTAACGTGATCTGACGTGAAGAAGGCAACAGTGGCGCTTGTGATCTCAGCATAGTGAACGTTGCTGACTATGCGATCCGAAGATACCACGCTGGCTGTAGGCAAGCTTGCCATAAGGACACCACATCTATCAAGGATACCTTCTGCCAGTTGGCTGACCTCACTCCAACGGAACACAGCTTCCTTAGGGAGGACTTCGTTACCCTCAATGAATCCAATAGCGTCGGCTCCAAGCTCTCGAATATACGATAACCGAGCTGTTGTGAGATCACCTGGAGCGATGTTCAAAAAGTGCAGCCAGCCCAAGTTGCCTTCGCTATTGGTTAGCTTAGCAAGGTCTGCTGGATCGATGGTCGCCGGGATCTCAACGACCAAGTCAATCCAAGCAGTATCTAGTCTCGCGAAGCAGTTAATAACAGTTTCAATTGGTAGCGGGAGCCGATTGTTCTGAAGGGCAGCGAAAAGACCATCATCGTGGGTCAACTCCCAGACCAGTAGTATCCGCTTCATCGCTCAACTCTTGAAAAAAGAATAGACTTTACCGTACAGAGCTTGCTTCAAAAAGTGAAGGGCTCGGCAGTAGCCGAGCCCTGAAAGCTTTAGTAGGAGGTTTTCTTTGATAAGTTTAGTGGCTCGATAAGCTCACACTAAAGCATGCGGGTGAACGCTAGGTTAATCAGCCCAAGTTGCTAACACTTTATCAGACAAACCAGCGCTCGCTTGCCTCGTGTTTTGCATGGCCAACTCGTGTAGCACACTCTCCAAGCCTTGGTTTGTGCTATCGTTGACGAGGTCTTTGCGAAGGTTCTGCCTGAGGTGACTAAGTTGGCTCTGAATGCTTTGAATAGCGGAGCGACTTGCTGGGTCGAACGCTTTAATCATAGAAGAGTTCAGCTGGCTCAGAAACTCGGATATGTTTCCAAGACTAACATATAAGTTATGACTGTCGTATTCATAATGACATTTTTGGTGTTGCGTGGTTTCCATAATCTTCTCCAGATCATTTGAGAAACCCCTTCCCTTACGTGACCAATTTCGTACCATTTTGTTAACAACTCGTTAACGTGATGAAACTGCGCCATCGTTGGACCTGTTGAGGTGAGCCTACGCTAGGTTGAATGTGGAAAAGAGCGTCCATGTCACGAGTTTTTCGATCTCATCGTTTCAGTCATTGGTCGCGATCAAGAGTTTGTCTTTTGCCCGACAAGCTAATGATGCACTAAAGTCTTCAACCAAGTGTTCCTTCGGGCGGAAGTCACAGCGACGGCTCTCGAACCAAAGATAGGCTAGCCTAAAGGCCTTATGATCGATACCGGTAAGGGGGACCGCAGTTGAGCAGGTTCGATCACAAGGTCTCATCTAAAATTGGTTTCTGCATAGAACTCGCCTGAAGAACGGCGCCTTTGGCGAAACTGGCATTGTATATCGCGTCGACGCTCGATGCAGTTACAGGGTTTTGGTATCAAAACCAGCATGCCGAGCTTTTGCGAGAACAGCTTTCCAAAGATCAGGTTTCGAAGCATCCACACAGTTGCTGGATAAGTACCAGTAGACATATTGATCAAATGGTTTGACGTCATGTAGCGCTCTATCGAGCGCCTGTCGGAAGCTATCAGGGCATTGCGCAGAGTAGCCAAAGTTTTTCAAATCTGTTCTGCCAAAAAAAATTGCGGGCTTGGAGTGTAGAAATCCTTCGAAACAGGCGCCAGAGCTGACCGACACCGTCACCAGACAGCCTGCGAGTATGTCATGCACATTTGCATCTGTTTCGACAATGGTGACGCCCTTTTGTCGCAATAAACCTATCATCCGCACGTCTCGTGCACTGGTTCTCAATGGATGGTGTTTCACAACTATCGGCAAATCACCGCTTTCCAGAGCGACAGACTGAAGCATTCGAGCGCTAGATGGGCGCGTCGTCCTCTGGGCTTCCTGGTTATCACCTTGAAAGAAAACTGCAATAAAGCGCTCGGGCAAGACAGAACTGTCGCGAGCTTGCATGTATTGTGATCGTCTTGGGAAAACATATTTTTCCCGCAATGAATCGCAAAATGCAGCTGCTTTATCGACATCAACGGTGTCAGGCTCAAAAAGAAGATCGCCAGCACTACTCATCCCACGCACGCCTTTGCGGTCGATGTTCCAATATCCTGGGATGTATGACAGGCCAGAGTTCAGCACGTTGGGGAGGGACCGAACGCCATTGTGTAATAGGATCAACTTAGACTGATTGCCGCGTACTTCATGTGGCCGTTTGTTGAGTGCGATGCGTTCGACAACAATACCCACAGAGGTAAGTTCTTCTTCTAGCCGATCATAAAACAATGTGAGGTTGTTGGACTTTCGTCGCAGTACAAACTTCCGCGGCAGCGCGAGTATGACTGACCCACAACGTTGTCGATCTAGAAAAGCGCTTGCTTGTTTCATACTCAAACTGTCCACTGTTGTAAGTGTGTCATGCCAATTATTAGCTCGGTGACCAAACGAGGTGAACGTCGATGGCCGCACCTATCAACTTACCGAACTGAGATTGGATAAACCAATCGCTATATGGAAAAGTAGGTGAAGTTTAGGATGCTCGCTTAACAAACAGAAAGCGTAGCTTCGATTGAGATGAGACAGATAACGCGGAAAAGTGCCATGAAACGTCAGTTCTGGTATTAAGCTGCTCATTTCATTACTTTTTCTGTAGCCGGGGCTGAGCTTCATGCAGTGATCGTTCGATCATGTTGTATGTTTTTCCACCTTAGCAGGCTCAATCGCCGCACGATCACTTTACCGCCTACTCCGATTTTGATTTGCTTGAGGTATACAACTTTCAAGCGAAGCTAACTAGTTCCTATCAGGAGCAACAAGCCTAGGTCGAAACCGAGACTATCTGTCAAGAAGCCCAGATTGCTGCCTCAGATCCGCAACTAGAATACATCTCTATGGAGATAGAGGACTTGCAAAGCCTGCTGAAGCGCGGTTTGACCCCGGCGGGACGAGTTCTGGCTCTGCGCCGAGAGCACGCCCGGTTGTCCGGTGAGCGCGGTCAGACCGTCGCAGCCATCGCACGTAATCGCGGGCAGATTTTGTAGATCTCTACAGAGCTTGAGCGGCAGGATACAACGCGGCGCGGAGAGATCGTCACAGAACTCCGGGAAATGACCGCGAGGGCCGCAGAATAGAAAGAACGACGGCAGCGTTCGAAGACCGCCTCTCACGGCTGAATTTGAAAGCTCCCGTCGATGTGATGGTCCATAAACTCCATGTCCGGACAGTTAATGCCGTTATTCGTCCAGCCGATCCGGTGCACTTCATCTTACCGCAGATACAGGAACTTATCGTGACCGTCCGTGTCCCCGCTTTGCAGGTTGATGCCTTGCATATCGGACAAGTTGCGCAGATGCGGTTTTCAGCCTTTGAAGCAAGCACCACACAGAAGCTCAAAGGCACCGTTCAAAGGGTCTCGCCCGATGTGCTGCTCGATCAGCAAACTAGGCAGGAGTACTACGCCGCCGATTTAGCGCCAGACGACGGACAGCTGGAGTTGCTAGATGGACTGCCGATTGTTGTTAGGATGCCGGTAGAGGCGTTTATCCAGACTGGAGAGCGCTCGCCGCTAAACTATCTCATGAAGGCGCTTGCAGATTACTTCCGGCATGCATTTAGAGAGGCTTAGGAGCTGCTAACAGATCAGCAGAAATACAAGTCGCCAGTTTCGATAGCGAGTCTTCAGCTTCCTGCTCGGTTGGCACCGTACTCAGGTCGATGATCCAGATTTTGGCTTATCAGCCGTAACATCCTCAAATAGTGCTGGTTTTCCTCACGAATGACGGGCGATTTTCTGATGAACCTATGTTGTGCAGAGCCCAGCACTCAACCGGGTTGTCCTATCAGTAGGAAATGTGTGCTTCCGAGAGAAGCTTTAACTTAACAACAGGTTTAGCAAACCGAGACTTCCTATTTGCTAACAGGGGCTTTCGTATCACCCTTTTTCGCAACATTGATGATTTCCAGCAGATGCTGAATTAAGAATTGCGTCGAATATCAGGGGCTGGCAGTGCCTGCCTAGAATGGCCTATTTATAACTTAACGCGATTTAGCTGTCCGCCTGCTTTTAAGATCTTGTCGTACAGAGCAAATTCATGAGCGCGGATGTCATGTAATTTAGCTGCAGTTTTAGATGAAAGTTCTACGGTCAATCGGGGAGAGACATTGGCCTGACGAAAAATCAGTTCTTTGCCGAAAAACTGGCGTAAAAGGTCGTGTAATATCTCTAGTTTTTCGTAGGCGAAAACATGGTCGACGAGAACGTCCCCTGTGGCAGACGTAAGAAAACTGAACTGACTCCCTATCCTTGCGTACGGCGGAGGGCTCTCCTTTAAGGCATCCAGTACAAACTGATCAAAGCTGATACCTTTGGTAGAGCTCGGGTGACCGGTTTTTAGCCGTGAACGATAGCGATACCAACTGCTGATCTGGTCCAAGGGCTCTCGCATGACTGCGAGCGTCTGCGGCGATTGATCGAAGGCATCTTTCAGAAAAGGCGCGATTTTGCTATGGAAGCCCCGCGCATTCATGTGCTTGCGGCCTCTTGAGATGACGATTTCCGCTCGACCTCTCAAAGCCAACTCAATCGCAGTGCTACCTGTCTTTGGTACAGCGAGAAAAACCAGCGAAGGCTTGAAGAAAATCAACATGGTCTTGTGTTATCGTAAGACAAAGTGCCTTACCAGCATGTGGCTTATGTTCGCGAACTGAGATGGATTGTTTGCCGTCAGCGCCTATGGGACGTAACAAAGTTTTTCTGTTAGTAAACTGTTTTGTGCTCATCGAAGCCACCGAGGAGTGGACGATGGGAACGACCAGGATGAGCCCAAACAAGAAGATCGTCAAAGAAATCAAGCGACACGCGCAAGCAGTATTCCAGCGAAGAGAAAATCACGATCGTGCTTGATGTGCTGCTTCGCGAAGACAGTATTGCCGGGTTATGTCGCCGTGAGGCGATATCATAGGGCAGCTATTACAAATGGTCCAAAGACTTCGTTGAGACTGGAAAGATACGGCTGGCTGGAGACACAGCGCAGGCGTCAAACTCGGATCAGGTTGGACGAAGATCGTTTAACTGATAACATCGCCATATTGTTTGAAAGCGGTGATCCATGGGTAGAGGCACAACACATCATCAATGTCGGGGGTGAGCATAAAATTGGAAAGCAGCGCGCTCGGGAGATTGTTGCCAATGCCAAACGCGGGAAAGCGTTTACGGCCCGTTGGAACCAAGCAGTATATCCCCATCTGACGCGTAGCGCATTGCGCAGTATTCAAGCGAGACCTGGACCCTACGATAATCCGTCACTCGCATAGCGAAAATTACACAATCTTTAGTTGTTTTTAAATATGCGTCTGCTACCAAGGCTTTAAACCTTCAAGCGTGCTTTTTCGGATTTGCTGAACTATTTTTATGACTGAACCAGAACGACCTTCTCTTAGACCTTTTCTTCCGACACTGGCCCTCATTGCTCTATTTAGCACCTTCGTGAATTTGCTGATGCTCACGGGGCCATTGTTCATGCTTCAGGTCTATGATCGCGTGCTCTCTAGTCGCTCTGAGGCGACCCTATTGGTTTTGTTTCTGCTTGTAGTCGGACTCTATGGGGCCATGGGCCTGCTTGATTTTGTCCGAAGCCGGATTGGCGCTCGTATTGGGGCACGCCTGCAAGAAGAGCTGGATGCGCCGGTCTTCAAAGCGATGCTTAAGGCACCTGCATCCGTTGGCAGGCAAGCCATCTCCGGGCTCTCTGACATCGAGGCCGTTCGTCGCTTTTTTGGTGCACCGGTGGCATTCGCGCTGTTTGATCTCCCATTTACTCCGCTTTTTGTCGCAGCCATCTTCATCTTCCACCCAATGCTTGGGTGGCTCGCCGTTGCCGGTGGTGGGGTGCTTGTGACGCTGTCTTTGATCAACCAGCTGATCAGTCGCAAGCCGTCAACAGTCGCGGGCCAAACCGCGTCAGTCTCAAATCGAACCGCTGAGCAAATCCGTACACAGCCGGAGACCATACGCGCCCTTGGCATGACCGATGCTGCAATCGCCCGCTGGCAGGAGACTCGGGACCGTTCCTTGAACGCGGAAGTCGCGCTCTCTGATCGCAATGGCGGGAACGGCTCAGTCACAAAGGCTCTGCGATAGATTTTGCAGTCGGAGATGCTGGCTTTAGGGGCGTGGCTGGTCCTGCAAGATCAGCTGACCGCTGGTGCCATGATCGCAGCATCAATCCTGCTTGGGCGGGCCTTAGCTCCAATCGAGCAGCTGATCGGTGGCTGGTCAGTGGTCGCGCGGGCTCGGAGTGGATGGGCATCGCTGAAGACGCTTCTCGCAGCCACACCGCTAAGTGACCCAAAAACCAAGCTAAACCGTCCAGAGGCCCGCCTCGATGTCAAAGGTTTGGCCGTCATGCCACCGACTGGCGGTAAACCAATCATACAGCAGGTGAGCTTTGCGGTTTCACCCGGACAAGCGCTTGGAATCATCGGTGAAAGCGCGTCAGGCAAATCCACAATTGGGAGGGTCCTCACGGGGCTTTGGCTACCCAGTGCAGGGTCTGTTTGTCTCGATGGAGCCACCTTGCACCAGTTCAGCGAGATCGATCTGGCGAGCTACGTGGGCTACTTGCCTCAAGAGGTCGCTCTCTTTGATGGCACAATCGCGGAAAACATTGCACGGTTGCAAACAGATAAAACATCTGAGGCCGTGATTGCGGCGGCTGAGAAGGCCGGGGCTCATGACATGATCCTTGGGCTTCCCGCTGGCTACGATACCGTTATTGGTGCGGTCGGGACGCCCCTATCCGGCGGGCAGAAACAGCGTATCGGATTGGCGCGAGCCTTGTATGGCGATCCAGTAGTTTTGGTCCTTGATGAGCCCAACGCAAATCTTGATGCGCCCGGCTCGGCAGCGCTGAATGCAGCCATCCAGCAGATCAAAGCGCGTGGTGGGATCGTGATTGTTATGGCGCATCGCCCAGCAGCAATCTCTGAATGTGATCTTCTGCTCATGATGAAACAGGGACGGGTTGCGGACTTTGGACCTCGAGACGACGTCTTGCGCAAGAATGTCCGCAATCACGCTCATGTCGCTCCGGCGCGGGAGGTCTCATGAACACGCGGTGGTCTTGGTCAATTCTCGCCTGGGTCGGTGTCCTCGTGATCGTGGCATTAGTACTCGGTCTGGGTGTCTGGGGCTCGCAAACCAAGATTGCTGGCGCGGTGATCGCGCCTGGTAAGGTCTCTGTCGAGGCCGGAGCTCAGGTCGTGCAGCATCTAGACGGTGGGATCGTTGCGGAAGTTCACGTGCGCGATGGTGATATTGTGGCTGCAGGTACGCCGCTCTTGCGTCTCGATGGCAGCACGATGCGTTCAGAGTTGGCGATCATCACTGACCAACTTGATGAGATAACGGCTCGGGCCATCCGCTTGCGCGCGGAGCGCGATGGATTTTCCGCGCTTGATTTTGGAGAGGCGCTGCAAGATCGCGCTGGTAAAGATCACATTCTAGCTGAGTTGCTTGCGGGGCAAGGCAATCTCTTCGCTGCACGCCAACAGTCCCAAGAAAAACTCGCGAGCTCCTATCGCGAGCAACAAGCGCAGATCGAAGCTGAGATCATCGGTCAAGAAGCGCAGATCGTGGCAACCGATCTGCAGCTTGAATACATCTCAACCGAGATCAACGATCTGCAAAGCCTACTGGAACGAGGCCTCACCCCAGCGGGGCGGGTTCTGGCTTTACGACGGGAGCATGCACGGCTGTCCGGTGAACGTGGGCAGACAGTCGCCGCTATCGCGCGCAACCGCGGACAGATCTCGCAGATCGATACCGAACTCGAGCGCCAAGAGGCGGACCGCCGGGAACAGGTGGTGACCGAGCTACGTGAGATAACGGCCAGTGCCGCAGAGCTACAAGAACGGCGCACCGTGTTGGAGGAGCGCTTATCTCGCCTTGATCTCAAAGCCCCCATGGATGGGATGGTACATAACTTGCAAATCAGGACAGTTAACGCTGTGATCCGCCCAGCCGATCCGGTGCTTTATATCGTACCGCAAATGCAAGAACTGATCGTCACGGTCCGCGTCCCAGCGCTGCAAGTCGATGCGGTGCATATCGGGCAAGCGGCGCAGATGCGGTTCTCGGCCTTTGAGGCGCGGACGACGCCAGAGCTGAAAGGGACGGTTCAGCGCGTGTCTCCGGACGTTCTGCTCGACCAGCAGACGGGCCAAGAATACTACACCGCGGACTTAACACCAGGTGATGGTCAACTAGAGTTGCTCGATGAGCTGCCAATAATGGTAGGGATGCCGGTTGAAGCGTTCATCCAGACCGGAGAGCGCTCGCCGCTCAGCTATCTCGTCAAGCCGTTGGCGGACTATCTCAGGCATGCGCTCAGGGAAGCGTAGTTCCTAGCGTTGGTAATTCGCTCCAAATTAAAGAGCAAGACTGTCTTGAGTGAGACCAGCCCATCTCAATATTAAGATGGGCTATTCAGATTCTTATCTCAAACGAAGATGAAATCATCGGCGCCAAGTTGATTGGCCGACAAACCAGTTAGAGTGATCTTGTCGTCTCCATCATAGAGAATTTCTGCACCATCAACAGTATCGCTGATCGTCAGATCATTGAAACTGTATCCTGAAATGAGAAATTCGATACGATCTTCGCCATCTTCAAAGTCGGTTATGATGTCATCGCCGTTATCTGCATTGAAACGAAAGACATCTTGATAAAAACCAGCGGTGCCCCCGGTAAGGACGTCGTCGCCAGTACCGCCATAGAGCCTGTCTGCGCCATAATCTCCCAAAAGACGGTCATTACCGGCACCACCATCAAGAGTGTCGTTACCATCGCCGCCTCGCAAGAAATCAGTGCCATTTCCCCCAAGAAGAGTGTCGTTGCCGTGCTCACCGAATACACGATCATCGCCATTTCCGCCCCAAAGACGATCGTGGTCTCGACCGCCCCAGAGGCGATCATCTCCGTCATTGCCGCGAATATTATCCCGACCATTGCCGCCAGAGCCGAGATCGTCACCATCGCCAAGACGAATATCGTCCCAGCCCCCATGGCCATAAATCTTATCATCCCCGGCTTCGCCACGAAGCTTGTTTCCGGAGTTGGTCCCGTTGATGATGTCAGAGAACCTCGATCCATAGACATTCTCAATTCTCGTAAGGATATCGCCTTCGGCGTGACCACCTTTGAACGTGTTTTCAAAAAAGTTGATGAAAACCCCTGCGTTTGATGTTGTGTACATCGCAAAATCACTGCCCGCACCGCCATCGATAATATCCGCTCCAGCACCGCCTTCGATCACATCATTGCCAGCACCGCCATTGAGCACATCATCCCCAGCTAGACCGGAAATCGTATCGTTACCATCAAGCCCTGAAATCACATTGGCCGTATCTGTTCCATCCAAGACGTTGTTGGTGGCATCACCTTTAATCGGGATGCGCCCTTCAATTTCTTCGCGTGTCCAAATGACACCATCGCTAAATTCGATTTGCTCGAGGCCAAGGCTCTTTATCGTCGAGGCCTGCTGATCGACAACGCGCAAGCGTTCACCGGTCGAAATCACTTCAAGCTCAATGTCGCCGCCCGTTAGAGAGCTTACGCGAAGGTCGTCAGACGCAACGTCCAGAAGCTTGAGTGTATCGGTCTCAGCGAACGAACGACCTAAGTCTTCTATGACATCGTTTCCGTCGCCTTTCGCCCAGATGAACACATCGTTGCCATTTGCGGTTTGTTCGCTTGTCGTCCCACCTCGTAAGGTGTCCGCTCCTGTGCCGCCGATCAGAACATCGCTTCCAATATGGCCCGAAAGCACATCGTTTCCTGCGCCTCCTTCCATTCTGTCCTGATCAAAACCACCGCTGGCGGTATCATTTCCGTTGGTTCCAACATACGTCGTTAAGGCCGGCGCTTGGTTTAGTTCATGTGCGTTGCCGACAGCTTCTTTTTCAACACTTTGTGCCAGTGCGACGACGAATTGATAGGTGCTGATCTTGCCAGATGACAGATGCTGAACCCAGGTTGCTTCCTCAGCCGAAGTTGATTGTCTGCCGAGGGCATTGATGAAGGCTTGCTGCACCAATGCGACACCCGTAAGGCCCTTTAGACTTGCAGACGACACTCCTTGAATATCGCCTTCTAGAGCAAGCATCTTCTCAGCAATATCATCAGGATTATCTGTGCCTTTGAGCAAAAGACCTGAATAGTATTCAAGCTCATGGGCAGTGGCATCGCGATCAAACGAGACATCCACTAAGTCTTTCACCAGGGCTTCGACATACGCCTTATCCAAATTACGCTCATATTGAGCTGGGTTCATGATGACATCGAAATTGTTCGTCGCGCGATGTGTGTTACCCACCACCAAATGCTCTGAGGATTCTGCCAGCTCGACGAGCAGTTCGATGCGTGTGGTGTTATTGCTGGTTACGATTTGCAGATGTTGATCAAGCTCGACAAGGCTTGGCGCACGGCCAAACGTATTGAAATAAGCCTGGGTGACAAACTCTGCATTGGAGAGTTGACCGTAGCGAACCGTGAACTCGTTTGAGCCGAGCAGCTCCGTTACCAGAGCCGTACGGTCCAGTTGTTCATTCTCCACGAACTCAACGAGCGTCTCCAGCTCTATTCGATCAATGTCACGATCAAGAACTGCGTCATAGATACGTTCGGCTTCAGCGATCACTCGAGCCTTTGCAGTCCCGTCCAGCCGTGCCTCATGAACAGTGTTACCGTTCTCATAGCGCCAAGTTTCAACGCCAAACGCGTCGACTTTGTGGGATACCTCCATCTGAACGCCAGTTCCCACATTTGTCCATGTGTAGCTGCCGTTACCAATCGCAGCCTTCACGATCGTCTGCGTAGTTCCTTCCCGATCAATGGTTTGGATCAAACCGTTGAGTGAGGTGGTCGTGACAAATGTCTTAGTCGCTGTGCCTGTTTCATCGAAAGAGGTCTCAGTCAGTACCCGTTCTCCATCAGAGCGAACCGTTAGCTCTGATGTCATGTCAAGATACCCGTTTCCGTCATAGTCTGTGTGGGTGGTTACGGTCTGACCATCACGGCTGGTGAAAACGACTTCTGAATACCGAAGATCACCATTTGCATAACGGATCTCTGAAATAGTCTCGCGGCTACCGTTTTCATTGAGCGTTGTCGTTGTTTCGCTCGATCCATCGGTGACCCCATCGCCGTCCATATCAATTGTGGAAGACGCGCCAAATCCATTGACTGCCGAAACACTCTCTTGTCGATAGGCGAGATTTCCGTTGCCAGCAGTCTCTTCGAAGATCTCAATCTCGTTTCCGGTAGCATCGTAGGTTGTCGTCCAGGTGCGGATGAGATCAGTCGTCCCATCGCCGTCAACATCAAAAACTACTGAGCGTTCTTTGCCATTGGCTGACATCGAAACAGTGATGATGTCATTTGAGCTGCCATCAGCTGCAAGATCTCGATACACTGAGCTCTTGTTTTCGCTGAGATCACGCGTTTCGAATATGTCACGGTCAGCACTGCCATCGCCAGTTAGATCAGTTGTCAGCGTTACTGTACGACCGTCTGCGCTTTCAATTTCCGTTTCTAAGCGGATGACACCAGATGTGTCGTCATAGGTCGTCACTGTTTTCGTGAAGCCACCAGAGACGCCTTTGGTAAGAATGCTCTCACGATCCAATACGCCATCTCCGGAAAGGTCGGTGTCCATCGTGGTAACAAGGCCATTTCCACTGGTGAGCATGGTCATGCTCGATAAAAGCACATTGTTCGCTGCGGTGCTGTTTTGCGTTCGCGTTACGTCCCCGTTATTGGCGAAAACAGTCTGGTCAGACGATTTGAAGTCAATCGTGGCATCGCCATCGACATTCAAGTTTATCTGCAGGTCCAAGCCATCATCACTCCGGATCAACACCTCAGAGCTATTCACACTGTTTGTGCCGTCCCCACCAACGTGAGTGACCGTGCGAGTTGTGCTCCCGTCCTGGTTCAGAACGGTGTCATCGTCATAACTCAGGTTGAGACCGCTCCCATCACTATAGGTCTTTGAGAAGTCAGCATTCAGACCATCATCGCTGACGATCTTCTGCGAAGACGCAAATTGCACACCATCATTGGTGAAGTACGAAATTGTCTCGGTTGTCGTCCCGCTCACATCTTCATCGCTAAAAACCTCTAGATCGTTCAGACCGTTTCCATCTGTATCACTCTGGGTCGTTACCGTTCGACCGTCTGCACTTGTTACGGTCTCGGTCTTGCTCAGCAGAAACCCGTCTGCGGACTCACTCTCGGTGGTGATCCTTTCAACGCCAACATTCGATAGATCAGCAGTCGTCTTCTGGATGCGATCATCTACTCCATCACCATTATAGTCCCATGTCTTGATTGTTTCTTGTGCATCGTCGCTGACCCAAGAGCTCGCACCTGTCTGGACGGTGCCATCAGATGATTTTTCGACAGTGTTTGAAAGACGTGACCCGTCTGCGTTCAAAGAAGTCAGCTCATCTTTGATGGCCTCATAAACACCATTGCCATCGGCGTCAGATTTCTGGATGCGGGCCAGTCCATTTGGGCTCACAGTTGTTTGAGTTTGACTTTGCAGACCGCCATCCACATCAAGCAAAGATAGCGTCTCCGTCTTCGTGCCATCATCCGCAATGATCGTTGTCAGCGAACTATCTGCTACACCGTCGCCATTCATGTCGGATGAAACGGTGACATGGCGGCCATTTTCGTTGGATGTGGTTGTAGCACTATCTCGAAGTACACCAGCACTATCCCGGAGTTCCTCAACGAGTCTCGTTCCGCCATCCGTCAGGAGTGTTGTCGTATTCGTTGAAATCAGATCAAAGCTACCATCGGCATCGCGGTCTTCGGATACCGTCACAACAAGCCCGTCATCGCTGATCACTGCTTCAGAACGGGAGAGTAGAGAGCTATCCGCAGCCCGCTGGTCTGAAACAGTCACGCGGCTGCCATCCATCAGAAGTGTCGTCGTGGCAGTCTCATCTCGCTCAAATGTACCATCGCCATCTGCGTCAGTTTGCGTCTGCAATGTCAAACCATCATCGTTGACAGTTACGATGCTCGAACCGCGGAGAGACGCGTCGCCATTGCGAAGCTCGGTTGTAGTTACTCTGCTTCCATCGACGCTCAAAACAGTCGCCGCGGTTGTCGTAAGATCAACCGAGCCGTCACCATTCCTGTCTAGCTCGGTCGTCGTAATCAATCCATTCGCAGTCGTATTGGTAACTTTTGAACTGATCAAAGAGCCATCTGCATTCGTTGTAGTCTCTGATGACAGTTTGCTTCCATCGCTTGCTTCGGCTGACATGATTGTCACGTCAATGACGCTATCTCCCTCGCCGTCCAGCGTCGTTTGCTTAACGCGACGATTAGCACTCTCGGTGCGTGACGTCTGAGACAGGAGTGTCGCACCATCCCCCGCGTAGCTGGTGTCAACAACGACAAAGCTTCTATCGGCCTGCGTAGTCTTCACACTGGTGGTTTGGCTTTCAAAGCTTCCATCCCCATCCCTATCGATCTGTTCTGAAACCGACAGGCCATCTGAGCTTTGCGTGATAATTTTCTGATCGCGCAGTGTGCCATCCTGATTTCTAGTCTCAATCGTGCGTATTGAGCTGCCAGATGGATCGATGACCGTCGTATCGGAGACGACGCTATCTGCATCTCCATCCCCATCAGCATCGATCGTGGCAGTCTGTGTCAAGCCATCTTCAGAGGAAACTGTGGTCGTGCTTGCCAAAACGCTTCCGTCTGCCGCGCGCGTATACTCAAAGGTCGTTCTGTCTTGCGAGGTTGGATCATCAGTTACCGACCGGATCAACTCATCGCTTTCAAAGGTGCCGTTTTGATTGAGATCAACCCATGTCTCTGTCTCAATCAGATCCGCTTCAAGCGACGTCTTGGTCATGCTTCTGATTGAGCCGTCGCCGTTGTTCACCGTGACTGTGTTTTCGCGACTTCCATCGGTATGGATCGTCGTCAGATCAATCTCCGTGCTATCAGTATCGCCATCACCGTCGGCGTCAGTCACAGTAGTCTTGGAAAGCGCGTCTGCAGACTGGGTCTGAGTAACCGAATTGCGAATACTGCCATCGCCATTTTTGGTAACAAGCGAAGACGTTGTTTCTCCTGTAGATCCGACAGCAATACTTTGATCTTCTATCGCCTCATAAAAACCGTCGCCATCAAAGTCGCGACTGATGACTTTGCTCTGACCATCAGTGCCTACATTTATGATCTCTGAAGAGCGCAAGCTCGCATCTTGATTTCGAACTGTGGTAGTTTCCGTTCTACTACCATCAACATTCTTTATAATTTGATGGGTAGTGGTTGTTTCATGGAAACCATCACCATCCAGATCCGCACCATTGGTACGTGTGTCGCCATCGATGGAAGTCGTTTCACTCGAACTCCGTATAACAGAGCCATCTTCAGCAAGATCTTTAACGGTCAAAGACCGACTGCCGTCTGCAAAAGTGAGGCGAAGCTCCTCTTGATCAAACCAGCCACCGCCTTTTGAGTCAATTTGGATAGTCACCGAGGATCCATCGAGGGTTCTAGACGTCACAATGCTGTTTTGGAGGATTGCAGTCGTCAGATCAGCACCAGCGTAACTCTCTAACGTTTCGATTTAGGTACCATCGGGATTGATGACCGTTATGATCGTCTGAAGTCGATCAAACACACCGTCACCATTGTCGTCATAACTGTTAATTACGTTTGATCCGTCGGGGGAGGTCACCGACGAGATTTCAAAAGCGATATCCCCTGACACTGTGTAGGCGGTGCTAACAACCACGCGATTGCCGGATCCATCGACGCTTTCGGCTTGCTCAACCCGGTAGCCTTGAGCGTCAGACTTCAAGGTAGCGTTTGCAACTGTACCCTTTGTTCCGTCTGCTCGCGTGAAAGTTGTTTGGCCGGTGATCATTGAGCCGTCTGAAAGCTCAATACGGGTCGTATCAGCTGCTAAGTTGATTGAAACGATATCAAGCTCGGCAAGCGTCTTGGTCGTTTGGGAACCATCAGGATTCGTAACCAATAGCTTAAACTTGGCGAAATCGGCATCGGATGCATCCAAAACACCGTCGTCATTGCTGTCAAAAACAGCTCTAAGGGCAGCCAAATCATCCCGAGCTGTCGGGTCCCATTCAGTGAAAACGTATTGGCGAAGTTCCGTTATCTCATTGCGGCCATCGGGATCATAATAGAGTACAGCGTCGTTTACTCCTGCCCAGGCAATGCGATGCTGAAGTCCTTCACTACCAGTCATAAAAACCGTCGATTTTGAAAGGTCAGTGATCTCAACGCCATTGCCGTCAAGATCAAGGATAATAGGCTTCCAGTCGTTATCAACGCCTAGCGTATCGGCCGCAAAATCCTGATAGCTTTCGCCTTCACCGCGCTGCCCATTGTGACTTGACTTTCGTTCGCTCCGGTAGCCAGATTCGTTACCCTCATTCCCTTCGTTCCCCTCATTTCCCTCGTTTCCGCCACCATTTACGGTCCCGCCATTCCCGGAAAAGAGCTCCTTTAGCCAACCTTTTTTCTTACCTTCATTGCCCTCGTTGCCTTCATTCCCCTCGTTGCCCTCGTTGCCTTCATTCCCCTCGTTACCGCTCTTCGCAGTTGAAGCATTACTTCTGCTCGGAGAAGGTTTACTTCCAGTCCAATCTTCACCAAACGAGTTCTCAAATAGATCTTCCCATTGACTTTGGGATAAAGTGCTGCTGCTACCACCGTAGCCGCGGCCATCCCGTGTACCGTTGCCATCTTCATCGTATGAGTTGCCTAGAGAGAAATCCTTGGTGCGACCCGGCTTCCAATCCGATCCGTCGCTATTTACCCAGGCAAAGCCGCCACCGTGCTTGATCGGAGTTGCTCCGTCTGGTGTAAACTCATGGTGTGCAAATTGCCTCGACCAGCGATCATGGTTATAGGTTTCTCCGGTAGTATGGTTATTGGCCGTGCCATCCGGAAAAAAATCACCACTGACGTTATGAACGCGCACACCTCCCGCGATGTATGTGTGATACGTTTCTACTTCGAAGTTATATGTTTGCCACGCTTCGATTGGCTCTGGCTTTCCCGCCAGAGAACCAATTGCGACCCCCTTCTCGTAAGCCTGGTCAAACAAGTGTTTGGTCCTAGCATTATATACAATTCTCTCGACATGGACTGTAAGTAGCTCACCAGACTTTGAAACTATTGTCGCGCACTCATTAGCAACCATATCTTTGATGCATGGAAAACCTCCTTCCATATCTAGGAAGCGATGTTCCGGCGTTGTGACTAGCTCTTTAGGTTTTCCACGATCAGTCCAGCTAAGTCGCAGCAGTTCAGTGGTCGTGTTGCGAAAGACTTGCACCACTTTGCCGGGCACTATATTGCCTTCAAAATCAAATGATTGAACCCAATCACCGATTACAATTTCGTCCACATTTTTTTCTGTGACAGGTTGAGAACCTGATTTGAAATCACATTCTTGGGCGTCCGACTGCCCACTGTTTGCTGGCGGAGACGCGAGTTCAATAACTGTGCCTGCAACAAAACATTCGGGCTCTTGCCTCGAATATAGGTTCTGAACTGCTCTCGCTTCGAACCCAGCAATACTTTCTATCGCTATGTCAATATTTTCCGGTGTTATCTTTCGCCCGCGATCGCGAAGAAAGTCAGTAACATCAAGTCGCAGCCTAAGCTGCTGAGTATTGGACAAGCCAGCATCTTGCGCATACTCACTGAGGTTTTCGAGGGCTATTTCTGCCTGATTTTCAGCATGCTGTCTGGCTAACGCACCGCCAAAGCTTGTACCGTTGAGTATAGAATATGCACCCTGAACGATCGTCTTGGCATTTTGGTATTCTTCTTCGAGGTTGGGGTCACTCGCTCGCCGTTTTGCAAGCTCATTAAACTCTTCTACTCGGTCCTCAAAACGCTTCTGGGCAATCAGTGATCCTATCGAAACGGAACCTACACTGTAGTCTATCTTCGCTGTACCGTTTTTTTCAAATCTAAGTTCCACCGAAACCTCTCCTTATTTAGCGTAATTCACTGATCTGCATAGCTACAAAAAAAAGCTCTCTCAGCAGTGCTATTTGGATATCAGCGCTCTGATCATCTGTTTCTCTGATTTTTTTTAATGAAGTAGCAATATTGGACCAGGACTCTTTCTTGTCAGGCACGAGCGTTTGCCGAGTTTGGTTTATTGAAGCATGTGCGAGGTCCAACGCATCTAAGGTTTCGCTATTCATTTCCGTGATACAGATTGTAAAGCCTGAGCTAAGAGCACACTGATCCAGAATGCTATCAAAACACTGGACTATGGTTTTCGCTTCTTCTTGTTGATCGAGAGTCTCCTCGTGTCCCGATAGCACTTGGTAACAAAACGCATTGAGACGAGAAAACTCTTGCCCATTCGCGGCAGCAGCGTAACTCAAAAAGATGCCAACGAGCACTAATCGAAAATAGGCGTTAAGCATAATTATCATCCTATTTTTAACTTCTGTACCAGATTAAAGCTAACAATCACTCGCTCGCCATCGGAACCGCTAATACTTGTTAGGTTTGGATCAACTCCGTGATAAAGCCAGCTTGGGAAGAGGAGCATCGCTCCAGTTCGAGGAGTAAACCTTACCTTAGTCCAGTTCTCTCGACACCGTTGGACGCCTTTCTGAAACCTTGGTTCATCCATCACGTGAAAAGTCCGCGGGTCAATAAACTCAATATCACCGGAATCTTTGGGTGTTTGTACGTAGTAAACACCGCTCCAGTATGAACCTGGATGAATGTGAGCCTTGTTGACGCTTCCAGGCCCATTTATGATCGACCACATTGTGCCTATCTGGAGTTCATAATCGTCATCGTAGCCCAAGCTTTCTGAAATCCGCCGACTCGCTTGATCAATACGATCAACAAGCGGCGCATACGCTTTATCCTGGTGAAGACTGTTGTGGCTGTGCCACCCGCCCAAGGCGCGGTAGTTGGAGCGTTCAATGCCCGCTTCATCGCGATCTCGCTCAGAATAAATCAGAGGGATCAGATACGCATTAAGGTCTTCAAAATTGGCACATTCGACCGAAAAGATCATCGTCGGGAAGTAGATTTGTCGATCAAACGTGTCATCGACGATGTTGCCAAAGTCACACATCAGACAGAGAACGCCTCAACAAAAAGCTGTAGAAAAAAACCAAGTAGTCAATCCCTTCCGTCAAACGTAACAGACAAACGAATTCCAAAATCAAAAGTCATAGATATCTTCCAACAGGCATATCACCGTTCGGTAGAAAGTATAAATTTGATTCAACTTTAAGGCAAGGATATCGAAATCCGGCCTCGTATCAAGTCCAAAACTCGATAGTTGCTGAGACTTTGATGTCTCTATCGCCAGCGCTTTCAAAAATTGAATAGGTTGAACAGATTGCAACGTGAAGAGCGCTTGGCTCTCTCAAATCAAGCTAGCGTAACTTATCCTAAAGCGGAGGCTAAGTTTTCGGTTGAAATGTTCATTGTTGTCATTGACAACCCCAAGGCATCAAACAGAACCGTCGTCCGGGGCTCTTTGTCATAGAACCGAGGTCGCTTCGGTTGATACGGTATAAGCTCCGGAAAACGCTCTACCAGATGCGCAGCGGCGTCATATTTGTTCTTGAAGCCGCTCATCTGCTCAGTTTCGACCGCTAGAATGCCACACTGCTCGGCTAGCGCTTTGATCTGCGCGTTGATCGACCGGACGCGCGCGCCTTTGCGGGAGCTTTTCGTCAACCGCTCAAGCACTACCACATCAGGCGCCAGATCCTTAAGCCATCTAGAAACGACCTTCTGCACCCCCGCCGGTGATCCTGCGGCCTGCCGAGACATCTCCCACTTGGTGAGGCAATCTCCAATGAAGAACATGTAGCCCGCGCGGCCAGAGCCGACTGCAATCGCTAGAAGCCTATACGCCATACACGTCTTTCTCAGGGTCTAAGTCGCAGTCTAAGCGCCCTAAGGTTCGCTCTCGGTTGACGGTATCGGCAGTTTGGCCAGGGCCTGGTTTAATCTTGCTTAGGTTGCGCCACATCAGCTCTTTGGCACTCTGCATATGATCGGCAAAGAAGGCTTCAAAGCTTCGTCCGTATAGCAGTGAGAGCCGGATGATCTCTTTGAGCGTTGGCTCTTTTGAGCCTTTCTCTAATCGCCCCAGGCGGTAGCGTGAGATGTGTAGGATGGTGGCGCTCTCCGTTTGGGTTAAGCCCGCCTTGCGGCGAGCCAACTGCAGATCAAGCGCGAGTTGTGTGTACATATTTGTTTGGTGCTTATGGATTGATAGAACACCAGTCTATCGGCCACGGATGCCCTCAAACAGAGGACGCAGTGGGGCCAGTTTGCACATCGGGATGGGTGCCATGCACGCTCGTAGGCGCTAAAAAATCACCACAGCGACAATGCGCAGTGCTCAAGCGGAAGGGTGAAACCCTTCCGAGCAGCGGATAGTCACTGTGGTGGTTAAACTCTACGGGCAACCGTCAGGTCTTTCAGACAAGCAGAATACCGGGAACCGCTAGCTGGATGCTAGCCCGCCAGCGGGGTGATACGCGCGCAGTGGCAGGTACTGAGTTATGACGCATGACTGGCAGAATTCTTGCACATGACAAAAGCCCCAAAGCCAGATTGGCTTTGGGGCTGTGCTTAGCAGAGCTTCAGTTGGCGGCTAGCCGCTTCCCGTTCGGGCCAGCGCGGGTCTTTCGCGGCCTGGTTGAGCCAGTCTTCGACATAGTCTGCAATTTCCTCAGCAGTTTTGATGTCTGCCGCCGAGATAAACTGCGACCGATAGCCAGTTTCGGTCACCGGCAAGAGTTCATGGCAGCGCATCTCGATATGCCATTGCCCACTGTTTAGCCAATTGGCCTGATAGCTCACCTTTACGATCCGGTCCTGCCAGGTGAGGTCAAAGGTCGAATATCCGTCCTTCATCCTTAGTATTCGCTGGCAAGCATGATCGTGAGTACCCGGCAGGTGACCGCCTCATTGGCAGGGTTCTCTGATCCAGCGATGCAGTCGAGGTTGTAGCAGTCCATCTTCCAAAAGATCTTCTGCCCGTCATGGTCAAACGCGCCAAAATCATGCTCGCCCCACGGATCATTGTCTTCACTGAATTGATCAAATTGCTGAACCTTTTGGAGGATCGCTCTGATATCTGCTTCACTGAGCGCTTGAATGCCTTGCGTGATGACCACTTGCCCGTTCCCACGACCAGTGGTGCGGAAGGTGTCATTGAGCTCACGAACCTTTAGGTTTGGGCCGCCCGGTTCTAGACGCATCCAATCGAAGTCTCGTTGCTCTCCACATGCCTCGCAGAACGCGCTGTCCAAGACATCTACGATTTCCCAAAGACCGCTTTCGCTGTTGAAAGATACAGTCGCGTCAAGAACGATCCTTGTTGACTTGCACTCCCGACTAGCTGGAAACGACCCGATGTCTTCCTCTATTCCTTCTGTAAGAACACCCATTTATCA
>ERZ1740060.337-NODE-337-length-31386-cov-5.135872_pt1 | contig 31386 bp, 52 predicted proteins | sample MGYA00581743_ERZ1740060 | MGnify/ENA primary metagenome ERZ1740060 (study PRJEB43018, sample SAMN04849235) | marine metagenome | isolation source: floating plastic debris | place: Pacific Ocean | collected 2008-08-27 | study: EMG produced TPA metagenomics assembly...
CAGGCTTCGGCAAGAGCATGTCCACGGTCTATGCCTCGATTGTTGAGCAGGCGGTCACCGTCCAGGTGAAATCGACCTGGACCACCAAGAAGTTATGCCAAGCCATCGCGCTCGAGATGGGGCTCAAGCCTGCGAAGACCTCCGGCGACATGGTCGAACAGATCAGCCAGGAGCTGTTGCTGCATGACGTGCCGCTTCTCGTGGATGAGGCGGACTTCCTGGTCCAGCGCAACATGGTCGAGGTCGTGCGCGACATCTATGAAAGCGCCTTTGTCCCGGTCGTTCTGATCGGCGAAGAACAGCTGCCCCAAAAGCTCAAGAAGTGGGAGCGGGTCCATGGCCGCATTCTGAGCTGGGTGACTGCGGAACCTGCCGACGATCAGGACTATGAGCTCCTCAAGCGCATCTACTGCCCTGGCGTCGAGCTGGACGCGGAGATGACGCGCCAGGTCAAGCAGGCGGCCCGTGGATCGGCGCGACGCATCTGCACCAACCTAGACCGTATCCGCGAAGTGTGCCTAGTCGCTGCAAAGGACCGCATGACGTTCCAGGGATGGGGCGACCGCGGCTTCTACACCGGCGATGCACCGATGCCGCGGAGGACGTTCCGATGAGCTGGTCGCCGCAAACCGCGCAGCAACGCGATGTCTGGGATCACGCGCAGCGCCTGGGGATCTTCACCCAGAAGCAGCTCTCTGCAGAGACCGGCTTGAACCGTGACTACATCGGCGGGCTGGTTCGTCGCTGGGTTGCAGCGGAACGCCTGCAGCTCATGGAAAAGAGCAAGAAGGTGAAAACCTATTGCGTGATCCCCGGCAAGTTCGACTTCCGGTCAGTGCGCGAAGATGGCTCTCTGGTCCGGCCGGGCACAAAGCAGGGCAACCTCTGGCGGGCGATCCGGCAGGTCAAGGAGTTCACGGCCCTCGATGTGGCTGTCATGGCCAATACCGACGACATCCACGTGACCGAAGCGGATGCGAAAGCCTACCTGCAGATGCTCAACCGCGCAGGCTACCTACGGGTGATCCGCAAGGCGCATCCTGCCGTGGGGCGCAAAGCGCGCTACCGCCTTCTGCGCGACACCGGGCCCAAGCCCCCTAAGGAGCGCCGTGTGCGCGCGGTCTGGGACGAGAATGAGCAGGCTTACAAGCATATCGAGGGGGTGAGCTGATGTCCCCCATCAAAGCAAGCCCGACCGAGATCGTCGCCCAGCACTGGGAAGGTGACGCACCGGATTGGATCTGGGGCCTTGCGCAGCAATGCGAGAAGGCGAGCCAGAACAAGGTGGCCACGGCGCTTGGCTGCTCGGCCTCGAAGATCAGCCAGATCCTGCGCAACAAGTATCCCGCGCCACTTGAGGCGATGGCCGATCGGTATCGCGGTGTCTTCGAGCAGAAGACCGTCGCGTGCCCGGCGCTTGGGGATCTTCAAATCCAGCATTGCCAGGACTGGCGGGTTAAAGCCCGTGAGCTCGTCACCTCGAACACGCGGCGCGTGATGATGTTCCGCGCCTGCAACCGCTGCCCGATGATGAAGGAGCAAGACGAATGAACGACTTCTGCCCATTCTGCCGTCGTCGCGTGTCCAAGTGGCACCAGCATTGGGGTGACCGCTTCAAGTGGAAGTACGGCCAGCCTCCCTACAACCACGCAGACGAGGAGAAGGACCGATGAAAAGCCGAAAGCAAATGCGCGGCAATGCGCGCCGCCGACTGCGCGCGTTGGAGCATCACGTCTCAAAGACCCTGCGCGAGATCGCACGCGATTGGGAGGATGAGGATCAATACGTGGTCGGTTGCTGCGATGAAGCTGATCTGGAGGTCGCCACACAGATCCGCGCCATCAATACGGCGATGGATGACAGCGTGCAGCTCGAAGCTTCGGAGGTTGAGCATGCAGATTGAAACGCATGAATTGGTTTCCGCAAAGCTCAACGTCCAGCGCGCACTGCAGACCTATTTGGATCAGGCCTTGGGCGCGGATCATGGGCTCACCGTAAACCTCATCATGCCTATGCGTGTCCAAGTGACAGGTCTGGGCGAGGTAGCGTGCGAGGCCACGGCGCTTGAAGCGCTCAATCGCATGGATGTCGAATTCCGCAGGGAGCTCATCGCTCGCCAGAAAGGGCTTCACTGATGCACTTCAACGAAACCGCAATGCTCACCAAAGCGGCCCGCGCCTGCGGTCGGATCGACAGGCGCGGACGGCGGGGCACGATGGCGCTGACCTGGGAAGAGATCGAGGCGATGGCGGCGACGCTGGTCTGCCTAGGCCTGCCTGCCCTCGGCAAAAACGAACCACTGGGGGCGGTCAAGCTCGCCCGCATCACCCAAGATGATGGAGAAGAGACATGAACGATATCCCACAAGGATTTTGGAAGAACGCCGCGGGCGCGATGGTGCCGGAAGCCAATGTCAAAGAGCATGAGAAGCTGGAAGACGATCTGGTCAAACGGCTCTTGATGGGTGCGATGCTAAACCAGAAGGAGCTGGCTGGGTTCAAGGCACTGGCCTTTGATGAGACCCGCGCCTTCCGTGAGCTGGTCGGCGAGAAGTATGGCGTCTCGCTCGGCGGCAAGCGGGGCAACATGACCCTTTCGACCTATGACGGGTCGATGCAGGTCAAGGTGCAGGTCTCAGATACGCTCTCCTTCGGGCCTGAGCTGATGGCGGCCAAGGCGCTGATTGATCGCTGCATCGAAGCGTGGAGCGAAGGGGCCAATGACAATATCCGCGTCCTGGTCAATGACGCCTTCCAGGTCAACAAGGAGGGCCGCATCGATACCGCGCGCGTCCTCGGCCTGCGCCGTCTGGAGATCAATGATCCCGATTGGATGAAGGCGATGGAGGCTATCGGAGATGCCCTGCGCGTCACGGCGACCCGCGAATACATCCGCTTTTACCGTCGCGATGACAAGGGCGTCATGCAGCCTGTCTCGCTCGATATCGCGAAGCTTTGAGGAGGATTTGTATGTCTGCCCAAAACCAAATCTGCGAGCTGACCATTCCCGTCATCGACGTGACCGATGAGCCAACCTTCGCGATCTGCGAGAAGCTCGGCACCGGCTTTGTCGGTGGCCACGATGTCGAGATGCGGGTCACGTCGAACCAGCGCTGGCTGGAGTTCGTTGTGCAGAGCAGCCCCAAGCGCATCTACCGCGTGTCGCTCTTTGAGATCATGCAGAACAGCCTGCGCGGGATCCGCGATGCGATGATGGCGGATATCTCCGAAATCGAAGATGCCGCCTGGGATCAGTGGGGCGATGAGGAGACCAAGCAGCCCGACGATCTGGTCTTGCAGGTCCGTGAGCTCTGCAATGCGGAGGGCATGACATGAGCGACGATGTTGTGATCCCTGCCTTCCGAGTGCCTGTCTCTGTGGACGAGTTGAAGGAGCGGCGCACGCCAGGTCCAGTGCGCGTTCTGAGCCGTAAACAGGTTGGTGGGATGGAAATGGTTCTCCAAGAGTGTATTCGCGGTGGCCACCTTGAGCTCGTTGTCCACGACCGGCCAATGCGGGTTTTCCGAGTGAGCTATGATGCACTTCATGAAGTTTTTCAGACTGCAGTTGCTGCCCACATGATGGCGGAGGATGAGCAATGACAGCTGCTCTCCGCAAGACGATCTTCGTGGCCTGCCGGGAGCTGGGCCTCGATGAGGAAGCCCGCCGCGATCTCCAGCTGCTGGTGACTGGCAAAGAGAGCCTGACCAAGATGGATCACGGCGATCTTAAAGCGGTCGTTAACGCCCTTGAAAAGGCGGGTTTCAAGAAGTCGAAGGGCAAGCGCTATCCGCGTGCGCCCCGTGCCGATCTGCGCCTCTGTCATGTGCTCTGGGCTAAGCTTGGCCATGCCGGGTGTTTGAAAGCCCCTGGTCGGGCCGGGCTCAACGCGTTCGTGCGCAAGCGGTTTGAAAAGACCTGGGGCGGCGCAGCCCCAGCAGATATAGACATGCTGTGCGAGCACGGCCAGATCAACGATGTCGTGCAGGCGCTGAAAGAGTGGTGCGCCCGAGAAGACATTGAGGTCGAGCTTTAAGCCCATGGCCCGCCGTCTCGCCCATATCACCGATCACGCGCTCCTTAGATATCTTGAGCGCGTGAAGGGCGTGGATGTGGCAGCGGCCCGTCGCGAGATCACAGAAAATGTCGATCTGGTGCATGATCATGATGGCGCGACCGGCGTCATCAAGGATGGCTTCGTCTACAAGATGAACGGCACCACGGTCGTGACGGTGATCGAGCATCACTATCCGGATAAGCAAGGCCGGAAGGTGCGCACATGAGCCAGCTTCCAGGTATTGCAGGCGAGATCGAGCAGATCATCGGGCTGGAGCGGACGGTCCGTCTACTCAAGGCGCGCGGTGGCACCGAGGTGCTTATTCCAAAAACCCCGGACGGCACGATGCTGTGCCGCCTGATCGGCGCGGAAGCGACCCAGCGCCTGATCGATGAGATGGGGCATGGTCGCATCACTCTGCCTTGCGGGAACATGCGCGGCCGGGACGCGGCGCGCGATGAGGCCAAGGCCCGCGCCCTTGCCATGATGACCCAGGGAAAGTCCAACCTGGAGATTGCGCTGGCCTGCGATCTGCACGTGCGCACGGTTACGAAATACCGCTCCGAGATCGAGAACGAGAACCAGACCGCGTTTGACCTTTGACAGGTCGCAGCGTGTCTGCAAGTCTCTGCCGGTAGCCCCGAACGCTGAACACCTGAACGCGTTCTAGGGTCCATCTGCCCCCCTGATTTGAGAGTTTACGAGGGAACCCCCTCGGAGCCCTCTCATGAAACTGTCCCGACACAAGATCGAAGATGTGCCTTTCCAGCAGGCCAAGCACATCGGTGGAACGATCACCCCAACGATCGTGGTTCTCCACGACACGGCAAGCCGCTTGGACGAGGGGTCGGCGGCTCGCTACCTGCTGGACAATCCCGCCCGGGTTTCGGTTCACTTCGTGATAGAACGAAGCGGAGCGGTTGTTCAGCAGGTAGCAACCAACAAGCGCGCAAACCACGCGGGCACGTCCAGCTATCACGGGCGCGATCACTGCAACAATTTCTCGATCGGGATTGAGATCGTGAATGTGGGGCGGATGACCGCAGCGGATGATGGCTATGTCCGGACTTGGTTCAAGAAGCTCTATGCGCACGGCGATGACGCCATCGGTCAGCCCGATATCATGTTCATTCAAACGCCCGAGCACGGCGCTGGCTACTGGATGGACTACACGTCGGAGCAGATCGACGCGCTGATGGAGCTCCTCGACGCTCTATTCCGCGGGATCCCCACGCTCAAAGACATCCGCACCCATTGGTATATCTCGCCCGGCCGCAAAGTGGCCACCAACCCACTCTTTCCGCTGGAAGCTGTCCGCTCCAAGATCCTTGGCCGTGATGATCCTGCCGAGCTCGACGCGGAGAATGGCAGCGCGCCTTTCGAGGATATGTTCGAGAACGAGATGTTCTTCGAGGTCGAGACGCGCGGCAGTGCGCTCAACATGCGCCGCTGGCCAAGCTTCAACCCCAATGTCCTCACCTCGATCCCGGACGGCACGGTGGTGCCGGGTATTCGCACGGGCGAGTTCGGGGGCCGCACCTGGGTGAAGGTTCTCTACGACGGCCAGGAAGGCTGGGTCGTGGAGCGCTATCTCGCCCCCATTGTTTTCGCTGACGGGAAGGAAGTCGCATGAAACATCGCAAGCTGAGAGAGGTCTTGAGCGCGGTTGCGCCGACCATCGCAACGGCCCTCGGCGGGCCGCTGGCCGGGGTTGCGACACGCGCCGTCGCAGACCAGCTGCTGGGCAAGCCTGACGCGTCGATTGAGGAGATCGAGCAGGCGGTTACCAACGTGGCTCCCGGCGATCTGGTCAAACTGCGTGAGCTCGACTTGCAATTCCGCGCCGACATGAAGGCCGCCGATATCGAGGTGGCAAAGATCGCCGCCGGTGATCGTGCGAGCGCACGGGAGCGGCAGATCAAGACGGGTGACTGGACGCCTGCGCTGCTGGGTCTCGCGATTGTCTGCGGCTTCTTCGGCGTTCTTGCCTACATCATCCGCTTCGGCCTGCCTGCGGAAGGGAGCGAAGTGCTGCTCATTATGGTCGGTGCGCTTGGTGCGATGACCACGCAGGTCGGAAACTACTTCTTCGGTTCCTCGACGGGCTCGAAGGCCAAGGACGGCATCATCGCCGGTCTGAAAGGACGCGTGGAATGATCAGCCGTGGTGTTAAGTGGTTGCTTGGCAATTGGGATGTCGTTCTCGCCGCTCTGTCTTTCTGGGCTGTGGTGACACTGATCCTGTCGGGTCCAGCTCTTGCCCAGGGGCAGAGATGTGGCGCGCGGGCGGCGATTGTCGAGGTTCTTGCCGAGCGCTTTGGTGAACACGCCCAGTCGATGGGATTGGCCGCCAACAATTCTGTCGTCGAGGTTTACGCGTCTGAAGAGACCGGAACCTGGACGATCATCGTGACCGGCACCAACGGCCTGACATGCCTTGTTGCATCTGGGGAAGGTTTTGCGCGGTTTGATCCGGCGCTTGGGGATCCGACATAATGGTGATTGATCCGGATTTTGCCATCAAGGCGGTCAGCTTTCTGCTCTCTATTGCCGCGATGGTCTACAGCTTCATCGCGACGCGTCGGAAAGACGTGGACGAAAACCTCAAGGCGCTGCGTGATCATGTCGATACGCGGGATGCGGAACTCTCAAATCGTCAGGATCGCCACGACAATCGCCTCCTCACACTCGAGCAGACGGTGCAGTCACTGCCGGGCAAGGATGACATGCACCAGCTGCAGCTCGAGCTCGCAAAGATGAGCGGTGAGATGCGCGAGATGAATGCGGTGATGTCGGGCAATGCGAAGATCATGTCCCGCCTCGAAGCGATCGTCTCGCGCCATGAAGATCATCTGTTGGATGGAGGCTCTAAGTGAGCGATTATCAGGAAACACTGCGCCAGCATGCCCGTCTTGCAATCCTGCGGGCGCTGGAGGATGCCCCACGCTACACCTCTAACCTCTCGATGCTGACAACGATCCTGCCAGGGTTCGGGATCAGCTTTACCCGGGACCAGACCAAGACAGAGCTCGGCTGGCTGGAAGAGCAGGGGCTGATCGAGACCGAGACCATGCGCGCCGTTGTCATCGTGACAGCCACAGTTCGTGGGATTGAGGTCGCCCAGGGCATTGCCCGTCACCCTGACATCCAGCGCCCTCGGCCGGGGGCGTGAGATGCCACCGCCCCGCAAGATTGACCTGATCCCCGCCGAGCTGCGCGAGCGCCTTGCCGAAACCCTCGCCGGTCGCGGCTTTGGCGACATCGTCGATGTGACCGAAGAGCTCAACTTCTGGCTTGAGGAGGAAGGCCTCGAGCTCACGATCGGCAAGTCGGCTGTCGGCGAGTTCTCCAAAGCGCTGAAGGACCAGCGCGACGCGTTCAAGCTGGCCGAGACCCTACTAGCCGACATGGACATCGAGCAAGAGAGCGACATGCACAAGGTGCTCATGCAGATGATCGCGACCTCTGCTGTCCACATGATGCAGTCGGTGCGCGAAGAGGAAGGGCACCTGGAGCCCAAGGATCTGATGAACCTCGGCCGCATGCTGAAGGATCTGATGCAGTCTGCGGGGATCCGCGAGAAGCTGCGCGAGGATGAGCGCGTCCGTGTGGCACGCGAGGCCAAGGAAGAAGCCGCCGACAGCATGTCCAAATCCGCCAAGAAGATCGGGCTCTCGGCAGAGAATGTCGCGCAGATCCGTGCCGACATTCTTGGGGTGAGCTGATGAGCGATCCGGAGCTCATCACCTTCACCTTTGACGGCGTCTATGACGTGACCGTCGATCCTGCTCTTGGGCACCTTTGGGTCGAGCATGACGGCGCGATCACCTGGGACGAGCTCCAGCAGATCAAGAACATTGCCTGGGGTCCTGAGGCCCGCGCGGTCGAAGTCTATCCGGCGGAAGGCGCAAAGATTGATGCGATCGAGTGTCGTCACCTCTGGCGGCTGGGCCCCACTGACTTCGCGCCTGATCTTTTAGGGGCGCAGTCTGACAGTCTTGAACAACGCTATGCGCGCGCTTGGGCGGAGGCTACCAATGGCTGAGCCGCTGACCTCCGAGGAATGGGAAGACCTACGGGCCGAGAGCCGCCAGGCGCTGCCAGAGGCGGTCTCGGATGCAGCCAGCCTGCCTGCCGTGCTGCTATCCTACCAGGCAAAGCTGCTGCAAACGACCGCGGTCGTTCCGCTGGTGGTCTGCGAGAAGTCGCGCCGGATCGGGATGACCTGGGCGGTGGGCGCGGACGCTGTCCTCACCTCTGCCTCGGCCCGCGGCCAAGGCGGGATGGACACGCTCTATATCGGCTACAATCTCGACATGGCACGCGAGTTCATCGACACCTGCGCGATGTGGGCCAAGGCCTTCATGCCCGCCGCATCCGAGGTGGAAGAGTTCCTGTTTCGGGACCAAACGGATGGCGGCGAAGAGAAAGACATCAACGCCTTCCGCATCCGCTTTGCCTCCGGCTTTGAGATCGTCGCACTGACCTCCAAGCCCCGCTCCCTGCGAGGGCGCCAGGGCTATGTGATCTTCGATGAAGCTGCGTTCCATGATGAGCTTGCCGAGCTGATCAAGGCGGCGATGGCGCTGCTGATGTGGGGCGGGAAGGTCCTGATCATCTCGACCCATGATGGCATCGACAACCCGTTCAACGAACTGATCCAGGAAGTGCGCTCCGGCAAGCGCGCCGGCGAGGTCGTGCGGGTGACCTTTGAAGAGGCCATTGAAGCGGGCCTTTACGAGCGCATCGCGCTGGTGACCGGCAAGCCGGCCACGTCTGAGGCCAAGGCCGAATGGATCGAGAGCATCTATGGCTTCTATGGCGAGGATGCCGATGAGGAACTGCACTGTATCCCCAAGGCCGGGACCGGTGCTTACTTCTCCTCCGTCGCGGTCGAGGCCTGCATGGACCCCAACTTCCACGTCGCCCGACTAACTTGCCCGGATGGGTTCCAGCTGCGCCCGATGGAGGAGCGTCGGCAGTTTGTCCAGGCTTGGCTCGAGCGTGAGGTTGCGCCGCATCTGGCGGGGCTGGATCCCGAGCGACTGACAGGGTTGGGTGAGGACTTCGGTCGCACCACAGACCTGACAGTTCTGTCGGTGCTGCAGGAGATGCGCGAGCTGAGCGTCGAGGTGCCGCTTTGCATCGAGCTGAAGAACATGCCCATCGAACAGCAAAAGCAGGTTGTCCGTTTTGTCATCGAGCGGATCGACAGGTTCATCGGCGCGAAGTTCGATGCGACCGGCAACGGTCTGGCCTTGGCCGAGTGGGCCCAGGAAGAGTTTGGCCATGACCGGATCGAAGCCGTGAAGATCACCCAAGGTTGGTATCTGGAGAACATGCCCAAGCTGAAGGCGCATGTGGACGATCAGACCATGACGCTCCCCCAGGACAGCGACATCAAGGATGACCTGCGCGCCGTGAAGCTTGTGGCAGGTATCCCGTCCATTCCGAACAACCGCAAAGCGGGCCGCCACGGCGATGCCGCGGTCTCGCTCTGCATGGGCGTGGCGGCGCTGAAGACCGACTATCAGCCGATGACCTATCGGCCCGTCCCGAAGGACGCCCTCAAGGATAACCGCCCGATCCGCACGACCGCGGGCTTCGGGATGAGCAAAGGAGTGTGGTGATGCCCATCCTCGACCCCTATGGCCGCACCGTCAAAGTCAGCCAGCTGACCAAACCTGTCGCGACGCCTGGCGTCACGGGCGTCAGATCGCCATTCTCAAACTCAATCGCCAGTGGGCTGACACCGCAGCGGCTGGCAAGCATCCTGCGCAACTGCGACGATGGCGAGATGGAGGACTTCCTGATCCTGGCCGAGGAGATGGAAGAGCGCGATCCGCATTACTATTCGGTGCTGGGCACCCGCAAGCGCGCGATGTCAGGCCTGACACCGGATGTGATCCCCGCGGGTGAAGACGCCGCATCGGTCAAGATCGCGGACTCCGTCGAGGAGCAGATCGCCAAGCACGATGATTTCCCTGACCTTGTTGAGAGCCTTATGGATGCGATCGGCAAGGGCTTTGCCGTGGTCGAGCTCGACTGGAAGCGCACCGCCAGCCAATGGGGTTTCAATACCTTTGAGTATCGCGACCCTCGGTGGTTCCGCTTTGATCGGGAGACAGGGCGCGAGCTGCGGATGCTCGATGACAGCGCGCCTACCGATGGGCTTGAGCTGACGCCTTACCGCTTCGCCTGCCACCGCGCCAAGCTCAAGTCCGGGCTGGCCTGCCGCGGCGGTCTTGCGCGTGTCGCGGCCTTCAGCTGGATGTGCAAGGCCTACACGATGAAAGACTGGATGGCCTTCATCGAGCTTTATGGCCTGCCGATCCGGATCGGGCGCTATGACGCCGCCGCCACCAAGCAAGATGTCGAGGTTCTATTCCGCGCGGTGGCCAATATCGGCACCGACGCGGCGGCTGTTATCCCGAAGACGATGGATATCGACTTTGAAGGGGCAGGCGGCGGCACGGCGTCCAACGCCAACTTCGAGAACTTCGCCCGCTGGGCGGATGAGCAGGTCTCGAAAGCCGTGCTTGGCCAAACGATGACGGCAGACGATGGCTCCAGCCAGAGCCAGGCGCAGGTCCATGATGACGTGCGGCTTGCGATTGCCAGGGCCGATGCGCGCGCGATCAACGGCACGATCAATCGCGACATCGTGCGGGCCTTTGTCGATCTGAACTTCGGGCCGCAGAAGGTCTATCCGAAGATCCTGCTGGAAGTGCCCGAGCCGGAGGATATCGATCTTCAGCTGCGCCATGCCGCGCGCTTTGCCGCTCTGGGCGTTGGCTTCAAGCATTCGGAGATCCGGCGCAAGGCCGGGTTTAGCGAGCCGGACAAAGACGATGAGGTCACCCAGCCACCGCAGCGCCAGCCTGCTCTGAACACCGCGCGCAACAGCGCAGAGCCGTCGCCCTTTGATGACCTGGAAGAGATCGAGGTCGATCTGCTGGGCGATTGGGAAGACGTGATGGAAGACCTGCTCGACCCGTTCGAGGATTTGATTGCGGGCGCAGACAGCTTTGAGGATGCGCTTGCGAAGCTCGAGACTGCTGCCCCGACGCTGGGTGGCAGCAAACTGATTGAAGCGCTTGTGAAGGGGGCGTTCAAGGCCCGTTCAACGGGGGATGTGAAGGATGGGTGAACTGATCCTGCTCCTGATCCTGGTAATTGCTTGCTTGGCGCAACCCGTCGGACGCAGAGGCGGGTCCGTCCAGCCGAAGGCATCGGCACCGATGACGCCACCACCACCAAAGTGCCGTCTTGGAAACGGTGGATCGAAGTAGGAGAGACGTCCGATGTCTGACCCCATGAAAAGCCCCGCGAACTGTCAAAGTCTCATCTGGCAGCACGTCAAAACCGGCGGGCTCTATGAGCTGGTCGAGACCAAGGCCATGATGCGCGCGGATATCACAGCGGTGGTCATCTATCGCTCGCTCTTTGACGGCCAGCTCTGGGTGCGCCCGCATGCGGAGTTCTTCGACGGTCGCTTCCGCAACCTCTCGATCGATGAGGTTGCCGGGAACCTTACATGACAGACCGCCCTGCCTATAGCTTTGATCCTGGTCCACCGCCCGAGGCCAGCCGCTTCCTGCGCAATAAAAAGCTCGAGCCCAGCTTCAGCTTCCTGGACGTGGAACCTGAAGAGCATGCGGTTGCGTTCGCCGTTGCCAAGGTCGCAGAGCTCGATCTGCTTCAGGACATTAAGGAGGCGGTCCAGTCCGCGCTTGATGAGGGTCAGACCTTCGCCGACTTCCAAAAGCAGCTGCGCCCGACGCTTGAGAAGAAGGGCTGGTGGGGCAAGAAGCTGATGGAGGATCCGCTGACCGGCCAGGTGAAGCCGGTCCAGCTCGGCTCTCCCCGTCGCCTGAAGACCATCTACCGCGCCAACCTGCGCGCCGCGCGAGCAGCCGGGCAATGGGAGCGGATCGAGCGCACGAAGGAGGCGATGCCCTACCTTCAATACAATCTTGGGCCCAGCAAAGAACACCGCCACGATCACGAGGAGAAGGAAGGCCTGGTCCTGCCAGTCGATGATCCGTTCTGGGATGAGTGGATGCCGCCGAATGGCTGGGGCTGCAATTGCTGGGTGCGCCAGATCAGCGCCCGCGAGGCGGCGCGTCTGGGCGTCAATGAGGCCCCGAATGTGCCCCGCAGCCAGAAGGTCAACCGGCGCACGGGCGAAGTGCGCGACGTGCCAGTGGGCGTTGATCCGGCCTGGTCGCGCAATCCCGGCAAGCTGCGCGTCCAGCATATGGAGACGCTCCTGGTCCAAGGGGTCGAGGCGTTGCCAGAGATCGCCGCGCAAGCCATCACCGCAGATCTGGCGACCAGCTGGCGTGTGCAGCGCATCCAGGCGGGCGAGGCAGAGGGCCGCGTCCCGGTCGCGATCCTGCCGTCTGAGGCGCGCACGGCGCTGGATGTGGAAGTGAAGACGGTCCTCTTCTCGGATGAGACAGCGACCAAGCAATCGGCCAAGCACCCGGAGTTGAAGCCCCAGGACTATGCCCAGCTCGCCCGGCTCATGGCGTCCGGCACCATCGTCACCACCAAGGACCAGTCGGTCGCGGTCTTCGAGCGCCGCGCGCGGGATGCCTGGCTTGCCGTCATCAAGCGAACGGCCAAGGGCGATGAGCTCTATCTGAAGACGTTCTACCGCAACAACAACCTCGACTATCTCGACGGCTTGCTGCGACGCGGGACTGTGGTGCGGGAGTGAGCGCAGGCGGGGGGCCGTTACATCCCCGCGGATCGCGATGTCCGGGTAAACTTGCTCGCCTGCACCCCCAGATTTAGCCTTGAGGGCGCGCAAATTCAACGACAGATGCAAATAAGCCCGACCGGATCAGGCGCAATGCGCCGTCAGAGCGCCGTTAAATACCCATTAAATACCCTTGCCGGGATTTCAGGGACAACTTACGCTGATCGGAGCCAACGGCTCTCCTAAGGCCGCTGAGCGCTTCACCACATTTCCCCCATCACCCGATGCTTTGCCCCGGAATGCGTTCTAGGGCGATCCGGGATGCGCGCGCTGGCATGTTCGCCTTCATGACGCTGCCAGTTCTCGCCCATATTGTGACCGCATTGAACTTCCAGTCGGGGGATGTCCCTGGCTGGATCCAGCTCCTCCCAGCCGGACCGATCGTTGAAGGCGAAGATGGGCGGAACTGGCGGCTGAGTGATGTCGATGATGTGGTCGAGCGGTTCAATTGGCGTGGCAAGGACCGTCCGGTGGACATCAATCACTCGACCGAGATCAAGGGTCCGGAAGGCGAGCCTGCCCCAGCTGTCGGTTGGATCAAGGAATTGCAGAACCGCAATGGAGAGCTCTGGGCCCGTGTCGAATGGACGGCTGAGGGCCGCGCGGCCGTCACGTCGAAAGCCTATCGCTACATCTCGCCTGTGTTCACCTATCTGACCGAAGCCTTGGAGATCACCGAGATCACCTCGGCCGCGCTGACCAACAACCCGAACCTGAAGCTGACCGCGCTCAATGCGGCGCACCCCAATCCCCAATCTGAGGAGACTGTGATGGACAAGGCCATCCTAGAGGCGCTCAGCCTCGCCCAGAACGCAACCGCGGCTGATGTCGTGGTGGCGATCAACACGCTGAAGCAGGACAAGGCCACTGCCTTGAACCAGGCAAAGACGCCCGATCCTGAAAAGTTCGTGCCGCGTGCCGACTATGATCTGGCGCTGAACCAGGTGAAGACCTTTAAGGAGGCTGAAGCCGAGCGCACCAAGGCCGACATCGAAGAGCAGGTCGATGCCGCCATTGAGGCAGGCAAGATCGCACCCGCGTCCAAGGACTACCACGTCGCGGCCTGTCAGGTCGAAGGTGGCCTTGAGAAGTTCAAGAGCTTTGTCGAGGCCGCTCCTGTCATCGCTGCGCCTTCCGGCAAGGACGGCAAGGTCGATGGGGGCGCAGGTGCGTCAGCAGACAAGCTGAGCGATGAGGACCGCGCGGTCTGTTCGCAGCTCGGCCTCGACCCCAAGGAATATGCCAAGTCGCTTGCGGCTGAGAAGTAGGAGTAACCCCGATGATCATTACCAACGCCACACTCGAAGCTCTGCGCCGCGGGTTCAACAAGATCTTCGACGACGCCTATGAAACCGCAGTTGCTGCGTCGTTCTACAATAAGGTTGCCACGACCGTGCCTTCCAGCTCAGGCTCGGAGGCCTATGGCTGGCTGAACGACTTCCCCGATATGCGGGAATGGGTCGGTGATCGTGTCCTGAAGGACATGAAAGAGAACGGCTATACCATCGAGAACAAGCTCTGGGAGGCCACGGTTGGGGTGCAGCGCACCCAGATCGAGGATGACAAGCTTGGCATCTACACGCCGATGTTTAAGTCGATGGGCCAATCCGCGGGGCGTCACCCAGATCGCAAGACTGCCGAGATCATGGAGATTGGTCAGGCCTCGCTTTGCTATGACGGCCAGAACTTCTTCGACACCGATCACCCGGTCTACGCCAATCACGATGGCACGGGCGCTGTGACCAACGTCTCGAACTACGATGACGGTGGCGGCGCACCTGGTCCGGCCTGGTATCTGCTCGATACGTCGCGTCCGTTGATGCCCTTCATCTTCCAGGAGCGGGAGCGCCCCGAGTTCGAGGCGATGACGAATGCCAAGGACGGCGAACAGGTCTTCATGAAGGACAAGTATGTCTACGGAAGCCGCGCGCGGAACAACGTCGGCTATGGTCTGTGGCAGTTGGCCTACAAGTCGAAGGCCCCGCTGACCTCTGACAATCTGGATGCTGCGATCGCCGCGATGATGACAATCAAGCGCGACGGTATGAACCCGATGGGCATCACGCCGAACATGCTGGTCGTGCCGCCTGCGTTGCGCTCTGCCGCCAACAAGACTGTGAAGGTCATGCTGGGCGACGGCGGTGCGTCGAACCCGAACTATGAAGCTGTCGAAGTCGAGGTCGTTCCTTGGCTGACCGGCGCGTAAGGGAGGGCTGAGACATGAGTAAGCACGCTATCTTCATCGCTGCGATGGCCGAGACGGGCTTTCATCGCTGCGGCACCTTCTTCAGCAAGGAAGGCGCGGTCTTTGTCGAGGATCAGTTCAACGACAAAGAGTGGGATCGGATCATGAACGAGCCGAACCTGCACAAGCGCGAGCCCACTGAGGAAGAGCTGGCTGCGATGCAAGAGCCCGCATCGGAAGATGACACGGTTCTCCTCGAGCTCATCGCCGACGCGATCCGTGACCTGCCGCCTGAGGCGTTCAATGACAAGGGTGTGCCCGATGTCAACGCGATCAAGAAGGCGCTCCCTGATGTGGATAAGGGTCTCATCAAGGCCGCCGAGCGGGATGCAGGTCTCAAGCTGCTGACCGATGACGGCTGGACCGTGCCTGAGAAGGTGGCTCTGAGCTGATGCAGACGCTTGGTCAATACCGCGTCGGTGCGAGCTTCAACCCATCCGGGTCGAGCAAGGTCGATCAGATCAAGGCCAAGGCCGCTGAGCTGATCGATCTGATCTCCTCGATCACAGACGGCGAGGACGATGGTGCTGCCTCTCCAGAGCGCATGCGTCTGAAGGCTCTTGCCATGACGGACGTTGAAAGCGCGGCCATGTGGGCCGTGAAAGCTGAAACCAAAGGCCAGCCCGACTAGCGGACTGGCAGCTGCCCAACCTCATACCGGCTGCAACGTGTTCCCCAGGACTGACTGCCGGTCGTTCCCTCCGCTCGTGGGCAGCAGGCGGAGGGGGCAAACCCAAAGGAAGCGCCCATGGCCTACGCCACGCAAGCAGACATCGTTGAAGCCTACGGCCCTGACGCGTTGTTCATGGCCGACCGCGACCAGGACGGCCAGCCCGATGCGGCCTCCGTCGAGCGTGCCCTGCGCACCGCTTCCAGCGAGATCGACAGCCATATCGGCGTGCGCCACCAGCTTCCCTTGGTCACAGTGCCAGAGATCCTGGTTCAATACGCCATCGACATCGCGCTTTACCGGCTGAGCTCCTCGGCTGATGTGGCCTCTGAGGAGCAGCGCCAGCGCTATGAAGATGCGATTGCCGCCCTCAAGCTCATCGCGATGGGAAAATCCGAGCTGATTTTCCCGGTCGATCCGAACGCCCCGCCTGCTGATCCCGAAGAAGACAACAGCCCCCGCCCGATCGTCTCGAGCGGTCCGGAGCGCGTCTTCTCCCGTGAGAAGATGGAGGGTCTCTGATGGCGGGCATTGGCCTTGAGATGAATGTCGAAGGGATCCGTGCGGCGGATCTCTTCATCGGTGGTCTCACCCGCTGGAACCTTGCAGATCTAGCGTTCAACATCGGAGCGATCCTCGAGAGCTCGACCAAGCGGCGGATTGCCGAAGAAAAGACGGCACCCGATGGCACGCCCTGGGCCCCGTGGTCCGAAGCTTATGACGAGACACGCGAGCCTTATCATTCGCTCCTCGTGAACGAGGGTAACCTGCGCGACAGCATCGCCAACAGTTCCCGCGGCCTGGCCGCGATCGTCGGCTCGAACCTAATCTATGCCGCGCACCAGCATGAGGGCAGCGAAGGCGATGGCGGGATCCCGTCCCGTCCGTTCCTGGGCGTCTCGGATGAGGATGAGCGCGAGATCCGCGCCCTGATCACAGGCGAAGTGGAGGACATGCTGCCATGAGCGATCCTCAGTTCGATATCTTCGTCGGTCTGACCGGGCATATCGCAAGCGCGATCAGCGATCTGATGCCTGATCTACGCGAATGCGAGGGCGTGCTGGGCCGTTTTGATGCCGCCCGGCTTGAGCAGCAAAGCGTGGTGGCTCCCGCTGTCCTGGTCTCGCTCATCGATGCGCGCCAGTCCGCAGGCTTTGCGGGCGGCGTGGTGACCTTTGATCTGAGCCTTGCCGCCTTCATCGTGACCAAGGATCAGCGTGGCCTGCCGCGTGACATTGGGGCTGCGAATATCTGCACGGCCCTGGCAAAGCTCATCCCGTTTGAGAACTGGAGCTGGGAGAGCCTGGGCGCGGGACAAGGCGTCCGCATCCAGCCGCTCGTCACCTCTGCCGTGCGTCGATCGAAGCTGAGCCTCTGGGCCGTGACCTGGTCGCAACCCTGCACACTCAATCCGATCCCGGTGGGCGATACGCTTCCGCTCGAGCTCTATGTGCGAGGGCTCAATGAGAGCGATGAGTTTGAAGAGGTGACGCCATGACGGCCTTCAGCACCTCCGAGAATGACCGCCGCGTCTCCAATGTCCTGTCGCTCGGCAAGGTGACGGCAGTGCACGCAGGCAGCGCGCGCGCCGACGTTCAGGTCGCCTCGCTGGCCATTCCGAATGTTCTGGTCGGCCAGCTGCGCGCAGGACCGCTGAGCTTCTGGTGGATGCCTCAGGTGGGCGAGCAGGTTCTGATCGGCGCACCCAGCGGGGATCTGGCCCAGGCTGTGATCCTCTGCTCAATCTTTGCGGGCAACCAGCCCAGCTCTGATGGTGCTGTCCCGATGATCGATCTGGATGGCGGCAAGTTGCAGATCAATGGCGATCTGGAAATCACCGGCGGGATCACCACGACCGAGGATGTCGTGGCGCGCACCGTCTCCCTTCTCAATCACACCCATGGCGGCATCGTCCGCGGCGGGTCCAGCACGAACAGGCCCAACCAATGAGCACGTCCCCTGAAATGAAGACTTACCGCGTCACCGAAGATGGCTGGCTGAAAGGCCACCGGGTCACCAAGGGCCAAGAGGTCCAGCTGACGTTGGTCCAAGCCAAATATGAGCGCAACCTCGAGCTGGTGACCGAGGATCCCGGATCCAAGAAAGGCACCTCCAAGAAGTCATGAGCGGTCTGAGCCGACATACGCTGCGCATGCTGGGCGAGACGGAGCATCTCGTCCAGTCGATCGAAGACATCCTGACCACGCCCGTGGGCACCAGGGTGTTGCGGCGTGCCTACGGCTCGGACATCCCCAGCCTGATCGACCGGCCCCAGAACACGGAGACCATCGTCGATGTGGTGATGGCGACGGCCGAGGCGCTGGAGCGCTGGGAGCCGCGGGTCGATGTGGCGCGGGTTGAGATCACAGACGCCCGCGCGGGCTTCATGGCGATGGCCATCCAGCTCGACGTGCAGGGCATCGTCCAGGCGATCCCGCTTGAGATCGGAGAGGCGGCATGAGCGCGTTCTCCAATATTGATCTGAGCAAGCTGCCTCTGCCGGATGCGATCGATGAGCTGGACCCGGAGGCAATCTTTCAGCGGATGAAGGATCGTCTGGCAGTAAGCGCCCCTGAGCTGGCGCGCGTGCTCGAGCTCGAAAGCGAGCCGACAGCCAAGGCGCTGCAGGAAGTGGCCTATCTCGCCTATGTCTGCCGCCAGGAGCACAATGACGATGTGCGGGCGCAGCATCTGGCAACGGCCCTGGGCAGCGATCTGGACGCGCTTGGCAGCTATCTGGGCGTGGCGCGCTTCACGCTTCAGGAAGCGGACCCGGATGCGATCCCGCCGATCCCCGAGGTTCTGGAAAGCGATGACGCTTTCCGCCGCCGCATTCAGCTGGCCCCTGAGGCGTTCAGCAATGCAGGATCGAAGGGGGCCTATACCTTCCACGCCCTGGGCGCAGATGCTGAGATCAAGGATGTCAGCGTCAAGCGCGGGCAGCCTGGCGAGGTGATCATCACGGTGCTTTCCAATGACGCCGATGGCACCCCTTCAGCAGGGGCTTTAACGGCTGTTGAAGAGACCTGTAACGGGGAGACGATCCGCCCGATCTCGGACAACCTGACGGTCCAGGCCGCCACGATCGTGCCCGTCTCGATCGACGCGACCCTCACCTTCGAGGACGGCCCAGATCGTGCCCTGGTCATGGCGGCGGCAGGGGCGGAGCTCGCACTTTACCTGGTCAAGCAACAGAGCATTGGGCGCGATGTGACCCGTGCTGGCATCATCGCGGCACTCTATCAGCCCGGTGTCAGCAACGTGATGCTCGCCGCGCCTGCGGCTGACATCGTCATCTCTGACGAAGAAGCACCCTACACGGACCCAGCAAACGATGTGAGCCTGACAGATGGGGGCGTGAATGTCTGATCCGCGCACCCTTCTGCCACCCACCGCAACGCTTGCTGAGCGCCAGCTCGAGGCAGCGATGCGGCCTGAGTTCGAGTTCCCATCGAGCATCGCCTTGATGGCCGATCCCGATCGCATCCCGGCTGCGTTCCTCCCGTTTTTGGCATGGCGCTTCAGCGTCGATGATTGGGACCCGGAGGGGGACGAAGACAACAAGCGCGCGATCATTAAGGCGTCCATCGATGTGCACCGGATCAAGGGCACGATTGCAGCCGTGAAGCGTGTGCTTGTGGCCGAAGGTTATGGCGATGCCATCATCGAAGAACGGCACACGCAACCGACACGCGCGCGCCCATTCAACCGATCTGAAGGACGTATCCGGGGCAACCTTGGCCATTGGGCGGATTACCGCATCATTTTAGATCGCGTCATGACGCTGAAACAGGCCCGCCGCCTCGCGCCTTTGGTCATCGCAGTTGCGCCAGTGCGCTCTCGGCTGGTCGAGATCCGCGCGCGGGTTGCAGGCATCACCCGCGGTGACGGCACAACGCGCGCCGATGGCAAGAGCCGCGGCCTGACAATTTCCTACACGGAGGTCGAATATGGCTGATCTGGCCACCACACCAAAGATCCCTGAAACAGGCGTTTGGGATGACGAGATCGTTGAACTGGGTGCATGGTCTGTTGATGCGGGCCCGCTCGATGTGCCGAATGATACGGGCCTCGATAATTGGCCGCACCAGCAGCTCGCAAATCGCACGCGTTGGCTGAAAGCAGCTGTCGATGAGATCCGGCTATCTGGGCTCGGGGAAGTCGTCACGCTGACACGAGACACCGTTCCAGCCGGTGTGCGTCTGTTGCCTCTGCAAGGCGGTGAGATCAGCCGCAATGGCGAGTTCGCAGCGCTCTGGGCCCATGCGCAGGCCAGCAACATGCTGGCACAATCTGAGGCCATCAAGGATGCTGACATTCTGAACTCGACGCTTTTTGGACCAGGTAACGGTGTGGACACCATGACGCTGCCGGATGCCCGCGGCGTTGTCATCCGGGGTGCCGATCTCTCACGTGGCCTCGATCCGGCGCGCGTCTTCGGTTCGATGCAGCTTGACGCGATCCAGAACATCACCGGCTCTTTTGCCCATCGGCGCATTACTGGCGGCGTCAACCCGACGCTTTATGCCGAAACGGGGGTGTTCACCGAAACCAATAACGGAGGTTCGGCGACAAACATCTTGGAAGCCTTGGCCACACAGCGCACCGGTTACGATGTCAACTTCGATCTGGATGCGGCAGGCGTCCGGAACGCTGACGAGACCCGGATGATCAACGCCGCCTACCTGCTCTGCATTCGCTACTGAGGAGACAGCCATGGATATCTACAACTTCTCCGCAACCACTGGCGAATTCCTGGGCAGCCAGCGGGTCGCGATGTTCATCGATGAGGACACGCCGCTCATGCCGCGCAACTCAACAAAGATTGCGCCGCCTGAGGCGGGTGAAGGCGAGGTCGCGGTCTGGGAATACGACGCATGGAGCGTCCAGGTCGACAACCGCGGTTCGGTCTACTGGCTGGATGACGGCACCCGGCACGTCATCACCGAGATCGGAGACGAGCTTCCGGCCAATGCGCTTGACGAAGCACCGCCGCCGCCACTGGAAGATCAGAAAGCGGCTGCACTTGAGATGGCGCGCGGGATTGCTGCGGACATTCGCCGCGAGGTGGCCGTCGCAGATCCAAGGCGGATTAATGGCTGGGTGCAGAAATACGTGATGGCGGTTCTGTCCGATCTGCACATCTCACTGGCTGCGGCTCAGGTCGATGCGCCCACCCTAGCATCCGTCGCTCAGGTGACGCAGCTGGGTTTTGCGCAAGAGGCCACGCTGACAGGCGAGCTGGCTCCGGACCTCATCGAGCGCACGATCGCCCGCGGCAATGCGCTCTTCCTTGCCAACCAGATTGTCGAAGGGATGGAGCGCCGTGCTGAGCGCGACATTCCCGCGGCAGAAACCCAGGCGGCCCTCGACGCCACGATCGCGGACCTGCGCCAGGCGGAAGCCGACGCAATGGTCCAGCTCCAGCAGCTGACAGAAGGAGGCTCCAATGCCTGATCAGTATCTCCACGGCGCGAAGGTAACGCAGAACGATGACGGCATCCGTTACCTGCCGACCAAGAAATCCAACGTCATCCTGGCGGTGGGCACCGCGCCCGCGGCTGACAATGACGCCTTCCCGGTGAATGAAGAGGTCCTTGTGACCGGGCCCCGCCAGGCGGAAGCCCTCGGCACGGATGGCACGCTCTTTGATGCCTATAAGGCGATCTATGCCGAAGGCATGAGCGTGATGATCGTCAAGGTCGTGCCGGAGGATGCAGATCCCGCTGTGCAGCTGGCCAACGTCATCGGTGATGCAACTGCCGGAACTGGCATCCTTGGCGCAGGCCAGGCGCAGGCGCTGACCGGCCAGAAACCGAAGATCCTGATCGCGCCGGGCTTCACTTCGCCCACCACGGTTGGCCAGCGCAGCCCGGTGACGGCGGCGCTCGAAACCATGGCGAACCAGCTGGGTGCCGTGGCGCTGATCGACGGGCCCAACACCAACGAGGCGGACGCCATCACGGACCGGGGGCTGCATGGTTCCGACCGGCTCTACATGATCGACCCGCATGTCCAAATCTTCGATCAGGATGAGGCGGCTTACGTCACCCGGCCGGGCTCGGCCGTGGCGGCTGGCATCATCGCACGCACCGATCGCGAGAAGGGTTACTGGTGGTCGCCTTCCAACCAGGTGGCGCGTCAGGTGACCGGCATCGCCCGGCCGATCGACTTCGGGATCAACAACCCCGACACTCAGGCCAACCGCCTGAACGAGGCCGGTGTGGCGACCTTCATCCGGCGCGATGGTTTCCGGCTCTGGGGCATTGCATCCACGTCCTCGGATCGCATGTGGCGGCAGCTGCAAGTGCGGCGCACGGCAGACATGCTCTATGAGGCGGTCGAAGAGGGGATGATGTGGGCGATGGACCGTCCTTTCTCCTCCCAGCTGATCTTGTCGATCATGAACTCGGTGCAAGCAAAGATCGATGAGCTGATCCAGTTGGGCGCTCTGATCGGCGGCACGGTCTGGCTCGACCCGGAGCTGAACAGCGCCACCACTCTCCAGGAGGGCAAGCTCTACATCGACTTCGATATCGAGCCCGCTGGCGCGCTCGAGCAACTCAAGTTCACGGCCTATCGGAACGGCAGCTACTACGAAGAGCTGGTCGCCGAAGTCCTGGACGCAGCCTAAGGAGGGTTGAGCGATGAGCTACCCGAACAAGATCAACGACTTCAACGCCCATCTCGACGGGATCAGCTACATGGGCAAGGTCTCTGAGGCGACGTTGCCCCAGCTGCAGATCAAGACAGAGGCCCATCGCGGCGCTGGCATGGAGGGCGAGGTCGCCCAGGATATGGGCGTCAATGCTATGCAGGTCAGCCTGACCTTCGCAGAGTGGGTCTTCCCGGCCTATGAGCTCTTCGGCACCCAGCAAGAGATTGTCCTGCGCCCGTTCAGCACGGTTGCCCGGCCCAATGTGAACGACGCGTGGATCTTCACGACCTTCGGTCTGATCAGCGCGTCTGAGCCCGGTGGGCTGAAATCCGGCGAGGGCTCGATGCTCAAGGTCACGCAGGAGGTGCGCCGCCTGAAGATCGAGCACCAGACCGAAGGCGTGATGGTCAACATCGATCTGGAGAAGGCGATCCGCATTGTTGGCGGTGTCGATCAGTCCAAGGAAATCCGCAAGGCCATGGGCCTCTAACGCGCATCCATCAGGCCGGTTTGCTGCGCGCAGATCGGCCTGATGCTCGCATCAACCACGTTTGTGTGCAGTGCACACGCAACACCAAGGAGAGACGAAGATGGGGAACACGGCATTCGAGACGGTAAAGTTCAAGGAACCGGTCCAGGTCGGGGGCAAAGAGGTGTCGGAGATCAAGGTCCGCACGCCGACCGCGGGTGAGCTGCGCGGCTGCCAGATGACGATGCTGCTGCAGATGGATGTGGGTCAGATGTTCAAGGTCCTCCCGCGTGTGACGACGCCCGCGGTGACCGAAGCCGATGTCGAGAAGATGCCGCCCTGGGCGCTGATGGCGCTGAGCACGGCGGTGATTAGTTTTTTGAACCCGGGCGACTGAGCGGGTCGCCCCTGAAGATCCCCGAGCGGGTCGAGACTGCTATGGCCGACATCGCTCATATCCTCCACTTCCAGCTCTCTGAGATGCATGTGATGGCGCTGGATGAACTGGCGATGTGGTGGGCCGAGGCCGAGCGTGTCGCCAAGCCACCGGAAAGGTCCGATGTCTGATCTCAATATCCAGATGATCCTCAAGCTCGTGGACCAGGTCACAGGCCCGGCCCGAGCGGCATTGCGGTCTCTGGATCAGATCAAGAAGGCTGGCGGTGACATCGCAGCAGGCGGTCGCCGCGTGCTGGACGGTGCCAAGAATGTCGGTGCTGCAGCGACCGCCTATGGTGCAGCTGCGGCGCTTGTGGCCTCCCAGATGCTGGCACCGGCCCGTCAGAACCAGCGGATCCAAACCATCCTAGAGACGACAGAAGGCTCCTCCGAGAAGGCCAAGGAGGCGATGGCGTGGGTGGAGAACTTCGCCGTTAAAACACCCTATGAGCTGGACCAGGTGATGGCGGCCTTCGTGCAGCTGCGGGCCTATGGTCTCGACCCAACGACAGGCTTGCTTGAGACGCTTGGCGACACATCCGCCGCCATGGGCACTGATGTGATGCAGGCCGTTGAAGCGATTGCAGACGCCGTGATGGGGCAGAATGAACGGCTGCTCGCTTTTGGTATTCGTGCCCGCAAAGAGGGCGAGTATTTCATCTATGAGTATACTCAGGATGGGATCGCCAAGACTGCAAAAGCGCTTGCGACTGACAGGGCCGCAATTGAGCAGACGCTAACCGGCATTCTCGATGGCAATTTCGAGGGCGCCATGGAGAAGCTGGCGAGCACCTTCGATGGTATCCTGAACAACATCCTCGACATGTGGAATAAGTTCCAGCGGATGATCATGAGCGCTGGCCTCTTCGATTGGATGAAGGACAAGCTGTCCGGTGTCCTTGATACCTTGAACCAGCTAGCAGAGGATGGCTCTCTCGACGAATGGGCGCAGGAAATATCCGACAGCATTGTCGAGACGCTCAACATCATGTGGGAGCTGGGCTCTGGTGCCGCCGCAGCTTTCGCTTATCTCGGCGAGTGGCTCGCCTGGGCCGCCGACAAGCTGGGCGGCTGGAACGAGCTGGCAGCCGTCCTGATCGCGCTTCCTCTGGCAAGCTCGCTCGCCAATATCGCGATCGGCCTCGCACTTGTCGCGAAAGGTGCTGCTGCCTTGGTCATCGCGTCGGGCCCGATCGGCTGGATCATCGCTGGCATCGCCGCCGGGGCCTACCTGATCTATCAAAACTGGGCCGGGATCGTCGCGTATTTCGAGGAGAAGTTCGCGCGCATCACCGCCGCGTTCCGGGACGGTTTCCTGGCCGGGATGGTGCGGCTCTTTGTTGAAGTCAACCCCTTCGTCATGATCGTTGAGGCTGTCTCCGGGATCGATCTCTATGAGAATGGCGTGGCCATCGTCGAAAGCCTCTGGGCCGGTATCCGATCGAGCATCAACGAGATGGTCGCCTGGGTGGTCGCCAAGCTCGAAGGCATGCTCCCCGATTGGGTGCGCGAGTTCGTCACCAGCACCGAAGTCTCCGAAGGCTCATCCTCCCGGCGTGAGAGCCGTCGAGGCGGAAACCGCGCGCTGGGCGGTCCAACCCGCGCGGGCTTCATGTATCGGATCAACGAGGAGGGCCAAGAGTTCTTCATGCCCGACGTGGCGGGCCGTGTGATCTCAAGCCGTGACATCCGCAGCGGTGGTCAGGCGGCCACGACAGGCGGGCCTAGCATCCAGATCGGTGAGCTCGTTGTGAACGGCGCGCCTGGTCAGGATCCGCAAGCCCTGGCCCGCGCTGTGCGGCGTGAGCTTGAGCAGATGATGCGCCAGCGCAGCGCGCTGCATGACGGGGGGCTCTACAAATGATCGCCAGCCTCATCATGATGGGCCTGGGGCCGTTTCGCTTTGGCCTGACCGGGTCGAACTATCAAGAGATGATCCGCACCTCAGGCTGGCGCTGGGCAGAGCTGCAGCGTCAGGGCCGCACGCCCGCCCTTCAATATGCCGGACCCACCGCCGAAACCCTGACCCTTAAAGGCATCATTTACCCGCACTTTAACGGTGGCCTCAGACAGGTCGATCAGATGCGGGCCCAGGGTGATTTGGGCGTGCCGCTGATGATGGTTGATGGGCTTGGCTTCGTCTGGCGGCGCTGGGTCATCACCGATCTGGAAGAGCGCAAGAGCGTGCTGATGAGCGACGGGGCCCCGCGCAAGATCGAGTTTGCCTTGTCGCTCAAGCGCTATGGGGAGGACTTCTTCGGATGACCGGTCGCCCCATGCTTCACGTGTGCTGCAACGATCCTGACAACGGTCTTTTCAATGGCCGCGCTGTCGGTCTGACGATTGGCCGGATTGAGCTCGAGGCGCAAGACTGGGAGGACGGCGTGCGCTTCGCCGAGCTGCCGGACAGCATCCGGATCGCTGGGAAGGTCTGGCCGACATGCGGTGCGGCTGAATGGGTCGGGAACTGGTGCTGGAACGCCTACACGATCAGCGATGGGCGGAAGACCCCGCGCTGGTGGCTTGTCGATGTCATCAAATGGGTGCGCCGCCGCGATCTCTTCACAATCACCGCAAGCCCTGTCGATCTCTATGACTGGTTCAATCATGAGCGGCTGCTTTCGGATGCCGAGCTTCACCGCGAGATCTGTGACGCCCTTGATGAGCGATGAGAGGAGACCACGATGGCACGGACCTACCGCACAATCGACGGAGAGATGATCGACGCCATTGCCGCCCGCGAGCTGGGTGGCGAGGAATTTACCGTTGCCCTTTATGAAGCCAATCGCGGGCTAGCAGAACTGGGCCCCGTCCTGCCGATGGGCACGCTGGTGACGATCCCTGACCTGCCAAAAGCGACGGAGCCTGCGTTGATCCGGCTCTGGGGCGATGCCTGATGCTGGCCGGTCTGCTGCCCAAGCCAGACTTCCGTATCGATGTGGCGGGGGTGAACATCACCGCTCTGGTGCGTGACCGGCTGCTGGGTCTCCGGGTCGTGGATCAGGAAGGCTTTGACGCCGATACTCTGAACTTCGAGATCGACAACCGCGACCAGCTGGTCGCCATTCCACCGGCAGAGGCTCGGCTCAAGCTCTGGCTTGGGCTCAAGGGCGCGCCGTTGACCAATATGGGGTCATTCGTCGTCTCCAGGCGCAGCGGCTCTTACACGCCAAGTCGGATGATGATCGATGCAGAGGCCGCGGCGTTGACTGGTGCGATCCGCGCGCCCCGCACCCGCGCGTGGACCGATGTGACCCTCGGCGACGTGGTCAGCACCATCGCGTCGGTGCACGGTCTTCAGGCGACGGTCGCAGCACAGGTCGCCTCGATTGAGCTAGGCTACGTCGCACAGACGGCGGAAAGCGATCTGCACCTGCTAACGCGGCTTTCTCGACAGCTCGCTGTGACGATCAAGCCCGTCGCCGGTCGCCTGATCGCGGTGCCTGTTGGTGCACCGATCAACGCTGCAGGAACGCGCCTGCCTGAGCCTTTCATCGCGCTTACCAATTGCGGGATGGCCGATTGGGGGATCGATGACCGCGAACCCTTCAACTCTGTCGAGGCCGATTGGGGCAATCCGGATGGCGGAGAGGTCGAGACCGTCACGGTGGGCTCTGGCACGCCCGTGCGCCGATTGCGCCATACGTTCGCCACCCAGGGCGAGGCGCAGCGCGCCGCAGCGGCTGAGCTGCGCTACGCCAACCGGGAAGCCTATACCATGAGCCTCGATCTCGACGGCTTCTACCCGTCGCTCTTTGCTGGCGGCCGGGCGCGGCTCGTGGGCTTCAAGCCAGAGCATAACGGTGTCTGGGAAGTCAGAAGCGTGACCCACAGTTTATCGGAGGCTCTGCGCACCACGGCTGAGCTCAGAAAGGCGGTGTGATGTTAGATCCGCTGCTCAGACCCTATTGCGTGATCCACTACATCGGCGAGGGCGATTGGCGCGATCGTGCGATCCGCTGGGCGACGGATAGCGAGATAAGCCATTCGGAGCTGGCACTTGTCGATCATGAAACCACCTGGTGCCGCGCGATCAGTGCCTCGGCGCGAGATGGTGGCGTCCGCATCAAGGATATCGATCTGGGGTCTGGGAATTGGATGGTCCAACGCGTCGGGGCCTGGGCGGACGTTGAAGCGTGTCGTTGGGCCCGCGCTTGGCTGGGCTACGGGTATGACTGGAAGGGCATCCTGATGAGCCAGACGCTCGCGTTCCATCGCCACTCTGAGAGCCGCAAGTTCTGCTCTGAGCTGGTGGGCCTTGCGCTAGGTCTGCACCGTCCGAACACGCTTTCGCCCGGAACACTCCGGTACCGCATCGATGAGATGAACGAGGCGCATCTTGCGGGCTACACAGCGCGCCGTCTGCATGTCGGAGACGCCGCGGGGCAGGAAGCTCAGCTATGACGATGCCGGATTCGGATATCGTTCGCCTTGGCGGTGCCGGCCGCACATCGGTATGCCGGCACGTATCGCTGCAAATGGCGTGGCTTCAGCGCCCATGACCTATCCCGGTGGAAAGAACGCAGCCGGGGTGTGCCAGCGGATCATTAATCACATGCCGCCTCACAAGGTCTATATCGAGCCTTTCCTGGGCTCTGGGGCTGTCTTGCGGATGAAGCGACCTGCCGAGATCAATATCGGGATGGATCGCTCTGAGGCGGCGCTGTCGATTTGCCTCGATCTGGCAGGGGAGAAGGCGCGCGAGTTCCGGCTGATCCAAGGCAACGCGCTTGAAGATCTCGCCTCGCTCGGAACGATGGTGCGAGATTCGAAATTCATCGACCGGCCGGACACGCTGATCTATCTCGATCCGCCTTACCTCATGAAGACCCGCAAGAGCGGCCCCTTCTATGATTTTGAGCTGTCTGAAGCGGATCATGAAACCCTGTTGAAGACGGTGTTGAACGCCCCTTCAATGATCATGATCTCAGGCTATCGCAGTGCGCTCTATGATGATCTGCTCAGTGGGTTTCACCGGATCGATTACCAGGCGCAGACGCGCCGCGGCCGGGTCGCTGAGAGCCTCTGGATGAACTTCGCCCCTCCGACCGCGCTCCATGATTACAGCCACCTGGGCGACTGCTACCGTGAGCGGGAGCGGATCAAACGCAAGAAGGCCCGCTGGGCTGCGAAGTTCGCCGCCATGGACCGGCGAGAGAGGCTCGCGATCATGGATGCCCTCGTCTCGGCTGAAAGCGCGGCCACCCCCGAAACCAAGACGCCAAAAGGAGCCAAAAGATGAAGCCAGCACGTTACGATCTGCGTGAGAGCTATGCAGGCGACACTTATGACGCCATCGCGATGACCTTCCAGCAAGACGGTGCGCCGATGGACCTGAGCGATGCGGAGGTGTCGATGGTGTTCTTCCATCGGGGTGAGGTCCTACTCAGGCTCAGCTCGACCGAGGGCGAGATCGCTATCGATGATCCGACCACAGGCCAGGTGCGGGTCAATCCGTTCAATGTGCCCGACCATCGCGGCACTCTGAACCACAAGCTGCGGATCTGCTGGTCAAATGGGACTGTCAGGACCCTGCTCGTTGGCAATCTACCGATCATGAAGGGCGATCCCGATGAATAGCGTTGCCGTCGAGATCAACGACAGCCGCCCTGAGATCGTCGTCCTCATCGAGGAGGGCGCTCTGCCGCTTGCGCTCTCGATCTCAGAGCCGCCCCGCAGCACCCAGCTGAGCATCTTTGAAGGTGTCGCTGGTGAACGGGGCCCACAAGGCGAACCGGGCCCCGCAGGCGCGCCAGGTCCCCAAGGCGTGCCCGGACCAGCTGGGGAGAGAGGTGCACCAGGCCCACAGGGAGGGCACGGCCCGGCTGGACCTCAAGGCGAGCAGGGGGAGCCTGGGCGCGACGGCGCGCCTGGCGCAGACGGCCAAGATGGTCTGCGGGGTGTTGATGGATTGCCCGGTCCGGTGGGTCCAGCTGGTCCTCCGGGACCACAAGGGGCTGCGGGCGTGCCGGGGCGAGACGGAAATGACGGTGCTGCAGGGCCACAGGGTGAACCGGGTCTGGATGGCGCACCTGGTGCGCCTGGCGCAGACGGTGCGATCGGCCCGGCTGGGCCGCGTGGACCAGCTGGTGCGGATGGTCAAGATGGTGCTCCAGGACCTCAGGGAGAGCCGGGGGTAGACGGTGCGCGCGGTCCCGCGGGAGAACGGGGCGCAGACGGCGCGCCCGGTTTGGACGGGCAGGACGGTGCGCCGGGTGCTCAAGGCGATCCGGGACCCGAAGGCCCCGCTGGTCCAGCTGGCTCGCCGGGTGCCGATGGCCAAGATGGCGCACCTGGGCCTCAAGGTGACGACGGTGTGAACGGTGCAGATGGCGCACCAGGACAGGACGGGCAGTCTGCCTATCAGATCGCCGTCGCTAACGGGTTTGTCGGCACAGAGCAGGATTGGCTTGCATCCCTTCAGGGAAGCGGCGGTGGCGGAGGACTGGCCGCAGCCGAAGTCGGCGCGATCGCAGCGGGATCGACCTTGGGCCTCCAGCAGTCTCTGTTGGCAAATGCGGGGCAGCCGGGTCTCACCGTGCTTGCCGTAGGCTATACCACCTCAGGCAAGGTGCAGGGCGTCTCTCTGGGCGCTGGCAACGTGGTTGAAGTCTATGCCGACGGCGCGGCGTTCAACGCAGGAACCGTGCTCTATCGCGAGTTCATGGCGTTTGGCGAACCGATCTGTTTCACCGGGCTCAGCAACGGGGCGATCATCACGTCGACGGCTGGCTTTTACGGGTTCAGCGAGCAGGTGGATGGTGGCGACGAAAGCCCCATGCCGCTGCTCAGCTACGGGCTGAGTTTCACCTCGACGTTCTTCTTCGGTTTCCGCAATTGCAACGCGTATTTGCCGGGGCAGAGCGGCGGCAATCAGGGGTGGGTCCACTTGGTCAACGGTCCACTCGCATCGACCTTGAAGCTCACCGATGGCTCTGGCGCTGTCGTGCGCGGCCAAGAGGATATCGCGCTTGAGCCCTGGCAGTATCAGCGGCTCTACACGGACGGGAACAAGGAATACGTCATCGAGGCCAGCAATCCGGTGATGGCCTGTCACAACGCCAATATGGACCGCAATCCGCATGGCCGTTTCTATGACAGCCGCCTGATTATGCCACTGACAAGCGACGGGATCACCTGGCCGCGCTCTGGCTTTGTCTCAGCACCCTATGAGGACACCGTTTGGAATTGGTATGTGCGCGACGGCGCGAAGGGTGTCTCAACCGTTTCGCCAGGCTCTCCTGTGGATTTTGACGGCACCACCGGGGCCACCGACAGCGACTATGAGCCCAATGGGGCGACCCGCGTCCGCGCCACAGGCCTGGTGTCCGCTTATTCAGGTGCAGACAGCGCAGGTCTCGAGGCCTCCCCCATGATGCCGGTCTCTGCGATGTCTCAAGTGGTGGCTCAGCCGCTCTTCATCGATGACACCGGCGACGGGGGGAATTCCGGCGTGGCCATTGCCTCACCTTATGAAGGCACCGCCCGTGTCTACGAATGGAACATCGGCACCAAGGAGCTCGATCTGCGCTACACCGTGCCCCTCACGCGAACCGGCGTCACCGTCACCTCGCAGGAGGACCAGCTGCACCCTGCTGCTGGGCTGGTCGCCAATGAAAGCGGGTCGGGTGCCGTCGCTCTGCAGGGGGACCTTCGCCCAGGCGTGATTGTAGCTGACGTCCCGATCACAGCTGTCGTGCAGAATGCATCTCCCAACCAGGGGCCACAGCGGACCCTGCGGAGCCAGAATGGGACCACGACCAGTGGCATTGTAGATGACGATGATGAGACGCTGAGCCTCGGCGTCACGCCTCCATCAATCGCGGCTGAGGTCAGAGAGGACACCAGCGGCTTGTTGCGTCGCCGCCGGATCGATGGCACCGGAGCGGAGCAGTGGCAGCTGGCGTAGTGCCAACAGAGCTTCAATGGCCGTTAAAGGGCCGGTGAAGCCCAGATCGGCAAAATTGCGATGTTGAAACTTAAAGTGTCGAAGACTGAAAATTTAGGCGCAAAGCCACATTCATCCACATCATATAGCGGCAATCACCAAAATATAGCTTTACAGGTCGCACCGTTTGCTCGCA
>ERZ1740060.338-NODE-338-length-31366-cov-5.064770_pt1 | contig 31366 bp, 27 predicted proteins | sample MGYA00581743_ERZ1740060 | MGnify/ENA primary metagenome ERZ1740060 (study PRJEB43018, sample SAMN04849235) | marine metagenome | isolation source: floating plastic debris | place: Pacific Ocean | collected 2008-08-27 | study: EMG produced TPA metagenomics assembly...
CATTTGAACAATGTGTTTGCTTTACCTTTCTTTGTTATTAGATGTTGTGTCGCAGAAGACTGTGAGAGCGTCCACTTGTGAGAATACTTAGCCTCAGCCAAATTGCTGTAATCACCTGACTTTATTGAACGTTTAGGGCTCTTTACTCCCTTTGACATACGTCAAGGCGGACGGCCATGCGGTTCGTTAGGCCGGTCCAATGAAACAGGCGGGAAGGCAAAAGCATGATCTCTTTTGGACTCGTGTGCGCTGAACAAGGCGACAGCGAAGGCAGACTCAGATGATTTTGGAGCGTTGTATGAGATTTTATCCGGTCGTTCTCACTCTGTTTCTGGGCGCGTGCACATCATCTGCGCCGCACAGCTTCCTCATGGATACAGTCGTTGGTGACCACCGGGTTGTTGCGCGCGACGATATTGAAGGCATCACGAGGCATCACAGCGGTCTGTCGTCTGAAAAAACGCATGTGATATTCGTCATCACGCCGACATCCGAGAAACAGTTTGGCGATCCCGGCTACGAAGCCTGTTATCCGGCCATGATTGCCTATGAGCAGTGCCTTAGAGACATAGGATCGAAAGTGGTCACTCGATCGGCTTCAATACGTGCGGTTGACGCGGCCATATCGCGCTCACCGAATTGCTCGTGGAAGGGATTTGATCCTGCTTATGACGCGCGACTGCGCGCGGTTGGAGCGCTGGCGCAGGCGGATGATTACCGATTGTTGTTCGCAGCGCTGGATTGCACCTGAACGGTCCGCAGGTTCAGATCGCAATTGGTGGACCCTCGGGCCATTCCTGGCCTTGAGGTGATAAGGCTCGCACATGTTTGATCCAGCGGGTCGCATAAAGTCTCTGCGTGCCACGCCCTAATCATAGGGCGCAACGCGTTCGTGACCGGGCTATCCCATCAAGCCGTCCATCTCGGGGGTAAAGAAGGGTCTGTCTTCGTCGGTCGCCGATCCGTTGAAGAACTTCTGTGCAAGACCATACGCCTCCGTGCCAACCTTTGTGCCAAGCTCGCGACCGTTGATGTCTCCTTCGAGGAAGTGAATGCCACCGAAGAGGCGCGATTCGCCGGCCTGGTCGGCGGCGAAGTCGAATGTGTCCCATGACAGTGTCACCTCGTTTTCCGGCACACCATCCTCAAAGATCAGGGAGTCAGGTTCAAAGGTGACCGACCCGCCGAAATCATCCGAACCGGTGAACAACTTCAGCACAGCCGCGCCCGAGGCGCTGAACGCTGAGTGGCCGGACGTGTATTCCGCAAAGGGCGGGGATGGATTGCCGTTCGGCAGTTGGAAGGTCACCCAGTTTTCGGCCAGAATCATCTGGGTGCCGCGGCCGGTGCCGTCTTCATTGAAGCCACCGAAGGCCTCGATCACGAAGCCGGTTTCGCCGGTGTTCTCATCCTCACCCATTTCGCCGATGAGGCCCAACTCACCCAGATCGCGGATCGCCCGGACAGGCCGCACGTAATCGTATTCAACCTTGGCTTCCCAGGTCGAAATACCGGCATCGTTGACGGCATTGCCCATGATCATGAAAAGTTGCGCATCCTGGTCGATCGTATTGCCATCGCGGGCCGACACGAATTGTGCAAAGGCAAGCGACGTTCCCGGGGGGAAGGCCGTGCCGCCGCCGTCTTCCCAGAACTCGGCGATGATCTTGCCTTCGTCATTCAGATCGCGGCTATATGCGATCACTTCCTCGGCCTGGGTGATGAAACCCTGATTGATCACGGCACCGATCAGCGCTTTGCTCACCTCGATGTCATCGCCTGCCAGGAACGTCTGTTCACCCGCACCCATGCCCAGATCGATCGTCAGATCCGCGCTCAGCTCGATCATCCGATTGTCAAAGTCGAGAATTGAGTCCGAGTAAGCCTCGGTGAAAAAAGGTTGCGGCGCTTCGGGGCGGATATCGTCAAAGACCGTGTTACCGTCCGAATCCTCGGGCAGGGCGAAGCTTTCGACATTAAGCCACTGGGGCGTCAGGAACGATTGTTCGGGGTTGTTGTCCTCGGGGTCGATCGGCACGTTTTCCGGCGTCCAGCGGGTGATGTCCTGAATGTCGTTGGGTCCGGTATTGAAGGGCTGATAGCCTGTATCGTCCGCATATCCGTTGGCAAAGTTGGATCCGTCATTCAGGCGCAGTGCCAGCAGGTCTTCGGCCGCATCGATCCCGATCTCGGCCACTGGATCCACGTCATTTTCATCATATCCCAGCCGCTCTTGAAAGGCTTCGAGATACAGCGCCTCCATATCCGGAAAGAGCTTTCGCAAAACGGTCAGCGCGGCAAAGCTCATGGCCTTTTCTTTATCGGCGTCGCTGCCGCCTGGCATGTCCACATTATCGCCTTCCAGATCGAAGGATACGCGCAATGCGGTCGCGTCAAAGGAGGCCCATGCATCATACATCGCCGTGTGCAGCATTGAGTAGGCGCGCGCAGCGACCGTGGGACCGACGGGCGTCTGCGTCTCGATCACGGCCTGCTGGACGACCCGGTCCCAGATCACGCTGATTGTCGGATCGACATCGTTGATCGTGACAACCTGCGTGCCGCCGCCGACCTGAATGAACGGGAGGGCGTCCTCGCCGAAAGCCTCATTCAGGTCTTCGATGGTGAAGCTCCTGTCGGCGAACACGATGGTCTCGAAACCTTCGGCGTCCATTCTCTGACCCGAGAAGCGGTCGAAGAACTCGATCGTGGACCCGTCGGCGAAGATATCGACATTGCCGGCTTCGAAATCGAACTCCAGCGTGTCATTCCCGCGCCCGCCATCGGCGAAATCGACAAGATCGCTGAGAATAAGATGATCGCGACCCCGGCCCAGATCGATATCGCCACCGCCCCCCTCAAGCCTGACAGTATCGCGACCGCGACCGGCATCCAGTTGCTCCACGTACCCGGTTGCTGTCAGGCTATCCGCCCCGCGTCCCAGCGAAACCGTGCCAGCGCTGTCCAGCGTCACGCTGTCCCGGCCTGAGCCGGTATCGAGATCCAGAACAAACGCCTTGCCGTCGAACACATCCCGGCCGGCGCCCAGATCGATCACCCCGCCGAAATCATTCAGAGTCACGCTGTCATTTCCGAAACCGGCATTAAGCCGCACGACCGGGCCTTCGGCGGTCAGTGTATCGTTGCCAAACCCAAGGTTTACACTGTAGCCGAAGCTCGCCAGCGTGACGGTATCATTGCCGGAGAGCGCGAAAAGAAAACTGACCGGCCCGTCGACAGTGATTTCGTCACTGCGGAAGCTGCCAAATCTGGTTGGACTGGACAGAATATTCCCAATGCCGATCTGGGCTGCGAGTTCAAACGGGGTGGAAAACGGGCGCGAGAACACCATGATTTAGTCTCCTTCTGAAAAGACTTTAAGAAATATCCTCTACTGTTTGATGTTGCCCGCTTTTCGTCAAGTGAATTGTCTGGGCAAGGACCCGTTGTCGCTGCCGGTCCCGAAAAAACATCGGCCGTGGCACACGATCTTCTAGGAGCTCAGAACACTCTCAAGTGCTTTGATCGTCTCATCGGGGTGCGTATCGATAAAGAAATGTCCGCCGGACAGAGCATGCATATGCACCTCGCTTACCTTTGGGGCCCAGCTTTCCTCAAAATCGAAAAGGGCGGCCATCACACCGTCATTGCCGTAAACCACATGCAGGGGACAGGTAACCTCAGCGCCAAGGTCCTGGGCGTCGTGGTGAAAATCGTGGGTGAGCGTGGCGCGGTAATCGTTGCACATGCCCCGGATCGTATCCGGGTCGCTCCAGGCCGAGCGATATTGTGCGAGCTGATCCGCGTCGAATTGTTCCAGCCCCGCCTTACCCCATCCCGACAGGCAGGCGTTGAAGTAAAAGTCCGCGTCCGCCGCGATCAGGCGCTCCGGCAAAGGGTCCGGCTGGGCCAGAAAAAACCAGTGATAATACACCGCCGCCACATCCTGTCTGAGGTCGTTCAGGAGCGTGTGAGTGGGAATGATATCCATCACGCAGAGACATCGGACGCGGTCGGGATAATCGAGCGCCAACCGATGTCCGACGCGTCCACCCCGGTCGTGGCCAACGACGGAAAACTGCTCAAACCCCAGATGGGTCATGAGCGCAACCTGATCGCGCGCCATCTCGCGGAAAGTATAGGCGCTGACCGGTGTGGGTTTACCGCTTTGCCCGTAACCGCGCAGATCGGGGCAGATCACGGTGTAATGCTCGGCCAGAGCCGGGGCGACCTTCGCCCACAGAGCACGGGTTTGCGGGAAGCCATGCAACAGCAGAACAGGGGGGCCAGAGCCGCCCATGGACCAGCCAATGGACACATCCCCCAGAGTTTCCAGATGATTGGTGAAACCGGGCCAGACCATGGTCTAGGCGGTGAGCTTGTCCAGAACCCGGACCCAGCTTCGGATGCCCTTGTGGAAGCTCTCTAGGTTGTACTTTTCATTCGGGCTGTGGATGGCGTCATCTTCGAGGCCAAAGCCGATGAGCATGGATTCCAGCCCGAGGATGTCCTTGAAGTATCCGGCGATCGGGATGGACCCGCCCATGCCGACAAACACCGCCTCGCGGGCCCATTCGTCGCTGAGCGCCCGACGCGCCAGTTCGAATTCCGGGCGCGATGTGTTCATGACAGAGGCGGGAGACCCGTCGAGATCCTGATCCCATGTGACGCGCGCATCCGGTGACAATTGCGCCTCGACATGGGCGCGCACGCGGTCACGAACGGCATCGGGATCCATGTTGCCCACGAGCCTGCAGGTCAGTTTGCAATGCGCTTCGGCCGGGATCACGGTCTTGGTTCCCGCGCCCTGATAGCCGCCCCACATGCCATTGATTTCCAGCGTTGGTCGCGCCCATTGCTGCACGAGCGTGGAATAACCCGCTTCACCATGCGGTTGGGACATCCCGATATCGCCAAGATAGGCGGCCTCGTCGAAACCGCAGCTCTCCCATTGACGCATCAGTTCGGCCGGAACGTCGTCGACCCCCTCATAGAACCCTTCCACTGCAACGCGACCGGTCTCATCGTGAAAGCTTGCGATGATACGCGATAGCTCTCGCAGTGGGTTAAGCGCGGGTCCGCCGTAATGTCCTGAATGCAGATCGATGCGCGGCCCGTGAATGGTAAACTCATCCTTGAGCATCCCGCGCAGTTGCGAGGCAATGGATGGCACCCCGCGGGCCACCATACCGGTGTCACAAATCAGCACGAGATCGGCGCCGAGTTCAGCAGCATTCTCTTTCAGAAACGGCACGAGAGAGGGCGAGCCGGATTCTTCCTCGCCTTCAAAGAAAAAGGTGATCCGGCAGGGCAGGGTGCCGGTGACGGTGCGCCACGCGCGGCAGGCCTCGATAAAGGTCATCAGCTGGCCCTTGTCATCCGCTGCCCCACGGCCTCGGATGACTTTCCCTTTCGGCGTGTCCTGAACTTCCGGCTCGAAGGGTGCCGTGTCCCAAAGAGACAGCGGATCAACAGGCTGTACGTCGTAGTGGCCGTAGAACATGAGGTGGGGTTTGTCCGCCGGACCCTCCATATGCCCCACAACCATCGGCTGGCCGGGGGTGGGACGTTTTTCCGCCGGGATGCCGAGGCTGCGCAAATCCGCAACCAGCCAGTCGGCGGCCTCGTCGGTCTGCGCATTGTAGGCGGGATCGGTCGAGATCGACGGGATACGCATGAAGGATTTGAGCCGCTCCAGCGCGTCGGGCAGCTGATGATCGACACGGTTCAGAATGGTATCAAGCGACATTTGAGATCCTTTAACGCAAGCGGTGTAGCCGATACCTACCAATCCGGGCCGGGCTGTCCAGCCCTCGGGCGACGTCGTGCTATGGCAGACTGACCAGGCTTGATCTGGGTCAAGGCGGTCATCGTGTCACGCTGTAGCGTATTGTTGGGAATGGCGCTGAACTTATATTCATTCTAAACACGCCCGGAGATTCGTGATAGGCGGATCGAACCCGGCGAAGCCGAAAGGAAGACAGCGTGGACTACGCAGCGAAGCTTGATCAGGCATTGAACCGACTTCACGACGAAGGGCGGTACAGGACCTTTATCGATATCGAGCGCAGCAACGGCCAGTTTCCTCACGCCGTTTGGCGCAAGGCCGATGGGGCTGAAGCGCCGATCACCGTTTGGTGCGGCAACGACTACCTTGGTATGGGGCAGCATCCTGTGGTGCTGAACGCCATGCATGAGGCCATCGATGCGACTGGCGCGGGTTCGGGTGGGACGCGGAACATCTCCGGCACGACGATTTATCACAAACGTCTTGAGGCAGAACTTGCGGACCTGCACCGCAAGGAGGCGGCGCTGCTCTTTACATCGGCCTATATCGCCAATGACGCGACGTTATCGACGCTGGCCAAGTTGTTTCCGGGACTGATCATCTATTCGGACATGCTCAATCATGCGTCCATGATCGAGGGCATTCGGCGCAATGGCGGGGAAAAACGTGTGTTCCGCCACAACGATCTGGATCACCTGCGTTGTCTGCTTGAAGCGGATGACCCGGCTGCGCCCAAGCTGATTGCCTTTGAGTCGGTGTATTCGATGGATGGGGATTTTGCGCCGATCGCCGAAATCTGCGATCTGGCGGACGAGTTTGGCGCCTTGACCTATCTCGACGAAGTGCATGCCGTGGGCATGTATGGCGCGCGCGGCGCGGGTGTGGCGGCGCGCGACGGTCAGATGCACCGGATTGATATCATCAACGGAACACTGGCCAAAGCCTATGGCGTGATGGGTGGCTATATCGCAGCTTCTGAGAAAATGTGCGACGCGATAAGATCTTATGCGCCAGGCTTCATCTTTACGACCTCGCTACCTCCCGCTGTTGCCGCAGGAGCGGCTGCGTCTGTGGCGCATCTCAAACAGGATGACGCGCTGCGCGAGCGCCACCAGACACAGGCCCGTATCCTGAAGCTCCGGTTGAAAGGTCTGGGTCTGCCGCTGATCGATCACGGCAGCCATATTGTTCCTGTGATGGTCGGCGATCCCGTTCACACCAAACGCATCAGCGATATGCTGCTCGAAAACTACGGGATTTATGTGCAGCCGATCAATTTCCCGACGGTGCCGAGAGGCACGGAGCGGCTTCGCTTTACCCCGTCACCCGTGCACGGTTCTGCCGAAATTGACACACTTGTGCACGCAATGGACGCATTATGGAGCCATTGCGCCCTAAATCGTGCCGAAATGTCTGCCTAATGTCGCCGCAGGTGCATTCTTAGTTGCGATATGTTAACACTGCCTGAATAACAACGTGGTGGTGGGCGATTCGGGATAGCGCTCGCTATGCATACTGCAGGCACAGGACGACAGGCACGGGACGAAAAGGGCAGCGGCGTATGATCGGCTTCCGATCCAAAACGCAATGCGATCACTTCGAGAGTGAACAGCGCGGGTTCGATGACTTCGAACTTAAGCTCGGGGATGTGATGCGCGGGGAACGCGCGACCCTTGGCAAGTCCCTGCTGGATGTCGAACGGGAATTGCGGATCAAAGCCTCCTACATCGCCGCGATAGAAAACTGTGATCCCGACGCGTTTGACACACCGGGCTTCATCCCGGGCTATGTCAGGTCTTATGCCCGGTACTTGGATATGGACCCTGAGGAGGCGTTCGCAGGCTTCTGTCGGGAAAGCGGTTTTTCGATCGCGCATGGCATGTCGGCGGAGGCGTCGAGCCCGCGGCGGCCAGTCGACCGGGCGGGCAAAACCCAGGGACGCGGACATGGATTTGACGGGTTGGGAAAAACCCCGTTCGTTCCGGCGCGGGAAAGTGTTTTTTCGCGGATCGAGCCGGGTGCACTGGGATCAATGATGGTTCTGATCGCCTTGATTGGCGGCCTTGGTTACGGCGCGTGGAGCGTCCTGAAGGAAGTGCAGCGCGTTCAGTTCGCCCCGGTGGAGAACACACCGAATGTGCTGAGCAATCTTGATCCCTTGCAGGGTGTGGGTCAGACCGCCGTTCCTGAAGAGACTGAAAATGTCGACCCGGCTATGGCGGCGACGGCACCGGTTGCGCCGTATGATGAGCGTCTGGATCGTCTGTTCAGGCCGGAGGCATTGGACGTTCCGGTGCTGATTGCCAGAGACGCGCCAATCTCAACTCTTGATCCGGCAGAGATCGGGGCGTTTGCGCGTCCGTTGCCAAAAACCGATCGTTCCACAATCGATGCTGTGGTTGCCTCTGCGTCCGACGGCGATGATCCTGGCGCAGATCCAGTTCGGAGTGCGGCGCCGCAGGTTTTGGCCGCGCAGCCAACACCGGTTCGGGTGGTGGCTGTTCGACCCGCCTGGGTCCGGGTACGCGCGGCAGATGGCACAGTCATCTTCGAAGATATCATGAATGCCGGCGACGCCTATGACGTTCCTGTCACAGAGGAACCGCCGACGTTACGCGTAGGAGAATCCGGTGCGATTTACTTCGCAATGGACGGTCAACATTACGGTCCTGCCGGGCCAACCGGTACGGTGACCTCGGATCTCTCTCTTGAGGCGGGCGCGCTTTCGGAACAACTGACCGTGGCGGACCTGTCGGAAGACGAAGATCTGTCGCGATACGTCGCGGAACTACAAAGCAGTTCCGAACCCGGCGACGATCAATAAGGGCTCTCCCTTAAGGCCTGAACCAACGCCAAAGCACACGAGAACCAGTTCGATCTATCTATGGGGTCAGCGGGCGCGGGCGGCGTATGCAACGTTTAGCATCTCATCCGCGGTCAGAAATCCGCGCAGCATCTGATCGCCCAGCACGAAGGTTGGCGTACCATTGATACGCAGCGCCTGTCCCAGTGAAATGTTGGCGTCAATCACCTTGGTCACGTCCGGGCTGTCCATATCCGCGACCACCTCTTCCGTGGGCAACCCAAGCCCGTCGCTGATCCGTCGCAACGCCGCCTCGGTGACGTCTCCGTTGAACGCGATGAGGGTGTCATGAACACTTTTATAGGCGTCGTCTCCGGCCTTGCGGCGGACGGAAATGGCAAATCGAGATGCGAGGGTGGATTGCTCGCCCAGAATCGGAAATTCCTTGACGATGATCCTGATGTTCCCGTCCCGCGCCAGCAGCGCGTCCACCTCGGGGGCGGCCCGCCGGCAAAACCCACACCGGTAGTCGATGAACTCCACGAGGGTCAGATCGCCGTCGGGATTGCCACCAGTCCAGGAATCGGGATCCTCGAAAAGCTGTGTGGCGTTTTGCCGGACAAGATCAGCGTCCGCGCGCGCTTGTGCTTGCGCCTCGCGTTGTTCCAGGACCTGTACAGCCTCCATGATGACCTCAGGATTTTCCAGCAGATAGGCGCGGATCTCCTCGCGGAACGCCGCGCGCGCTGACTCGGTCATCGCGTCCGGATCGAAGGCGAAAGAAGGGGCGGCCAGCCAGAGGGCTGCTGCTGCGAACAATGACAGACGAAGAAGGGGCATAGTGTGTCTCATCATGCTAGAGGTCTCAGGATAGGGTACCAATTCCGCGATGGGCGCTCTCGTCCGAAATAACCCAGCTTGTCCCGGAGGTGCACCCACAAATCTGTGATTGTCAAATTCACGCTTTCCGTCGACGTTCAGATCGGCGCTTTCGGCGCGGCGCGCCCGGATCGGGAACGCACAGGACACATGGAACGGTAAGGCCCGCAGGATGCACAACTCCAGACGATCTCTTGTTGATCCCTTCATAGTCATGGATGTCATGGAGGCGGCGCGCCAGGCGGAAGCAGAAGGGCGGCATATCGTGCACATGGAGGTGGGCCAGCCCGGCACGCCGGCGCCGGTTGGTGCGCGCCGGGCGCTGGCGCAGATCATGGAAAAGGACCCGCTGGGGTATACGGTGGCACTGGGGCTGCCTGCGTTGCGGCATCGAATCGCGAAGCTTTACGCGGAGTGGTATGACCTCGACCTCAATCCCGAAAGAGTGGTCATCACATCGGGCTCTTCTGCAGGGTTTATCCTGTCGTTCACATCGCTCTTCGATACAGGCGCGCGCGTCGGGATCGGCGCGCCGGGATATCCCAGCTATCGACAGATCCTCAAGGCGCTGGATCTTGTTCCTGTCGATATTGCGACGACGGTAGAGAATCGCTTTCAGCCTGCACCGGCCGACCTCGAGGGGCGTGATCTCGATGGTTTGCTGGTCGCAAGCCCGGCCAATCCGTCCGGCACGATGCTGGACCGCGCAGCTCTCGGTGGATTGCTCGACGCGGCGGCCCAGCATGGCGCGGCCTTTATCAGCGACGAGATCTATCATGGCATCGAATACGACACGAAAGCCGTCACCGCGCTTGAACTCACCGATGAAGCCTATGTGATCAATTCGTTTTCCAAGTATTTTTCCATGACGGGGTGGCGCGTGGGCTGGATGGTGGTGCCCGAAGCGCATTTGCGTCCTGTCGAGCGTTTGGCCCAGAACCTGTTTATCTGCCCCTCGCATGCCAGCCAGGTCGCGGCGCTGGCGGCCCTTGATTGCGCCCCGGAACTGGAGGCCAATCTGGCCGTTTATCGCCGCAACAGAGGCCTGATGCTTGAGGGATTGCCAAAGGCGGGATTTGACAGGATCGCGCCGCCCGATGGTGCATTCTATGTCTATGCGGATGTCAGCCATCTGACCCAAGACAGTCGCGCCTTTGCGAAAGAGATTCTGAGAGATGCGGGTGTCGCTGTCACGCCCGGCCTCGATTTCGATCCTGAGCGCGGGGCCACAACGCTCAGGTTTTCCTATGCCCGTGCAACAGAGGACATAGAAGAGGGACTGAGCCGTCTCATGCGTATTATGGATCAGCGGTCCGCGCAGGCTGACTGACACAGCGCGTTCTGATGCCGGACTTTGTTTTTCCCGCTGTTTCGGGTTAAGATCCCTGAAAAAGAGCAGACATACCGGTTGACGGGCTTCATGGGTCAAAACGGAACACGACGTTGCGGCATTATCGTGCCTGCTCACAGGCGCGCGATCAGAAGTCTTTTGACCCGTAGCGACACAAACCATATATGACGGGCAGCGCGAGAGGTTTCCTTTTGGTCAGATTTGTTCTCTCTCTTTTTGGATCTCTGTTCAGCTTCGTGACGCTGATCGTGCTCGTGATCGCGGTGGGCATCGGGGCGATCTTTTTCGTTTATGGCAGAGACCTGCCAAGTCACGAATCGCTGGCCAATTACACCCCGCCCACGATCAGCCGGATCTATTCCGGCGAGGGGCGGATTATCGATGAGTTTTCCCGCGAACGCCGCCTTTTCACACCGGCTGAAGATATCCCTGATCTGATCAAGCAGGCCTTCATTTCCGCCGAGGATAAGAATTTTTACACGCATCAGGGCTATGACGCGCGCGGTATTGCGGCCGCAATTGTCGAAGCCGTGCAGACGCGGGGCCAGACGGTGCGTGGGGCGTCGACGATCACGCAGCAGGTGATGAAAAACTTCCTGCTGTCCGGTGATCGTCGGATCGAGCGGAAGATTAAGGAAATCATCCTCGCCACACGGATTGAAGACACGCTCGATAAAGAGCGCATTCTGGAGCTTTACCTCAACGAGATATTCCTGGGACAGAATTCCTATGGCGTGACGGCGGCGGCGCAGACCTATTTCAACAAGCCCTTGCGGGATCTGACCCCGCATGAGGCGGCCTTTCTGGCGTCCATGCCGCAGGCGCCGGGCAAAACCCACCCGGTGTTTCAGAAAGAAAGGCTGCTCGCGCGCCGGAATTTTGTCCTGCAGGAAATGTACGAGAACGGCTATCTTGATCTGGAAACCTACGAGGCGGAAGTCGAGCAACCGTTGCGCAGCGTCCAGAATGGTGATTTCGCGCCGTTTTCGGCGCAGTTGCCGCCGCGGGATTACTTTACCGATGAAATCCGACGTCAGCTCAGCCGGGACTTTGGTGAAGGCGAATTTTTCTCTGGCGGTTTGACGGTCCGGGCCACGATTGACCGCGAGTTGCAGGATCAGGCGTCGGTCGCGCTGCGGCGTCAGCTTGAGACCTATGACAGACGTCAGGGACGTTGGCGCGGAACGGACATCGTGTTGCCCGGTGACGCATTGGAGGGTGAAGCGGCTTGGCGTGACGCACTGGGCGAGGCCGCCGTGGCGCGCGACATCGAACTTGATGGCAAGTGGTATCCTGCCGTCGTTCTCGAGATTGCCGATCAGCAGATACGCGTCGGGATCGACGGACTGGACGAGTCCGCGGGCGAGCCGCACGTTGTCCCGCGGAGCGATATCGAGTGGTTGCCCGGAAACTTCCAGCAGACGTTCGAACGGGGCGAGGTGGTTTATGTCCGCCGGGTGCTGAACGATGAGGGTGTGTTCCAGAGATGGAGCCTTCGGCAAGTGCCGGAAGTGCAGGGCGCGTTCGTGGCGATGGACGTCAATACCGGACGTGTTCTGGCGATGCAGGGTGGCTTTTCGTATCAACACTCGGTCTTCAATCGCGCCACGCAGGCCAAGCGACAGCCCGGGTCCAGCTTCAAACCCTTTGTGTACGCCGCCGCGTTGGACAGTGGCTATACGCCCGCAACCATTGTTGTGGATGCCCCGATCGAGATCGAGACCGCGCAGGGGTTCTGGCGGCCCAAGAATGCGTCGAACAAATTCTATGGTCCGACCCCACTGCGCACCGGAATCGAGCAATCGCGGAACCTGATGACCATTCGCCTTGCTCAAGAGGTCGGGATGGATGTGGTCGCGGATTACGCGGAACGGTTTGGCGTATATGAAAACATGCGGCCCTTTCTGGCCAACTCGCTCGGCTCCGAAGAGACCACGCTTTACTACATGGTTGCCGCCTATGCGATGTTTGCCAATGGCGGGGAGCGCGTGCGTCCGACGCTCGTCGACCGTGTGCAGGACCGCTATGGCAAGACCGTTTATCGGCATGACCCCCGCAACTGCGTGGAATGCGATGATCCCGGAATTGCGTCGGATCGCAGTCCGCGCATCATCTCGGACCGCGAACGGATCATGGATGCGGTGACGGCGTATCAGCTGACCTCGATGCTCAAGGGTGTGGTGGATCGCGGCACGGCATCGGGCGCGATCAACCTCCCGGTCCCGACCGCAGGCAAAACCGGCACCACGAACGATGCCCGCGATGTCTGGTTCGTAGGCTTTTCTTCGACGATCGCGGCGGGCTGCTATATCGGCCATGATCAGCCGCGTGGCATGGGGCGAAGCGCCTATGGGTCCTCCATGTGCGGCCCGGTCTTCCAGGAATTCATGGAAACCGCTGTCGCAAAATACGGCGGATCTGACTTTGCTGTGCCGCGGGATTGTCTGTTCATCAATATCGACCGGTTCTCCGGAACACGCCTGGGGCCCGATGCAGCGGGGCCAGCCGTTGTACCCGAGTGTTTCCGGGGGGGTGGTGAGGAAATCCTCTTTGGTGTGATGTATGATGGTGGCTTTGCCATGGGCGGTGACTTCGCCCGTTTTGAGGCTGGCGAGACCGAGCGACGGCAGGAAGTCACGACATCGACCGGCGAGCGCGGCGTCGTGGGCCAGAAATCCAGTTTTGGGAACCTGAGCTCGGGCGGTCTTTACTGAACAACGCGGTTTGCGTCTCTTGCCGCCTCTCCGGGCGCTTGATATCACCGGCATTCAGACCATCACGAGGATCGCCGGCATGCGCGCCGAAATTCAGGCCCTGACAACCGAGATCGAAAATTCGCTAGAGCTCTTGCGCCAGCGGATGGGCTGGGAAACCGCTCAGCACCGGCTGGAGGAATTCAACGCCCGGGTCGAAGACCCAAATCTCTGGGATGATCCGGCCAAAGCGCAAAGCCTGATGCGCGAACGTCAGGCGCTGGTTGATGCGATTGAAACCCATGACGGTATCCGGTCGGAGCTTGAAGATCAGACCGGCCTGATCGAACTGGGCGAACTGGAGGACGATGCCGAGGTCGTATCGGACGCAGAGGAAAGCCTGAAAAAGCTCGCAAAGAAAGCCGCAGCGAAGGAGCTTGAAGCGCTGCTGAATGGCGAGGCGGATGCCAACGATACGTTTCTGGAGATTAACGCCGGGGCAGGCGGCACAGAAAGCTGTGACTGGGCCTCGATGCTGGCGCGTATGTATGTGCGATGGGCCGAGCAGCATGGGTATTCCGTGGAATTGCAATCCGAAAGCGCGGGCGACGAGGCCGGGATTAAATCGGCGGCCTACAAGATCTCCGGTCACAACGCCTATGGCTGGCTCAAATCCGAATCCGGGGTGCACCGGCTGGTGCGGATCTCTCCATTCGATTCCGCTGCCAAACGGCACACGGCGTTTTCGTCGGTCTGGGTCTACCCGGTCGTCGACGACAATATCGAGATCGACGTCAATCCAGGCGATATCCGGGTGGATACATTTCGGGCGTCCGGCGCGGGGGGGCAGCACGTCAACAAAACCGATTCCGCTGTGCGCATCACCCATCATCCGACCGGGATCGTTGTGACCAGTTCCGAGAAATCGCAGCATCAGAACCGCGATATCGCCATGAAGGCGTTGAAGTCGCGGCTCTATCAGCTTGAGCTCGACAAACGGAATGCGGAGATCAGCGCGGCGCATGAAGCCAAGGGCGATGCTGGCTGGGGCAATCAGATCCGATCTTATGTGCTGCAGCCCTACCAGATGGTGAAAGATCTGCGGACAGGGCATGAAACGTCGGACACCAAGGGTGTGCTGGACGGCGATCTGGACCCGTTCATGGCGGCGACGCTGGCTCTGGATGTCTCCGGCAAGTCGCGCGCCGAAGCGCAAGATGATGCCTGACACGGGTATCGCGCGTTTTCTGCCGGGCGGCGCAGACGGGCCAGATGCGTGCACGCTGTCCTCCGCGCTCGCGGGCAAAGAGCTGCGCGCCGAACGTCTGATGGAAATCACGTTGGACCGCATCGCGTCGGTCAATTCTCGCGTGAATGCCATCGTCTCCTTGCGCCCGGCCGAGGAGTTGCTGGCAGAGGCGGCGTCATCGGATGATCAGGATCCGGTAGGTCCGTTGCATGGCCTGCCTGTCGCGATCAAGGATCTGGCGGACGCCAGGGGGCTGCCAACCTCACAAGGTTCGCCGGTTTTCGCGGAAGAGATTGCCGAGGCGGACAGCCCGCATGTTGCGCGTCTGCGGGCCGCAGGGGCCATCGTGATCGGCAAGACGAATACGCCGGAATTCGGTCTTGGGAGCAACACCTACAACCCCGTCCATGGCGCGACGGCCAATCCCTATGACACAAGTCGTACCTGCGGTGGGTCCTCCGGTGGCGCAGCGGTCGCGCTGGCATGTGGAATGGTGGCGATTGCCGATGGCTCGGACATGATGGGCAGTCTGCGCAACCCGGCAGGATGGAACAACGTCTACGGGATGCGCCCGACATGGGGCCGGGTTCCGGGCAACGCGACGGGGGATCTGTTCCTGCACCGCTTGTCGACCAACGGGCCGATGGCGCGGAGCCCCGCCGATCTTGCGCTCCAACTGAACGTCATGTCCGGTGTCCACCCTCTTGCGAGTGTTGCGAGTTCTGAACCGGTACCGATCCCGCCGCCCGAATCCAAGGCAGGTGGAACACGCATCGGATGGCTGGGCGATTGGGGGGGGGCATGGCCGTTTGAGCGTGGCATTCTTGCCCTGTGCGAAAATGCTCTCGGCGTTTTTGCGGATCTCGGCGCTGCGGTCGATCCGGTGCCGCCCCCTTTTGCGCGGGATGACCTCTGGCAAAGCTGGATCCAACTGCGCAGCTGGTCGATTGCCTCCGAGTTGCACCCTTTGCTGACAGATCCGAGCCTGTCCAACCAGCTCAAGCCCGAGGCGATCTGGGAGATCGAGCAGGCGCGCGCGCTCTCTGCGTTGGATATCCACCGCGCAAGTGAGATCCGCTCGGACTGGTGGCGCCGCGCTCTGACACTTTTTGAGACCTATGACGCGCTGGCCTTGCCCACGGCGCAATGCTGGCCTTTTTCGATCGACCTGCATTGGCCCAAAACGCTTCTTGGGAAAGAGATGGATACCTATCATCGCTGGATGGAGGTGACGACTCCCGCCAGTCTTCTGGGACTTCCGGTCGTGGCGATCCCGGCCGGATTTGGCGAGGCCGGGCTCCCGATGGGCGTTCAGCTGATCGGTCCTCCGGACAGTGACGGCGCGCTCCTGACTCTTGCGCAAGCCTATCATGAGGCCACGCGCTGGCCGCAGCGTGCACCGCCCGGCCTGACACCCTGATTGGTGCAGGATTTCGATTTGGTCATCTCGTTGATATGCTCTAGGCTGCGGTGAGACGGGAAGATTAAACATGACGCAAGAACGTCCTCTTGGGGTGCCGCCCCTGGGCAAAGTCACCTGGCAGATGATCACCCAAGCCCTGCGCCAAGGTGCAAGCGACATGCGCCGCGCGCCTGGGTATGCTGTTGTTTTTGCTGCGGTTTACGTGTTGTCCGGTTGGGCCATGGCGTGGGTAACATGGGTCACCGGACAAAGCTACTGGCTGGTTCTGGCGGCAACGGGCTTTCCCTTGATAGGACCCTTCGCTGCCGTAGGGTTATATGAGGTCAGTCACCGTCTCGAACAGGGAGAGCCGCTCGATGCGGGTGAGATTTTTGGCGTGATTGCTCAACAGCGGCATCGGCAATTACCGTGGATCTGCGCCATCATCGTGATCATGCTGCTGTTCTGGTTTTTTGTCGCCCATATGATCTTTGCGCTGTTTCTGGGGGTGTCGACGATGACCAAAATCTCCAGTTCGCTGGATGTGTAATTTACAACGCAGGGGCTTTCGCTGCTGGGCTTCGGAACGCTGGTTGGCGCAGTTTTTGCATTGGTTCTCTTTATGATCACGGTTGTGTCGCTGCCGCTTCTGCTGGATCGCGAAATCGACTTCGTCACAGCGATGCTCACCTCAATTCAGGTTGTGCTGAACAATCCCGGCCCCATGCTGGCTTGGGGAGCGCTCGTCGCCGGCCTGACCTTTCTGGCCCTTCTGCCAGCGTTCCTGGGGCTCTTCGTCGTTCTGCCTTTGCTCGGTCACGCCACCTGGCATCTCTACCGGCTGATCGTTGAGGCGGGCGAGACGGAACAAAGCTCGGCGCTGAGCGAGACCGTCACGCAAACCTGAGCCGCGCTGCTAGGCGCGTCCTTGCGCTTTCGCGGCGTCCCAGAGAGCGTCCATCTCTTCGAGTGTGCTGTCTTCGGGCCGTTTTCCGGCCTTGGCGAGTTGCGCCTCGATGTACTGAAAGCGTCTGGTGAACTTGGCATTGGCCCGACGCAGGGCCTGTTCCGGATCGACGCTCAGATGACGGGCGAGATTGGCCATCACGAACAACAGATCGCCCATCTCTTCTTCTACAGCGTCAGGGCCAAGCCTCTCCGCCGCTTCGGTCAATTCCGTGGTTTCTTCTGCGATTTTTTCCAGGACGTGACCGGCGTCGGGCCAGTCAAATCCCACGCGAGCCGCGCGCTTTTGCAGCTTCACGGCACGCAGGAGCGCCGGAAGGCCAACCGCCACCCCATCCAACACGCCCGTCTGCGCTTTGGCGGCGCGTTCTGCGGCTTTGACGCTTTCCCAGTCGCGGGTTTGTTGCTCTGCCGACTTGTCCCGGCTCTCCTCACCGAAGACATGCGGATGGCGCGCCACCATTTTGTCGGCAATTCCTGTGACGATATCGTCAAAATCAAACAGGCCGCGATCCTCGGCGATCTGTGCGTGGAACACCGCCTGCAGCAGTAAATCGCCCAGCTCGTCGCGTAAATCCGCCCAGGCCGCCCGCTCGATGGCGTCGGCGACTTCATAGGCTTCCTCGATCGTGTACGGCGCAATCGTGGAGAAATCCTGCTCGATATCCCAGGGGCAGCCGGTTTCCGGATCGCGCAGCGCGCGCATGATACCGCGCAACCTGTCGATTGGGGAATGACCCTCAGAGGCGTGTCTCAGATCGGCCATTGCGCACGGCTCCGTTCTGTCGTTGAGTTGATCTGGCATCAGCTATGGACTGGTGCCGGATAAGGAGTCCAGCCCTTGCCTGTCCTCAATCGTATCGCCGGGTTTGCCGATGACATGACGGCGTGGCGGCGTCACTTGCATGCCCATCCCGAACTGGGCTTTGCCTGTTACGAAACCGCACGGTTCGTGGAGGGAAAGCTTCGCGAATTCGGGGTGGATCAGATTGAAACCGGCATCGCCGAGACCGGGATTGTGGCGATAATCGAGGGACAGGGCGCGGGGCCGACAATCGGTTTGCGCGCGGATATGGACGCCCTGCCGATTGAGGAGGCGACGGGTGTTGACCATGCTTCATCCATTCCCGGTGCGATGCATGCCTGCGGCCATGACGGGCACACCACAATGTTGCTCGGGGCCGCGCGGTATCTGGCCGAAACCCGCGCCTTCAAAGGGCGCGTTGCGCTAATTTTTCAACCCGCCGAGGAAGGACCGGGCGGTGCCGAGGTCATGGTCGAAAGCGGCATCATGGACCGCTATGCCATCGATCAGGTGTATGCCCTTCACACCTCGCCCAACCAGCCGGTGGGTCATTTTCTGACAACCGCCGGTCCGATCATGGCTGCGGTGGATACATTCCACATCGATATCGACGGGGAAGGCGGGCACAGCGCCTATGCCCATCAGACCCGTGATCCTGTCATCGCGGCATGCGGGATCGTGCAGGCGATACAGAGCATCGTCAGCCGGAACCATGACGCGGTTCAGGATCTGGTTGTGTCCGTCACACAGATTCACACAGGCGTGGCCGAAAACATCGTGCCGGACAAAGCCTACATTAATGGAACAATCCGGACATTCGCGCCAGATGTTCAAGCGCTGGTTCACCGCCGACTGCCCCAGATCGTCGCGGGTCAGGCTGCGGCCTATGACGTGGCGGCGACTTGCCGGATTGACGAAGGGTACCCCGCGACCGTGAACGATGCCAGCGAGACCGACTTTGCAGCCGGTGTCGCAAGGGAGATCGTGGGCAAGGCGGCGGTTTCGACAGAGTGCAGGCGCGAGATGGGCGCGGAGGATTTCTCTTTCATGCTGGAAAAAAGCCGCGGTGCCTTCGTCTTTCTCGGGCAAGGTGACGGACCGGCACTGCATCATCCGGGATTTGATTTCAACGACGCGGTGGCGCCGCTCGGCGCGACATTCTTTGCGCGGCTCGTGGAGACTGCGCAGCCGCTTGACCCGTAAGACAGGAGATAAAATATGGCCCTGGAAGACGCAGCCGTGCAGATTGACGGTGCCTTCACGCGTGAGGATCTCAAAGGTCTGTCCCATGAGGCCAGCTTTGCCGGTGCGACGTCCTTTTTGCGCCGCCGCTACACCAAGGATCTGACAGGGGTCGACATTGCGATCACCGGCGTGCCCTTTGATCAGGCGGTGACCAATCGTTCCGGCACACGTCTGGGACCTCGGGCCGTGCGGGAGGCCAGTTCCCTTCAACCCTATGATGCGCCTGCCTATTGGAACGGCTACAGCCCGCTCGAAGAGTTTGCCATCATCGATTACGGTGATCTGGCCTTTGACTATGCGCGGGTGCCGGATTTTCCCGCCGCGCTGACGGAGCATATTCGAACCATCCTCAATAGCGGGGCGGCCAGTCTCGCAATCGGCGGGGACCACTTTGTCACCTATCCGATACTGAGGGCCTATGCCGAAAAGTATGGACCGATCTCGATGATCCAATTCGACGCGCATTCCGATACCTGGCCCGACGATGTCGAGGGACGGATCGATCATGGCACGATGTTCTACAAGGCGGTCAAAGAGGGCCTGATTGATCCGGCGCGGTCGGCTCAGGTGGGCATCCGGACCCATAATGATGACACATTAGGCATCCCAACGCTTACCGCCCGTGACGTTCATGAATCGACCCCGGCTGCGGTTGCCGCACGGTTAAAGGAGATCGTTGGGGATCATCCGGTCTATCTGACATTCGACATCGATTGTCTTGACCCGGCCTTTGCACCGGGCACCGGCACGCCGGTGTGGGGCGGCTTGGCCAGCTGGCAGGCGGCCGCGATCCTGCATGATCTGGCGGGGATCACCCTCGTGGGCGGCGATATGGTCGAGGTTTCACCATCCTACGACACCACGGGCGCCACCGCCGTGGCGGGCGCGCATGTTCTGATGGAATTGATTTGCCTCTGGGGCTGGACGCGACGCGCGTAAACCCCAGCTTTAAAACATAGCGAAGGGAAAGGAGGCCATGCGCATCTTGTCCACGGTGATTGTCCTGGGCCTGTTGGCCGTTCTGGCGCTTGGCGCCTATGTCCGGCTCGCGCCGTCTGACCCGGCGCGTTGGCATGTGCTGCCCGACGGGGTGGAGGAGGGCACAGGCGCCGGTTACGCCTTGCGCCGGATCGAGGCCACGCCCGAAACGCTGGCCGCGCTGGATGAGATTGCCCGCGCCACACCGCGTACAACCATACTGGCCGGATCTGTCGAGGACGGGATTGTCACGTATGTGACGCGCAGTGCTCTCATGGGGTTTCCTGACTATACCACTGTTTCTCTGAGCGACGGGGCGCTCACGCTCTATGCGCGATTGCGGTTCGGGCAGTCCGATCTTGGTGTGAACGCGGCGCGGCTGGAGGCGTGGTTGAGGGCGCTTGAGGGCTAGATAGCTCTAGGAACTCAGGCATGCGGGCGACACTTCGCGCCACATGGGGTTGTTCAGCGACATCTGACACTGCGCCATGAACTGTCGTCCGTCCACGCTCATACAGATGGTCTCGCCCAACTCAATGCGCGCGCCGCTTTTGTCGGTGCAATAGCAATCCGCTGTTTTCTGCTGCGCGCCCGACGCGGCCGGAATCAGCATGATCAGAATAAAGACAGCCTGTTTCATAGCATGAGCTTATCATGTGCTTCGCGCTTGACCAAGAGAGGGGAATGGGGAACACAAATTTCATGGTTCCGATCGAGCGATTGACTGAAATTCTAGGTCGTTTCGAGTTCATCGAAGCGCAGATGGCCGAAGGCGCGGGCGATATTGCCCAACTGGGGCGCGAATATGCCGAATTGCGCCCGGTGGTCGAGGAGATCCGGACATATCAGCGTCTGTTGGAGGATATCGAGGGTGCAACGGCGCTGCTGGCCGACCCCGAGATGAAGGATTTGGCCGGTGAGGAATTGGCCGAACTTGAATCTCGTCGTCCGGATCTGGAGACGCGTTTGCAAGTGGCACTTTTGCCACGCGACAAAGCAGATTCACGTCCGGCCATTGTCGAGATCCGGCCCGGAACAGGTGGGGAGGAAGCCGCGCTTTTTGCCGGAGACCTTTTGCGGATGTACCAGCGCTACGCCGAGGCGCGCGGCTGGGTCTTTGACGTGATTGAAGAGGCGCAAACCGAACTGGGCGGGATCAAGGAAGTTGTGGCGAATGTCCGAGGCAACGATGTCTTTGCCCGCCTGAAATACGAATCCGGCGTCCATCGTGTGCAACGCGTGCCCGAAACGGAAAGCGGTGGCCGCATCCATACCTCTGCGGCGACAGTCGCGGTTCTGCCAGAGGCAGAAGACGTGGATATCCAGATCGATCCGGGGGATCTGCGGATCGACACGATGCGCGCCTCCGGTGCCGGTGGCCAGCATGTGAACACAACCGATTCCGCGGTGCGGATCACGCATCTGCCCACAGGGCTGGTCGTCACCAGTTCCGAAAAATCTCAGCATCGCAACCGGGAGATCGCGATGCAGGTCATGAAAACAAGGCTCTACGATCTGGAACGCCAGCGTGCTCATGATGAAAGATCGGCGGACCGGGCCGCGCAAGTGGGCAGCGGGGACCGAAGCGAGCGGATTCGGACCTACAATTTTCCCCAGGGCCGGATGACGGATCACCGTATCAACCTGACGCTCTACAAGCTCGATCAGGTTATGCAGGGCGATCTTGACGACATTATCGATGCGCTGACCGCAGACGCGCAGGCCGCGGCGCTGGCCGAGATGTCTACGTGACGACGCGGTTGCGCGATGTTCTGACGAAGATGACATGCCTGCTTGCGCAGGCAGGTATCGACACTCCCGCGCGCGACGCCCGAGCCCTGATGGCCAGAGCAGTAGACAAACCTGCTGATCGTCTGACGCTCATGCTCGATGACCCGATTGATCTGGCGGCGCAGTCCCAAGCCGAGGCGCTGGCCGTAAGGCGCGGCGCGCGAGAGCCGTTGTCGCATATCATCGGCACCCGCCAGTTCTTTGAGCATGTGTTTCGCGTATCGCCGGACGTGCTTGACCCAAGACCTGAAACAGAATGTCTGGTGCGCGCGGCCTTGGATGGCGCATTCACGCACGTTCTCGATCTGGGCACCGGGTCGGGCTGTATTCTCTTGTCGCTGCTTGCCGCACGGTCCGCGAGTTCGGGTATTGGCACCGATGTCTCATTCGATGCGCTGGAGGTCGCCATGTCCAACGCGGCCGCGATCGGGGTCGAACAGCGTGCCATGTTTCTGCAAAGCGACTGGTTTTCGGCGGTGGAGGGACGTTTCGATCTGATCGTGTCAAATCCTCCCTATATTGCTGCGCAAGAAATGACGCAGCTTGCGCCGGAACTGGCCTACGATCCCCGTCTGGCCCTCACCGATGACGGAGATGGTTTGAGCGCCTACCGTCAGATTGTGCCGCAGGCGAAATCCTTTCTTGAACCGGGTGGTCGTATCATACTGGAAGTGGGGTGGCGGCAGGGCCAGTCGGTCGCGCGGATGATGCAAGACGCCGGATACGGCCAAGTGCGCATTCGACCTGATCTGGATGGCAGAGATCGGGTTGTTGAGGCTACCCTCGGTTGAATTGCTTGCAAAAACCACCACAAATCGCGGTTTTTGACAAGGCTGCGCCTCTTTTTTCTTGTGCGGTACCTCCCGGCATGTTTACTGGGGATATATCCGCGCATGGGCCTCCCCTGATTGCCTGGCCCCGCGCGCTGCCAAGCCATCAAACACATCCCCAGCAACACCGTTATGGTCAAACCGGGATCGTCAGGCGCTAACAACAAGGCCAAAAACCAAGTTATGAGATCATCGAAGTCACGTTCGCGGAACAAGGGCAACCGCAACCGTTCCAATATGGGCAATGTCGTAAACCGTGTGTTTGACAGCTCTGGGCCCGAGGGAAAGGTGCGCGGCACTCCCCAGCAGATTATCGACAAGTACAATCAACTGGCGCGGGATGCGCAATTGGCCGGTGATCGGGTTGCCACGGAAAACTTTCAGCAGCATGCCGAGCATTACCTGCGTCTGCTGAGTGTCGCGCAGAAGGAACAGGATGCGAGACGCGAAGAACAGGAGCGGCAAAACCGCGAGCGGCAGGCGGAGCGCGATCGTGAGCGTGCGCAGCGCCAGGAGCGGGAGGCCGCCGGAAGTGCCGACCCCGGAAGCGGCGAACAGCCGGATATGATCGAGGTCAGCGCGCCTGAGGCCGATAGCGGTCTGGTCGAAACACCGGAGAACAAGTCAGAGGCGCCTGCCGCCGAGAAACCTGCCAAACCCAAGCGGGTGCGCAAGCCCAGAAAACTCGACCCGGCGACCACCTCTGCCGACGAGTCGTCGCATGAAACGATTGTGTCAGAGGCGCCAGACGGACCAAAGCCTCCTGAAGCGGCGGAATAGCTAATTTGCGCCGCGTCGCGCCTCCACGAGGCGTGCCAGAGCACAAAACCCTTCGATCGTCACGTTTTCGGCGCGCTCCGTTGGCTCAAGTCCCGCGTCTCGAAGAACGTCTTCGATGTCAGGCAGAAGGCCGCGCAGCGACGCCCTCAGCATCTTGCGCCGCTGGTTGAAGGCGCGGGCCACGACCTGTTCCAGAAGCAGCGGATCCGCAGGATAGAGCGGCACATCGCGCGCAACAAGCTGCACAACGGCGCTCGATACTTTCGGCGGTGGCGTGAAGGCCTCGGGGGGCAGAGACAGGACAATTCGTGCCTCGGTTTTCCAGCCTGCCAGTACGGCCAGCCTGCCATAGGCCCGGCTGCCCGGCGCGGCGACAATCCGCTCCGCTACCTCGCGCTGAAACATCAGGGTCAGGCTCTGCCAGAAAGGCGGCCAGTCCGGGGGGGTAAGCCACCGGACCAACAACTCTGTCCCCACATTGTAGGGCAGATTGGCCACAACCTTTACCGGAGGGCACAGGGACGCGCGGAGATCGAGCGACAGCGCATCGCCCGCGATCACCTCCAGACGTCCGGGGTAGGCGCGTGCAATGTCTTCCAGCGCAGGCAGGCACCGTGTGTCCTTTTCCACGACGACCACCCGCCGGGCCCCCGACGCGAGCAAACCCCGCGTCAGACCGCCCGGTCCGGGCCCGATCTCCAGTATATCCGCGTGGCTCAGGTCTCCGGCCTCCCGGGCGATCTTGGCCGTCAGGTTGAGATCGAGCAGGAAGTTTTGCCCGAGAGCCTTTTTTGCCCGCAAATCGTGCGTGTTAATCACGTCGCGGAGCGGTGGCAGGCTATCGATCGCGCTCATGCGGCGGCGTTCTGTCGGCTGGCACTCAGCCGGGCCGCCATACGCAACGCGGCGATGGTCGAGTCCGCTCGGGCCACTCCCTGTCCGGCAATATCCAAGGCTGTGCCATGATCCGGCGAGGTGCGAATGAAGGGCAAACCGAGCGTGACATTCACGCCGCCATCGAAATCCAGCGTTTTGGCCGGGATCAATGCCTGATCGTGATACATGCACACCGCAGTATCGTATCCGGCCCGGGCGGGCGCGTGAAACATTGTGTCCGCGCTCATCGGGCCCTGGATGTCGAAACCCGACTGGCGGAGCTTGTCCAGCACCGGCGCGATGATGTCGATTTCCTCGCGTCCCATCTTGCCACCTTCGCCGGCATGGGGATTGAGACCAGCGACTGCCAGTCTCGGCCGCGCGAGGCCGAAATCCGTACGGAGTGCGGTGTGCGTGATCCTGATCGTCTCTTCCAGCAGAGCTGGGGTCAGAAGGTTTGGAACCGCGCTCAGCGGGGTGTGAATCGTGACCGGGACCACCTTCAGCGCATCGCTGGCCAGCATCATGACGGGGGTGACGCCCCCGGCCAGATGGCCCAGAAACTCCGTATGTCCGGGGAAGCTGAAACCCGCACCGTCCTGCAACGCTTTCTTATGGATGGGCAGGGTGCACAGCGCCGCCACAGCGCCAGACAGGGCGAGCCGTGTACCGGTCTCGATGGCCTCGATCACCTGGCGTGCCTGTTGTGTCTGGGGAAGACCGGGCTGACGCGCGCCCTTGAAGCGATGGGCCATAACCGGGAGCGCCCGCGGCATCACCGACGCCGCGGCGGCCGGGGTATCGATTTCGATGTAACGCGTCTCACCGGGAAGATGACCCGGGTCCCCGATCCAGACAAATGGAAGCTCGTCCCTGAGCGCCTGCCACGCCAATGCCGCGAGTTCGGGACCTATCCCCGCCGGCTCCCCGCAGGTGAGAGCGATCGGGCGCGCGCGCATCAGCGTTCCACGATCCGAGCCTCGGCGCGAAGTTGTTCCAACAACCCATTGGCAAACGAATCCAGTCGGCTGCTTCCAATGAAGGCGGTCAGTTGCTCGGGGCTTGGTCCTTCACCTTCGATGACGGGCGTGCGGCTGCACAGCATCAGAACCACCAGCGTCTGTCCATCGGCGCGTGTCAGCGTTGTCGAGATTTCCCCCGGGTCCAGTTTTGATAGCTCGAAAGCGATATCGGTCGGGATCTCGCTAGGCGGCCTGCTACCGCGTTCCAGGACTTCAGGTGGCTGGCCTTGCGCGATGCCGAACAGGTCATCGCATCGATCCACATCGGCCTCGATCTGTCGAGCGCGGGCAAGGGCCGCTTCGCTCCTGCCACCATCGATGTAATAGACGGCATAGTCGATCTCTTCATATCGCCGCTCCGGGACGGACAGTTCCTCAATATCGCGCAACTGGAACAGCGCGATCGCGCCTTCCAGTGGCAGCGGCTGGCTGACTTCGCCCGGCGCAAGGCTCAGGACCACGGGGCGGAGCGCTTCCGGAAGATCGGTTATGGGCATCCAGCTCATGCGCCCGCCATCAGCTGCTGTGGGCGCGGCAGAGACCTGTCGTGCGGCGTCCGAAAATTCGGCTATTGTTGTAAGCTCCGAGATGCGGTTGGCCTGATCCTGCGCTTCCTGAGCCAGTTGCGGGGGCGCGGGAATAATGATCTCCGAGAGGAGAACGCGGACGCCGGGGGTCCCGGAAATCGACAGCAGAGCGCGTTCCAGATCATCGTCGCTGACCGTGATGCGGTTGGAAAAACGCGCGCGCGAATATTCGCGCCAGGTCAACCCTGCGCGTACAAATTCGCGATATGTTTCCGGTGCAATATCCGCCTGGGCGAGCGCGGCGGTGAACTGCTCGACCGTGACATTGGCGCGCCCGGCGAATTCCTCCATCCCAAGGGCCAGTTGCTCTTCTGAGAGTACAAATCCATCTGACGCGGCAGCATCCAGTTTGAGCCGATCCTCAATCAACTGCTCTCGCGCGACCTGGTTCAGATCGCCGGGCGTGCGGAAAAACTGAAGCAGACGCGCCCGCTGCTGGATTTCATAGCCGGTGATCGCCAGATCATTGACCTTGATCACGGTCGCGAACGGATTTTGCGCCTGTGCAGGAAGCCCCCATGTGAACGCGACTGTGAGGATCAGGAGAACGACCGCGCCGGGCCCGCGCCCGATACGGCCTGTCAGGTGAGAAAAGCGTGCTATCAATTGCATGTCCGCGTGTAGCTCTTGTCTGGTGTCTGGGTTGTGAAACCACGCAGGCTCACTGTTAAAGTTATATCCGTCGAGGGTTCAAGCACAGTCGATGAGGTAAACCGGCGCGAGGCCGCCAAAGTGACATTCACACACTCGTTTGTATAGCTCAGTCCGACCCCTGCCTGAACGCTGCTGTCTCTGACCACGTCATAGCGCCAGTCTGCCTGACCCGTCCAGTGTCGAGAGAAGCGGTATGTGGCATCAAATGCCCATTCAGAGATATCTTCAGGCCTCAGTTCCTCGGGATCGTTGCGAAGCCAGATGTAGCTTGCACCGACTTGTGTTTCACTGGTGTTCCAACTGGCGCGGGCTTCTGCCTTTGTGGATGCGAAACCATCATCGAACAGGCCGCGCGCGGTCATCACAAGACCGTTTTCCGTGCGGATCTGACCCGCCAGGAGAACGTCCGAATATCTGTCGCGCAGACCCGAACTGTCCGTAAAGGCGGGCAGGCCATACGGATCTTTAAGCTGTTGGTCCCGCACGACCTGTCCGAGCGCCAAAGCGGTCTGCCAGCCATCCACACCATAGCGTGTCCAGCTCAACCCATAGGCGGCACTGAGCCCGCGTTCCCGTCGGTCAGGCGCAGGGAAGCGCGAGGTGGAAAACAGATTGCCTTCATCGAATTCAACCCGCGTCGAGCTGTCGTTGGGGATCGTGGCGTTGCTGCCACCCACCCAGGTGACCTGGGCCACAGGCGCAATAACGTGCCGCGATCCGCCTGCCGTGGTCTTCAGCAATGGCCATCTTAGCTCAAGCGAGGCCAGAGGCGCGGGTTCCGTTGCGCTGGTGTCACTCAGCGGTCCTGCCTCGTTGATCTCGAAATGATCAACCGCAAGGCCAAGCTGAAGCTGGGCGAGTATGCCCTGAGGCAGCGTCCAGTTCCTGTAGTAATCGGCGCTGAATGTAAAACGGGCCACATCGCGTCCGTCCCCAAACGGATCGAGGTCTGGGCCATCTGTGGACAGACCGGATGTGCGGACGTGACCATGGGCAATGGCACAGAACCTGAGCTCGCCACCGCTCCCCAACTTCACCGGCAGACGCCGCACATACACGCCGTTGAGGACGATGGAGGGCAGGGTGGCATTGCTTTCATTCGCGCGCAGGGACTGAAAAACTGTCAGCGACGCCAGCACATATTCATCGCGTCGGGCGCGTTCCAGTTCCAGGAAGCTTTCCAACCGGTCTTGCCCGGAAAACGCATAATCGAGCAGATAGGTTTTGTCAGAGGCCGCCTCGATATTGAATCTCAGAATGAAATCATTGCGCATAAGGAACGCGCCCTCACCAAAGATGTAAGCGCGTGGGTTGTCCCCCCCCAGATCGTCGTCACTCAACGCGCCCTCGAAAGAAATACGCCCTGTGCGGAACGCCTGACGATACCGGGCTTGCAGGGTTCGGGTTTCGGTCGCCACGTAGGGCGTGAGTGTCAGGTCCTTGTCATCTCCGATCGCGATAAAATAAGGCACCTCGATACCGGTGCCCAGAAGAGACGAATTTCGCAATGTCGGCACCAGAAAACCCGTCGCGCGTTCGAGTGTGGGATCCGGCAGACGCAGGCGCGGCAGATACAGGACGGGTGTGCCCAGAACCCGGAGCTGCGCATCGTCGAAATAAAGCTGGCGTTCCTCCTGATCGTGAATGACCCGCCGCGCCCGGATCTGCCAGAGCGGTGGTTTGCCATTGTCGCAGATCCGGCAGGAGGTCACGGCCGTCTTGAGCAGTGTGTTGTATCGACCGTTGGTGCGTGCCAGTTCCACCGCGGCCAGCTGAACCTGATTGTCAAACACCAGCCGCGCGCCGCGCATCAGCCCGTTGGTCATCTCGCGGTCAAGTTCCGCACTGTCGGCGAGCACAACGACAGACCCATCGGCCTCAACCATGCGGATGGGGCCTTTGATGCTCAGCTTTTCGGTGGTGCGGTCATAGATGATCTCCTGAGCCTCCAGGCGGCGCCCGTCGAACAGCGCCTCCACTTGGCCGGAGGCGACAAGCGTCTCGCCCGCAGACAAAAACACGTCATCAGCGACCAGAATGGCGGGTTGAGGCGTATCCTCATCCAGGGCAACGGAAGTCCTGTCATCCTGTTGCGACAGGGCAAGTGTGGCCTGCGCGATCAGAGCCGCGGCCAGCAGAACGATCCAGCGCCGGGGGTTCACCCATCCTCCATGTGCAAGATGATCCCGATTGCCAGCATGAAAGAGGCCACCGGCGGCGCCCAGGCGGCCAGAAGGATCGGGATCTGGCCGTTTTCACCCAGGATCTGCGCGAAGTTTCGAATGTAGTGCAGCGTGAAGCCCAGCATGACAGCGATCAATACGGAGAGCCCGGTATTGCCCAGACGTACATGGCGCATCGTAAAGGCCGCCGCGACCGTCACCAGGGCCACGAGAAAGAGCGGCCGTGCCAGTTCCATATGGTACCAGACGGCATAACGCTTGGCAGAAAACCCGGCCTGTTCAAGCTGACGAATGAACTCGGGCAGATCCCAGATCGAAATGTATTCCGGTTTCCCGAAACTATCGATGATACTGTCCCGCGTCAGTGCTGAGGGCAGGATCATTCCGTCCAGTACGCGGGCGCCGGCCTCCGGATTGCCGCCCACCGACAGATCCCAGATCTTCACGCCCTCAAGGAACCATTCGCCCTCGCCGAGCCGCGCGGTTTCGGCCCGAATGCGCTCTTGCGGGATGCCGTCCGCCCCAAATTCGATGAACGTCGCGGCGTAAAGCGTGGCGACATCCGAACTGGCGCGTTCAGCATGTATGACGGTTTGTCCTTCTGGGTTTCCCTGGCGCAGCCACAGCCCTTCGGTTGCAATTGCAAGAACTGCCGTGCCGCCACCGAGATATGTGTTGATGACATCGTTGTAGCGCTTTGAGGCGGCCGCCACGAGTGGGTTCATGACGGTCACCGACAGCACCCCTATCAGTGCCGCGACGCTCAGCGGTGCCAGAAGACTGCGCAATGCCGAGCGGCCCGCGGCCCGAACGACAACCAGTTCTGATGTACGCGCCAGTCTCAGGAACAGTGCAACGCTCGTCAGGATCACGACAAGAGGAAGGATCTCATAGACGGCATGTGGCAAGTTGAGCAAAACGATGCCGAATACATCCACAAAAGCCAGATTGGGAAAGTCCTGAAGCTCGTCCACCAGATCGATCAGCGCGAGCATCACGATGAAAACGCCTGTGATCAAAAGAAAAGTCCACAGAAACTTCCGCGCAAAATAGTAGTGCAGGATCATCCCGTTTCTCCCGCCGAGGAGGGAGGCGAAAAGCGCAGGCCCCGAAGACGGCGGTTTACCAGTCCGGGACGGGCGGCGAGGGCCAGCAAGATCATTGTAACAACAGCACCCACCGCAGTTGGCAGATACATCAAGGGCCAGGATCTGGCGCTGGACAGGACCGCGCCCGACACCCCGCCTTCTATCATCTTTATCATCACCAGCAGCGTGAAGGCGGCACCGATCTGCCACCAGATCCCAACTCGGCTATAGGCGCCGACCATGAGCGCGGAAAAGCCGACGACCGCCGCGACGATACACATCAACGCCTGCGAAAACCGGCTGTGAAGCTCAAAACTGATCTGACCGAGCGTGCTGCCCGTGCGCTCTGCGACCGCCTCCGGACGCAGCAGCAGATCACCCGTCGGTGCGAAGTCGACCCGATTCAGATTGCTCGGATCACGCCGGATAAGCGAGCTGATATCATAGGAAAAATCATCGAAATGCGTGGTGAACAACCGATTGGTGCCAGCGCGCAGGCTTTGCGCCAGACCTTCCACCATGACGAGCTGCGTGCCACCCTCTTCCTGGACCAGATATGCGCGCGACGAGGTGTAGGTGATGGGGGTTCTGGCATTGCGACTGTCGGACAGGAACACGTCGCGCAACTCGCCTTCAGGGGTGATATCGCGAATGTAGAAGGTGATGCCCGGCGCCGGATGCAGGAACTCACCCTCGGTGAGAAGCTTTGCGGTGATGTTCTGGCTCACCTCGGCCTGGCGCAAGCGCAGCTGGCTGAGGCTTTTGGGAATGAGAAAGTGACTGAGAAGCGACATCATCAGCGCGATCAGCACGCCAAAAACGAAAACCGGCCTGATCAGGCGTAATGGGGAGTAGCCAGTGGCCTGAACAACGGTGAGTTCGCTTTCGGTGGACATGCGGTTCGTGACATAGACCGTGCCGGCAAACGTGGCGATTGGCAGGACCACGCCGATGACGCCTGGCAAGGTAAGCGCCGTGAATTCAAGAAAAATCCTGGCGGGCTGACCATCGCCGATCAATCGGTCGAACATCCGCACGTCCTTGTTGATCCAGAAGATCGACACAAGCACGAGGGCAAAAAAGCCGAACAAAACCATAAATTGCGACAGCATGTATCTGTCGAATCGGCGCACGTCTCATCCCCCGTGGCATCACTGTCTTCGCGCAACTTAGTGGATTTGAATGGCCGGGAAAACTCCTAAAGCCCTGCACATCCCCGTTGCGTGATGCGTCGCAGGACAGCGATCGATCTGCCTCTGGCCAAGCAGGGACCGGGGCGCTAGGTCTTGGCGCGTCGCAAACTTCACCAACCAAGGATATGCCCCATGACAACCATCCATTTCGCCGAGCAGGATCTCGACGGCCCTCGGATACTCGTCCGGAAGATGCGCCGCCA
>ERZ1740060.340-NODE-340-length-31172-cov-23.842594_pt1 | contig 31172 bp, 26 predicted proteins | sample MGYA00581743_ERZ1740060 | MGnify/ENA primary metagenome ERZ1740060 (study PRJEB43018, sample SAMN04849235) | marine metagenome | isolation source: floating plastic debris | place: Pacific Ocean | collected 2008-08-27 | study: EMG produced TPA metagenomics...
AACACTGGTTCACAAATTGCTGTTACTGTACCTCGCCAGAGTGAGAAACGCTGTAACTAGCTTTTTAGGGAATCTGATGCTCTGCGTTGGTCTTGGGTTGGTAGCTCCTCATGCCGCATTGGCTGGTTATCAGCCTCAGGGAGGTACGCCACCGCTGGGGGGAAGTACCACTTCAGCTATGCGGACAAATGCAGAAGCTGAATAACTGTATCCGCAGTCATTTGTGTAAACTCCGGTGCCGTCGATCGCTCCGGAGCGATCGGTTGCTTATGTTTGCTATAGCGTGGGCTGATGTTTTCTCTACTAAATCAGAATCAAAACGCATTGCTGCTGTTTGAGTGGAATTACTAGGCTTAGGGTGGTTCTCGCGAAGGGAGATCGTCATGAGTTTAGTGAATACATTTTTCAGTCCTGAAGTGGGGGAAGCGAATTTCCTCAAGACTACTTATCCCTTAACGGATGACCTGTTTGGCGACGACTCTATTGCTTGGCACTCGGACGATGAGGCGATGGCGGTCGTTAAGACTGACATTGAGCCGGGTCAACTGGGCCGGGTAAAGTTTCAGGGTGTGCGTTGGCGAGCCTATTGCGATCGCGCCCTGACGATTCCGTTAGGCACAGAAGTGCGGGTTTTGGGGCGACGAGCCAACATCCTGGTCGTTGAGCCGCTGTCGGTCAGTGTAATCGCATAAGCTATCGACATTCACCAAGCGGCCTGGCTGTCATGACAGCCAGGCCGCTTGGTTTTGGAAGCCACTACTCAACCCCACCGCGACAACTGGTGTTTGCTGAACTGTCTGATGCGCAGGTCTTTTTCCCCGTCGATGTCGTTAAAAAGGCCGCTACTCGGCTGCTATAGCAGAAGGCGGAATGCAGAAGTCAGAATTGAAAAGCCTATTTGATGGTGCTTTCAGGCATTTGAGGTGACCTGATCAAACTGCGGCTTGCTATAGTACTCTACGGCAGAGATAAGACGACCATTCCAGTTTCTCGGCCCCCTTGCCCCCACGGTCCCCAGCCATCGGCAATGGTGGGTAAAGTTACGCCGTAGTCTACTAGTTGACTCTAACCAGTCGAATTTCGGTGCGCTGCTGTTGGGGATCAGCAGGATCAACGCCCGACAGCGGTAAATAGAAGCCCTTACCCTCGGCCACGATGTTGTGCTGCAAGCCCTGACTCCGCAGATAATCCACCACAACTTGAGCCCGTTCTTGGCTCAGCTGCTGGTTTAAATCCGCTGAGCCCGTTCTAGACGTGTGGCCAATCACGCGTACGGCCAACGTTTCTGGGTTGAATTCTTGAATTTCTTGCTTTAGCCCCTGCAGCGTCTGCTGGCCAGCGGCGGTTAACTGCGCAGAGCCCGTGCCAAACTCGACCTGCCCCTGCACGTTAAGGTTGCCGATATCAGGGGCCGCTTGCACTTCGGCCGCAGTCACCTGCGGCACTACCAAGGTTTGCTCAGTGCTGCCCGCTAGGCGTTCTGCCAGGTCAGGGTTATCGCTGCGGACCAGTTCGATCAGGGTTTGGGTATTTTGCGCGGCCTCTTGCAAATGCGCCTCAGTGAACAGCGTTTCTGGACTGCTGGGTAGATCGTTGATGCGCCCTGACAGTACGAGCACCGCCGCGATCGCCTCAATCCGGCGCTGCAGTGTGCCATCAGTCATCCAGGCTTGGGCTTCGGCAGCGGTAAAGAAGTCAATGCCCTGTAAGACGGCGCCCGCATCAGCCGGGGAGAGGGCGCCATCTTCAGCGATTTGGGTCTGCAGCTGTGAGGCATCGCGCACATTGGCATCAATGCGGCGGTAATAGTTTTTGAGAAAGGTGTTAATTACCTCAGGGCGCGATTGCACTAGCTGATCGGAGGCGACAATCACATCCACAATTGAGTTGGGGGCGTCATTGCTCGACAGGACGACGGTATACCCCTGCTGGCGTGCCTGGGTGACAAAGGGTTCCCACAGCACGGCGATCGCGACATTTTCTTGAGGGTCTTGCATGAGTGACCACGCTTCTGATGCATCGGCCACGCGCACAAGTTCAAAATCAGTCAGATTAAACGCATCAAACTTGGTATCGAGCACGAGGGCCAGATATTCGCTGGGGGTATCGCCGGCAAAGGCAATTTTGAGGGGCTGGCCCTGACTTTGCGCCTGCTGCAGGAGCGGCTCTAACTCTAATAAAGAGGTCAGCTCGGGGTACTTCAGCGTGTTCAACACGACCGCATCGGCCCCAATCGTGCGATCGATCAGGCCGACGATTTTGCCCTGGGGCTGTTGCTGCACGTATTGGTCTAACGTCGTGACGATAATATCGGCGTTGCCTTGGTTCAATGCTTCAGCGCGGGCCGTTTGATCAAATTCGTCGCCATAGGTCAGGGTCAAGCCTGTATCGGCCAACACCGTCTGAAAGGCCTCGTTGCGAAAGGTGCTGTAGCCGCTGAACGTGTCCCCTAGCAGGGTGATCTGGGTCGCATTGCGAGGTGTGATGCCAGTCTGCTGGCTGGAAGTGCCCCCTCGACCTAAGAGGTTGGGGGCGGTTTTGTTGATATACCAAGCGCCACCGCCCAAGAGCCCAGCGGTGATTGCTAGGGTGCCCAACAGGGCCGGATAGTTGGTTTTGGTCATTGCAATAATTGGGTGTCCACTTAGGACGTAACTACAGCTTGTATGCCCATAATTTCTGGAATTTTGATAGCATCCCGCGCCAGGGTTGTTGGTGCCCGGTCAGTGGCCAACTGACCATATGAGCGGTATTCAGCCAGATGTCTGTAGTGTACTTGTTGGGGCGATCGCCCTTCAATGCGGGCTAACCGGCGAGGCGGGGGGACGGCTATTGGTTGGGCGATTCTGCCCTCAGGTGGATCAACAAAACTTTTGCAATGCCAACCGCGCCGCGCCCGCTACCCCCGCCTGGTTACCCAGCTTGGCAATCAGCAGCTGCAGCCCCTCACGGGAGCTAGGGAGTACACGCTGCTCGATCTCTTGCCAGACGGTCGGTAAAAAGAGATCGGCCCCCGCACTGATGCCGCCGCCCAGAATAATCGCTTCTGGCGTTAAGACGTAAATTAAGCTGGCCAACCCGGCCCCTAAATAGCGACCGTATTGCTGCCAGTAGGCGATCGCGGTCGCATCGCCCGCTAGGGCTTGGGCTGCCAGTTTGCCGGGTTCGCAATCCATCTCACGCCGGATCGCTTGCACTGAGCAATGCTGCTCTAAAGAACCTTGGTTGCCGCTGTTGCAAGGTGGCCCCTGCGGATTGAGGGTGATTAAGCCCAACTCGCCGGCTGTCCCCATGTGGCCGACAAACAGGTTGCCATCCAAAATGATGGCTCCCCCCACGCCGGTACCCAGCGTCAGCACAATTAAGTTAGAGAAGTCGCAGCCTGAGCCCAGCCAAGCTTCGCCCAAGCCCGCACAGTTAGCATCGTTGGCTAAGACCGCTGGCAACCCCGTTTGGGTTTCGATCCACTCAGCAAGGGGCACCTCTTGCCACCCTGCCAGGTTGATTGCGACACGAGCAATGCGGCCAGTAGCGTCCGCCGGGCCGGGGGTGCCAATGCCGATTGCCCGCACCTGGCGATCAGGGTCGAGCTGATCAATGGCGGTGACCATCGCTGCTGCTACGGCTGGGGGCGTGGCCGGTTGGGGGGTAGCAATAGTGAGCGCCTCTAAACAGAGGCCGGTTTCGGCATAGCGGCCCAGCTTGATCGCGGTGCCGCCGAGGTCGATGCCAATGACTTGAGCAGGATTTGTCACAGTGTTCTATCACAACCGGGTATCGCCAGCATTGTCCCAGATTTGCGGCGCTGGTGAGTGTTGCTGTGACCGGCCCCCAGCGGGTGCTGCCAAATTCCCCAACCGGGCCTGATCAGACGGGGTGATGAGCAGTCCTGCAGTCGCCTAAACGAATCGTACTGATGGTTTGGCAGAGTACGATTCGTTTAGGGAGCGGTGGTTAATCAGCTGACTAACCACCGCCTGCGCTCACTCCTCACCAAGGCGATCGCTGCCCGATCGCACCGCACTACACCGTCACAAAGTCCTGCGCAATGATGACATCGGTGGTGTCTTGCACAACGCCAATGAGATCGTCCTGATAGTAAATCAGGGTGTCATCAGCGATATCGCCAGACCAACTTTGGAAACCCAGCGAATAGTCATTCACATCACCATGCACCTGGATTTTGTCACCTTCTGTCCAATCAAAGTCGGTAATTGTGGCATACCCGGCATCTTGGTAGAAGACCGCCAAGATGTCTCCCAGTGCAAAGGTATCAGCGCCGTCGTTGGGGGCAGCTGGTTCGAGCAAGGGATCAGTGCCGATATTGGGGTCAGACGGTTCGAGCGATGAGGCGGCGAGCGATACATCGCCGGTCAATTCGTCATATTCGTTGCTGGTATTACCGTAGCCATTGATCAGGTCATCACCCATGCCCCCAATCAGCGTGTCGTTACCGGCTTCACCGTGGAGAACGTCGTTGCCCTCGCCGCCGTCTAGGTAGTCATTGCCGGTGTAACCAAAGAGCACGTCGCTGCCCTCACCCCCAACCAGCGTGTCATCGCCATTCCAGCCGTCGAGGGTATCATCACCGGCTTCACCGGCAAGTGAGTCATTGCCCTCGCCCCCGTGGAGAATGTCATTGCCGGTATAGCCGAAGAGTGAGTCATCGCCCTCACCCCCCGATAGATAGTCATCACCATTCCAGCCGTCGAGGATATCATCACCCGCTTCGCCATAGAGTGAGTCGTTGCCATCACCGCCGTTGAGCAGGTCATCGCCTTCACCCCCATAGAGAGAGTCGTCTCCCGCTTCACCGTAGAGCAAGTCATTATCCAACTCGCCGTAGAGTGCATCGTTATCTAAACCGCCATAAATCGTGTCACCGGCGTCTCCACCTTTTAAGGTGTCGTCGCCGGCGTAGCCATACATGATGTCAACGATGCCGTCGTTATCCCAATCTTGGATGTCGTTGCCGTCGGTACCGAAATATGTTTGAGCCATGATGGTTTCCTGATTGTTTTGAGAGAACTATTGAACTGTCGACAGACTGCAGAGAGGACAAAACTGATTAGGCGTTGGCGTTCTTGCGGCCTGTCTATGGGTCTAAGTTAGAGTTCTGAAATCCTTGCTTCACCAGGCTTTCGTGCCATCTCTCTGACACAAAGGGCGGATGCCGGTGACACAAAAATGAAAGGCCGCACAGCGCTGAGATTGCCGTCTACGGCTGGGGTCACCGGGGCCTCGCCACCGCTGATCGACCTGCTGGTGGTGATCGAGACGTGAGTTAGATGGCACAACAGGGGGCCTCATCCGGCCAATTTTCTCCTGAAGAAGCGGCCAAGCTCCGAAGGAATATAGGACTAGCAGCCTTCTTGCCTCGGTCGCGAGGTGTTGAGAGCATCTCGTGCAGCCGTTTGGGTGCCACGGTAGGCAGAAGAACGGCAGCGATTTATAGTGACGAAGAATTTATCGCCAACCGGTCTATGGGGAGAAACTAATATGCGTATTGTGCGTTCGAGACAACGGCGTCAGCTGCCCAGGCGCTTAGCGATCGTGGGAGCGGCTTTGCTCACCGCCCTGTGGACTCCAGCCATTGCCCGTGCCGCGATCGCGACCGACTCACCCGCGACGGTGAACGCTGAGATCAGTCAGGTCCCACAACAGTTGGGCGAGGCGCAGTTTTGTGCTGAAGATCTGCCGCGCGCGATCGATGCGGTAGTTGGTCGCCCCCAGTTCAATACAGCCAACTGGGGCATTGTCGTGTATCCCCTCAACGATGGCCGAACGCTCTACAGCCGTAACGCCAACACGATGCTGATTCCTGCCTCTAATACCAAGCTCTTCACGACAGCAGCGACGATTCGCATCCTGTTGGAGCGGGCTCCTGATGCGCTGTGGGAGATGACAGACGACCTCAATCTAGTCAACCGCAACAGCAACAACGCCCGCGCCGATGACCTGTTGCGCCGCATCGGGGGGCAATATCAGGTGCAGGCGGCGCTAGAGCCACTGGGCGTCAGTCCTGATGGCTATGTGCAGGCTGACGGCTCGGGCTTGTCTCGGGCTAATCGGGCCCAACCGGCGACTCTGGTGAGTCTGCTCAAAGGCATGCACGAAGCTGACAGCAGTGGTCTGTTCTATAGCTCTTTACCGGTGGGTGGGGTCAACGGCACGTTGCGTAACCGTTTTCAAGGGACGGCGGCTCAGGGTAAGCTGCATGCCAAAACGGGAACCCTGCGCGGCGTCAGAGCCCTATCAGGCTATTTAGAAACCGATGATTACGGCACGGTGATCTTTAGCGTTTTAGTCAACCAGTCTGGCCAATCGGGGCGAGTAATGTTAGACGCGATCGATGAGCTGGTGCTGCTGATGGCCAAACTCGAAGCGTGCGGCTAGACCCTGTTGGAACTGGCACGACAATCCAGCGCTAATCTTTGCCGCTGGATTCCTTGGGGCTCCGTTCGGCAGAGGCGCGTTTCGACGTTGTCCCAGTCTGCGGCGATCGCGCTATTCGTTCATGTTTTTATAGGTCGCCACCGAAGAGGGCGAGATGCGGTTGAGGTAGCGAAAAATCCAATATTTAAAGACCGTGTCGAGAATCACTGGGAAGGTGGCAATAAAGAGAAAGATGAACTCGCGATTGGCGGCAAAGCCCAAGTGACGCGAGAGCCCTTCCATCAGCACTTCCCAACCATGGGGGGAGTGAAACCCGACGAACATATCGGTGAACAAGATGATGATGAAAGCCTTGGCACTGTCGCTCAGACCATAGACGATTTCATCTAAAAATCCTTTTAGGGTGAGAATGCCCTGCTTCTGATTGACCAGCAGCAGGATAAAGGCCCCCACCGCCAACATGTCAGCAAAAACGTTTTTGACGGAGTCAGCACTACGCTGGCGATAGGCTTCCTCAATTTCGGTCGCTTTTTCGACCACGCGCTCCTCAATTTCGGCCTCTCGAATCGGCGCGACCTTGCCGATTAAAACCTCAAAACGTAGGCGTTCTTCATATTGCTGCAGCTCGTGCAGGGCTTCTTCCTCCATCTCCATATTGAGGAAGACATCGGCTTCTTGCTGCTCACGGGTGTAGTCAACGATAGGGCCAACGACGTAGTTTTTGGCAAACTGCTGGGTGAGAAGCGGCACAATGACCAGCAACAGTAAGAATTTAATGGCGGTCGTCGTCCGTCCCCGTGACGAGCGAAAGTTACTGACGACCTGCTCTTCGGCATTGGGGTCTAAGTCTTGGCGGATGCGGTCAACAGTGCGCAAAATAGAGCGGGGCAACACGCTGGCGCGATCGGACAACCCTGCTGATTTTTTGCCTTTAGGAGCCTCCGCCGAGACCGCTGCGGCAGCTAACGGTGAGATCGCGCCTGACGCGGCTCCATTCACCGTCTGACCGTTCATCAGTTGAGCCGACTGCGTCGCTCGCGGTTGAGTGGTAGCAGACTCTTTGACCATCACTACGGTCGCGGGCGGCTCGGGCTCCGGGCGACGATAGCGACTGCGCACTTCATCGACAAACTGGAGCTTGCGAAAAAAGATTGAAGGCTTGTCGATCACGTTGAGGGTATATCGCTGCTCAACGCGATCGCTCACCTGCACTTCCATAATTTTCGGATCCGAGACCCGCACGATGGCGCTGCTAGCGCGAAACTCAATCATTCTCACATTGATCAGATTGAGATACTTCTGCAGCTCACCTTTGAAATAGGTCATCGCGCTCTTGCCATAGTTGCCGTAGCCAGCGGCGATGGGATTGCCATCAAAATGCTCGTTTTCGATCGCCTCAATCATTTTGGCCGCTTCATAGGCCTGATCGAGAGAGCGTTCGGGCGTTTTAAAGAACCACTGTTGTGCCTTCCGAAATAGGGCAGGGATGGCCATCAGGAGTCACCTGTAATTGCGTTTGACGGGAGATTGAAAGTTCGGTACACAGCACAATCGAGCTTAGAAGTTTACCCAAGATGCCGGGCCGAGCCCTGGCAGCGCCCCAGGATAATTGTCAGCGCGCCTAGTAAAATGACATCGACGAAAACTTCAGAGCCATTGTAAGACAAAGCGATTTGGCTCGAAGGTAGTCGCTGCTTCACTTGACGAAGCTCAGGCCCCTTAAATGGGGGGCATCCCCGTCGTGAAATACCGGCCATCAAGGCGGGGCAATGCCGCCTGAAGCCGTCAGATTAACACTCACCCTTTACTAGACCACCTGCTGTTTGTTTAAATGCCTGTGTTAAAACCAAATTACGCCGATAGGCTATAGGACTTTTAGTTTGATCGAGCAGTGAGTTTTTCTAAACGGGGCTGAGACGATATGGGTGGCCAGATTTTAGGTGAACGTTATGAGGTCGAGCATCAGCTCGGCAAAAAGTCTGGCCGCTGGACCCTGCAGGCCCGAGATCTGCAAACAGAAGATCGCGTGATCTTAAAAGTGCTGTTTTTGGATGACAGTCTTAACGCGACCGATCTCAAGCTATTTAAGCGGGAAGCCGAAGCCCTCAAACTGATGAACCATGAGGCGACGCCTCACTATCGCGGCTATTTTGAGATGGCGCTGCCAACCCACGATCAAGCCATGGTGTTGGTGCAAACCTACATTGAAGGGGTCTCGCTGGAAACCTGCTTGGCAGAGTCAAAAATCTTTAGCCAAGCCGAAACGATGGCGATCGCCCACTCTGCCCTCAGCATCTTAGATAGCTTGCACAATCAAGAGCCGATCATCATTCATCGCGACCTGCGCCCCAGCAACATTTTGCTGCAGCCGGGGTTACCTGTCGAGTCAGCCAAGATTTTTCTGGTCGATTTTGGCACTGTCAAAGCGCTCAACAGCGGCAATACCGCCATCACCATGGTGGGCACCGACGGATATTTACCCCCCGAGCAAGCCGCCGGACGGGTGCTTGCGGTTTCTGATTTGTATAGCCTAGGAGCCACGCTGGCCGAATGTCTCACAGGTCTCTCGCCCACCCAGCTACAAAGCAAAAGTATGCGTATCCAGTTTCAAGACCAGGCTGAGATGACGCCCGACTTTGCCCAATGGCTCAAGCAACTCGTTTCCCCGAGTATTGATCGGCGTTGGCAGTCAGCCCGCGAGGCGTTGACAGCCCTGGAAGCCATCAGCTGAAGGACTGGTCGAAAAACCGGGGGCGATCGCCGCAGATTCAACAGCCTACCCGCTGACCGCACGCCTTTTGCGAATAGAGGCATGCCGCCAACTCTGCGCACTGCAGTGTTCTGCCAAGCAGCGCTACTGAAACTCCAGCAAGAACTTTTGCTCACGCACCTTCGTACCCCACTGCGTTCCCATCGTCTGGTCAACCAGCTGAAATCCGTACTGCTCATACAAGTGTCTGGCTGCAGTCAAACCCTCAAACGTATGCAGATACACGCCCCCATAATCCCGTTCTCTACAGTGCTCAATCGCCGTATTCAGCAGCCTGCGGCCTAGACCAGTGCCCTGTAGCACTTCCGAGACGATGAACCAGCGCAGATGCACTCCGGCGGTTTTGGCGTTGAGCCCATCGATCGCAATAGCCCCCTCGACAATTCCGTCGAGAGCGGCAGTCCAGAATCCGTCTCTGACAGGGTCATAGCGCTCTAGAAACGCGGCCAAATCTTTCGCGACGCGCGCTTCAAAGTATGTGCCAAAGCCCCAGTGCTGGCCGTAATACTGGCCATGCAACTCGGTCACGCGACCCAGCACGCCTGGAAAATAATCTCGAATGATCTCAATACTCGCCATCGGTGGATGCCTCCCACCTCGTCACACCGCTATGCTGCTGTCAAAACTTTCGCCGCTTCATCCACCGGCTCAACCGGGGCCGTTTCGACGCGATCTTGAGCCAGGGTACGCATGGCCCCCCGCCGCTCAATCAAGTTACCGACCATCGCCATCAACGCATCGACTTTGCGCGATCGCCAGTCGTTGATCAAAGAGTCCGTCGCGATATAGCCATAGCGGCGCTGCATCGCCATTTTGAGATAGCCTGCGTGACGGGCTTCATCTACTGACACGCTGAGAATACCCGCCTGAATTTTTTCCATCTCAGGCACGCCATCTAGTGCCTGTGCCATGCGGCGAAAATCGTGGCAAGCATCGGCTTCGAGAATATGGGTGCTCCCCAAAAAGACGTGCCAGTCGATGACGTCTGGCTTCAACTCTGCCTGGCTATAGTCGCGATAGTAAGCGTCAAAAAACGGGCTTTTTTGTTCTGACTGATCGGCCTTGCCCGTGGTGCCATCAGCCCGATTCTCTGGCGTAATCGCTTCTTTGCCCAACTGCTTCAGCGCATTGGCAAAAATTTGGCCGTGGCGACGTTCATCATTAGCATGTTGAGTCAACTGCTCTGCCAGCCACCGGTCGCCTTCCGCCTGAGCGCGATCGCGTAGCTTGGTCAAAAAGGGCACCGAACCTGACTCAGCAAAATAAAAGCCCGCGAGGACGTTGGGACGAGTTTGAGCATCGCGAATCTGGCTGGCCAGCAGGTAAGCTGTCGCACCAGAACCAATGAGGTGAAGCAGGGGAGTAAGAGGATTCATAGACACTTGAGGAGAAGAGCAACCGGTAACGTAGCCTGCTGTGACTTGACCGAGCAGAGGCAGTAAGACTCGCCGTCGTGTTCTTCGTAGTGTAATGAAACTCCTTCAATCTGACAGCCGACATGATGAGGTTCGGTGGCGCCAGGCTAGCGTACAGACTGTGAAGTGCGGAATTTGACATCAAGGGGCTTCACCGAGCTGGCTGCTCAAATAAAGTGGGAGAAGGGAACGGGTCAATGATTAGAGTTATCAATGCATGGCGTAAAATTCTCGATGAAGAATTACCCATTTTGGTATCAACGGTCAGCTTTTTTGAGAAATAAAGTATCAACGGTTAGCTTTTTGAGAAAATTGCTTAAAAACGGTTTTCTGGAAAAACCAATCGCTTTCTGAGCTTCGGATTTAAACTGCGATCAGCTATATAGTGACGGCATGAGTTCGCGCATTTGAATGCACTAACCTGCTAGTGCATTCATTGGGTTTCAGTCAATTAGATGCCGTTAATTTTAAAGGCCTCGACTTTTACTTGTATCAGTTGCTGTTTGCTCTACTTCAGCGATGAATTTAGACGTGGTTTCAATAGCTTTAGAAGCTGTTTGAGTTATCTTAAACTTCTAAAGAGCTTCATGCCTTGACTGCAAATTATTTGATTTTTTGATATTAGCAAAAGGATAAGTTCACCGCATAATAATTTGCTTGATGGCTCTAGGAAGCGCTGTCGTCGTGTGCTTCTTAAGGCTGGCTAGTTGACCTGCGATCGCTCCGCTCTCTGTACTTTAAGGAACTATTCATCATGACTGATTCTGTATCTTTGGCACCGAGCTTTTTGAGAGATGCTTTTGAATCGCACGCTTCGTTTAGCAGTCAGCAGCAGCAAACCATTCAAAAGCAGGCTTTGCAGTGGCTACAACGGCATATTAGTAACGATTTAGAAGACAAAACTATTCTGGAAAAGTTTGCTCAAAAATGGCGCTTGGGCGCACAAGCCTCTGCCAGCACTGGACAATCGCCGCTATATCTAGAAAACCTGCCACGCTCTTATAAAGGTGAAAAGTCCATCAATCCTCATCAGGAAGAGGCGCTGGCTTTTATCCAAGCAGCGGTGCCTTTGCAATTGCAAGAGGATTTTAAGCAACGATGGGCTGCCAAGACGAAATTGGTGGTGTCGAACGAAGCAGGGGCGGCTTTTAAGGTTGATGATCGCGAAATCGCACTTTTGCAAGCGGCAGACCCTGATGGCACTGGTACCGGCTGGTACTTAGTGGAAGATAAGACCACTTATTATGTGCTCTCTTCGGAAGCCAAAGGCGACGATTATTTGGTGGAGTTGAGTGAGGAGATCAGTCCAGCCCATCTGAGCACTTGGTTTGTTAGCCAAGCCGACGTCCAGATCTCTAAGGTTTAGCACCTCTGACCTGACGATTGGGCAAATGGGTGTCCAATCGTTTTACTGAGCTTGGGTGACAGCACGCTTTGCCTGGTGAGGCGTGTCCATTGGCCTGAAAACAAGGGTTTCAGAGTGATGCTTGTCCCTCACTGACTGTCGAAGTGTCTAAACGTCGATGAGCCGCTTTGACTTGGCCCAGCGATGACGACTGCCTGCAACGAGCAAAACTGCGCTCAGCTACCGGGTATGGTGGAACGATGACCTCCTTGGAGAGAGTGACTCCCTCGATATGGCAGGCGTTAGGTTTTTCATCGTATTAAACGCCAGCTTTTGGGCCAGGGTGGGCGTCACGGCGGCGGTTTATCTGGCGGTACAGTGGGTGATTTTGCTCTTGCATCCAGCCGGCTGGGCAAAGTATTGGGTCTTACAGTCTCCTGACACCAGACAGTATTGGGATGCGGGGATTTATGCCCAGCTCGCCTTAACCCCTGCCTGCACGGCGTTTTATCCCCTCTGGCCGCGCCTGATTCACTGGCTGAGTCTGTCTACAGCGTTGGTGCCGACGCTGCGATGGGCTCAGCTCACATCGGCCAGTTTATTTTTGCTCTCACTGCCGCTCGCCCTCTTCACCTTTGAGCAACTCCTTAAAAATCGTCAGATTGCCTTCCTCTCGTTTTTTCTGTATGCGGTGGGGCCGAACGCGATTTTTCACAGCATCGGCTACACCGAGAGCTTGTTTAGTCTGTTGAGTCTGCTGTTTTTGCTCACCCTGACTGCGATCGAAGCACCATCAGTGGGCAGCAGCACAGCCTATGGGTGGTATGGGATGTTGTTTGGGCTGACCGTCGGGCTCAGCCTCACCCGACCGATTTTGCTGCAGTCAGGGTTTGCGATCGCCTTTACCCTTAGCGTTCTACTCGGTCTGCGATTGATCCTGGTAAAGTCCAGTCGTACTCTGACCAGTATTGGACTGGTGCCGACCCAGTTTCTCAGCTTGGCAGTCGTGATTGGCGCCGGTAGTTTGGTGGGCTACGGCCTGTATGGCTTCAGCTGTTGGCAAACAGTGGGTGATTTTTGGGCTCCGTTTCATGCACAGGTTGACTGGGGGCGCACTGTGGGACTGCGGCCCTGGTTGCTTCTACTGCCGCGATCGCTGCTGATCGATCTGCATGGCCTCTATCTGCCTGCTCTGATGAGTGTTGCAGTTGTGGGAATGCTGTCTGTCGCCGCTCGTCAGCGGCAATATCTGGTCGTGATTTTGCCGCGTCAGGTGGGGTGGTATCTGCTGCTGCTGCATCCGCTCGCGTTTACTGGGCTGCTGATGGGGCTTGCTCGTTTTCGCCAGGCTTGGGTCAAGGTCATTAAGGTGAGCCATCTCGCTGACTGGCCCCGGTATTTAGGACGATTTTCTGTGCTGTATGCGATCGCTTTTGCTGGCGTACATTCGCTGATTAATCTACTGGCTAACTCCGGCAATCTCTACAGTACGTCGCGTCATTTTTTTGGCACGCCTTTTGCCTTTGTCGGCATCGGGGCCATTTTGAGCGCTTTGTCGATCCCCCAACTGACGCGTTTAGGCTGGGGCCTTGCGGTGGTGGGTGTGGGACTTTTGGCCCAGCAGTGGGTGAGCTATGCCACCGATGGCTGGCTTGGCTAACCGGCTCAGCTTCAGGTTTTTCATTGAACTGTGAAATTTCTGTGGCTGTTCTCAACGGCTAGGGAATCTTGATGGACGCCGCTGGAGCTTGATTCAGCTTGCCTCAAGCCGCTGCCCATTCCCAGGAGAAAACTCACTATGAAAGTTAAAACACGAATAATTCTAGGATTAGCGACAGTGACGCTGTTGTGGGGCGGCGGTCAAGGAATGCATACCGCAGTGACGAACTTAGAACCCGCCAGCTACTCCATCGATGAGTATTTGAGCGATCGCCCGGACGATAAATGGTTGACCCTGAGTAATACCGAACTCAGCCTACCCCAAGCGTCTTATGCGCAAACTCGCTTCATTGGCAAGGTCAATGAACTCTACATTCCGGTGTTCAGCACTGCAGACGAAGCGCAAGGGTTTATTCAGGTGGTTTTAGCCACAAAGGATAAGACTCAGTTGCAGACTCTGCAAGACCTGCAGGCTGCGGTAGAGCAGAGAGAGGAGACCGTCGTCGAATATGCTGCGGCTAATCAAGACAAGCTCTTTCCCCAAGGTGAGGTTTCTGGCTTAGTGCAGTATGGCATTGAGGCCGATGAAGACACTCGCCTCAAACTCCAAGACCTCTACGGCAACCAACTGGCGGAAGACTTTATCGTTCTCAAAGATGGCGCTAAGCCAAATTTTCTATTGGCGGGATTACCTTTGATGGTCGGGCTACTTTTGGGGGGCGTACTGCTGAAGTCGTTTGTGCCCAAACGAACGGCAGCAACTGTCAAAGAGCCGGTGTAATCTGGTTCACCAGACGCTGGTCAACTGAACCTGGTGACATTATCCGTAGGCCATTTGCCGCCTGAGAGTGCTTCAAGAAAGCATCTATTCCCACTGCTGGGGCGCTATTCAGGGGAGACGGCAGCGCGATCGCAGTTCATCCGCAGATTTAAGACAGAATTTTCCAGAGCATTGACTGACTGAAGCCCCCTTACTGTCTCGAGGTTGCTAAGTTAGCTTGACTGCGCATCAATGCACTGATATATTACATTTCACTTATCTTGATATGTAATATATCACTTATGCCTATTCCTAAAGTCGAGACGCTTAGCCGTACGTTCATTCGCAACGATGTTTATCGGTCGCTCCTTGAGTGGATTGTGGCGGGTGAGCTTGTTCCAGGAGAAAAGTTAAAAGACCAAGAGCTAGCGACGCAGCTAGGTGTGAGCCGTACGCCAGTCAGAGAAGCCTTACGCAAGCTGGAAGACGAAGGCCTCGTGGAAACTTCGGCCAATCGTTGGACAAGGGTTGCGCCGATTGATATTCAAGACGCTGAAAGTATCTATCCCATTATTCAAAAGCTAGAAGAACTAGCGCTGGTGCTGGCATTTTCTCGACTGTCAGTGCAGCACATTCGAGAGATGAAAAGTGCTAACAAATCGCTTAAGCAAGCTCTAAAAAACCAGGATTCTCGTGCCGCTGTATTGGCTGATTCTGCTTTCCACCGAGTCATCATTGAGACGGCAGACAATGACGAACTCAGCAGCATGCTGGAGCAGATAAAAATCAAATACAACCGCATAGAGCTTGCTTATTTTAGTCAAGCTGATTTGCTGATGGCCTCTTTTGAAGAGCATCAGAGTCTAATCTCAGCTTTAGAAGTAAAAGACCTGGAGATGGCCAGCAGTGCCTTAGCCAGTAACTGGCAGGCATCTATCGAAAGATTGAGAGATGCGGGAGAGCAACCATGACCGTTCAAGACTTATTGCTTCTAGGTAACCCTCAGCTTTATCAAAGCAGTAAAGCGGTATATGAATATGAACTGAAATCGCTGATGAGTACGGCTGCAGACTTGCACGACACGATGATGGATTTTCGCCAAAAGTGGGGAGCCGGAAGAGCGATCTCAGCACCTCAAATTGGCGTTATGAAGCGATTAATATATATGCATATTGATAGACCTATTGTCTTTGTAAACCCATCTCTTGAAGACAGAAGTGATGAAATGTTCGAGGTCTGGGATGATTGCATGTGCTTTCCAGAACTGCTAGTGAAAGTAAGCCGGCACCGCTCTTGTCGTATCGTTTATCGCAATATGGACTGGCAGCAACAGAGTATGTCTCTAGAAGGTGATCTCTGTGAGCTTTTACAGCACGAGTTTGATCACTTAGACGGCATTCTCAGTATCTCTAAGGCAACGGGTAGCACAGCTTTTGCCTTACGCAGCCAAAAAGAGTTTACAAACTACAGCCGCTCCACATTTGATTTATAAAAAGAAGAATCCTCGTGAAACAGCGCAACATAGCAGTATTGATTTTCAACGATGTAGAAGTCCTCGACTTCTGCGGGCCTTTTGAAGTTTTTTCAGTGACGGGTCAGCAGGACAAATCAAGCCCTTTTAACGTTTACACAGTCGCCGAATACTCCCCTATTTCCGCTAGAAACAAGCTGAGCATCAATCCGCACTACATCCTTGAGAATTGTCCGAAGCCTGACATCTTGGTTATTCCAGGCGGTGGCGGCAGGCGAGCTGATGGCACCGGCTATGGCACCCGCAAGGAAATGAACAATCAGCTTTTGCTCGATTGGATAAACCAACGTTGCCCCGATGTGGAATGTATTCTGTCCGTCTGTACAGGAGCGCTTGTTCTGGCAAAGGTAGGGCTAGTCGATGGCATTGCTGCCACAACCCATCATGGTGCTTTCGATGAGCTTCGTCAGCTAGCGCCCAGTGCTGAAGTTAAGGAAGATGAGCGCGTTGTGGATAGTGGGAAAATAGTCTTCTCAGGGGGGATTTCAGCAGGCATTGATGCCGCCTTCTATCTTGTCGCTAAACTTTTAGGAAAAGAAACCGCATTAGAAACTGCAGCTTATATGGAATACCACTGGATGGGAGCTGTAGATGTCCAAAACTGATCTATCCCAAGGCACAATCATTCATGCTCATGAGCATATCGATCCGGTTTTTCTCAATACGCCTCAGTTTGAACTGGAAGCGCTTAACAGGGCTCTTGGTATACGAACAGTGCTTAAAGTAGAAACGCTCAATCCTATTCGGTCATTCAAAGGACGTGGCACAGATTACTTTGTTCAAAACAGTTCTCAAGAATCGACTTTTGTGTGTGCTTCAGCGGGTAACTTTGGCCAGGGAATGGCCTATGCTTGCCGAAAAAACCAGATTTCTCTCGTTGTTTTTGCCGCCACAACAGCTAATCCGTTGAAAATCGAACAAATGAGACGTTTAGGTGCTGATATTCATCTGGCAGGTGCTGATTTTGACGGCGCAAAAGATGCTGGTAAAGCCTATGCCGCTGAAAACGGTGGTGTTTTTGTAGAGGATGGCAAAGTGGCTGAAGTCTCTATTGGTGCTGGAACCATTGGGCTTGAGTTGAGTCAGTACCCAGACCCGATTGATACGCTCTTGATTCCGTTGGGTAACGGCGCGTTGATCAATGGTGTAGGCACTTGGTTCAAAGCTAGTTTCCCAAAAACTAAAGTTATTGGTGTAGTTGCAGAAAACGCCCCCTCTATGCAGCTATCCTGGTGCCGCGATCTTGTCGTTACGACTGAAACTGCAGAAACGATTTCGGATGGTATTGCTGTTCGTCATCCTGTCCCCGAAGCACTTCAGATCATGAAAACCACGGTTGATGACATTGTTCAAGTCTCTGACGAGGCCACGATAAAAGCTATGAGACTTGTGTATAACTTCGCCGGAATTGTAATAGAACCGGCAGGAGCAGTAGGCCTTGCTGCAGCAATGATGTTCAAGAAACGATTATTGGGACAGATAATCGCAACACCTTTATGCGGGAGTAATATGACTGTAGAGCAAATAGCCGGTTGGCTGTGACCTCGCCGTGAGTTTGAAGGCTCACTAGACCTTTTTCATGAACCGAGAAAGTAGCTTCTAATAAGTGTATTTAGGCTGTGTCCCGTGTTGTACGAAGATCTCGTGGAGTTCCCCATTTGGTCAGTCCAAACATACTGGTAGCGTTGAGCGTCAAACTTTTGCAAGCATGGTCGTTGTCTGCAACCGCATCTTGACCGCAGTGGCCAGTCGGGTTGTCCAGAAACCTCAGTTCTGACCAAGCCAAACAAGCGGGTTTGCTTGGGCGCTATTCAGCGAATGTCCGATCGCCGATCGCTCAAGACGCTTCGCTGATGCGGCGAATCGAGAGGACATCGGTCATTTTGCGCAGCTGAGTAAAGGTTTGCTCGAGATGCGAGTGATCGCGGACATCGAGGCCCAGCTCAATTTCAGCGGTTTGAGCCGGGAAGGTCTTGACTTGAGCCTTGTGGACGTTGATATCCAGATCCGAGAGGTGACTGAGAATATCTTTGAGCACGCCCACGCGATCGATCACCTGAATGCTCACCTGTACGGGATAGGTAGACGATCGCTTCGCTGTGGCTTCACCCTGGTTCCAACTGACGGGGATCAGGCGATCACCGGGAATGCGCTCGACATTGGGGCAGCGCTGACGATGAATCGCAATACCCCGTGCCCCCATCGAGACAGCCCCAATAATCGATTCACCCGGCAGGGGGTTACAGCAGCCTGCAATGTGATACAGCAACCCTTCCACCCCCAAAATCGGTGAGTTGGAGTGTGGTTTTAGCGGGCGAGCGGGGCTGCTGATCGCCTCTGCCAAGATGGTTTCGGCATCTTCTTCTTGGGTGGTGGTGGCCGCCATGGGCTGTTGCGCCTTCACCGCTTCTCGCAGCCGATTAACGACGAGATTGAGGGTGACTTCGCCGTAGCCCAGCCCTGCCAGCAAGTCTTCAGCGTTGGGGTAGTTGCAGCGTTCGGCGACGGCCTGGGCGGGTTCAGACTTCAGCATGGCGTCTAAGCCACTTTTGCCCATCTCTTTTTCCAGCATCTCGCGACCGCGAGCCACATTTTCGTCGCGATGCGATCGCTTATACCACTGACGAATGCGGTTGCGAGCCCCGGCTGTCACCACATAGTTCAGCCAGTCAAGGCTGGGGTGACTGTTCTTTTGGGTGATGATCTCCACAATATCGCCGTTTTCGAGCGGCGTATCGAGGGGTACGATGCGGCCATTCACTCGCGCTCCGGCACAGTGGTTACCGACTTCGGTGTGAATGCGATAGGCAAAATCAATTGGTGAAGCGCCCCGCGTTAGCGAAATCACGTCGCCATCGGGCGTAAACACATAGACATCTTCGTCAAAGAGATTGCCCTTGACGTTGTCCATAAATTCTTGGGCGTCTTTGAGATCGCTCTGCCATTCCAGCAGCTGCCGCAGCCAGGTAAAGCGCTCTTCGTCTGTCGTGATGGGCGCATTGCTAGAGCCGCCAGATTCTTTGTACTTCCAGTGAGCCGCGATGCCGTATTCAGCAATGTGGTGCATCTCTAGGGTGCGAATCTGCACCTCAATGGGCCGACCATAGTTGCCAATAACCACGGTGTGTAGCGACTGATAACGGTTGGGTTTGGGTAAGCCAATGTAGTCTTTAAACCGACCGGGGATCGGGCGAAAAGCATCGTGGGCGATCGCCAAGGCTCGGTAACATTCTTCATTGGTATTGACAATCAGGCGAATCGCTGCAACATCAAAGATTTCGTTGAAGTCTTTTTGCTGCTGCTCCATTTTGCGAAAAATGCCGTAGAGGTGTTTGGGACGACTGCTGACATCCACGATCCCCATACCTGCTTGTTCCATGCGTTCGCGTAGGGTGATCGCGGCAGACTGTAGACGGGCCTCGCGATCGGTGCGTTTGTCAGTCACATAGGTTTGCATTACCCGATAAGACTCAGGCTCTAAATACTTAAAAGACAGGTCTTCAAGCTCCCACTTAAAGCGACCGATCCCCAGTCGGTTGGCCAAGGGGGCAAAAATTTCCAACGTTTCAGCAGCGATGCGGCGCTGCTTTTCGCTTTTGAGATGCTCTAGCGTGCGCATGTTGTGCAGGCGATCGGCCAGCTTCACCACAATCACCCGCACGTCTTGGGCCATGGCTAAAAACATGCGGCGAAAGTTTTCCGCTTGGCGCTCGGTTTTGCTGTGAAAATTGAACTTTGACAGCTTTGTGACGCCCTCAACCAGCTGGCGCACCTCTTCACCAAAGTGCGCTGCAATTTCTTCAGGAGTGACGTCGGTGTCTTCGACCACATCATGAAGAAAGCCTGCGGCAATCATGGCGCTGTCGCCACCCAGCTCTTTGAGCAGGCCCGCGACCGCCACCGGATGGCAGATGTAGGCTTCGCCTGAGGCTCGTTTTTGCCCTTTGTGTAGAGTATAGGCAAACTCAAAAGCGCGACCCATCAGACTTTGTTCATCGGCACTGAAGCTCGACAAGCTGTCGACTTTAGCGGCCAGACCATCGCTGTTGCTAGAGCCGTTGCCATTGCTAGAACCATTGCCGTTGCTGTGATGACCGTTGCCGTCGTGGCTGCTGGCGCGATCTTCGGTGGCGCGCAAACAGGTCGCTAGCCACTGAGGCACAGTGCAGTCATCGGGCAGTAAAACCGTCGGGTTGGGCATCACGTAAACCAAAAACTAAACGACACGATCGCGAGCGGTGAGCTAGCGGCAAAATACAGAGAAATTCTAGGGAGCCATCGATGAAATCGGAGATCGCGCCTAGCGATCACCAACTGGATGACCGCTATCAAAGCATGATTTGAGGAACAAACAAAACCGGTGGGATCGTTAATCAAAACTGACCTAGCAGGCAAAATCACCCCTAGGTCGCTGTGATTGTTGAGTGTCGCTGCAAACCTCTATCTTAGAAAATACCTAAAAATATCACGAGTTTATCTATCAACTATAGATGTCAACGATAGATAAAGCTGGGGCATTCATTACCAAATGGTTCACTGGGATCGTTGTTTGAGGGCGGCAAAGCCCGCCACGGACCCAGCGCAGCGACGTTAGTCTATAGGGTACCCACGACATGTCTACGCTTGATCCCCCAGCATCACTGATCGCTCTAACCACACGGCTAATTGCGCAACTCCAGCAGCTGCAGGCTGATGCTGGTGTAACCAATATTGCGGAACGATCGCTACAGCTGCAGGTAACGGCCCTGCAGCAGCTTTATCAACAGCAGTTGTTGCCAGCTCTCATCGCGTCGCCCGCTGCCAGCACCTTGACGACCTATCAGACTGAAATTAATCGAGCCTTGCGCCTGCTGGGCCTGGACGCCACCTTTTTGCGATCGGCCAAAACGCCACAGACCCAGGCAAAGCGCTTGGCTCAACTGCAAGATCGTCTACGAATTTTGCTGGAGTTTAGTCAGGGCTTGCAGGCTGAACTAGGCGGTGGAGCATGAGGGCGATCGCCGCGATCAAAAAGCCACAGTCTTAACTAGGACTGCGGGGAAACATGGCTAAAAATAATCGGCCCGATCATCTATAAAAAATCCCCCAGCGCTCACTGGGGGATTTCATAAACCACAAACCTCATCTTAAAACTGGCTCAAGCTGCCTCTGCCAGAAAGACGGCTTTGCTCTAGTCGGTAGGCAAAGACGCATTGCCATAAGCATCTAAACCATATGCAGGAACACGTTGGTTGTTATCGGTTTCATGGCCAGTGATGCTGCGAGCCAGCTTTTCGAAATTCTCCGAACGCCAGTTGCGCTCATGAATTGGCTTAGTTTGCTCACCCCGGAAGTAAGCCTGAGAACCAATGAGAGCCGCAGCAACCCAACCGACAACGACAAAAATAGTGAGTAACGCAATCATGGGGAGTCCTCCTCCAAAATACGATCAGAACAGCAGCTTAGCCTTTGAGCTCGCATTGATTTCAAAGCTCTCTGACGCCAGAGACGCCTCTGACTTGCAGCAAGGACTGATCAGTACAGGCCCAGCGGCAAGCAATCGCTTTAGGATGGCTGCCTTGTTGTTAAACAATGTAACGAATAATATTAAGAAATGTCAATTAAACTTTACAAATTATTGTCTATCTGAATTTTTGAGGATAAAAGGCCGTCAGTGCAGCACTGCACTGACGGCCTTTTCCGGCTTCTGATGCCCTCTTCTCGACATCGCCGTCTTCTGCTGTTGGCGTACAGCATAGGGATGGTCATCGCAAAAGTGCCGGTAAAGGGGCTCCTAGGTTTGTCGTCTGGTGTCAAAGCAGCGGTATTTGGTCAGCGATCGCCGTGACAAAAAGCCCTGGTCTCAATCGAGACCAGGGCTGTGGGGGAGTGTCGCTAAACTTTCAAGCTCGGGCCTCACCCGACTAGAGCTGGGCTCACACCAAGTTGACTGCAGTGATTGCGCCGCTGCCGCCGAGGTTCACCACCATTTTGCTGATATCGGTCTGGTCAATTTCAACCAAGCCCGAGCCACCATTATTGGTCATCACGATGTCGAGACTCCCTAAGAAGGCACTGTCAGCGCCGTAGAGATCGATAGAACCTGCTTCCTCAGTGTCCAGGAAGCCGACGCTAGCGATATCTACCAGTTCGTCCCAGGTGAACTCTAAGGTGCCGCCACCGGCGTTATCATCAGGGTTCGAGCGATCGCCATCTTCCGAGAGAATCAAGACCAAGCCAGCCGTATCGCTGCCTAAATCGTCGTCGCCCCCGGTGGGATTCGCCGAGTCAAACAGCATGGCGGCTAGACCATCGGTCGTAATGGTTAAGCCCGAGAACTGGTCGCTCACTACGGTGCCAGCAGTCAGACCGGGGCCTTCAAAATCGAGGCTGGTCGGGGTCGCCACCGTCAATTCAGGGGCGACTTCAAACTGGCTGACGATGCGGGGCGTCAAATCGAGCACAGCTTGAGGATCGGCCAGCAACTCCGCTTCGCTGTAAGCGTCAATGCCGTAGGTCGTCACGGTCAGCTTTTGAGTGTCAGCATCAATGTCCAGCTCAGTCCAGCTGTAGGTGTGGGCGGATACGTAGTCGCCCTGCAGCAGCGTGGCGTTGACCAGGCCATCGGCGATCGCCAGGTTATTGTCCAAACCGACTGGGTCGTAACCCAACACATCGGTTTGCGCAATCAACAGCTGCTCCACAAAGTCATCCTTATCGTTGGGAATATCATCCAGGTCAGGGGCGACCGGCAGCGCGTCGTAAAAAGCCTGCTGCTCTGGGGTAATCAAGCCAAACGCAGTGGCGAGAGCAACCACGTTAGGGCCAAACCGACCGTCAAAAAAGGCAACCGGGCCAGTGACAATCTCAAAGGCACTAGTGGCGATTTGCGCTTGCCCCGGCCCCGTTTGATAGGTCAGGTTGTTGACAATCGTGCCGTGGAAGTCGCCAGCCATAAACACCACATTGTCGATGTCGTTTTCGTCAATGAAGCTCAGCAGTTCTGTCCGCTCAGCGGCATAGCCCTCAAAGCGGTCTTCCGCATTGGCGACGCCAAAGTTCTGAATGGGTTCGGGGATAACGACGAACTTCCAGGTGGTACCGTCTTCCTCGGCGGCTAGCAAATCAGCTTTCAATAGATCAAGCTGAGCCCGACCTAGCAGAGTGCGGCTGGGGTCAAAGGCCTGGACGAGAAACTCGGTCGGGTCGGCAATATTCGCCGGGTCTAACTGCGCATCGCGGAAGGAGCGACTGTCGGTCACAAAGAGCGCCGCGTCGCTGCCAAAGGACTGCGATCGATAAAGCTGGCGTTCGCCATCGGTGCGGGCATCGTCTGGCGTATCGTAAAACTGCTCTCGAATTGGCTGATACTCTTGGTACGCCTGCAGCGCATCTTCGTAAGCCTGAGTATCGTTGACGAACTCGACATCATCGGTGAATAGCGGATCGGGGGAGGAGCCGATATCCGGCGCATCGGGAGATTCGCCTGGTGCGGCACCCCCCGCAAAGTTATCCACCAGTTCGTGATCGTCAATGGTGGTGAACATGGCCGTGGTGGCTTGCAGATCAGCGGTGGCGCTCAGGCCAAAGCGGGGACTCAGCACTTCGCTGTGCTTGATGCGAAACTCTTCCAAGGTGCGGGCTTGGCTGACGCCAGGGAGGGCCGGTGTTTCGATGTCGGCGTAGATGGTGTCGCCCAACTTGACGAACACATCCAGATTGCTCTCGGCGGCTGAACTCAGAATGGGATAGGGCGGTGCCTGCTGCCAGTCACCGGCAATGCCAAAGGTGAGCCCCGCAAATTCGCCCGGCTCAGCGGCGGTTACGAAGCGGCCCGTTTCGGAGTTCCCCACAGCATCGATGACACGGAAGAAATATTCGGTGCCTGCTTCCAAGCCGTCTACCTCAACCTGGACAGGCACATCGGCATCGGCCACCGTGGCGATTGCACTGCCCGCAATGGACGAGAAATCAGCGGTTGTGGAATATTCAAATGTGACGTCACCCAGGGCCGTGCTGCGGGTCCACAGCACGACGGCATCTTGACTCACATCACCACTGGCAACACCGTTAGGCAGAGTGTCGGTCACATCCACATACACCAAGCGGTGATCAGAGGTCGGAAATTCCGCCAGGGGAAACAGCGGGTCATCGCTCGCCTGCCAGAAAACGCCCGCATCGGTAATTTCTAAGTTGTTGGAGGGCAACACATAGTCAACCCGCAGGTTGCCGGGTGTGCTATCGGTGCCTGGATTATCAGGATTGAAGCCAAAGTCAGCGGTATCAAACGCCGGATTGCCGGTGTGAGTCGCATTCGCGCCCGCCTGCCGAATCGCCGCATCCACACCCCCTTCACTACTCGGCGTCACCGAAGTATTCACTAGGGGATTTTCGAGAATCTGCTGAGCGGCACCGGGGTGGCTGTCGCCATCAAAGGGGTCAGAGTTTTGGTCGCCCGCGATGACGAACTTGGCCCCAGCTTCTAGACCGCCGAAGGCGCCATCGTCGTCGTAGATGTAGTCTTCGCCGTTGACATAGTCAGACCAAAAGCGGATTTCGTCATAGTTGCGGCGACCGTTCAAATCTTCTGGCCCGTCGAATACTGGCGGGGTTGGGTGGCTTGCTAGCAGGTGGATGATGTCGCCATCGACCTCAATGGGCAAGTCCACATGGTTCTTGGAAGAGAGACGGTATGCGGCTAACTCTTCAGCAGTGAACCAGCTGGCGGTGTCGCCGTTGCCGTCAGTATCTTGCGGGTCGGGCGGCAACAGCGCCCCCGGCATATCGGCCCAGAGAAATTCCTGAAAAGTTCGAACCTCGTCTTCCACAATGGGGTACTTGGAGAAGATGGCAAACCCAAACTGCCCCTCAAAGAAGCCGAAGCCAAAGGCATCGCCCGGGCCGCCGATGTCGCCATCATTATTGAAGTCGAGGCCAGCCGGCACGCCCGTGTTGGAGGGCGCGACGTAAACGTAGGGATAATCGACCGGGTCTACCCCGTTTTGCGAAACCGACAGATAGTTTTCCTGAAAGAGGGCTGCCGCTGCACCACCGGCGTCAAAGTCGAATTCATTCACCAAAAGCACGTCAGGATTATTGCGCTGAATAATTTCGGCTACTGACTGGGCTTGGCTGTCGTCGGGGGTGGAGAGGTCGGTAATCAGCTGTCCCGATTCGGAGCGATTGAGCGAGGCGTTGTAGCTGGCAAAACGAATAGACATAGGGTTGCGTGCCTGTTTGGGGGTGAAGGGAGAAGCCGTCTATAGCGGCCTCAAGACGCAGCAAAAAAGAGTGAGATCGCGCTGCCACTGGCCCATCTACGTCGGTGTAATGAATTCTGAGGGCTGGTGAGAACGTCAGCGACGGTATCACACCAACGCTGACAATATCTGTGAGAATTCAAGAGCAGGTTATGGCGACTTTAATCTTCGGTTCCGTACTTTCACTGAACGGTTCCCGAGGCGACCATAAAGCCTTGAACAATAAGGCCTCAGTCGCTCAGCAAAGCGTTGACCCAGACTGGAATCGAACCCAACTGAAGTAACATTTGTTCGCACTTTCGCCCAACAGACATCTCACTTATCGATAACGTTAGGTACTCAGTCATGAATGTGGAAACTAAGATTAAAGTGAGCCGCGAATTCCGTCGTGGGTCGAGCCGCGAGTTTGTCATAGACGGTTCATCATGACTTTAACTGCCCTAGTTACCAAACCCATTAGTCAACTCCAGTTGGCACCCGGTAGCCTGCTCACAGTGCCGGATGTAAGTTGGAGTGAATTTGAAGCGATTTTGGGGGAATGGGGGCACCGTCGAGCAGCACGAGTAGCGTACTTTCACAACGTGTTAGAAATTATGGTGCCGCTGCCAGAGCATGAAAAACCGAAGGAACTAATCTCTGACATCGTGAAGACATTGCTCAAAGCGTCTCAGCGCCGTTATGAAGCTTTTGGATCAACGACCTTTCGTAAGCCGGGGATCGCGGGGGTGGAGCCGGATGCCTGCTTTTATATTGCGAACTATCAGGCCATGATTAGCCGCCGTCGCCTAGAAGCCGATGATCCGCCACCCGATTTAGCGATCGAAACAGACGTCACTTCAAAAACGACGCTCGGAGCCTACCAAGCGATCGCCGTGCCCGAGTTGTGGATTTATGCCAATCGCCAACTAACGATTTATCTTCTGGAAAACGACCAATATGTCACGGTTTCTGAAAGCCCAACCTTTCCGGCTCTACCCCTGCGACGCTGGATTCCCCAAACTGTAGCGCGCTCTTGGCAGGTGGGCAGTTGCCAAGCTTTGGAAGAACTGGAGGTAGAATACCTCGCTTTCACCAGTGAGCAAATATGAGGGTGGGGCTTCCGAGATTTGGCTGGGAGCGATCGCCCCACACAAAAAGCCCTGGCCGCGATCGCGGGTTTCATCGACAGTGCAATCGTTGAGCCCTCAACCAGTTGCAAATGAACGGTGGAAAGCTAGGGTTTCTGGCCGCAATTTACGATGGTGGCAAGGGGCAATCTCGGCCCCAACCAAACGTAAACGAGCCCGCGATCGCCCGCACAAAGAGTATCATCATCGCCAATCACACAGGCATGCCCAGCTTCCAGCGCTTGGCTGTGCGGCTAAATTTTCATTCTCTGAATGGATTAAGTATCTGCACACTACAGTTCTGAAAGTTGCGAGTGTTGCGGGTAACTAAGGTGAGGTGATGAACCTGAGCAGTAGCGGCGATTATTATATCGGCTGGAGAACAGGTGATTCCTTGGGTTCGCAGGTTCCCTAGCAGTTCACCAGCACATTCAGCAATCTCTAGTGTGATTGGCAGTATCTGACAGTAGGTGCTTAAAAACGCCTGAAACCACTTCTGTATTCGAGTGTTTGGTTTAGCACTCAGACCATAGCCAATTTCTTCCAGAGTGATAACGCTGATGGCAAGGAGGGTAACTTCTGCACTCCAGGCAATGACGCCCTGATTGGGCTGGGGCTTGCATAGTTCACTGATAATGTTCGTATCACAGAGCAAGGTCATTGCCCTGCTTCCACGAATGGATTGGGGGCGATCGCTACGCGGTGATAGTTCAAAGGTATAGTCTTCTTCAGTACAAAGCTGGCGCATCTCAGCAAATGTCTGTGCTAGAGACTGGGGCTGTTGTTGTGCTTTCCACGACAAAAACTCTTGCCACAGATCAGCTCGAATAACTGCAGCAACTGGGTGATTGTGTTGATAGATAACTTGGGGATTTTGCACAGCAGCGTCAAGAAGTTCAGGAAAACGCTGCTGTGCCTCGTCAATGTTCCAGGTCATCGGTTTCAGCCTCATCGTGATGATTGATGATGATCTAATTCTGCCAAATGCTTCACCAAAGGGAGCAACTCAAGTGAGTAGAGGGCCGTTGCAAGGTATGGGCAAGCCCTCTATTCTTCACAGACAAATCTATTGCAATAGAACCTACGAGATTTGGCTCAGAGAGATCGCCCCACACAAAAAGCCCTGGCCGCGATCGCGGCCAGGGCTATGAGCAATATCGGGAGCTAGCTTACCGGTACTAGCCAATCAGAGGTCTGGAGCACCGGTAGGCACTATGGGCGGCGAAGGGATTGAGTTCTTAAGCCGCTGGCACTAAGCCGCGATGGCGGAGCAAAGCCTGGGTGCTCGGTTCTCGTCCGCGGAAGGATTTGAACACCTCCATGGGGTGGCGACTGCCGCCTAAGGAAAGCACGGTATCGCGAAACCGGCGGCCAGTCTCAGCGATCGCGGTGTCGTTTTCTAACCCGGCTTCTTCGAAGGCGGCAAAGGCATCGGCGCTCAACACCTCAGCCCAAAAGTAGCTGTAGTAGCCTGCCGCATACCCGCCCGCAAAGATATGCCCAAACGCACAGAGAAAGGCATCTTCAGGCAATGGTGGCAAGATCGTGGTGGTTTCAGCCAGACGATTGCGCACGTCCCAAATGGTTTCGTCACCGCTGGGCTGATAGCGATGATGCAGCTCGATGTCGAGCCAGCCCATGCTCACCTGCCGCAAGATCGCACTGCCCGTCATAAAGTTGCGGGCGGCCAAAATCTTTTGGAACAGCTCATCGGGGAGTGGTTCTCCCGTTTCATAGTGGCGCGCTAGCTGTAGTAGCGTCTCCCGGTGATAGCACCAGTTTTCCATAAACTGGCTGGGCAGTTCGACCGCATCCCATTCCACATTGTTGATGCCCGCCGCGCCAGAATAGTCAACCGTCGTCAGCATATGTTGCAGACCATGACCAAACTCATGGAAGAGCGTCTCGACCTCGCGGAAGTTCATCAGGCTTGGCTTGCCATCAACCGGTGACGACTGGTTACACACCAGGTAAGCTACCGGTAGCCGGATTTGGTCCTTGATCTTGCCGCGATTGACGCAGAAATCCATCCAAGCGCCGCCTCGTTTTTCTGCTGGGCGGCTGTACGGATCGAGATAGAAGTGGGCGATCGCCTCACCACTTTCACCCTGCACCTGGAAGTACCGCACATCGGGGTGCCAGACCGGCGCCTCACCATCAACAGCGGCGATCGTCACGCCAAACAAGCGATGCGCCAGCGTGAATAGACCGTCTAACACCTGCGGCAGCGGAAAGTAAGGGCGCAGCTCTTCATCATTCAGGCCGTACTGTTCTTCGCGCATCCGCTCGGCCCAAAAAGGCACATCCCACTGTTTGGGGTCTGCCTCAAAGCCGCGATCGCGGGCAAAGTCGGTCAGCTCGGCCAATTCCACCGTGGCGGTCTCGTAGCTGGCGCTGCGCAACTCTTCCATCAGTTGTTCCACAGCCGCCACCGACGGAGCCATCTTGCGGGCAATGCTCAATTCCGCATAGGTGTCGTAGCTCAAAATTTCGGCCATCTGCTGCCGCAGCACCAACGTCCGCTCGATAATGGGTTGGTTATCGAGTTCGCCCGCAGCGGCACGGGTCACAAACGCGCGATAGACCTGTTCGCGCAGATCACGGCGACGGCTATGCTGCAAAAAAGGCACATAGCTCGGTGCATCGAGGGTAATCAGCCAGGGCCCTTGAGTCGCTGTCGCTTCGTCATGACCAGCAGCTTTAGCCGCCTGAGCCGCTTGAGCCAACAAGCTTTGGGGTAGTCCCTCCCGCTCCTCAGCGGTGGTTAGCTGCAAGCCAAAAGCTTTAGTCGCATCCAGAACGTGGTTCGAAAACTGGGTCGAAAGTTCCGCCAATTCTTGCTGAATTTGGTTGAAGGTCGCTTTGACTTCACCCGTCAATCCCACGCCTGACAACTCGGCATCGCGGATGGCTGCTTCGACAATCCGCTGCTGGGCTGCAGTCAGCTCGTCCCACTGATGGCTAGCGCGCATCTCCTTATAGGCCGCATACAACGGCTGACTCTGCCCTAATCGATTCGCAAATTGCACCAGCGGCGATTGAATCGCTTCATAGGCGGCCCGCAGTTCAGGGCTGTTTTTTACCCCCATTAGGTGACCCACGATGCCCCAACTCCAGGTCAGACGCTCTTCGATCTGGGTGAGCGGCTCGACTAACCCTGACCAAGTCGGCTCAACCGTCGTTTCTAGCTGCTCTAGGTCGGCGTTTAAGGCGGCTAAGAGCGCCTCAACTCCTGGCACAATCTGCTCAGGTTGAATCTGATCAAAGGGCGGCAGCCCTTGACCAATCAGCATGGGATTAATTTGTACAGTTGCACTCATAGCGTTCTCAAGTAGCGTGGATACGATCAGACAAAATCGGGATGTTTTTAAGCACAATGACTTCAGGCTTGATGCGTTGACGCAGCGGTTCGCCAATGTCATTGCTGTATGCTCTCAAGGTGTTTTCACCTTAACTCATGGGTCTACAACCCTATACCAGTAGGGGATCGTGCTTGCTAAAGCGAATTCGTTATGGGTTTACTTTAGCGCACCTTGACTGCGGTGTGGGCGTTATAAGATGGCAATACGTTCTTTCACTAATGAGTCTCTATGGTCTTGACTGCTGGCGATGCTGCGCCACCGTTTGAACTGCCCGATGCTGATGGCCAGAGTGTTCAGCTGGCTGATTTTCAGGGCAAGTGGGTGGTGCTCTATTTTTACCCCCGTGACAACACGCCAGGCTGCACCAAAGAAGCCTGTGGCTTTAGAGACGCCTATGCGGAGTATCAAAATAGTGATGTCGTCGTGTTGGGTGTCAGCACCGATGATGCAAAATCCCACACCAAATTTGCGACGAAGTACGAGCTGCCGTTTCCCCTGTTAGTTGACGAGGGGGGCGCGATCGCTGAGCAATACGGTAGCTACGGGCTTAAAAAGTTTATGGGTAAAGAATACATGGGCATCACCCGCAGCACCTTTATCATTGCGCCCGATGGCAAACTCGCCAAGGTTTATCGCAAGGTTAAGCCCGAACCCCACGCCCAAGAAGTGCTCAAAGATATTGCTGAGCTCGCTGCCGATGCTTAACGGGGTATTCAGCGGCCTCATTTGGTTCGAGTCACTGCAGCGGGCCGCCCGAGTTTTGCTGGGTCTGCTGTTGCGGCGTCCAATTCTGGGGGTCTGTGTGATTCCCATTATGCCCGATGGCCGTGTGGTGCTGATGCAGCGCCGCGATTCTGGGCTTTGGGGGCTACCGGGGGGCTTGATTGACTGGGGTGAGACCATTACAGCGTCAGCTCGTCGCGAACTGGCAGAAGAAACGGGTCTGCAAATTTCTCAAGTGGGGCGGCTAGTGGGCATATATTCTTCGCCCCAACGTGATAGCCGTTTTCACTCAGTCTGCGTCGCAATCGAGGTATTTGCCACGGGCACTCCTTGCATCAACGACCCGGCTGAAGTTCTCGCAGTTAATACCTTTCACTGGACAGATTTAGCCGCACTCAGTCTGGCCCACGATCACGCTCAACACATTGACGATTATTTGGCTCAGCGAACCGTAGTGGATTGAGCGTCCAGCAGTTCTTGTTTCGATTCAGGGAGATTTGTGAGAAGAGTAAATCTAAAACCAGGCTTTACTCTACGTTCAAGTTAACTTTTTACAACCCCCAAATCGCCATCGCCAGAACAGGCATGAACTCAGCGCCAGAGTGAACAAAGTTGCGGCAGTCCAGCCGCCGAACACCCCGACCCCGAACTGTGGCAATCCATCAACCAACCCTTCCCCCTGGGCGAAAGTCAGAATATGGGTCAACGGCACAAAACCCAACCAGCTTAAGAAGACAGCAATGAGACTCGGCATTCTGACATCTCCAGTGCCTTGAAGGCAAAAGGCACTGCCAATATTCAATGCATTAAACTCAGATCTTGCACCAGTCTCAAGTGAGACGGTAGTTCAAAAATATCCGGTTATC